>OLKG01001488.1_pt1 | contig 16698 bp, 22 predicted proteins | sample 1603371 | NCBI WGS metagenome assembly OLKG01 (sample SAMN04168657, study PRJEB22393) | human gut metagenome | biome: human gut microbiome; feature: stool | host: Homo sapiens | collected 2014-03-20 | reverse complement strand
GCTGGAGCTTCGGCCAGGAGATGGAGAGGCCATCCGGGCCCGCATGGACGAACTGGCCGCCAAGCGGCGGGAGAAGCAGCCCCTGGAGTGGCCCAGCGGGGGCAGTACCTTCAAGCGGCCGGAGGGCCACTTCGCCGCCGCGCTGATCGAGGGGTGCGGCCTCAAGGGCGTGGGGATCGGTGGAGCCCAGGTGTCGGAAAAGCATGCGGGCTTCGTGGTCAACCGGGGCGGCGCCACGGCGGACGATGTGCGGCGGCTGATGGCGCTGGTTCAGGAGACGGTGCTGCGGGAGACCGGCGTGGCGCTGGAGCCGGAGGTCCGGCTGCTGGGGTTCTGACGGGGCGCGGAAAAAGGAGATTGCAATGGAATTTATCATTATATCCGGCCTGTCCGGTGCGGGAAAGAGTAAGGTGGCCTCCTTTCTGGAGGATATCGGGTTCTACGTGGTGGACAACATGCCCGCCCCGCTGATGCCCAAATTTGCCGAGCTGTGCATGGCCGGGCCGGGCCGCTATGACCGGGTGGCCCTGGTCACCGATATCCGGGGCGGCCAGACCTTCGATGGGCTGTTTGACGCCCTCCACGAGCTGCACCGCATGGGCTGTGCGTATAAAATCCTCTTTGTGGAGGCCAGCGTAGAGACCATCATCAAGCGATACAAGGAGACCCGGCGGATGCACCCGCTGTCCTCGACCTCCCGCTCGCTGGACGAGGCGGTGCGGCAGGAGCGCACCGTCCTGGCCCCCGTCCGCCAGCGGGCGGAGTACATCATTGACACCTCGGCCCTCTCCACCGCCAAGCTGCGGGGGGAGGTGCTGCGGCTGTTCGGGGATGGGGGGAGTACCCCGGCCATGAGTGTCAGCGTCATCTCCTTCGGCTTCAAGTACGGCCTGCCTCTGGAGGCGGATCTGGTGTTTGACGTGCGGTTCATGCCGAATCCCTTCTATATGGAGGACCTGCGTCCCCGGACGGGGCTGGACCAGGCGGTGGCGGACTATGTGTTCCACTTCCCACAGACCCAGGACTACATGCGCCGTTTGGAGGACCTGCTGGCCTTCTCCCTGCCCCTGTACGCGGAGGAGGGAAAGACCTCTCTCACCATCGCCGTGGGCTGCACGGGGGGGCACCACCGCTCCGTGGCGGTGACCCATGCCCTGGCGGGCTTCATCCACGGCCTGGGCTATCAGGTGCTGGAGAACCACCGGGACATGACCCGGGGAGGCTGAGCCGTGAGGGAGCAGGAATACCGCGTCCCCCGGGCCCATGGCCCCAAGGTGGCCGTCATCGGCGGCGGCCACGGCCTGTCCAACATGCTGCGGGGACTGAAGCAATATACGGAGAATATCTCCGCCATCGTCACGGTGGCGGATGATGGCGGCGGCTCCGGCATGCTGCGCCAGGACCTGGGGATGCCTCCGCCGGGGGACATCCGCAGCTGTATGGAGGCCCTGGCAAACACGGAGCCGGTGATGCGGGAGCTGCTCCACTACCGCTTCACCGAGGGGAGCCTGGCGGGGCAGAGCTTCGGCAACCTGTTTCTGGCGGCGCTGAACGGCATCTCCCCGTCCTTTGACGCGGCGGTGCGCCGCATGAGCCAGGTCCTGGCCATCACCGGACGGGTGTTGCCGGTGACCACGGCGGACGTGCAGCTGGAGGCGGAATTTGAGAACGGCGCCACGGTGGTGGGGGAGTCCAAGATCTTTTACTGCAAAAAGCAGGAGGACTGCCGCATCCGCCAGGTGCGTCTGATCCCCTCCCGGCCCAAGGCCCTGCCGGAGGCGGTCTCCGCCATCGCCGACGCGGATATGATCGTCCTGGGGCCCGGCAGCCTGTACACCAGCATCATCCCCAATCTGCTGGTGGATGGCATCGTGAAGGCGATCCGGGAGTCCGACGCCCTGAAGGTCTATGTCTGCAACGTCATGACCCAGGAGGGGGAGACGGAGGGCTACACCGTATCCGACCACATCGCCGCCATCTTCGCCCATTCGGCGCAGGGCCTGTTCCGCCTGTGCCTCACCAACTCCTCGCCCATCCCCAAGGCGGTGGCCGCCCGGTACGCGGAGGAGGGGGCCGAGCGCATCCGATGCGACAAGTCCGCCTGCGCGGCCCTGGGCGTGGAGGTCGTGGAGCGGCCGGTGGCCACGGTGGAGAGCGGCTTTGTCCGCCACAGCTCCGCGGCCCTGGCCCGGGAGCTGATCCTGCTCCATGCGGAGCGGAGCGTCCGGATCGCCGGTGCCCGATTCCGCCCCCGGGAGGACGCCTACCAGATGGAGGAGCGGAAATGAGCCCCACAATTACCCAGAGTTGGAGGAGACCCACCCATGTCCTTTTCCTTTGAAGCCAAAAACGAGCTGTGCCGCCTGCCGGTGCAGAAGCTGTGCTGCGCCCGGGCGGAGGCCTACGGCATCCTGCTGTACTGCAACACCTTCAGCGCAAGCGAGGTGCGGATCATCACCGGGAACCCCGCTCTGGCTGCCCGGCTTCCCAAGCTGTTTCACCGGGCCTTCGGCCTGCGGTTCGACCGGTTGCCGGAGGAGGGGGAGAGCGGCAAGCTGGTGTTCCAGATCACAGACGGCGGCAAGCTCCGCCGGATCGTGGACCTGCTGGGCTTCAGCCCGGAGCAGAACCTGGCCCTGCACATCAACTTCGGACTGCTGGAGGAGGAGTGCTGCCGGGCGTCCTTCCTGCGGGGGGTGTTCTTCGCCGGGGGCAGCGTCACGGACCCGGCCAAGCGGTACCACCTGGAGCTGGCGACCTCCCACCTGCAGGTGAGCCGGGAGCTGGAGGTGCTGCTGCGGGAGTGCGGCTATCCCCCCAAGAGCGTGGCCCGCAACGGCAGCTTCATCACCTATTTCAAGCAGAGCGACCAGATCGAGGACTTCCTGACGCTGATCGGTGCGCCCGTGGCCGCCATGAGCGTCATGTCCGCCAAGCTGGAAAAGGACCTGCGCAACAGCGTTAACCGCCGCCTCAACTGCGACAGCGCCAATCTGGACAAGGCGGTGGAGGCGGCCCAGGAACAGCTGGAATCGATCCGGAAGCTCCAGCGGGCGGGCCTCCTGGACCAGCTGCCGGACAAGCTCCAGCTGACGGCGGCCCTGCGGCTGGAGAATCCGGAGCTGACCCTCAGTGAGCTGGCGGAGGAGTTTGACCCGCCGGTGACCAAGTCCTGCCTGAACCACCGGCTGCGGAAGATCACCCAGCTGGCAAAAGGGCTGTAAAGTAAATGCGCTTTACAATTTATCAAAGAAAAGTTGGAGGAATATACAATGGATCGCTGTGCGGCAGCCTATGCATATCACAAACAGGGGTATAACTGTGCCCAGTCTGTGGCCGGGGCCTTTGCGGACCTGACGGGCACGGCGCCGGAGCAGCTGATGGCCGCCATGGGCGGCTTCGGCGGCGGCGTGGGCGGCAGCCATGAGGAGCTGTGCGGCGCCGTCAGCGGCGGCGTGCTGGTGCTGAGTCTGCTGCACCCCCATACGGACGGAGAGGACAGGGCCGGAAAGGTGCGCCTCTACGCCCAGGCCAAGGAGTTCCGCCGCCGGTTCCAGGAGGTGTTCGGCCTGACCCGGTGCGGAGACCTGCTGCGGGCCCGGCCCGGCGTCACAGAGAGGAACCCGGCCTCCCAGCGGCTGGGAGTCACCGCCCACTGCGACAACATGATCGTCACGGCTGTGGAGATCCTGGAGCAGATGCTGCAGGAGGAGCCCGCATGACCTGGGCAGAGCTGTATTCAGAGGCTGCGCGGCCCACGCTGGAGGAAATCGACGCCTATGCGCATACGCCCCTTTGGCCGCAGCTGCGCGCGTATCTGGCGGCGGCCTATGGGGCGGGACCGCGGCTGGAGTACAGCCGGTGCGGTCTGGAGCCGGGATGGAATGTGAAGTTCCGCAGGGGCAGCAAGTCTCTCTGCACGGTCTACCTGCGGCCTGGGTTTGTGACGGCCATGGTTTCTGTCGCGCCCAAGGATGAGGAGGCCGCCCAGATGGTCCTGCTCACCTGCACGGCAGAGACACAGGCGGTCTACCATCGGTCCGCTGCATCCAAAATGGGCCGCTGGCTCATGCTGGACATCACGTCACCGGAGATGCTGGAGGATGTGAAAGCTCTGCTGGCCGTGCGGGTCAAGCCCGCAGAGTGAGCACCCCGCCCTTTGCAAGGACGGCGCGTGCGATTTTGGAAAGGAACATGCTATGTCTTTTGTCCATCTCCACGTTCATACGGAATTCAGCTTATTGGACGGCGCCTGCCGCATCCGGGACCTGCCCGGCATCGTGAAGGCCATGGGCCAGACCGCCTGCGCTGTCACGGACCACGGCGTCATGTACGGTGCCGTGGACTTTTACCGCGCCTGCAAGGCGGAGGGGGTCAAGCCTATCATCGGCTGCGAGGTGTACGTCACCCCCCAGGGCCGGACCCGGTTCGACAAGGTCCACGAGCTGGACGCGGAGAGCCGCCATCTGGTGCTGCTCTGCGAGAACGAGGAGGGCTACCGGAACCTGTCCTACCTGGTGTCCATGGGCTGGACAGAGGGCTTCTATATCAAGCCCCGGATCGACCTGGAGCTGCTGCGGCAGTACAGCGGGGGACTGATCGCCCTGTCGGCCTGCCTCGCCGGGGAGATCCCCCGGCGGCTGCGGAACGGGGAGTACGAGAACGCCAAGGCCTATGCCCTGGAGCTCTCCCACATCTTCGGCCCGGACCGCTTCTATCTGGAGCTCCAGGACCACGGCATCCGGGACCAGGCCATCGTGAACCAGGGCATCCTCCGCATCCACCGGGAGACGGGGCTGCCTATGGTGTGCACCAACGACGCGCACTACCTCCGGAAGGAGGACGCGGAGGCCCACGATGTACTGCTGTGCATCCAGACCGGCAAGACCATCGACGACGAGAACCGGATGCGCTATGAGCCCCGGAACTTCTACCTCCGCAGCGAGGAGGAGATGGCGGCCCTGTTCGCGGGCTACGAGGGCGCGCTGGAGAACACGTCGAAGATCGCCGACATGTGCAATCTGGACTTTTCCTTCGGCAAGTACCACCTGCCGGAATTCCGGCTGCCGGAGGGGTACGACAGCTTCTCCTATCTGAAAAAGCTCTGCGACGAGGGCTATCGGGAGCGGTATGGAACGGACGACCAGTACCGGGACCAGCTCCGGTACGAGCAGGACATGATCGAGAAGATGGGCTTCACCGACTACTTCCTGATCGTCTCCGACTTCGTCCGCTATGCCAGAAGCGCAGGCATCCCCGTGGGTCCCGGTCGGGGCAGCGCCGCGGGCAGCATGGTCAGCTACTGCCTCCACATCACGGACATCGACCCCATGAAGTACAACCTGTACTTCGAGCGGTTCCTGAACCCGGAGCGGGTCAGCATGCCGGATATCGACATGGACTTCGGCGACACCCGCCGGGGCGAGGTGGTGGACTACGTCCGCCGGAAGTACGGGGATGACCACGTGGCCCAGATCGTCACCTTCGGCACCATGGCCGCCCGGGGCGTGATCCGGGACGTGGGCCGGGTGATGAACATGCCCTATGCCGACGTGGACGTGATCGCCAAGCAGGTGCCCGCCGGGCCCGGCGCCCTCCACATCACCCTGGACGACGCCCTGCGCCTGTCCAAGCCCCTGCGGGAGCAGTACGAGACCGATGAGCAGGTGAAAAAGCTCATCGACACCGCCAAGGCCCTGGAGGGGATGCCCCGCCACGCCTCCACCCACGCCGCCGGCGTGGTCATCACCAAGCGGCCGGTGTACGAGTACGTGCCCCTGGCGAAGAACGACGACGCCGTGGTGTGCCAGTACGTCATGACCACCCTGGAGGAGTTGGGCCTCCTGAAGATGGACTTCCTGGGGCTGCGGAACCTGACGGTGCTGGATGACGCGGTGAAGATGGTCCAGGAGCGCCTGCCGGACTTCAAGCTCTCGGACATCCCGGAGGACGACCCGGAGACCTTTGAGATGATCTCTGCCGGCAAGACCTCCGGCGTGTTCCAGATGGAGTCCGCGGGCATGACCGGCGTGTGCGTGGGCCTGCGGCCCCAGAACATCGAGGACATCACCGCCATCATCGCGCTCTACCGCCCCGGCCCCATGGACTCCATCCCCCGGTTCATCGCCTGCAAGCATGACTCCAGCAAGATCAAGTACCTCCACCCGTCCCTGGAGCCGATCCTCTCCGTCACCTACGGGTGCATCGTCTACCAGGAGCAGGTGATCCAGATCTTCCAGCAGCTGGCGGGATACTCTCTGGGGCAGGCGGACATGGTGCGCCGGGCCATCTCCAAGAAAAAGGCCGCCCAGATCGAGAAGGAGCGGGAGGCATTCCTCCACGGCGATCCGGAGCGGAACATTGCGGGCTGCGTGGCAAACGGCATCCCGGAGGAGACGGCCCAGGCCATCTATCAGGATATCTACGACTTTGCCAACTACGCGTTCAACAAGGCCCACGCCGTGTCCTACGCGGTGGTGGCCTATCAGACCGCCTGGTTCAAGTGCCACTACACCCGGGAGTACATGGCGGCGCTGCTGACCAGCGTGCTGGACAACTCCGACAAGGTGGCGGGCTACATCAGCGAGTGCCGGGACTGCGGCATCGCCCTGCTGCCGCCGGACATCAACCGCTCCGCCGACCGCTTTACTGTGGAGGAGGGGGGCATCCGCTTCGGGCTGGTGGCCATCAAGAACATCGGCCGGGGCTTTATCCAGGCGGTGATGCGGGAGCGGGAGCAGGCGCCCTTCACGTCCCTCTACGACTTCTGCGACCGAATGGCGGGCAGCGACATCAACAAGCGGGCGGTGGAGAACCTGATCCGCTCCGGCGCCTTCGATGCCCTGGGGGCCAGGCGGTCCCAGCTGATCCAGGTGTACGAGTCCGTCATGGACGCGGTGGCGGACAGCCGCCGCCAGAACTTGGAGGGGCAGATGGATTTCTTCTCCCTGGCGGACGGCGGCAGCGGCGGGAGAAAGAATGTGAAGGAAATCCCCTTGCCGGACATCGACGAGTACACCCCCGAGGAACGGATGCTGATGGAGAAGGAGACCACGGGCCTCTATCTCTCCGGCCACCCCATGGACCAGTACCGGGAGGCGGTGCGGCGGCTGGGGGCGCCCACTATCGGCTCCATTCTGGGGGACTTCGCCCAGGAGGGCGGCCCCACACGGTTCGCCGACGACCAGCGGATCACCATCTGCGGCATCGTCACCTCCAGCAAGACGAAGACCACCCGCAACAACTCCCTGATGGCCTATGTGACGGTGGAGGACGACACCGCCTCCATCGAGCTGCTGTGCTTCGCCCGGGTGCTGGAGTCCTGCGGGCCGTACCTGAAGGAGAACCAGGCAGTGGTGGTGAAGGGGCGGCTCTCCGTCCGGGACGAGAAAGCGCCCCAGATCCTCTGCGACAGCGCGTATCCGCTCTCTGCCGCAGGCGCTCCGGCGGCGGAAGGGCAGGCCGCGAAAGCGCCGGATCAGGTGCTGTACCTGAAGTTCCCTAGCCTGGACCACCCCAGCGTGCGTCACATGAAGCTGGTGTTCCAGATGTTTCCCGGCAACGCCGCTGTGAAGATGGTGATGGCGGACACCCGCAAGGTCTACGGCACCCATGCAAGCCTCCACGAGGCCCTGCTGCAGGAGGCCCGGGAGACGTTGGGAGAGGCCAATGTGGTGGTGAAATAGAACGGAACGCCCGTGTCCAAAAGGACACGGGCGTTTTTCATTCACAAGCGCCGTTTCAGCTTCAAGACCAGCTCCACAACCCCGGCGCCCAGGGTCAGGCAGGCGGCCTGGATGGCCCGGAGTCCCGGCCCTTCACTGCCGGGGATGGGGATTGTGCTGGCCCAGAGGAAAAGGATCAGGGCCAAAGCTGCCGCTCCCGCTGTCAGCAGCCAGCCGCGCCGCCAGCGGCGCAGCAGCCAGCGGAACAGCAGACCGGCCAGAAGGGGGAAGACCGCGACGAGCATCCAGTTCCATACAATCTGAAGCAAGAGAATCCCTCCTTATCTCCCAAAACGGGCCGACAGGCCGTGGAGCGGGGACCCGGCGGCCAGGAGAAGGAGCCCCCTCGCCGCCCCTCCTTACGGGGCCTCGTCCTCGGGCTCGGAGGACATCAGGGCCCGCATGATCTCGCCATACAGCCGCTCCGGGGATTTCTGGAACCGCTCCGTCAGCATGGCGGCCATGTCCTCCCGGGGGATGGCCAGCCGCAGGTCCATCACGCTGCCCATGTCGTCCGACAGCTCCAGCCGCACCGTGTAGGTGCCGTTGGGCCGCTTCTCCGTGGAGGCCTTCACCTGGCTCTTGCGCCGCAGGTGGCGGTTGCAGGCCGCCAGGTTCTTGTCGCACCGCAGCCGCACGGAGTAGGGGAGGCTGGACTCGCAGATCCGGCTGTTCCGCAGGCCCTTGTCGGTGATGGCGTACAGCCCGTCCGCAGACAGCGTCAGATGCTCAGTCCGCACCAGATCGGAGAGGCACTCGGCAAAGTCGAAATAGTCCACGCCCTCGTCGCACATGGCCAGATCCCACACGGTATCAAAGGGAATTGGCTCGATCACCCGGGCGGTGATATACAGAATCAGAAACTTGATCTCCAGCTTGTCATGGATAAAGCCGGGCATCCGCGTCACCTCCTTGGAATGGGATTGGATACAATTGTATTATACCGCAGGACCGCCGGGTTTGTATAGTCCGAATTTCCCCGCCGCCGCACCAATGGGAGCCGGGCGCATACACTGGATTGAAAGAGCTTCTCTTTCATCCAGCTACTTATTAGGAGGTATTGCAATGCCCGAGAAAGTTATGCCCGGTCCCGTGGAGGACTCCTGCGGCATCCGGGAGGCGGTTTGCATCCATACCAGGAAGATTTTTGATTCCTGCCGCGATAAGGACTGCATCGAGGACCTGCGGTTTTACCCCAAGCTGCAGTGTGTGGACATCATCAACCGCGCCCTGTCCGTGAAGGGCGGCAGCGCCAAGCTGCTGTACGTCTATGTGGATGTGGAGCCCGTCAGCTTCAACCGGGGCTTCTACACCGTGGATATGCGCTTCTTCTACCATGTGACGCTCCAGGCCTATCTCAGCTGCCCGGTGCCGGTGACGGTGGAGGGCCTGTGCGTCTTTGACAAGCGGGCCATCCTGTTCGGCAGCGAGGGGAACGCCAAGATCTTCTCCTCCGAGATGCGGGCCGGAGAGCCGGATCCCCAGATGATGCAGCGGTCCAACACGCCCATCGCCGTGGTGGAGGCCGTGGACCCCATCGTGCTGGACGCCCGCATCATGGACTGCTGCTGCAAGCGGGACTGCGACTGCGACCTGTGTGAAATCCCCACCTTCGTGGGCGACTGCTTCGGCGGGGAGCTGTCCAGCGGGGACGACAGCCGACGGATCTATGTGACCCTGGGCCAGTTCTCCATCGTCCGGCTGGAGCGGGACACCCAGCTGCTGGTGCCCGTGTACGACTACTGTATGCCCGACAAGGAGTGCGCCTGCGGCGACGGCTGCGAGGACCCCTGCGCTCTGTTCCGGAACATCTCCTTCCCGGTGGGCGAGTTCTTCCCGCCCAACACCGTCAAGCGGCCGGAGAGCTGCGACGACATCAAGAGCTGCTGCAAGTGAGCGGCAGACCAACAGGACCCCGGCTGCTTGCCGGGGTCCTGTTTTGCTACATCCTGTGCCGGTACCAGAGGGTGAGGCCCCATTCCAGAAGCCCCCAGGCGAGGCAGAACCCAACCAGCCCCCAGGTGATCCACATGGGCAGCTCCAGAAAGCGGGCATAGGCCGCGCCGAAATACAGGACCGCGCCCTGCATGACCCGGGCGGCCCGGGCCGCCGCCTTTTCGCAGATCATGGTGTTCCGCTCGTCGTGCTGTTCTTTGTAAGCCTGAACGAGTACCGGGTCGCGAATCCGAATGACCCGACACAGCAGGGAGCCGAGGGAACCGCCCACCAGTACGGACCCACCCGCAGCCAGCAGAGCAAAGACGGGCTTGGGGAGATGCTGGGGGAATTGGAGCGGGACCGCGCACAGCAGAAGCCCCGCCGCGATCAACAGCAGATACCAGCGCTTTTTCATCCCGGCGCACCCCTTACATCTCCCGCTCGTAGCGGATCATGAGATACAGCTCCAGCACGGATTTGGCTACGAAGACACCGGTGGCAGCCAGGGGGACCCACAGGGGTGCATCCAGGCCGATGGAGAGCCATGCCGCCGCCAGAACGCTCCACTGGAGGACCTCGCCGGACACGGCCTTGGCCCGGTTCCGGATAGCCACATTCCGCTCGTCTTTTTGTTCGATGTCGTGCTGCCGGGCCATCTCCGGGTGCTTCGCCTCGTGGCGGAGGTTCAGCAGGGTGGATCCCGCCATGGCCAGCAGGCCGGAGCCTATGCCGCAGAGCATCCCGCCCAGGGAATCGGGCACCCGGCCGTCCAGCAGCAGGGACAGGACCAGCAGGACGATGCCCATGGCCAGAAGTCCCTGGAACAGGCGCTTTTTTTGTGTGCGGTTCATACAGAGTCCCTCCTTCAATACTGACGGCGGTACCAGACGGTGAACATCCAGTCCAGAAGCAGTTTTACGCAGGCCAGGCCCAGCAGGGTGATGTTGACCCACTTGGGCACGCCGAAGAAGTACAGGTAGGCAGCGCCGAACAGCAGCAGCCACAGCAGCACGTCCCCGGCCCGGGCCCTGGCCATGGCCCGGATCATGGCGCCCCGCTCGTCGTGGTCCTCCCGGTCCCGCTCCCGCCGGGCGGGGTCCAGGTCTCGGGTGGACAGCAGCTCCGCCATGGCGCAGAAGAACAGGAGGCCGCCTGCAAGGCCAAAAAACCCCGGCACAGCGGCGGGAGCGGCGGGAAACGTCCGCGCCGCCCAGAGGGCGGCCCCCGCTAGCAGCGCCCCCGCCGCGGCGGCCGAGAGATACCAGCGTGTGTTCCGCTTCATGACAGCGCCTCCTCACATCTTCCGCTGGAGCCATTTGTAAAGCCCCAGGAACGCCAAAGTGTAAAACAGATAGATGCCGATGAACACCCAGCCCACCCAGTCGGGAATGCCGAACCGTTCAAAGCTCTGGAAAATCAGGCCGGAGACCACCAGCAGTCCGACGGTCCAAAATCCGGCGATGCAGCCGGCCCGGTCCCGGATGGCCTGGTTCCGCTCGTCGCATTGGGCCTTCTGCCTCTGCCGGTAGTCCGGGTCCCGGGAGAGCCGTTTCAGCTGGAGCAACGTCCCGGCGCAGGTGCCGAACAGCACCGCCCCGGCCATACCCAGCAGGGAGGCCGCGCCGCCGGAGAGACCGGGCGCACCCGGCGCATTCAGGACGAACATCGGGATGCAGCAGAGCAGCCCCGCGATTGCCAGGGACATCAATATGACCTGCTTCTTCATGTGCCATCCTCCTCATAGATGAAAATGTCCTCAATGGTGGTGCCGAAGTACCGGGCCAGCTTGAAGGCCAGCAGGATGGAGGGGTTGTACCGCCCGTTTTCCAACGACCCGATGGTCTGGCGGGACACCTCCAGCGCCTCCGCCAGCTCCTCCTGCTTGATCCCCCTGGCCTTGCGCAGCGCCTCCAGGCGGTTTTTCAAGGGCGATTCCCCCTTTCATACGCCCCATCCGCTTCTGACGGATGGAAAGTTTGCTTTCCGTCTTCAACTTAGCACACTTCCGGTACCATGTCAAGTACGCTTTCCATTTTTCCGGGCTTGTCCCATTTTTCCGCTGAGGGAGTCATATCCGGGGACAACCCCTCATAGAGTATAGCGTGTTACGAAAGGGGGCGCGGCCCGTGAAGGAGGAAGAACGCCGCTATGAGGAGGCGGCCCGGGTGCTGCCGGGCCGCCTGCGGGAACAGGCTCTGGCCCAGCCGCCGGAGGTCCGGCAGATGGCGGAGGAGTTCCGCCTCCGGGCGGGGCAGCCGCTGGCGGTGCTGCTGCCGGAGGGGGAGCGGTCCCTGGGGGCCGCCGTGACGCCGGAGGATCTGGAGACTCTCTGCGACCTTGCCACCGACTACTCCCGCTATGCGGCGGAGGAGACCCTGCGGGAGGGGTATCTCTCCGTGCGGGGCGGCTTCCGGGTGGGGCTGTGCGGCACGGCGGTGATGAAGGACGGGGAGAGCACCGCCCTGCGGGACCTGTCCTCCGCCGCCGTCCGCATCGCCCGGGAGCAGAGGGGGATCGGGGAGGCGGTGGCGCCCCGGCTGTTTCGGGACGGGCGGTATCAGAACACCCTGCTGCTGTCGCCCCCCGGCGGCGGCAAGACCACGCTGCTGCGGGATCTGGTGCGGTGCCTCTCCTCCGGCGGCACCGGCAGGCCGGGTCTGCGGGTCTCCCTTATCGATGAGCGGGGGGAGGTGGCAGTGATGGTCCGGGGGAGGCCCCAGATGGACGTGGGGCCCCGGACGGACGTGCTGGACGCCTGCCCCAAGGCCCTGGGCATCCCCATGGCCCTGCGGGCCATGAACCCCCAGGTCATCGCCGTGGACGAGATCACGGCGGAGGCGGACCTCCGGGCCGCCATGCAGGCCGCCGGGTGCGGCGTGGGGCTGCTGGCCACCATCCACGCCGCCGATGCCGCAGAGCTGACCCAGCGGCCGCTGTACCGGCAGCTGCTGGCGGAGAAGGTGTTCCGGCTGGCGGTGCGCATCCGCCGGGATGAGGCCGGAAGGACATACGAAGTGGAGGAACTGCCATGGTGAAGCTGGTGGGCGCGGTGTGTATCCTGGGGGCCGGGACCTGGGCCTGGCGGCGGTCGGCGGCGGAGCGCAGGCGGGAGTTGGACACGCTGGCGGACCTGACCGCCCTGCTGGACCGCATGGGGGAGGAGATCCGTCTCCGCCGGACCAGCCTGCCCCGGCTGCTGGGGTCCCTGGGCCGGGACCGGACGGGACCTGTCCGGGACTTTTGTACATCGGTGGCGGCGTCGCTGGCGCGGGGCGCGCCCCTGGGGCAGAGCTGGCGGTCCGCCGCGGAGGCGCTGCCCCTCGGTCCGGAGAGCCGGACCGCCCTCACCGCCCTGGGAGATTCCCTCCAGGGGGATGAGGAGAGCGTATGTAAAGCATTGACCCTTGCCGGAAAGATCCTGGAAAAAAACCTGGCGGCGGCCCGGGACCACAGGCAGGAGACGGAGAAGCGGTCCGCGGCGCTGTGGCTTTCCAGCGCGGCGCTGCTGGTGATTTTACTGATTTGAGGATAGACGCATGGAAGTGGATTTGATTTTCAAGATCGCCGCCATCGGCATCCTGGTGGCGGTGCTGAACCAGCTGCTGATCCGCTCGGGCCGGGAGGAGCAGGGGCTGATGGTGGTGCTGGCAGGGCTGGTGTGCGTGCTGATGCTGATGGTCCGAGAGATCAGCGACCTGTTCGACCTCATCAAGTCCCTGTTCGATTTCTGACATGGAGCAGGTCATCCAGGTGACGGGGCTGTGCGTGGTGGGGGCGCTGCTGGCCCTGGTGGTGAAGCGGGGCAGTCCGGAGACGGCGCTGCTGCTGGCGGTGGGGGCCGCCGTGGTGGTGGCCCTGGCCCTGGCGGGCGTGGTGAAGGAGCTGCTGGCCTTCCTGGGGGAGCTGGGGTCGGCCAGCGGCGTGTCCGCGGACCTGTTTGTGCCCCTGTACAAGACCATCGGCATCGCCCTGGTGGTGCAGGTGGGAGGCAACCTCTGCCGGGACGCGGGGGAGAGCGCCCTGGCCTCCGTGGTGGAGACGGCGGGGACCCTCTGCGCCCTGCTGGCGGCCCTGCCGCTGCTGCGGGCGGTGCTGGACACTGTGACGGGACTGCTGTAAAAGACGAAGGGGATACGAATGAGACGAAGAATACTGATGTGCCTGGCGGTTCTGCTTCTGCTGTCGGGCATGGGGGCGGCCTCGGCCAGCGATGTGCTGGCCGCCCAGTCGGAGGCGCTGGATCTGGATGCGCTCCAGGACGCGGCGGGGGGCTATCTGCCCGACGGAGCGCTGGAGGCGGGCATCAGTCTGGATGAAGGGCTCCAAACCATTCTGGATACCGGCAGCGGACAGATCTCCGGTGTGGTGCGCAAGGCTGTGCGCAGCGGTGTGCTGCTGCTGACGGTGGTACTGCTGTGCGGCCTGGCCGAGGGGCTGTATGGCGGCATGGGGGTGAGTCAGACCACCGATGTAGTGGCCATTGTGGGCGCACTGGCCATCACTGCGGTGGCGGTGGCGGACGCCAACTCCCTCATCGGAATGGGACGGGAGGCGCTGGAACAGATGGAGACCTTTTCAAAGATACTCCTGCCCACGATTACGGCGGCGGCCGCCGCCGCAGGCTCTCCCAGTGGGGCAGTGGCCCGCCAACTGGCCACCATGCTCTTTTCCGACATACTGATTACTCTCATCAACCGCCTGCTGCTGCCCCTGGTCTATACCTACATAGCCGCCTGTGTGGCCTATGCGGCGGTGGGGAACGAGGGGCTCAAGCGCATCGCAGGCACCCTGAAGTGGGTGGTGACCAGTGTACTGACCGTGGTCCTGCTGGTTTTTGTGGGTTATCTGACCGTCAGCGGTGTGATTGCGGGCTCTACCGACGCGGTAACCGTCAAGGCGGCCAAATTTACCATGTCCAGCCTGGTTCCGGTGGTGGGCGGTATCCTGTCCGACGCGGCGGAAACCGTATTGGCCGGGGCCCGAATACTGAAAAACGCGGTGGGGGTGTTCGGCATGCTTGCGGTGCTGTGCATGTGCGTGGCACCCTTCCTCCAGCTCGGTATCCACTACCTGACGTATAAAGTGACCTCCGCCCTCAGCGCTACCGTTTCCAGCGGCCGGGTGGCGGGGCTCATTGACCAGATCGGCGGCGCCTTCGGGCTGGTACTTGGGATGACCGGAGCCAGCGCCCTGCTGCTGCTCATCTCCATGGTTTCCGCCATTACGGCGGTGGTGAGGTAGGGGCTATGCTGGAACTGATTCGACATTGGCTGGTTGGGATCACCTGTGCGGCTATGCTCGTGGCTCTGGCTGAGAGCCTGATTCCGGCGGGGAGTATCAGGCGCATTGCCCGCCTGACCGGGGGGCTGGTGCTGCTGGCGGCTATCCTGAACCCCCTGCTAAAGCTGGATACCACGGCGCTGACCCGGGCACTGACGGAGTACAAGCTGGAGCTGAGCGCATACAGCGCGGATCTGGAGGAGGAGAACGAAATCTTGATGAAGGACATCATAGAAGAACAGTCCGGCGCATATATTCAGGACAAGGCGGCCGCCCTGGGCATCGACTGCCAAGTTACAGTGGAGGCGGACGGGGAGGAAGAGTGGCCTATTCCACAGTCGGTTACCGTCATGGGCAGCCTGACGGCAGAGCAGCAGGAGGCGCTGGAGCGGACCATTGAGGAAGACTTCGCCATCCCGGCGGAGCGGCAGCGGTACGAAAGCGGGGACGAGGGATGAAAACAGAGGGCTTCGGGGTATGGGGCAGCAAGCTGCGCAGCCTGTTTGACCGGTACAAATTTGTACTTGTGGTGATTCTGGCCGGAGTGGTGCTTTTGCTGCTGCCTTCCTTCGGCGGGGAGAAGCGCGACGGCGGGGCGGTTGAAAGCAGTCAGGAATCCGGTTCCGACCCTTTCCAGGTGGAGGAGCTGGAGCGGAAGCTGGAACAGGCCCTGGCCCAGATCGACGGCGTTGGGGAGGTGCGGGTGGTGCTGACCCTACAGAGCGGCCCGCGCCGGATTCTGGCCCAGGACTCCCAGAGCACAGTAGATGAGGGGAGGACGGAGGCGGAGGTAACCAATGTAGTGATTTCAGCCGGCTCCGGTGTAGAGGGAACGGTGACGTTACAGCAGCTTTCGCCCCAATTCCAGGGGGCTCTTGTGGTATGCTCGGGAGGCGGAGAGCCGACGGTCCAGCTTCGTCTGGTGGAGGCGGTTTCCGCGTTAACGGGACTTGGCGCGGACAAGATATCAGTTTGTAAAGGAAAGTGAGGAAGCAAAGATGAAAGTGTGGAAACGAAATGCCGTGGTGGCCGCGATCGTGCTCTTTGTCTGTGTGGCCGTCTATCTGAACTGGTCGTATCAGAGTGGAGAGACGGCGGATGCGGGCAAGACACTGGGTGAGGCGGCCCTGGTGAACGGCCAGACCAGCGACCCGCTGGTGGGAGGAACGGCAGCGAGCCCCGACCCGGCATCCTCCGCCTCGCCCGAGGCAGGGACCACCGGCGGCGGGAGCTATTTCGACTCGGCCCGTCTGAACCGGCAGCAGGCGCGGGACAGCGCCCTGGCGATCCTCCAGGATTCCATCGCCAATGAGAGCGCCGATGAGACCATGAAGGAGGCCAACGGCGAGGCAATCCAGACCCTGGCCAGTTATACCGTCTCCGAGGCGCAGATTGAGAACCTGGTGACGGCCAAGGGCTACACCGACTGCGTGGCCTTTATCGGCGATGAGAGCGTCAGCGTGGTAGTATCGGCCCGGGAGGGCGGCCTCACCGATGCGGACGTGGCAAAAATCACTGAAATTGTCACCGACGAGACCGGGATGGAGGCCAGCCAGGTGAAGATTATCGAGGCCGAGGGATAGGTGGTTCTGGAGCGCGCGGAGAAAAACCAGTTGTAATTTCTCTATTTTGTGGTACAATGAAAACGACCGAGTAGAGAAAAGGAGCGTGACCGGAATGGCGGATGGAAAGGAATATGTCTCCCGCCCTGACGAGCTTGGGAACATCCATATTTCTGAGGAGGTTCTGGCGGTGA
>OLKG01001466.1_pt1 | contig 16914 bp, 15 predicted proteins | sample 1603371 | NCBI WGS metagenome assembly OLKG01 (sample SAMN04168657, study PRJEB22393) | human gut metagenome | biome: human gut microbiome; feature: stool | host: Homo sapiens | collected 2014-03-20 | reverse complement strand
TCCACGCGGAAGCGATTATCGTAAGTGACTATTCTTATGAATACAGCCACTGGAATGCGGTGGAAAGTCTCGGTGACTGGTTGAAACGCGAGCAGATTCCCGGTATCACAGGCATTGATACGCGCGAGCTGACTAAGGTTCTTCGTGAACATGGAGTAATGATGGGAAAAATCGTTTTCGATGATGAACCGGATAATGTGCCTGAAGCAGTATACGCAGGCGTCAATTATGTAGATCGTGTATCTTGCAAAGAGATTATTTGCTATTTTCCTGCCGGAACTTCACAAACTTTCTCCGTAAATAGTTCCTATGCGCAGCTTAATTCTCAATTCTCAACTTTCAATTCTCAATTTAAGAAGGTTATCCTGGTAGATTGCGGTGTAAAGACAAATATTATTCGTTGTCTGCTGAAACGTAATGTAGAAGTGATCCGTGTACCTTGGGATTATGATTATAGCGGACTCGAATTTGACGGGTTGTTTATCTCCAACGGACCGGGTGACCCGGATACTTGTGATGCTGCGGTACAGAATATACGGAAGGCGATGGTAAATGAGAAACTGCCTATCTTCGGCATCTGTATGGGTAACCAGTTGCTTTCAAAAGCGGGCGGAGCCAAGATTTATAAATTGAAATACGGACATCGTAGCCACAATCAGCCGGTGCGTATGGTAGGTACGGAACGTTGTTTCATTACTTCACAAAATCATGGTTATGCCGTAGACAATAATACGTTGAGTGCAGAGTGGGAACCGTTGTTTATCAATATGAACGATGGGTCCAACGAGGGAATCAAACATAAAAAGAATCCCTGGTTCTCTGCGCAATTCCACCCGGAAGCTGCGAGTGGACCTACGGATACGGAATTCCTGTTCGACGAATTTGTAAAACTATTGTAACAATGAAAGAAAATATAAAGAAAGTATTGCTATTAGGTTCAGGTGCCCTGAAAATCGGTGAGGCTGGTGAATTTGACTATTCCGGTTCACAGGCACTTAAAGCCTTGAAAGAAGAGGGGATTGAAACCATTCTTATCAATCCGAATATTGCTACGGTGCAGACTTCCGAAGGAGTGGCAGATCAAATTTACTTTCTTCCGGTGACTCCATACTTCGTAGAGAAAGTGATCCAGAAAGAAAAACCGGAAGGTATTATGCTGGCGTTCGGTGGTCAGACGGCTCTGAACTGTGGAGTAGCATTGTATAAAGAAGGTATTCTTGAAAAATATAATGTAAAAGTTCTTGGTACTCCGGTACAAGCCATTATGGATACCGAGGATCGTGAACTTTTCGTTCAGAAATTGAATGAAATCAATGTAAAGACCATTAAGAGTGAAGCCGTAGAAAATGCGGAAGATGCTCGTCGCGCAGCAAAAGAACTGGGGTATCCCGTAATTGTTCGTGCTGCTTACGCTTTGGGTGGCTTGGGCTCCGGTTTCTGTGATAACGAAGAGCAACTGGATATTCTTGTAGAAAAAGCGTTCTCTTTCTCTCCGCAGGTATTGGTGGAAAAATCTCTTCGTGGTTGGAAAGAAGTGGAATATGAAGTGGTGCGCGACCGTTTCGATAACTGTATCACAGTTTGTAATATGGAAAACTTCGACCCGCTGGGTATTCATACTGGTGAATCTATCGTTATTGCTCCGTCACAAACGCTTACGAACAAAGAATATCATAAGCTCCGGGAACTGGCAATACGTATCATCCGCCACATCGGTATTGTGGGCGAATGTAATGTACAATATGCCTTCGACCCCGAATCCGAAGATTATCGGGTGATTGAAGTAAATGCCCGTCTTTCCCGTTCTTCTGCTTTGGCATCTAAAGCAACTGGTTATCCGCTGGCTTTCGTTGCAGCCAAATTGGGACTGGGTTACGGACTCTTCGACCTGAAGAACTCTGTAACAAAGACTACTTCTGCTTTCTTCGAACCGGCACTGGATTATGTTGTATGTAAGATTCCACGTTGGGATTTGGGTAAATTCCACGGTGTAGATAAAGAATTGGGATCTTCTATGAAATCTGTCGGTGAGGTGATGGCTATCGGTCGTACTTTTGAAGAAGCTATCCAGAAAGGGCTCCGCATGATCGGACAGGGAATGCACGGATTTGTAGAAAACAAGGAGCTAGTTATTTCTGACATCGACAAGGCTTTGCGCGAACCGACTGATAAACGTATTTTTGTTATCTCGAAGGCTTTTCGTGCCGGCTACACCATCGATCAGGTACACGAACTGACTAAGATTGATAAATGGTTCCTTCAGAAATTGATGAATATCATGCAGACTTCCGAAGAACTGCATAGCTGGGGAAATAATCACAAACAAATAGCCGATCTGCCAAACGAACTGCTTCGTAAAGCCAAGGTTCAAGGTTTCTCTGATTTCCAGGTTGCCCGTGCCATCGGCTACGAAGGTGATATGGAGGATGGTATTCTTTATGTCCGCAAACATCGTAAAGAGGTGGGTATTCTTCCGGTAGTGAAACAGATCGATACTTTGGCAGCCGAATATCCGGCACAAACCAATTATCTGTATCTTACTTATAGCGGTGTGGCAAATGATGTTCATTACTTGGGCGACCATAAATCCATTGTCGTATTGGGATCCGGTGCTTATCGTATCGGCTCTTCCGTAGAATTTGACTGGTGCGGTGTGCAGGCTTTGAATACTATTCGTAAAGAAGGATGGCGCAGCGTGATGATTAACTATAATCCTGAAACTGTATCTACGGACTATGATATGTGCGATCGCTTGTACTTTGACGAATTGACTTTTGAACGTGTGATGGATATTCTGGAACTGGAGAATCCGCATGGTGTAATTGTATCTACCGGTGGTCAGATTCCAAATAACTTGGCTTTGCGTTTGGATGCACAGCATATCAATATCCTTGGCACAAGTGCCAAGAGCATTGACAACGCTGAAGACCGTGAGAAATTCTCTGCCATGCTCGACCGTATCGGTGTGGATCAACCCCGTTGGCGTGAGTTGACCTCTATGGAAGATATCCATGAATTTGTCGAAGAAGTAGGTTTCCCCGTACTCGTTCGCCCGTCATACGTGCTTTCGGGAGCTGCAATGAATGTTTGTTCCAATCAGGAAGAACTGGAACGTTTCCTGAAACTGGCAGCCAATGTCTCGAAAAAACATCCGGTAGTAGTAAGTCAGTTTATTGAACATGCCAAGGAAGTAGAAATGGATGCCGTGGCGCAGAATGGCGAAATTGTGGCATACGCTATTAGTGAGCATATCGAATTTGCAGGAGTACACTCCGGTGACGCGACTATTCAGTTCCCGCCACAGAAGCTATATGTAGAAACTGTTCGTCGTATTAAGCGTATCAGCCGTGAGATTGCCAAGGCTTTGAATATCTCCGGTCCGTTTAATATTCAGTATTTGGCAAAAGACAATGATATCAAGGTGATCGAATGTAACTTGCGTGCTAGTCGTTCTTTCCCATTTGTCAGCAAGGTACTGAAGATTAACTTTATTGAACTGGCAACCAAAGTTATGCTTGGTCTGCCTGTCGAAAAACCGGAAAAGAATCTTTTCGAACTGGACTATGTGGGAATCAAGGCTTCCCAATTCTCCTTCAACCGTTTGCAGAAAGCCGATCCGGTGTTGGGAGTAGATATGGCTTCCACCGGTGAAGTAGGTTGTATTGGTATGGATACTTCTTGTGCCGTATTGAAAGCAATGCTTTCTGTAGGTTATCGTATTCCGAAGAAGAATATCTTGCTTTCTACGGGTACGATGAAGCAAAAAGCGGATATGATGGATGCAGCCCGTATGTTGGTGAATAAGGGATATAAACTCTTTGCGACGGGCGGTACACATAAAGCGCTTGCCGAGAGCGGTATTGAGAGTACTCATGTTTATTGGCCGAGTGAAGAGGGACATCCGCAGGCGTTGGAGATGCTTCATAGTAAGGAAATAGATATGGTAGTCAATATACCAAAGAACTTGACTGCCGGAGAATTAAGTAATGGGTATAAAATCCGTCGTGCCGCCATCGATTTAAATATTCCGTTGATTACGAACGCTCGTCTGGCTAGTGCATTTATCAATGCTTTCTGTACAATGAGTGTGGATGATATAGCTATCAAGAGCTGGGCAGAATATAAATAAGATGATTATATTCTATTGAAATGAAAAGACAAAGGTCGTTCCTGTTATTCGGGAGCGGCCTTTGTCTTTTATTGTAGAAATATAATTTTTCGATTATTCAGTTGGAAAATTAAATACTCTTGGTCTTTATTTGCTGTTTTGGACATTTTAATGTAACTTGCGCGCTTATTTAAATAATATTTTTTTACAGGAGGATGATAGGTATGGATAATCATGTTGTAATAATGGCTGGTGGCATAGGGAGCCGTTTCTGGCCGATGAGCACTCCGGAATGTCCTAAACAATTTATTGATGTAATGGGATGTGGCCGGTCACTGATTCAATTGACGGCAGACCGTTTTGATGGTGTTTGCCCCAGGGAAAATATGTGGGTGGTAACTTCTGAAAAATACATTGATATTGTTCGGGAGCAGTTGCCGGAAATCCCGGAAAGTAATATTTTAGCGGAACCTTGTGCACGAAATACTGCACCTTGTATCGCGTTTGCTTGCTGGAAAATCAAAAAGAAGCATCCCCGTGCTAATATTGTAGTAACTCCTTCGGATGCATTAGTCATCGATACGGGCGAGTTCCGTAGAGTGATGGAGAAAGCACTTCGTTTTACGGATGATAGCAGTGCTATTGTCACAATAGGTATTCGGCCGACTCGTCCGGAGACAGGCTACGGATATATTGCTGCTGCCAACCAGCTTCAAACAGATAAAGAAATTTATACAGTAGACGCATTCAAGGAAAAACCCGATAAAGAGACAGCTGAAAAGTATTTGGCGGAAGGTAATTACTTCTGGAATGCGGGAATCTTTGTGTGGAACGTGCGTACTATCACTTCCGTGATGCGTGTATATGCTCCGGGTATCGCACAGATTTTTGACCGTATTTTCCCGGATTTCTATACGGAAAAAGAAAATGAAACAATCAAAAAGTTGTTCCCGACTTGCGAAAGTATTTCTATCGACTATGCGGTGATGGAAAAAGCGGAGGCAATTTACGTGTTACCGGCTTCTTTCGGCTGGTCGGACTTAGGCACATGGGGAGCACTTCGCGGTCTTTTGCCACAGGATAAATCGGGAAATGCTACGGTAGGAGCCGATATACGTTTGTATGACAGTAAGAATTGTATTGTGCATGCCAGCGAAGAAAAACGAGTTGTTGTTCAAGGATTAGATGGATATATCATCGCGGAGAAAGATAATACATTACTGATTTGTAAATTGGAAGAGGAACAACGGATTAAAGAGTTCTCGAAATAAAGATTATTTCGTTTGCTGATATTCGTGTGGTGTCATTCCTGTCATTCGTTTGATATTCAATTGAAAGCCGGAGTTAAGCACTCCGGCATTATTTTTATAATTGCACTTCGATATTTAATTTTCCACCAAGTCCACGTTCTACAATATCAAATAATGTTTTGAGAGTAATATTTTCTCCATCGTTTTCAACTTTTGATATGAATGTACGTTTCTTGTCAATGCGACTTGCAAGCTCTGCTTGTGTCATCTCTAATTTTTCTCTGGCACTTCGTATCTTAAAGCCAATGCGCAAAGCCTCAAGTTCTCGCTCAAGCCTGTCTCGTTCCGGTGCTCCAACTTCACCGTAATACTCATTTTTAATTTGGTCTAATGTTTTTGTATTCATTCTAAAATCTCCTTTTCTTTTTCTTTATAATAGTCGGTCATAAGCCGTTCTGCTCTTTTTATTTCTTCTGGTGGCGTTTTTTGTGTCTTTTTCTGAAAGCCACTTAACAAAACAACCAATTTATTACCGTCAAAGAAACAAAAAATGCGGAAGATATTATTGCCTAGTTGCACGCGAACCTCAAATAGTCCATTAGTACCTTCTATGTATTTTAGATATGTCGTTGGGATTCGGTCTATCTGCTCGATAATATCTAGCACTTTGATGATTTTATCGCGAACCTTCTGTGGTTGTTTCTTGAAAAAATCATCAAAATATTCTTTATATGTTATGACTTCTCTTACTTTCATTTTACAAAGGTAACTTATAAATTACATAAAAGCAATTTTAGGCTACTTTTTCTTTAATTTTTCTCATCATTTTATCCATTATCTCTTCAGAACATTTTGCCAACTCATAGAAAGTGACTGTATTCAGGAAATCCCTATCTTTGTCTTTCGAAGAAACCAAAGAAATAATGGATATGAAAAGAATGATTTTCAGTTTCTCCTTTTTACTGTATGTAGCAGGAGCGTATGCGCAGATAACATTGGAAGAATGTCAGCGGAAGACGCAGGACAATTATCCGCTGGTACATCAGTATGGTTTAGTGGAGAAGACAAAGGAATATAATCTGGAAAATGCAGCCAAGGGATATTTACCTCAATTTGCTCTTTCGGCTAAGGCCTCTTATCAAAGTGATGTCACAGAAATTCCGGTAAAACTTCCCGGAGTAGATTTAAAAGGATTGCCCAAAGACCAATATCAGGTCATGTTGGAGTTGCAACAGAAGATATGGGACGGGGGAGGAATCCGTATGCAGAAGAAGCAGACGATTGCAGAGGCTGAAGTGGAGAAAGAAAAACTGAATGTAGATATGTATGCGCTGAATGACCGCGTGAATGATCTTTATTTTGGAATTCTCCTGCTGGACGAGCAAATCAAACAGAATACATTGTTACAAGATGAGTTAGAGAGAAATTATCGTCAGATTACTGCTTATGTGGAAAATGGAATAGCCAATCAAGCTGATTTGGATGCAGTGAAAGTGGAGCAGTTGAATACAAAACAGAAAAGAATTGATTTAGTATCATCACGGGCAGCTTATTTGAAAATGCTTTCGCTGTTGGTAGGAGAAGCACTGTCTCCGGAGACGGTGCTGGAGAAACCTGTACCTCAAAGTACGGTTTCGGCTGTCAGTGAGATTCGTCGGCCGGAGTTGGCTTTGTTTGATGCACAGGGAGCTGGACTGCAAGTGCAGGAGAAGGCTTTGAATGTGCGTCATCTTCCGCAGTTCGGACTGTTTGTGCAGGGGGCATACGGAAATCCCGGATTGGATATGCTGAAGAATGAATTTTCTCCTTATTATATAGCAGGTGTCCGGCTTTCATGGAATTTCGGTAGTCTGTATACTTTGAAAAATGACCGTCGGGTGATCGAGAAGAAAAGACAGCAACTGGATAATAACCGGGATATATTCCTTTTCAATACAAGACTGGAAATGACGCAGCAGGATCAGGCTATCCATTCTTTGGAGAAGCAAATGCGGGATGATGATGAAATTATCCGGTTGCGTACAAATATCCGTAAAGCTGCTGAAGCAAAGGTGGCAAATGGAACATTGACCGTGACTGAAATGTTACGTGAACTGACTAATGAGAGCTTGGCGCGTCAGTCGAAAGCTATGCATGAGATTCAACGGTTAATGGGAATTTATCAATTGAAATATACAACGAATGATTAATATAACTTCTCCGGGTATGAAAAGAATAACAAAAATAGGAATGTGGGGGATAACGCTGATGATGTTATCTGCCTGTGGAAATGGAACACCTGATTATGACGCAACCGGTACATTTGAAGCTACGGAAGTAATAGTGTCCGCCGAGGCTGCCGGAAAATTGCTACGACTGGAAGTAGAAGAGGGAACAAAGCTGGAAGCGGGTGAGGAGATCGGGTTGGTAGATACGGTACAATTGTATTTAAAGAAACTGCAATTGGAAGCCAGTATGAAATCGGTAGAAAACCAGCGTCCTGATCTTGCCAAACAGATTGCCGCTACCAAACAGCAAATTGTCACGGCAGAGCGTGAGAGGAAACGGGTGGAAAACTTGCTTGCTGCAGGTGCGGCCAATCAAAAACAACTGGATGATTGGGACGCGCAAGTCAAATTACTCGAACGACAGCTCGTTGCACAGGAATCATCGTTGCGTAATAGTACGAATAGCCTTACAGAACAAGGCAATTCGGTTGCTATACAGGTAGCGCAAGTGGAGGATCAGTTAGCTAAATGTCATGTTCAGTCACCTATCGCAGGTACAGTATTGGCTAAATATGCGGAAACCGGTGAATTGGCGGCGATAGGCAAGCCTTTATTTAAGGTGGGCGAAGTGGAACGTATGTATTTAAGGGCTTACATCACTTCCGAACAGTTGTCGCAAGTGAAACTGGGAGATCAAGTGACTGTGTATGCTGACTATGGCAACTTGGAGCAGAAAGCTTATCCGGGGGAAGTGACCTGGATTTCCGATCGTTCGGAATTCACTCCAAAAACAATTCTGACGAAGAATGAACGTGCTAATCTGGTATATGCAGTGAAGATTGCGGCGAAGAATGACGGAGCGTTGAAGATTGGTATGTATGGCGGAGTAAAATTAAAGAATGAAGATTAAAAATTAAAGTCAGGGAGATGGAGAAGGATGTACCCATAGTGGTTGTGAAAGAAGTCGGCAAGAGCTATGGAACGGTGGAAGCGCTGAAAGAGGTTTCTTTTGTGGTAGAACGGGGAGAGATCTTTGGGCTGATAGGTCCTGACGGTGCCGGTAAGAGTACCTTATTCCGTATTCTGACTACTTTGCTGCTGGCAGATAAGGGAACGGCCACGATCGGCGGACTGGATGTGGCAACAGACTATAAACAGATTCGTACGAAGGTGGGATATATGCCCGGTCGTTTTTCACTTTACCAGGATCTTTCAGTAGAGGAGAATCTGGAGTTTTTCGCTACCGTATTCCATACAACTGTTCAGGAGAACTATGATTTAATTAAAGATATCTATCAGCAGATAGAACCGTTCAGGAAAAGAAGGGCAGGGGCTTTGTCGGGTGGTATGAAGCAGAAACTGGCATTGAGTTGCGCTTTGATTCATAAACCGGATATTTTATTCCTGGATGAACCCACTACCGGAGTGGATCCTGTGTCGCGTAAGGAATTTTGGCAAATGCTCCGGAACTTGCGGGAACAGGGTATTACCATTGTTGTTTCTACTCCCATCATGGATGAAGCCCGGCAATGTGACCGGATTGCTTTTATCAATCATGGAAAGATTCATGGCATTGATACCCCCGAGCGTATTCTTCTGCAATTTGCATCCATCCTTTGCCCGCCTTCTTTGGAACGGGAGGAGGTGAGACATGAAACCGCTCCGGTCATTGAAGTGGAGCAGCTGACAAAGTGTTTTGGCAATTTTACAGCGGTAGATCATATCTCCTTTCAGGTGAACCGGGGAGAGATATTTGGCTTTCTGGGTGCTAATGGAGCCGGAAAGACTACGGCCATGCGCATGCTTTGCGGATTGAGCAAACCGACATCGGGCATCGGAAAGGTGGCAGGATATGATATTTTCCGGGAAGCTGAACAAGTAAAGAAGCATATCGGCTATATGAGTCAGAAGTTTTCGCTGTATGAAGATTTGAAAGTGTGGGAGAATATCCGTCTGTTTGCTGGGATTTATGGGATGAAAGAGCAAGAGATAGAACGGAAGACAGAAGAATTGTTGGATTGCCTGGGGCTTGCTGACGAGCGGGATACTTTGGTGAAGAGCCTTCCGGTGGGGTGGAAGCAGAAATTAGCTTTTTCAGTTTCAATCTTCCATGAGCCGAGAATTGTTTTTCTGGATGAGCCGACAGGTGGAGTAGATCCTGCTACAAGAAGGCAGTTCTGGGAATTGATTTATCAGGCAGCAGATCAGGGAATCACCATATTTGTCACTACCCATTATATGGATGAAGCGGAATATTGTAACCGGATATCTATCATGGTGGACGGTCAGATTAAAGCTCTTGATACACCTGCCCGTCTGAAGCAGCAATTCGGTGCGGAAACGATGGATGATGTTTTTCAGCAATTAGCCCGCGGTGCGGTGCGCAAAGCAGATTGATTATGAGACAGTTTATAGCTTTTGTAAAGAAGGAATTTTATCATATTTTCCGTGACCGGCGAACCATGCTGATTTTGTTGGGGATGCCGGTTGTACAAATTATACTATTCGGTTTTGCCATCAGTACAGAGGTGAAAAATGTCCGGTTGGCGGTGCTCGATCCTTCTAATGATGTGGTGACACGAAAGATTATTGATCGTTTGGATGCCAGTGAGTATTTTACCGTTACTGCACGTTTTCATTCGCCCCAGGAAATGGAAGCTGCTTTTCTGAAGAATAAGGTTGATATGGCGATTGTTTTTAGCGAACGTTTTATAGATGATCTCTATACGGGTGATGCTCGTGTGCAGCTGGTAGTAGATGCGACAGATCCGAATATGTCGACTTCGCAGGTTAATTATGCAACGGGAATTGTTTCTATGGTAGGTCAGGAAATGATGCCGCCCAATATGTCGGCTGCCCGTTTAACGTCGGATATAAAACTGTTGTATAACCCGCAAATGAAGAGTGCTTATAACTTTGTTCCGGGGGTAATGGGGTTGATCCTGATGCTGATTTGTGCTATGATGACCTCGATTTCCATCGTTCGTGAAAAAGAGACGGGGACCATGGAGGTATTACTGGTTTCGCCTGTGAAGCCACTATTTATTATTTTGGCAAAGGCTGTGCCTTATTTTGTATTGTCTTTTGTCAATCTGATCACTATCCTTTTACTTTCGGTCTTTGTGCTGGATGTTCCGGTAGTAGGAAGTTTGTTCTGGTTGATAACCGTCTCTTTGTTGTTTATCTTCGTATCCTTGGCGTTGGGCTTATTAATTTCATCAGTCACGCGTACACAGGTTGCGGCCATGCTGGTTTCCGGTTTGATGTTGATGATGCCCACGATGCTTTTATCGGGGATGATTTTCCCTATTGAGAGTATGCCGTTGATACTTCAATGGATCTCGGATATACTTCCGGCACGTTGGTATATTCAGGCTGTGCGAAAGTTGATGATTGAAGGAGTACCTGTTGTATTGGTATATAAGGAGATTGGTATCTTATTATTGATGGCGACGGTACTTATTACGGTTAGTATCAAGAAATTCAAGTATAGATTGGAGTAGATAAGAATAATATGTTAATGTGCCAATTGGCTGTGTTATACTACATGGCATTGACATATAAACATATCAGCAATTTGAAGAATTATTTATGATAAAGTTCCTGATAGAAAAAGAGTTTAAACAATTGCTTCGCAATTCGTTTCTTCCGAAATTGATTCTTGTATTTCCATGCATGATTATGCTATTGATGCCTTGGGCGGTAAATCTGGAAATCAAGAATATACAGCTGAATATTGTGGATAATGACCATTCGGCTATTTCACAACGTTTAGTGAATAAGATTGCTGCCTCCACTTACTTTCGCTTGGTAGAAGTACCGGCCTCGTATGAAGAAGGTCTTCGAAACATTGAAATTGGAACGGCTGATATTGTGATGGAAATTCCAAGGCATTTGGAACGGGATTGGATGAATGGAGAGGATGCTCATGTATTGATAGCAGCCAATGCCGTGAATGGAACGAAAGGTGGTCTGGGCAGTTCTTATTTGTCTTCTATCATTAATGATTATGCAGCCGAACTACGTTCGGAACATCCCGAAGCAGCTGCCGTTTCCGGCACTTTCCCTTCCATACAGGTTGATACGCAGGGATTGTTTAATCCGAATCTGAACTATAAGCTCTATATGATTCCGGCATTGATGGTCATGTTGTTGACTTTGATTTGTGGTTTCCTGCCTGCGTTGAATGTGGTTAGCGAGAAGGAAGTGGGGACAATAGAACAAATCAATGTGACTCCGGTTCCGAAGTTTGTTTTTATTTTGGCAAAGCTCTTGCCTTATTGGCTGATTGGTTTTCTGGTGCTGACGGTGTGTTTCATATTAGCCTGGTTAATTTATGGCATAGTACCTGTCGGGCATTTTCTGTTGATTTACTTTTTCGCGGTTCTTTTTGTTCTGGTGATGTCCGGTTTCGGACTAGTCATTTCCAACTATTCAGCAACGATGCAGCAATCAATGTTTGTTATGTGGTTCTGTTTGTTGGTGGTGATTTTGATGAGCGGTTTGTTTACCCCCATTAGCAGCATGCCGGAATGGGCACAAATAATAACGATATTCAATCCTTTGAAGTATTTTATGGAGGTGATGCGAATGATATATCTGAAGGGGAGTGGTTTCTTTGATTTGCTGCCGCAGTTCGGAATATTGTTGCTTTTTGCAGTCGTGTTTAATAGTTGGGCGGTAATTAGTTATCGGAAGAACAACTGAAGATAATAAGGGGGCAGTCCGAAAACCCTGTGGGTATGTTATGTTAATAAGGCGGCATTGCCTGCAAAGACAATAAAAAAACAGCTCGTTTCCCTTTAAGGGAGAGAGCTGTTTTTGATCCTTTTCATCACCGTCTCCGGTGAATAGTAAGTGGTTACTGTATTACTTTATTTCGATTTGTCTATTTGGCTTCTTTACTTCTTCTTCAGAGAGTTTCGGAAGTTCGATATTTAGAACGCCATGTTCTACAGATGCAGCAATTTTCTCTTTGTCTACATTATCCGGTAGAATCATTGTTTGCTGGAACTTAGAGTATGAGAATTCGCGACGCAGATAGCGACCGTCTTTCTTTTCCTCCTTGTTTTCAGTCTTCTTCTCCATGCTGATAACGAGGTTATTGTCTTCATCAATGCGAACATTGAAATCATCCTTCGTCATACCCGGAGCAGCCAATTCCACTTTGTATTCTTTTTCTGTTTCCAAAACATTAATTGCAGGTGCAGTAGCATTTGCTTTTACCATCCAATCGTTATCAAAGAAATCATTAAAGATACTTGGTAACCAACTTTGAGTTCTTCTAACAGGCATCATAATTTTAGTCTCCTATCTTTAAGTTAAACATTCAATTAATAAATTTAGAACTTCGGTGTTTTCACTTCCGATGGTATCGGTTATCCCGCCTTCCATCGTCCGCTCTCGAACCGTTGTTCGCTTCTATAAATGCAAACCTTATGCCAAGAGATTTTAGAGACTAAAATTGTCTATTTGTCATTTTTATAATGTCAATTTTGCAATATAAATGACAAAATGTATCCTGTTTTTATTTATTTTATATAAGATAGATATTAATTTGATAACCTGTTTACTTCTTCTCGATCAGTTTGAACCTTATTCTTAGTGTTTGCCTTTCTTCGTCATAATCATAACTAATGATTTTGAAGGTACCCACTTCAGAAGTATGGGATACATGCAATCCGATGCAGGCGCAGGCATCATAATCTCCAATGCGGACAATGCGAAGAGTTTCGCTTGCATCGGCAGGTAGTTTGCTTAAATCTACGATGTCTTTGGCCTGTTCATGTGTCATATACTCAACAGTCACAGGTAGGTTTTGACTGATTGCTTCATTTACTATCTCTTCAATTGACTGAATTTGTTCTGCTGTCGGACATGACGAAAGTATATAATCACATTTGCTCTTTTTTCTTTCGATGTGGGCATTGCGAGAACGTGGACAGCCGAAGGTTTTTACCATGGTTGCATTGAGTAAATGCTCTGCTGTATGCATAGGAGGATACTCCTGCTTGTTGTGGTCGTTGAGTTGAATTTGTTGTTCCATAAATTATTTCAATAACTTTTTATTTTTGATATCTTCTAGTATGCTCATTTGTTGAATTGCTATTTGATTTAATTTGATAAGTCTGTCTTTGGGTGTCAAACCTTCATTTATGAAAACGGCATTTAAATTTTCCATGTTTGATAAGCAGATAAGTTCATTGATTGAGGCATAATCACGAATATTACCTTTTAAATTAGGGTGTGTATCACGCCATTCTAAGGCTGTCATTCCAAACATGGCTACATTAAGGATATCAGCTTCGCTGGCATAAATCATGGATGCTTGCTGTGGAGTGATTTCTTGAGGGATAAGATGCTGCTTGATTGCATCAGTATGAATATGATAATTAATTTTAGATAGTTCTCGTTTTGCTGACCAACCAATTTGAGCTTGCTCTTGCTCTTTGAGACGTTGGAATTCTTTTACTATATATAACTCAAATTCAACAGAAATCCAACTTGCAAATTTGAATGCAATATCTTTGTGAGCAAAAGTGCCACCATATCTTCCGGATTTGGATATGAGTCCAATAGCACAGGTCGTTTCTATCCATTTTTGAGGAGAAAGAGTGAATGCATTTAAACCTGCTTCTTTTCTAAACCCCTCGAATTCGAGGGGTTTAAAATGGGGGTTATATAATATTTCCCATAATCCTAGATATTCAATAGTCATTCTATTACGTAGCCAGTTGGCAATAACAGTATTAGCATCTGTTGTCTTGTATTTAGCTATGTCGGTTAAAGAAATATAATCTGTATCGTTGATCTTTAAGATAGTAACGTCTGTGGTCTGAACTGTAATCTTTGCCATATTCTGATTTTTCAGTAAAGGTAGAGCTATATTTGGGAATAAAGAAACGTATATCACTTTTTATTCAGAATATGTTAAACTCACTTCCATGCATCGGAGGTATCTCGCTTATTCAATTATTATTTTCTCTCCCAAGAAATGAGGTTGTTTATCTATACCTAAATCTATAAACATTTTGACTCTTGCGAGTAATTCCCGGATGTTAGTTTTCAGTCCGGCATAAGCATTTACATTTTGTGCGTTGTACCCGATGGCGTCTATTCCATTTTTCTCTGCAAGATAGATCGCTCGTTCATTATGGAAACGTTGTGAGATGATGGTCAGACGATTCTGTCCAAACACTTCTTTGGCACGTACAACAGAGTCGAGAGTCCGGAATCCGGCATAATCTAAATAAATGGATTTTTCAGGAATACCTTTTTGTATGAGTGCTTTCTTCATTTCTTCCGGTTCATTGTAATCCTCTTTACGGTTATCGCCGCTGATGAGGATATATTTAATTTTCCCGGCTTTATATAACTCTACTGTTGCAAGAATTCGATAATCGAAATATAAATTGTTATTTCCATTTTTCAACTTGGGAGAAGTTCCGAGAAGTAATCCTACATTGTTGGAGGGGATAGTATTTACTTCCGTATATAGTTTGGAGACTGTGTGTTTCTTGATCGTCCTGTTACATACAAGTATGCTGATTACACACAGAATAGCTATTATTAGAGTGGTATAAAGCAGTTTGCGTTTCATGTTTCGGATAATAATTGTGACTTCACAAAAATACCATTCTTTTTTAGGAAATCAAGCATATAGACATAAAAAAGGAGCAACGCCTTGCTCCAACCTTTGTTAACCTTAAATCTAATACTATGAAAAACACAATGCAAAGATACGGACTGTTGTGGAATTAGCAAATAATCCAAGAAAAAACGCATGTTATATAACATAGATTAAGAAAAAGCACCTTCGCCTTAACGATTATTCGATATTTTGGACGACAGATAAATGCGTATGCTTCCATTTTTCTTTCTTCATCAACTTTTTTAATAATTACTATGAACTGATTTAACAGCTGAATTTATTCGAAAAAAGCAAAGCTACAAATAAATTTTAGCACATGCGATTTGCGTTATAAAGATTCAAAAAATAGAAAAATCGAACTATATATTTTAATATATAGTTTATTATTTATATATTTATAATAATACCGGTAAGTGTTCAAGGGGGGCTTTTTTAGGTAGGTGTAACCGATTGTCATATAGTGAGTTATCTGCCTTTGGAGAGTGTTCCACTATGCGTTCGGCAAAAAGGCGCTTTTTATTCCCTAAATGGAGGCTCTAAACCCATGCGGCAGAGCCTCCGTTTGATACATTCAGAGGCTTCGTTTCAGGCAAATGAAGCCTCTAACTTTTGCTTCCCCAAAGAAAGGTTATTAATATGCGAACGTATATGACTATTTAGAACCGAAACCAACTGAAAAGAACCGATGAGTTTAGAAGCTCCCCGCGTATGGCGTATTTTTGCAGGAAAACTGAAAACAATAACAAATATGCAGAAAAAATCTCTCCCGTCTGACATTTATCAGCACATTATGGCATGGAAATGCACAAAAAATGGCCATACAAAGTATAGTGCATCGCTTTTCTTTTTATCTTTGCATGAAATATAATATTACTAATACTTAATATAAACATGAATAAAAGAAGATGGGGCCAATGGATATTATTGGCTGTTGTTTGCTTGAGTTTCTCGATAGGAGAAAGCTATGCGCAGAAAAATGATTTTGCTAATCTACGTCGTTATTCAAAAGAAAATGCTGCACTTCCACAAGCGACAAAGAAAGACAAACGGGTTATTTTTATGGGAAATTCCATTACGGAAGGATGGGTAAGGACTCATCCGGATTTTTTCAAATCAAATGGTTACATTGGCCGTGGAATCAGTGGGCAGACTTCCTATCAATTCTTGTTACGGTTCCGGGAAGATGTGATTAATCTTTCTCCTGCTTTAGTGGTGATTAATGCCGGAACAAATGATGTCGCCGAAAATACACAAACTTATAATGAAGATTATACATTCGGAAACATCGTTTCTATGACAGAATTGGCAAAAGCAAATAAGATAAAAGTGATTCTGACTTCCGTATTGCCTGCCGCTGCATTTAAATGGAGAATGGAAATAAAAGATGTTCCACAGAAAATTAAATCTTTAAATGATCGGATAGAGGCTTATGCAAAAGCTAATAAAATTCCGTTTGTTAATTATTATAAGGCAATGGTGGATGAAAATCAGGCCTTGAATCCCCAATATACTAAAGATGGAGTTCATCCGACAGGCGAGGGGTATGATATTATGGAGCCGTTGATTAAGAGTGCGATAGAGAAAGCACTCTAAGGTTTATTGATGTAAATTTTGAAATATAAATGCTGTCTGATAATCAAGTTGGGATATTCAGTAAATGTTCCTCTTTCTAAAAAATCAAGAGAAAAGCTTTGCTTT
>OLKG01001358.1_pt1 | contig 18145 bp, 14 predicted proteins | sample 1603371 | NCBI WGS metagenome assembly OLKG01 (sample SAMN04168657, study PRJEB22393) | human gut metagenome | biome: human gut microbiome; feature: stool | host: Homo sapiens | collected 2014-03-20 | reverse complement strand
TCTGCCGCACCTCGCTCGCCGTATCGGCACTTAGAATTATGCGGTATTGCCCTAAGGTGTATCTGAAAACAAAGAAAATAACGGATATTTCGCAAAATCCCGCTGTGTTTGTAGAAATAGACTAAATTTTCGACTTTTCAGATACACCCTAAGAAATAGGCATGCGGATTCTCGGTAGATACGAGGGTCCGCATGCTTTTGGTTTTGCGGGGGATCGGTTTGGAGTCTGGGATTTTGGTGCAAAAGTTCGCAGTGCGGCAGGGTTCCGCGCCGCGGCCCACCACCATTATTATTCAGTAAAAAGTCCCCCCGTCCCACTTCCAATTCCTAATTACTAACTACTAATTTCTAATTGCCGCCGAAAACTCCTCCCTCCTCCCTCCTAACTAAAAAAATCCGCCCCATCCAGAACAGCTCTCACCATTCTAAACGGGGCGGACAAAAGTTTGATTTACAGTACCTTGGACAAAAACGCTTTCAGGCGCGGATTGTCGGGGTCCTCAAAGAACTCCTGCGGGGGCTTATCGACCTTGATAACACCCTCATCAATAAAGATCACACGGTTGGCAACCTCGCGGGCAAAACCCATTTCGTGGGTCACCACCACCATGGTCATGCCATCGCGGGCCAGTTCTTTCATCAGTTCCAGAACTTCGCCTACCATTTCGGGGTCCAGCGCGCTGGTGGGCTCGTCAAACAACAGCACTTCAGGGTTCATGGCCAGTGCACGCACAATGGCAATGCGCTGTTTCTGGCCGCCGGAAAGCATGTTGGGGTAAACATCTGCCTTATCGGCCAGGCCAATGCGCTCCAGCAGCTCCATGGCCTGCTTGTCGGCAGCAGCCTGGCTCATACGGCCCAGGCGCACCGGAGCCAGCGTGATGTTCTTTTTCACTGTCAGGTGGGGGAACAGGTTAAAATGCTGGAACACCATGCCCATCTGGGCGCGGGTGGCATCAATATCGCGTTCGGTGATCTCTTTGCCGTCCAGCATAACCGTGCCGCCGTCCGGTTCTTCCAGGCGGGTCAGGCAGCGCAGAAAAGTGGACTTGCCGCAGCCGGAAGGCCCAACCAAGCAGACAACATCGCCCTTATTGATGGTCAGGTCAATGCCCTTGAGCACATCCAGACCGTTATAGTTCTTTTTTAAGTCCTTAACGACGATCACTCTTCGCCAGCCTCCCTTCCAGTTTGCCAAGCAGCCAGGTAAAGATCATAACCAGAATCAGATACATCAGCGCCACGCCGAACAACGGGAACATCGGCTCGTAAGTACGGTTCATGATGCCCTGTGCAGCGTACAGCAACTCCTTGCCGCCAATAACGGTGATGAGCGAGGTATCCTTGAGAAGGATGATGAACTCATTGCCCAGGGCAGGCAGCACCGAGCGGATGGCCTGCGGAATCACGATCAGCACCATGGTTGTCATGTAGTTCAGGCCCAGGCTGCGGCCGGCTTCCATCTGGCCGGGGTCAACGGCCATCAGACCGCCGCGGATGATCTCCGAAACATACGCACCGGAGTTAATGCCCAGTGCCAGCGCGCCGACCATGGTAAAGTTGCGGCTGTTGGCAAAGATAACCATGCTCATAATCAGCATCTGCACCATCATGGGGGTGCCGCGGATCACAGTGGCGTATAGCTTGCATACAGCGTTGGCAACGGCAAGAGCCGGGTTGTGGTGGCCGCGGCGCTGCTGGTCATGCGCAACACGCACCAGGGCAACCACGCTGCCCAACACCACGCCGATCGCCAAAGCAATTGCCGTTACATACAGCGTGGGGATGACCCCTTTGAGGTATTGCTGCCAGCGGTTTGAAGCAATAAATGCCTGGTAGAATTTGACGAACAGATCCTGCCCGAAATCCAGCTTTGTACCAGCTTTCGCCAGCTGGGTCAGCATTTCGTATTGTGCGGCCATCCGCATTCCACACCTTTCCTGTGTTCCGGCACCAGGGCACCGGGCGTTTATTTTACGGTCTTACCAACAAAAGGGAGGCGCCCCTGTGGGCCACCTCCCTGTGGCACTTGTGAAAAAGCTGCTTTATTCAGCAGTGATGTACTTGTCCACGATAGCCTGCAGGGTGCCGTCGGCCTTCAGCTCTTCCAGAGCGGTGTTGATGGCATCCTTCAGTTCGGTGTTGCCCTTACCAACGCCGATTGCGTAGTCTTCTTCCACGTAAGCGGTGTCCAGCAGCTTCAGGCCGGGGTTGGCAGCAACAAATTCCTTAGCGGGAGCGTTATCAATAACAACGCAGTCAACCTGGCCGTTGTTCAGCATCTGCACGGCAGTCAGGCCGTCGTCGTAAGCAACAACGTTCTCATCGCCAAAGTCGTCAGAGCAGTACAGGTAGCCGGTGGTACCGCGCTGGGTGCCGATTTTCTTGCCAGCCAGGTCATCCACGCTGGCAATATCGGAATCTTCCTTGACGATGATGGACTGGATGCCGGTTGCGTAAGAATCGGTGAAGTCCATCACGTTCTGGCGCTCGTCGGTAACGGTAACGCCAGCCATAACCATATCGGACTTGCCCTGCTGTACAGCCAGCAGTGCAGCGTCAAAGTCCATATCATCGATCTGCAGCTCCAGGCCCAGCTTGTCAGCAATGGCCTGTGCGGTCTCAATGTCGATGCCCTCAAATTCGCCGGAATCGGTGGTCATCTCGTACGGGGGAAAGGCTGCGTTGGTGGACATGATCAGCTTGCCCGGCTCAACGGTGGACAGCTCAGCAGTTTCAGTCTCGCTGGCTGCTTCAGAGGAAGCAGCCTCGGAAGATGCAGCATCGCTGGAAGCGGCTTCGGAAGATGCAGCAGAAGAAGCGGTGGAACCGCAGGCAGCCAGGCTCAGGACCAAGGCAGCGGCAGTCATCAAAGACAATGCTTTTTTCATTACAATATACCTTCTTTGTTCATGGTTCTCTGATTTTCAAGGCGTATCTGAAAACAAGGAAAATGACGGACATTTCGCAAACACAAGCAGGATTTAAGGCAAAGAGCCGCAGGAATCCTTTGTGGATTCCAAGGCTTTTTAACGCAAAATCCGGCTGCGTTTGTAGAAATAGACGATACTTTCGACTTTTCAGATACACCCTAGCGCAGCGGCGGAACTTTCCCTCTTTCCGGAACTGCATCAGGATAAATTCTAGTATAATACATAAATATTCAAAGTCAATGTATAAATATTGAATTCAGCATTTTGCGGCAAGATGGCTGCCCGCCCCACCAGAAATTGTGCACTTTTCAAGCCTGCATTTCACAGTTTTTCCTGATATATTGACGCCGTAAGTTAAACGTGGTAAACTTTACGCGTTCATGAGCGAAATTCATGCCATTCAGTCGAAATAAACCGGCTTGCATTACCTTGCCGTACAAAAAAGAGGAATCAATATGCTGACATTAGGTGACCTGCACATTGGGCAGGATGCAATCATCCGCGTGGTAGGCGGTGAGGGCGAGCTGCGCCACCACCTGCTGGATATGGGGCTGACCCCCGGCACCGAGGTAACGCTGCGCAAAACGGCCCCCATGGGGGACCCCATTGAAGTGGAGCTGCGTGGTTATGAGCTGACCCTGCGCCTGGCCGATGCGCAGAAAATTGAAATTGACAGCGTGCACGCAACGGACCGCGCCGCCCCCAGCGAAGAGCGCCACAAGGTGGTAGCCCACCCCGGCGTTGGCGAGCTGGACAAAGCCGCCAGCTACCACGAGCGCAAAGCCGGCGCCCCCATTGCCGCCGGTGCACCGCTGACCTTTGCCCTGGCCGGCAATCAGAACTGCGGCAAAACCACGCTGTTCAACCAGCTGACCGGCTCCAACCAGCATGTGGGCAACTTTCCCGGCGTTACGGTGGACCGCAAGGACGGCGTGATCCGCAACCACAAGGAAGCCACCGTAACGGACCTGCCGGGCATTTATTCCCTGTCCCCTTACTCCAACGAGGAGATTGTCACGCGGGATTTTATCCTGAGCGAGCACCCGTCCGGCATTATCAACATTGTGGATGCTTCCAACATTGAGCGCAACCTGTACCTGACCATGCAGCTGATGGAGCTGGATACCCCCATGGTGCTGGCGCTGAACATGATGGACGAAGTGCGCGCCAACGGCGGCACCATCATGGTAAACCAGCTGGAAGAAACGCTGGGCATTCCGGTTGTTCCCATTTCTGCCGCCAAAAATGAGGGCATTGACGAGCTGATCGAACATGCCATCCATGTGGCGCGCTACCGGGAGCTGCCGGGCCGCATCGACTTCTGCACGGCAGGCAGTGACCCAGCAGACCCCAGGGGCGCGGTGCATCGCTGCATCCATTCTGTCGCACATTTGATTGAGGACCATGCCGCTGCCGCCGGGCTGCCGCTGCGCTTTGCCGCCACCAAGCTGGTGGAGGGGGACACCCTGATTGAAAAAGCCCTGCAGCTGAACCCCAACGAAACAGATATACTGGGCCACGCCATTGCTGAAATGGAAACCGTGACCGGGCTGGACCGCGAAGCCGCCCTTGCGGACATGCGCTTTACCTTTATTGAAAAGCTATGCTCCGCCACGGTGGTGAAGCCGGGCGAAAGCCTGGAGCATAAGCGCAGCGTTGCCATTGATAAGATCCTGACCGGCAAATACACTGCCTTGCCCTGTTTTGCGGGCATTATGGCGCTTGTTTTCTGGCTGACCTTTGGCGTAGTGGGCTCCACCCTTTCGGACTGGATGACCCTTGGCATCGACTGGTTTACCGGCGTTGTGGACCGCGCCCTGACGGCGTATCAGATCAACCCGGTGGTGCACAGCCTTGTGATCGACGGCATTTTTGCCGGTGTGGGCAGCGTGCTGAGCTTTTTGCCCACGATCGTTATCCTGTTCTTCTTTTTGTCCATCCTGGAAGATACCGGTTATATGGCCCGCGTGGCCTTTGTTATGGACAAACTGCTGCGCCGCATTGGGCTTTCGGGCCGCAGCTTTGTGCCCATGCTGGTGGGCTTCGGCTGCTCGGTTCCCGCCATTATGGCAACCCGCACCCTTTCCAGTGAGCGTGACCGCCGCATGACGATTTTGCTGACCCCGTTCATGAGCTGTTCCGCCAAGCTGCCCATTTATGCGCTGTTCACCGCCGCGTTTTTCCCGCGGGTATGGCGTGCACCGGTCATGATTTTCCTCTATCTTTTCGGCATTTTGTGTGGTATACTGTATTCGCTGATCCTCAAGCAGACCTGTTTCCGCGGTGAACCGGTACCCTTTGTGATGGAGCTGCCCAACTACCGCCTGCCTTCGCCCAAAAGCGTCGGCCAGCTGATTTGGGAAAAGGCCCGTGATTTTATTCAGCGTGCCTTTACAATTATCTTTGTTGCAACCGTCGTGATCTGGTTCCTGCAGACGTTCGACACCCGCCTGAATGTTGCTGCCACCCCGGATTCCAGCCTTCTGGCTTTGGTTGGCAGCCTGATCACCCCCATCTTCAAGCCCCTTGGCTTTGGCGACTGGCGCATTTCCACTGCGTTGATCACCGGCTTTACCGCCAAGGAAAGCGTTGTTTCCACCCTGACCGTCCTGCTGGGCGGCGATACCGGCGCGCTGAACATGCTGTTCACCCCGTTTACTGCGCTGGTTTTCCTGATCTTTACGCTGTTGTATACCCCCTGTGTTGCAGCCATTGCCGCTGTCAAGCGGGAACTGGGCGGTGGCCGGGCTGCACTGGGTGTGGTACTGATGCAGTGCGGCATTGCCTGGGTTGTGGCGTTTGCCGTGCACTGTGTAGGGGTTTTGCTGGGGTTGGCATAAGGGCAGCGTATTCACCTGTCACTTTGTTTTCGCTTAACCCATAGGGAGGTTTTTTCCATGTCACTTCAAAGTATCCTTGTTCTGGTTATTATTTTTGTTCTGCTCGGCGTTGCCATCGGTTTTATTGCCAACAGCGAAAAGGGCTGGCACGGCGGCTGCACCGGCAACTGCGCCAGCTGCCAGGAACACTGCAATGACAAACAGAAAAAGAACCCGCCCAAGCAGCAGTGATGTCCAGACCGAAGGAGACCGCCGTATGACTGCTGTTCAACAATCCGCCGCTCCGCACCCTGCCGTGCGCCAGCGCATTGACTGGATTGATACCGCCAAAGGTCTGTGCATGATTCTGGTGATTGTGGGGCACACCCTGCCCTACGGCAACCTGATGCGCAATTTCATTTTTTCGTTCCACATGCCGGCCTTTTTCTTTCTAACCGGCTATACGGCCCGCCGCCCGGATACCTGGCAGGGTTTTGCCCGCCGGGTCAGGAAGGACTTTGTTGCACTGATCGTTCCCGTGCTGGGTGTGGTGCAGGTGTTCAACGTTTTGCTGAACTTTTTCCTTTCTGATGACAGAAGCCTGACCAACCTGTGGGATATTGCCCGCTACAATGCCATCACCCTGTTCTGGGCCAGCGGTAACCCTGCCGACGGCATTCCCAGCTGCGGCATGCCATGGTTTTTGTTTGCACTGTTCTGGGGCAAGCTGATCTGGGAGCTGCTGGGGCTTTTGTTCCCCAAAGGGGATTTTGCCGTCAGTTTCATTGTCATGCTGTTCGGGGCATACATCGGGCAGGTACAGTATCTTCCCCAATGTCTGGATGTTGCAATGGTCGTTGTCATGTACCTCACATTGGGGCAGCTGTTCCGCCAGCATCAGGCACTGTTGGACCGTTACCGGGTCCCGCTTTTCCTTGCCATGCTGATCCCCTGGGCATGGTGCTGCCAGCAGGGCATTTATATTGAACTTGCTTCCCGCACATACTCCAATTACATTTTGTGCGCTTCCATCAGTGTATGCGGCATCTGGATCTTCTGCCATCTGTGCCGTGAACTGAACGCCAATAACGCTTTGCGGCCGGCGCTCAGCTTTTTGGGGCGGCACAGCCTGTGGCTGTTCTTTGTGCACCATATGGATGTGTTTACCAGTGCCATCTGGCAAAAAGACCGCCTTCTGTTCACGCTGCCCTGCCGCATCGGGTGGGACATCCTGCTTTCCCTGCTGCTGCTTGGCTGCTGGACATTGCTGCGCACCGGCTTGCGCAGGCTGACCGCAAAATAAACTTTTTGAACCGTTCTGCATCCCCTGTTCCGGGCCTGCAGGGCGGTTTTTGTTTTGGCAGCGCTTTCTGCCACAGTGCAAACATTGTTTTTTACCGCGGATTATGGTACAATGAATTGTCTATAAGTATGTATCGGGGATTCCCCTGAAATATCTATTTTTGAAAGGGCTTTTTATGGCAGAGCAACGCAACCAGACCCCTGCCGGGGATAACACGCAATGGACCACCATCATTCGGCCGCGCACCGGCTGGTTTGATGTGGACCTGGAAGAGCTGTGGCGCTACCGTGACCTGATTGTCATGTTCGTCAAGCGCAACTTTACCGTCATGTACAAGCAGACCATCCTGGGGCCGCTGTGGATCATCCTGAACCCGCTTATCACCACGGTGCTGTTCAACGTGGTGTTCGGCGGCATTGCCGGGCTTTCTACGGACGGTACGCCGAGCTTTTTGTTCTACATGGCAGGCAATACGGTGTGGACCTTTTTTGCCTCCTGCATCAACGGCACGGCCAACACCTTTGTGGCCAACAGCCAGGTGTTCGGCAAGGTGTATTTTCCACGGCTTACCACCCCCATCAGCCAGGTATTGACCAGCCTGATCAACTTCTTTATCCAGTTTGTCATGTACATTCTGTTCTGGGTCTACTTTGCCGTGACCGGGTCTGGTGTACACCTGACGGCCTGGGCGTTTGCCGTGCCGCTGGTGGTGCTGGAAGTCATGCTGCTGGGCCTGGGCGTGGGCATTATCGTTTCCGCCCTGACCACCAAGTACCGTGACCTTGCCATTGCTGTGAGCTTTGGCGTGCAGCTGTGGATGTACATTTCTCCTGTGGTCTATCCCCTTTCCAGCTTGGAGGAATCCCCCCGGCTGCAGATGCTGATGCGTTTGAACCCGATGACTGCACCGATCGAAGTGTTCCGCATGGGCACCCTTGGCACCGGCACCGTGGAAGTGGGCAGCCTGATCTACAGCCTGATTGTTACCGCAGCCGCCCTTGTGCTGGGCGTGGTGCTGTTCAGCCGCATTGAAAAAACCTTTATGGACACCGTGTAAGGAGGGGCGCAGATGGAAAACCAGACACATGCACAAAACCAGCGCGTACCCGTCATTCAGGTATCGGGCTTGAAAAAGCAATACAAACTGGGCCAGATCGGCGGCGGCACTTTGACGCATGACCTGCAAAGCTGGTGGGCCCGTGTGCGCGGCAAAGAGGACCCCAACACCGTGATCGGCACGGATGCCCGCCTGTTTGGCAAAACCTTTATGGCGCTGAACGGTGTGGACCTGACCGTGTACAAAGGCGAAGCGCTGGGCATTATCGGCCGCAACGGCGCAGGCAAATCCACCCTGCTCAAAATTTTGTCCCGCATTACCGCCCCCACCGAGGGCGAGATCCGGCTGCGCGGGCGGGTGGCTTCCATGCTGGAAGTGGGCACCGGCTTTAACAACGAGATGACCGGCCGCGAGAACATCTACATGAACGGCGCTATTCTGGGCATGACCCGCGCCGAGGTCGATTCCAAGATCGACCAGATCATTGAATTTTCGGAGTGCGGCGATTTTATTGATACCCCCGTCAAGCGGTATTCCAGCGGCATGTTCGTCAAGCTGGCGTTTTCCGTTGCCGCCCACCTGGACAGCGAGATCATGGTAATGGACGAAGTGCTGGCCGTGGGCGATATGAAGTTCCAGCAGAAATGCCTGGGCAAAATGAGCGATGTTGCCGGGCAGGAGGGCCGCACCGTCCTGTACGTCAGCCACAACATGAGCACCATCCGCCAACTGTGCACCCGCTGCGTGGTGCTGGACCAGGGCCGCGTGATCTTTGACGGCGATGTAGAACAGGCCATTGCCGTGTATATGGAAACCACCGATGTGAACGTGGTCCACTATGACCTGCTGGATGTTTCCCGCATGAACGCCAGCGCAGGCAAGCGGATGCGGCTGGAAACGCTGGACTTTGTGGGCAAGGAATCCAGTGTGTTTGCGGACACCGAAAAAATTCGGGTGCGCATTACCTGGCGTGTTTCGGAGCCGTTTACCGGGGTACACTTAAAGCTGAACCTGCATTTCCGGGATTCGACCCCCGTGGGCATTACCCACCCGGTCAACCTGGGCGCCGCCGTGCCCGGCAAGCTGTATACCACCGAGTTTGAGTTTGACCCCAGCCTGCTGGGCGAAGGCCAGTATTTCTTCTATGTGGATGTGTTTGACGGCGTGCTGACCCAGGCTGTCTGCCTGGACAAGCCAGTGACCGAGTTTGCGTTTGAGGTAACCTCCGGCGATTTGAGCATGCCGGAATGGGCACCGGGCTGGGGCCGCATCCACTTCCCGCCGGTCAAAGTGTTGGAGAATGGATACGATGGGTGATATTTTCATCTGCCACACGCTGTATCATGTGTTAATCGCGCTGGTGCGCGCGCTGCGCAGCCGCCCCGGCAAGTCCACCCTTGTGCTGAGCACCTGTGTGCCGGAAGCCGAAACCCTGCGCGCTAAATTGCTGGACGCCGCGCCGGATCTGTGGGACGCTGTTTTGATCGTGGACGAGGAAAAGCTGGACGCACAGAACAGCGAAAGCGACTTTTACCGCCTGCGCCACCCGTTCCGCAAGCCGTATTTTACGCTGCCCAAGGGGCATGTGTACATCAGCAATGACTGGAGTGCTTTAGGGCGCTACCTGCAGCGGGAGCGCCGGGTTTATACCCTGTGCGAAGATACCTTTGGCGGCACGTTGGACCCTGACCAGCACCTGCTGGATGAGCAGCGTGCTAACCCCCGCGGCCCCTATCGCTACTGGGGCGACAGCCCCTGCTGCCGCACGGTGGAAAGCGAAGACGCCGCGCGGTGCAGCATTTTTGGCGTAGACAAGCTGGTGACGGTATCCAAAGCGCAGCTACTGGAAAGCCTGACGGAGGCAGAAAAGGCCATCATCCGCCGGGTGTTTTTGGCCGTTCCCCTGCCGGAGCATGTGCAGGGTGCCTGCCTGCTTTTGCCCCGCAGCTTTGTACTGGACGGCCTGATGGATCAGCCCACCCAGGACGCCATGTTTGCGGCTGTTGCCAAGAAATACTGCACAGAACCGCTGTTTATCAAAACCCACCCGCGGGATACCACGGATTATTCCAAGCTGTTCCCTACTGCTGTTATCCTGCCCCGCACCATGCCAAGCGAGGTTCTCAATTTCTGCCTGCCCTTCAAATTCCAGCGCGCCGTCACCGTGCAAAGCTGGGTCCTGCGCGGCTTTACCGCCGCGGAAGAAAAGGTGTTTGTGGGGCTGGAAGAGGCAGAAAAGTTGGTGCAGGGGTAATGCCTCCCCTTTGAGGGGAGGTGGCCGAGCGCAAGCGAGGTCGGAGGGGTGGCTCCCTTACTGCCGCCTAAATTATAAGCCGGAAGGGGACGTACCATTCTATGCGCCTGCCGCATAATTCCAACAATCTTGCCTATGTTCGTTCTCTGCGCAAAAATATGACCGATGCGGAGCGCAAATTATGGTATGAATATCTGCGTCCCTGCCCCTACAAATTCACACGCCAAAAGAGCGTTGGGCCCTATATCCTTGATTTTTATTGTGCTTCTGCTCAGTTGGCAGTTGAAATTGACGGTTCGCAGCATTACGAACCGCAGGGGCAGCAGCAGGATGCTGCCCGAACTGCTTATTTGCAGGCGTTTGGTATTTTTGTTCTGCGGTTTTCCAACCGGGACGTTCTTCTCAATTTGGAGGGTGTTGCAGCCGAAATTGAGCGTACGATTCTGATGCGGATATCCAAATAGATTTTCATAACAATCTATGGCAACACCGCACAATTCCCGCCTTGCGGCTTAAGCACCGCTCCGGCAGCTGCGGCACGGCATCTGCGTTGCCAAAATGCTCGATAAGACATCCAGTATTATCTGCGCTTTTGGCTTGGCATCTGCCGCACCTCGCTCGCCGTATCGGCACTTAGAATTATGCGGTATTGCCCTATAACTCTTTCTTAGGGAACCACCCCTCAGTCCGCTGCGCGGACAGCTCCCCTCAAAGGGGAGCCAATGCTTCTTTTAGGAGGTTGCTTACTATGAAACTTATCGGCGTTATTCCCGCCCGTTATGCCAGCACGCGGATGCCGGGCAAGCCGCTGGCGGATATTTTGGGCAAGCCCATGATCTGGTGGGTGTACCAGGAAGCCAAAAAGTGCAAAAAGCTCGATGATGTGTTTATCGCCACCGACGATGAGCGCATTGCCGAAGCCTGCCGCACCTACGGCATGGAATACTGCATGACCAGCCCCGACCATGACACCCCCACCGGGCGCATCTGGGAGGTTTCCACCAAGGTAGAAGCCGACCTGTATCTGCAGATCATGGGTGACGAGCCACTGATCAACGTAAAGGCGTTTGATTTGATTCTGCCGGATACCCTGCCGGAGGACCCGTATTATGTCGCCGTGCTGACCAACCGGATGGAGCACCCCGCGGATGTGATCGATTTTTCCAACCAGAAGGTCGTGACCAACGCCGCACGGGAAATTTTGATGATCTCCCGCAGCCCCATTCCCTACCCCAAAGGCACGCTGGATTTTGAATACGAGAAGGTGACCGGCATCCAGCTGTACTCCCGCCGGGCGCTGGCGTTCTACCACGAAACACCGAAGTCCATTCTGGAAAAAGCCGAAGAGAACGATATGATGCGCTTTGTGGAAAACGGCCACAAGGTACATGCCATCGTCAGCCCGTACAAGACTGTGAGCGTTGACACCCCCAAGGACCTTGCCCTTGTGAGCGAAATCCTGAAAGGAAAAGAATAAATGCCCGATATTAAACTGTTGGACTGCACCCTGCGTGACGGCGGCTATGTGAACAACTGGAACTGGGGCTTTGCTGCAGCCAAAGATATTATCGCCTCGCTGACCCGTGCCGGGACTGACATTGTGGAAGTGGGCTTTCTGCGCAATGTGGATGGCTACAACCCCGATGTGACCGTCTGCAACACCATTGAAGAGCTGAACAGACTGCTGCCTGCCCACACCGGCAGCACCATGTACAGCGGCATGGCCATGCGCTCCAATTATGATATTGCCAAGCTGTCCTCTTATGAGGGGCACGGCATTGAGATGCTGCGCATTACCGCCCACGATTACGATATCCGCGAAGGCATGGATTTTGCCCGCGAAGTCAAGGCCCGCGGGTACAAGCTGTCCATCAACCCCATCAACATTATGGGCTATGCCGACAAAGACTTGCTGTGGATTTTAGACCAGGTAAACGAGATTCACCCGTACCAGTTCTCCATTGTGGATACCTTCGGCAGCATGCGGCGGCGTGACTTAGAGCGCATCGTCAGCCTGGTGGACCACAACCTGGCCCCGGATATCCGCGTGGGGCTGCACCTGCATGAGAACATGGCGCTCTCTTTCTGCCTGGCGCAGGAATTTCTGGACAAGCACCTGGGCCGCGATACCACTGTGGACGGCAGCCTGATGGGCATGGGGCGCATTCCCGGCAACCTGCCCATTGAGCTGATTGCCGACTATATGAACGAGACCCTTGGCTGCCATTATGACATTGACGAGATGATGGACGCCATCCAGGACCATATCGCCCCGCTGAAAGGCGAGACAGCCTGGGGTTACACCCCGGCTTACTTCCTGAGCGCACGGTACAACCTGCACCGCGATTACGCCGAGCATTATCTGGACAAAGGCGATTTGACCAACCGGGACATCAACCATATTCTGGCCGGTTTTGACCGCAGTAAGGCCACCGCATACGATAAAGACTATGCCGACCGCCTGTACCGCGAATACCAGAACCGCGCCATTGACGACACCGCCGCGCTGGATACCCTGCGCACCGCGTTTGGCGGCAAGACCGTGCTGGTGCTGGCCCCCGGTGCCAGCCTGGCGGAGGAAACCGGGCGCAATGCTGTGGCCGCCGCCAAGGCGGACTGCATTGTTTCAGCTAATTTCTGCCCGGAATTCTGCCAGCCGGATTACGCATTTTTTACCAACAGCAAGCGGTTTGAAAAGCTGGACCTTGCTGCCCTGCCCTGCCCTGTTGTGCTCACCTCCAACCTGCGGCCGCTGCCGCAGGGGGCGCTGGCGGTCAATTATGACCGGCTGGCTGCCCCGGATGTGCAGAACGCATCCCTTGGCAGCAACAGTGTACTGATGCTGCTGCGGCTGCTGCGGCTGTGCGGTGCCAAGGCCGTGCTGCTGGCCGGTGCCGATGGCTACAAGCCCGGTACCCCCGCCTATGCCGACAGCCTGCTGCACGCCCACACCGGGCGCGGAGCTGCGTTCAACACCGCCATGGCAGGTTCCATCAAAGCCTGCGGGCTGGATGTGACCTTTATCACCCCCAGCGAATACGCAAAATAACGAGGTTTGTCCATGATTCGACTTTTGGTTCTGGATGTAGACGGCACCATGACAGACGGCGGCGTGTACTATGATTCCACCGGCAACGAGCTGAAAAAGTTTGCCATCAAGGATGGGGCCGGGATCGTGCTGGCCCGCGCGGCAGGGATGCAGGTTATGATCTGCACCGGGCGCGAATGTGAAGCCGTGCGCCGCCGTGCCCAGGACCTGCACATTGACTATCTGTTCCAGAACGTACACGACAAAGCCGCCTTTTTGAGCAGGTTTATGGCTGAGCACAGCCTGACCAAGCAGGATGTTGCCTATTGCGGCGATGACCTGAACGATTTGACCGCCATGGCCCTGTGCGGCTTTGTGGCCTGCCCGGCCGATGCTGCCGGCCCTGTGTTGGGGCGGGCGGATTTCATCTGCCGCCAAAAAGGCGGCGAGGGCGCTGTGCGCGGCACGGTGGAAGAGATCCTGCTGCGGGACGGCCGCCTGCCTGCCGCCGTTAAAAAAGCCTTTGGCGCAAAGATTTGATGGGTGCGGCTGAAACGTTAAATATTCCGGTGTTTGTTTTGGACACCCCCTGAACGCTGAACCACCAAAACCGGGAGGAGCCCGTATGAGCAAAATAAAGGATTTTCTGAAAAGCCCGCTGGGCACCGCCTTGTGCGCCGCTGCTGCCTGCCTGCTGGCCGTGGTGCTGGTTTGGTTGGCCGCGGTGCGCCCCAACAATGATAAGAGCCTGTCGGAGCGCATCAGCGATGATTACAGCCAGTACAGCGCCGAGCTGGACGAAGCCAACGGCGCTGCCCAGACCTTTGATACCGACAATGACCTGCTGGCCATGGCCTTTGTGTTTGGCACCAGCAACGGCCAACCCACCGGTGAGCTGCACCTGGAACTTGCCGATGCCGACACCGGCGAGGTGCTGGCCCGCTCCACCGGCGATATGGCGAACATTGTGGCCGGGCAGTACACCGGCATGGGGCTGGATACCCCCGTGACCGGCAGCGCAGGCCGCCGCTACCGCGTGACCCTGAAACCGGAGTATACCGGTTCCGGCCGGTTGACCGTGGGCTGCAGCAACGGCGCTGTGCTGTGGAACGATACCTTTACCGTAAACGGCGAAGCCGTGGACGGCACGCTGGCGCTGCTGGTAACTTACAAACAGATTGGCGGATTTTTGACCCGGTTCTTTTTGCTGGTCGGGCTGCTGGCCAGCGTTGTGGTGTTCCTTGGCATTTATTTTGCCATGCGGGGCCGCATGCCGCTGCACCGGCTGGTGTTTGTGCTGGTGCTCTGCTTTGGCATGCTGTACAGCTTTGTGCTGCCGCCCTATGCCGCGCCGGACGAAAAATACCACATCAACCAGTCCTTTACTTTAGCCTGCAAATGGGCCAACATGCTCTCGCCGGATGAATGGCGGATGGGCAATGTGCCGCTGGATATGACCTACCGCCGCGAGCACGACTTTGACCCCCTGCTGCAAAACGAAAAAACCACCGTGTTCAGCTGGCAGGAACTGAGCGAAAACCTGTTCACCACCACCCCTGACAGCTTTGACAGCCACACGGCGCTGGAAGAACTGCAGACCGACCGCAATCCCACGCTGTACCTGTTCAGCGCGGCAGCGGTGTTCCTGGCATATGTTTTTCACCTTGGCTTTGTTTCGGCGCTGATGCTGGGGCGCACAGCAAATTTAATTGTGTTCGCTTTGTTAGCGGCGCTGGCCGTTAAAGCCGCGCCGTTTGGCAGGCGGGTATTCGCTGCGGCGGCCCTGCTGCCCATGACGCTGCATCTGGCGGCTTCTTTCAGCCGGGATTCCCTGCTGCTGGGGCTGGCGTTTGCCTTTACTGCGCTGTGCATGCAGGCGATTTTTGGCTGCAAGGACGGCACGGTGCTTCCGGTGCGGCTGTGGCTGCCGCTGGCGGTGTTCGGCATCCTGCTGGCACCGGCCAAACTGGTTTACCTGCCGCTGGCAGCGTTGTTCCTGCTGATTCCCAACAGCCGCTTTGGCCAGAGTGCCGCAACCAAAAAAGCCGCTTATCTGGCCGGATGCGTGCTGCTGGCGCTCAGCATCAACCGCGCTGTGCTGGTCACCTCGGTGGCCGGTTCTGCCGGGTTTGAAAATCAGACTACCCAGACGGAAACCACCTCCGCACAGGGTTCTACCCCGGCTGCCGCGGTTTCTTATACAGCAACAGAGACAGCTGACAATCGTACCCTACATGCCGCCCCTGCCGCGGGTGACGGCAAAACCTCCAACCGGTTTGCCAACATGCCTGCCGAGTACCGCGAAAACACGGCTTCCAACTTTGTGCGCCGCCTGTATTACTGCGTGGAGGGCGTGACCGAGATCCCGCAGAAGGAGCTGGAGTTCTGGGTGCAGGCCTTGCAGGAGGGCGATGTGACCGCCGCCGTTCTGGGCCAGAGCTTTTTCTTCAGCCCGGAGGAAGTGGAGCATTCCAGCCTGACCGATGATGAATTCATGAGTGCGGCTTCCCTGGTTTACCTGAACCGCGACCTGATGACCACCGACGCCGAAATGTGCCGGGAACGGCTGGCCACTGCTGACCGCCGAGACTTTTTCAAGTCCATGTTCAGCAGTGATGAATGTGCAGAGCTGCTTTCCGCCTGCCAGATCTACCCCGGCGTGGAGGATGACCGCTACCCGCTGGACCGCAATGTGCTGATCAAAGAGATCGAAGCTGTCCGTACCGTGCGGGACAGCCAGAGCACCCCCAGCGAGGAAGACCAGACCACCTTTACCCCCGGTTACATTCTGCACAATCTGCCCGCCGTGGCTATGCTGCTGGTACGCAGCGTGGTGCAGGATGCCGACAACTGGGTGCGCGGCCTTGTGGGCGGCAGCTTAAGCTACAGCTCGCTGGACCTGGCCTGGTTCTGGGTGTTGGCGCTCTACCTGCTGCTGTGGTATGCCGCCGTTCCGGCGCAGGATGTTCCCGTGCCGGGGCTGCCCCAGGGGCGCTACCGGGTGTGGTGTGCGCTGGCCGCGCTGCTGTGCGCCGCGTTGGCCTTTGCCGGCTGCCTTGTGTGGACCCCGACCTATTACCAGACCGTTTACGGCTTCCAGGGGCGGTATCTTCTGCCCGTGCTGCCGTTGTTCCTGCTTACCTGCCTGCCCCGCCGGGTTCAGGTTGCCAGCGGCAAACAGTCCGCCTGCACCCTGGTCTGCTGCCTGTGCGTAGTCAACGCCGGGGTATTGCTGAACGCCATGCTTGCGGTGATTGCCCGATGACGATTTGTTATTTTTCTGCGCAGTACCTGCCCACGGTGGGTGGTGTGGAGCGCTACACCTGGAACCTTGCCCGCTGCACTGTTGCCGCCGGGCACCGCGCCATTGTGGTTACCAGTGCTCTGCCCAACCTGCCGGAGCACGAAATTGACGGGGATGGCATTGAAATTTACCGCCTGCCCGTCTGGCCTGTCATGAACGGGCGCTTTCCTGTCATCAAGCCGGGGGCGCGCTTCCACGCGCTGACCGCGCAAATCTGGGCGCAAAAGCTCGATTTCTGCGTGGTGCAGACCCGCATGTACACCCAAAGCGTCTGGGCTGCCCGCGCGGCCAAGCGCCGCGGTATCCGCATGCTGGTTATTGACCATTCCACCGGATACATGCCGATGGGCAACGGCCTGCTGGGGGCCTGCGGGCGGCTGTATGAGCAGGTTGCCTGCCGCCTGGTGCGCGGCACCGGCGCGCCGTTCTATAGCGTTTCCGCCGCTGCCTGCCGCTGGCTGCACACCTTTGGCATTACGGCTGCAGGAACCATGCCCAACGCCATTGACCCCGCTGCTTTGGAACAGGAAGCCGCCCACGCGCCAGACTGGCGCGCCAAGCTGAACCTTGGCGACCGTAAGATCGTGCTGTTTGTGGGCCGCCTGATTCCCGAAAAGGGTGCCGGATTATTAGTCCAGGCCGTGGCCCAGTTGCCGGGCGTTGTTCTGGTGGCGGCTGGCAGCGGTCCGCAGCAGCAGGAACTGGCAGACCTTGGGGCCGTTACCCCCGGTGCCCTGCCGCATGATGCGGTGGTCCAGCTGCTGCGGCAGGCAGATGTATACTGTCTGCCCACCCGGTATGCCGAGGGCTTTCCCACCACCTTGCTGGAAGCCGCGGCCTGCCGCTGCCCCATCGTGTGCACCCGTACCGCTGGAACCGAGGAGCTGCTGCCGGACGATACCCACGGCATTGTGCTGCCCGGCCAGCCACAGGACGCCACGGTGGAAACCATCCGCGCCGGGCTGCAGACTCTGCTGGATGATCCCGCCCGCGCCCATGCCTGTGCCGAGGCGGCGTACCGCAATGTGTACGCGCACTTTACATGGGATGCCGTATTTGATAAAATGATGGGGATCATAAACCAAAGCTGACATCTGCCCGGTGTTTGCCGGGCAAGTGGATAAGGAACATTTGTTATGTCAAAATTGCTGATTATTATTCCTGCATATAATGAGGAAGCCAATATTGTCAAGGTCGTCAACGGCATTGTCAAGAACTACCCGCAGTATGACTATGTTGTAGTCAACGATGGCAGCCGTGATAAAACCGCGGCCATCTGCCGGGAACATGGGTTCCGCTTGATCGATCTGCCGGTCAACCTGGGGCTGGCAGGTGCATTCCAGACTGGGCTGCGCTATGCCGCCGAAAACGGGTATGACTGCGCCATGCAGCTGGATGCTGACGGCCAGCACCGACCGGAATATATCTCCGCCATGCTGGAAGAGCT
>OLKG01001332.1_pt1 | contig 18439 bp, 13 predicted proteins | sample 1603371 | NCBI WGS metagenome assembly OLKG01 (sample SAMN04168657, study PRJEB22393) | human gut metagenome | biome: human gut microbiome; feature: stool | host: Homo sapiens | collected 2014-03-20 | reverse complement strand
GGGCGGCGGCCGCTCTCAAAGAATTTGCAGAGTCCTTCCAGGAGCGCAACCCTCATCTGCGGGTGTTCAATATGGTGCTGCACATGGACGAGGCCACGCCCCACCTCCATGTGGACTTCGTGCCTGTGGCAACGGAGCAGAGCCGGGGCCTCTCAACGCGGGTATCAATGAAACAGGCGTTAAAGCAGCAGGGATTTGAAGGGATGGGCCGAAAGCAGACCGAATGGAAAGCCTGGATGGAACGGGAGAAAGAAGCCCTAACGGAAATCGCCCAGGCGCACGAGTTTGAGATCATCAGCCTGGGCGGTGGCCGCCCTCATATGGAGCTGCCAGAGTACAGGGCAGCGGCCCAGCGGCTTGAAGCTGTCCAGGAACAGGTGATAGCGGCAGAGCAGGAGATCGCGGCCTTGGAAAAGCAGAGAAAGGCCCTGCAAGGGAATGTGAAGCTGCTGAAAGCGGTGGAGAAGGTCAAGCCCGATCTGGACGCGATACAGCCGGAAAAGACGCTGACAGGGGCCGTCAAGGGTGTGACGGTGGAGCAGGTGAAGGAGCTGAAGGCGGCGGTGATCCGGGGCGCGGCGGCAGAGCAGAAGGTGCGGGAGCTGAAGGTAGAAAACCAACAGCTTCAGCAGAAAATCCCCTCGATGAAAGAAAAGCTGAAGGAGGCCCAGGAGCGGCAGCGGCTTGAAAATGAAAACCGGCAGCTCAAAGTGCAGGTCGAATACCTGGAAAAAGATTTGAGCTGGGAGCGTGGGATTTCGGCGCGGCTCCAGGAAGGGATCGGGGCGGTGCTGGACTTTCTGGATCAGCACTTGCCGGAGCAGTTCCGGCCCCTGGTCGAAAAGGCGCGGGAGCTGCTACCTGTGCCAGAGGTGCAGCAGCCGGAAAGAGAGCAGGAACGGGGCCACACCTGGGGCGGTATGGAGTTGTAAAAGAAGCCTGTCCGGGGGCCTTGCAAGAGCCGCCCGGACAGGCTATAATAACAGTAAAAATAGGGAATAAAATGTATTGATAATATATGCCCCCCCATGGCCTTTAGGCCAGGGAAAAAATAATAAAATATTCTCTCTCTGACAGGGAGAAAGTCGGAGGGGGTTATGGGGGTGAGCGGCGGGGTGTGGGAATGTGGTAAACCTGAAAGGTTTTCCATCATTTCCATGCCCCAGAGCGAGGGGGAAAAGGGGGAGGTGACTTTCTCTTTAAGGCCCCGGAGGGGCCGCTCTTTGGCTCCCCCTTTTCCCCCTGTGGGTTTGCAGAATGTATGAAAAGAGGTGTAAGGAATGGTGGATCAGCAAGAGGCTTTGGAACGGCAGAGAGAGCTTTATCAGGAAAAGAATGAGCATTTGGAAAGGTTTTTGGAGCCGGTGGCGCCGTATGAGTTTTATCGGGAGATATTCCCGGAGGGTTCTTTCGAGAGGAAGGGACATTTTGAGGACAGGAAGGGAAACGGGATTGCGGTGACGGTTCAGAAAGTTGAGGTTGATAAGGCGACCGGGATCGCCCTGCAGATCGAGGGGGATGGTAAGGCGAAACGGTGTACTATCACTGACGAGCTGGACGAACTGCGGGAGCTACAAGACACTGATTTTACGATTATGTCCCCGATTTCCTATTTTGGTCTGCGGCGGTGCGGTAAAAATGCCAGGTATCTTTATGCTTTGGTGTTTGATCTGGACGGGGTAGGTATGCCGCAGCTTCGGGACACGCTGCACCAGATGAACAAGGATATTCTGCCCCAGGCAACCTTTGTTGTAAACAGCGGGACGGGGCTTCACCTATATTATGTGTTGAAAGAGCCAGTGCCTATGTATCCGCACAACCAGAAATGCTTGAAGGAGCTGAAATATTCCCTTACTCGGCAGATTTGGAACCGATATACCTCCACGATAAAAGAACCGCAAATGCAGGGCATTTTGCAGGGCTTTCGGGTGGTCGGCTCCGGCTCGAAACTGGGACGGGAGTACCCTGTGAGGGCGTTCCGGCTTGGCGGGCCGGTGGAACTGGCGCAGCTGCTCGATTATATTCCGGACAGCAACGGGGAGAGGCAGCGGCTTGAGGGGCTTATGAGAAAGAGCCGCCTGTCGCTGGATGAAGCAAAGGAGAAGTACCCAGATTGGTATGAACGGAGGATCATCAAGAAGGAACGGCGGGGTCGTTGGACGGTCAAGCGTGACCTTTACGATTGGTGGCTGCACCGGATTGCTGACGAAATTCGGGTAGGCCATCGTTTTTATGGCATTATGACGCTGGCGATTTATGCGAAAAAATGTGGGATTGACGAAGACGAGCTGCGCCGGGACGCTTTTGCGCTGCTCCAGCCCTATGATGATATGAGCGTGGAGGACATAAACCGCTTCACGAAAGATGATGTGGTGTGTGCCCTGGAGATGTTCAATGAGGACTATGTGACATTTCCCAGGGACGATATAGCGAAGCTCTCTGGTCTTACTATGCCTGTCAATAAGCGGAATTGGCGTAAGCAGGAAGAGCATATTCAAGTGATGAACACAATGAAAGCATTAAAAAAACAGTTAGGAGAGATTGTCAATGAGGGTCGACCTAAAGGCAGCGGAACAGCTCAGGTACGGGTTTATGAGTGGCGGCAGCAGCACCCGGAAGGCCGTAAGGCCGACTGCCACCGAGAAACTGGCCTTGATCCGAAAACTATCCGCAAATGGTGGGATTGTCCACCACCAGCGGTGCGCTTTGAAGATGGGCATATAACGGTGCGGGTGTCCCCTTCGCAGGAGTTGAGCGATTGGCTCCTGGACGCACTGCACAATGAGGGTCAGGAATAAGGCCCAGAAAGGCCCTTGTTACGCTTTAGAAGTCGTTTTCAGCCCTCCGAGGGTAAATATACCGGCTCCCTCGCTACTGCGCCCGTAAAGCCGCATAAATCAAGGCTTTTTTGCCCCCTAAATGCGTACATACTGGGATAGAACTTTAGAGCGTCGAGGACAGGGAGATTGTATTGACATTGTAAACAAAAAGCTATACAATGAATATGATAAAACGGGTTATAATAAAAGCGGAAGGAGTTGCTATTATGGCGAATACAAGTATCAATATCCGTATGGATGCAGATTTGAAGCGGCAGTTTGAGGCGTTCTGTGCTGATATGGGAATGACGATGACAACGGCGTTCAATGTTTTTGCGCGTAAGGCTGTGAGGGAGTATAGAATACCCTTTGAAATCAGCGGCGATGTGCCGAACGCGGAAACCGTCGAAGCAATCAAGGAAGTAAAGAGAATGAAGGCTAATCCGAGCCTCGGCAAGACCTATTCCAATGTCGATCAGATGATGGAGGAGCTACTTGCCGATGTATAACATAAGACCAACCACAAAGTTTCAGAAGGATTTGAAGCGTGTGAAAAAGCGCGGCTTTGATATTTCTTTGCTGACCGATATTATTAAAAAGCTGGCTGCGGGGGAGCCGTTGCCGGAAAAGAACAGGGATCACCAGCTTTCCGGGGACTATGCGGGGTGTCGTGAGTGCCACATTACGCCGGATTGGTTGCTGATCTACGAAGTGGACGGGGACGAGCTGATTTTATATCTCACCCGGACGGGATCGCATAGCGATTTATTTTAGGGGAAGGAGGAAAGGTCTATGAGCTGGGATAAAGAGAGGATCGCGCAGCTGCGGCTCCCCGATCCGGCGGACGATGATCCGCACCCTCGGCTGCTTCTGGAAGGGTACGGCATACATGCTGGGCAGGGATTTACCGCCTTGTTTCCCGATGGCTGGCACGAGATTACCCTTGAAGTAGCCTGGGAGCCGACAGGCCCCGCTTGCTGGTACATATCCACGCCGGGATTTGAGGGTGTGTGTCCGTTGGCCTGTTCGTGAAGGTATGAAAACAATCCGGCAGATAGCCGACGAGATAGGCGTATCAAAACAGGCGGTTTATAAGCGGTACAAAGGCAAGCTGTATACGGTTTGCGCTCCGTATGCGCATACGGAACAGGGGGTCTTGTATCTATCGGAGCAGGCTGAAACCCTGATAAAACAAGACTTTTTGAGAGATGGCTGCCCCAATGGATCGCATACGGATACGCATACGGAGCGCTCCATTGGAGCGGTGCCGGAGCAGTCGCAAGAGGCTGGTGTGGTAGCAATTTTACAGGCCACCATTGACACGCTGCAAGGGCAGCTTTCTGTAAAGGACAAGCAGATTGAAGAATTGAATGCAAGGCTGGCAGAGGTCAGCTCTGCGCTGGTGGTGGCACAGCAGACTGCCCAGGCCGCCCAGGCACTTCATGCCGGAACAATTCGGCAGCAGCTTACTGATGGTGAAGATGATCCAAATCAACAGGGGCAGACGGTGGAGCAGAAAAAAAGCTGGTTTTCAAAAGTTTTTGGTGGCAGATAGGAAACAAAAGTATATTTTTTTCGTCAGTACAAGTAAGAAAGGCGGTGTGATACAGTGAAAAAGATTGTTCTTGTTTTGGTGGCGGCTATGGTTTTGGTATTCACTGGTTGTGAAAAAAAAGAAACTATTTCTATGCCCTTTGATGTTGCTGATGTAAATAACATTGAGATGTATCGCAATGCTGAGCCATACTCCGCCGAAAAGCAAGTTATCACAGAAAGCGAAGACATAGCTGATCTTTATTCTCTGTTTTCGGGACTGGAGGTAAGCGATAAGAAAACGGAGCCTGTTGTCGGGGAGACCATAACGAGTTTTAGGTTCAATCTCTCAGACGATACAAGTTATGAGATCATCTACTGTGCGGAAGCTGTAAAGTCAGGCAGACTGAAATTTCCGGCGGAGAAACTGGATTATTTTACATCAGCCGATATTGGAGGTCGTTGGGATAGCTATCAATATGAGATTGTTCCTGTAAGTGAGAGTGAGCTGCCGGGGCAGTCAGAAAATCCCTCTGATCCGCCGCTTGAAGAAACGCATGAATGGGATAAAATCCCTATGGTAATGGTGGATGGAAAACTCTACTATGATACGGGGAAAGAAAGCACCATAAGTGGTCGTTGCGGGGTAATGGACGGGGAAATTACTTCAACGGTTGATGGCTCTGAGATACCGACAAAGGATAACCAATCTAATTTTGGGACAGGCTTTGAATATCAATACGGGGCAGACAATACCATAGAGATTTTTATGAACGAGAAATGGATCGTTTTTGAGCAAAGAGAAGGAGACGGAAGTAAAGTCCGATATGGTGATCGGATGGTGGATGCGGAGGACCTTTCCAAAGAAACGCTTGAATGGCTGGATTGGTATAATAGCTTGCCGGAAGAACAGCAGTTGGCTGTAAGTTTTGTCCCGTCGGATTTGATTGAAGAAACCGGCCCTGTAAAAACAGAGGACGCAGAAGTTCCTGCACAGGAAGAAGAATTATGCGGTTATCCTCTTGCACCAGAAGAAGTAGAGTGACAGAAGAAGTTCTTAGAGATGGTTGTGAGGCCGGCTCTTTTAGCCCCCGGCAGGGCGCAAAGCACTTTCATACTGCCAGCCCCAAAGGGGAGGCGGTGTGAAAGTGCTTTTGCGTTACTTTCTCACCAGAAAGTAACAAAGAGGTTGTGACAGCCACCCAGGTATGGTAAAATAGAGATAGTAGGATATAGTTCTTTTTACAAGAAAGGGCCGGGTGATTTTATAGAAACAACCATTTCGGGAATGACAGGCCGAGGAAGTATTCGGCACAATAACAGGAGCTTTTCGGCGGCGAATGTAGACCGCAGCCGGTCGGAGCAGAATATCACTTTTTGCAACGATGACTTGAAGCAGGTGTACCATGAGCTTTTTGATGAAGCATTGGCTGCCTATAACGCTAAAAAGAAAAAGACCAGGGACAAAATACCAGACTACTATGAGCATATCCGGCAGAGCAAACAGGAGAAGCTATTTCACGAGGCCATCTTCCAGATCGGTAACATGGAGGACTGTGGGTGCGGCTCCCCAGGAGGGGAACGGGCAGCGGCAGCTCTCAAAGAATTTGCAGAGTCCTTCCAGGAGCGCAATCCTCATCTGCGGGTATTCAATATGGTGCTGCACATGGATGAAGCCACGCCCCACCTCCATGTAGACTTTGTGCCGGTGGCCACTGGGCAGAGCCGGGGGCTGTCCACGAGGGTTTCCATGAAGCAGGCGTTAAAGCAGCAAGGATTTGAAAGCCTGGGCCGAAAGCAAACCGAATGGAAAGCCTGGATGGAGCGTGAGAAGGTATCTCTTGGAGAGATTGCTCAGGTACACGATTTTGAGATTATCAGCCTGGGCGGTGGTCGGCCTCACATGGATTTGCCAGAGTACCGGGCAGCGGCGCAGCGCCTTGAAGCTGTCCAGGAACAGGTTGCAGCAGCAGAACAGGATATAGCAACTTTGGAAAAGCAGAAAAAAGCGTTGCAAGGGAATGTGAAGCTCCTAAAGGCGGTTGAGAAGGTCAAGCCTGATCTGGAGGCCATACAGCCAGAAAAGACGCTGACAGGAGCTGTGAAAGGCGTTACCGTAGAACAGGTAAAGGAACTGAAGGCGGCAGCAATCAGAGGTGCGGCAGCGGAACAGAAAGTGCAAGAGCTGAAGGAAGAAAATCAGCGGCTTCAGCAGAAAATCCCCTCGACAAAAGAAAAGCTGAAGGAGGCTCAGGAGAGGCAGCGGCTTGAAAACCAAAACCGAAAGCTGCTGGTACAGGTGGAGTGCCTGGAACAAGAGTTGGAGCAGGAGCGCAGCTTCTCGGATCGGCTCCTGGATGGGGTCAGTGCGGTGATGGATTTTCTGGATCGGCACCTGCCAGAGAAGTTCCGCCCCCTTGTCGAAAGGGCCAGGGAGCTGTTGCCTGTGCCGGAGGTGCAGCAGCCAGAGCAGGAGCAGGAACGAGGTCATACCTGGGGCGGCATGGAGCTTTGATAAGATAGGGAAAAACTGTATTGATAATATATGCCTGTCCAGGGGACTTGAAAGCGCCATCTGGACAGGCTATAATAACAACAAGAAATAGGGAAAAAACTCATTGATAATATATGCCCCCCTATGGCCTTTAGGCCAAGGAAAAATAATAAAAATATTCTCTCTCGGATAGGGAGAAAGTCGGAGGGGAAAATGGGGGTGAGCGACGGGGTGTGGGAATGTGGCAAACCTAAAAGGTTTTCCATCATTTCCATGCCCCAGAGCGAGGGGGAAAAGGGGGAGGTGACTTTCTCTTTAAGGCCCCGGAGGGGCCGCTCTTTGGCTCCCCCTTTTCCCCCTGTGGGTTTGCAGAATGTATGAAAAGAGGTGTAAGGAATGGTGGATCAGCAAGAGGCTTTGGAACGGCAGAGAGAGCTTTATCAGGAAAAGAATGAGCATTTGGAAAGGTTTTTGGAGCCGGTGGCGCCGTATGAGTTTTATCGGGAGATATTCCCGGAGGGTTCTTTCGAGAGGAAGGGACATTTTGAGGACAGGAAGGGAAACGGGATTGCGGTGACGGTTCAGAAAGTTGAGGTTGATAAGGCGACCGGGATCGCCCTGCAGATCGAGGGGGATGGTAAGGCGAAACGGTGTACTATCACTGACGAGCTGGACGAACTGCGGGAGCTACAAGACACTGATTTTACGATTATGTCCCCGATTTCCTATTTTGGTCTGCGGCGGTGCGGTAAAAATGCCAGGTATCTTTATGCTTTGGTGTTTGATCTGGACGGGGTAGGTATGCCGCAGCTTCGGGACACGCTGCACCAGATGAACAAGGATATTCTGCCCCAGGCAACCTTTGTTGTAAACAGCGGGACGGGGCTTCACCTATATTATGTGTTGAAAGAGCCAGTGCCTATGTATCCGCACAACCAGAAATGCTTGAAGGAGCTGAAATATTCCCTTACTCGGCAGATTTGGAACCGATATACCTCCACGATAAAAGAACCGCAAATGCAGGGCATTTTGCAGGGCTTTCGGGTGGTCGGCTCCGGCTCGAAACTGGGACGGGAGTACCCTGTGAGGGCGTTCCGGCTTGGCGGGCCGGTGGAACTGGCGCAGCTGCTCGATTATATTCCGGACAGCAACGGGGAGAGGCAGCGGCTTGAGGGGCTTATGAGAAAGAGCCGCCTGTCGCTGGATGAAGCAAAGGAGAAGTACCCAGATTGGTATGAACGGAGGATCATCAAGAAGGAACGGCGGGGTCGTTGGACGGTCAAGCGTGACCTTTACGATTGGTGGCTGCACCGGATTGCTGACGAAATTCGGGTAGGCCATCGTTTTTATGGCATTATGACGCTGGCGATTTATGCGAAAAAATGTGGGATTGACGAAGACGAGCTGCGCCGGGACGCTTTTGCGCTGCTCCAGCCCTATGATGATATGAGCGTGGAGGACATAAACCGCTTCACGAAAGATGATGTGGTGTGTGCCCTGGAGATGTTCAATGAGGACTATGTGACATTTCCCAGGGACGATATAGCGAAGCTCTCTGGTCTTACTATGCCTGTCAATAAGCGGAATTGGCGTAAGCAGGAAGAGCATATTCAAGTGATGAACACAATGAAAGCATTAAAAAAACAGTTAGGAGAGATTGTCAATGAGGGTCGACCTAAAGGCAGCGGAACAGCTCAGGTACGGGTTTATGAGTGGCGGCAGCAGCACCCGGAAGGCCGTAAGGCCGACTGCCACCGAGAAACTGGCCTTGATCCGAAAACTATCCGCAAATGGTGGGATTGTCCACCACCAGCGGTGCGCTTTGAAGATGGGCATATAACGGTGCGGGTGTCCCCTTCGCAGGAGTTGAGCGATTGGCTCCTGGACGCACTGCACAATGAGGGTCAGGAATAAGGCCCAGAAAGGCCCTTGTTACGCTTTAGAAGTCGTTTTCAGCCCTCCGAGGGTAAATATACCGGCTCCCTCGCTACTGCGCCCGTAAAGCCGCATAAATCAAGGCTTTTTTGCCCCCTAAATGCGTACATACTGGGATAGAACTTTAGAGCGTCGAGGACAGGGAGATTGTATTGACATTGTAAACAAAAAGCTATACAATGAATATGATAAAACGGGTTATAATAAAAGCGGAAGGAGTTGCTATTATGGCGAATACAAGTATCAATATCCGTATGGATGCAGATTTGAAGCGGCAGTTTGAGGCGTTCTGTGCTGATATGGGAATGACGATGACAACGGCGTTCAATGTTTTTGCGCGTAAGGCTGTGAGGGAGTATAGAATACCCTTTGAAATCAGCGGCGATGTGCCGAACGCGGAAACCGTCGAAGCAATCAAGGAAGTAAAGAGAATGAAGGCTAATCCGAGCCTCGGCAAGACCTATTCCAATGTCGATCAGATGATGGAGGAGCTACTTGCCGATGTATAACATAAGACCAACCACAAAGTTTCAGAAGGATTTGAAGCGTGTGAAAAAGCGCGGCTTTGATATTTCTTTGCTGACCGATATTATTAAAAAGCTGGCTGCGGGGGAGCCGTTGCCGGAAAAGAACAGGGATCACCAGCTTTCCGGGGACTATGCGGGGTGTCGTGAGTGCCACATTACGCCGGATTGGTTGCTGATCTACGAAGTGGACGGGGACGAGCTGATTTTATATCTCACCCGGACGGGATCGCATAGCGATTTATTTTAGGGGAAGGAGGAAAGGTCTATGAGCTGGGATAAAGAGAGGATCGCGCAGCTGCGGCTCCCCGATCCGGCGGACGATGATCCGCACCCTCGGCTGCTTCTGGAAGGGTACGGCATACATGCTGGGCAGGGATTTACCGCCTTGTTTCCCGATGGCTGGCACGAGATTACCCTTGAAGTAGCCTGGGAGCCGACAGGCCCCGCTTGCTGGTACATATCCACGCCGGGATTTGAGGGTGTGTGTCCGTTGGCCTGTTCGTGAAGGTATGAAAACAATCCGGCAGATAGCCGACGAGATAGGCGTATCAAAACAGGCGGTTTATAAGCGGTACAAAGGCAAGCTGTATACGGTTTGCGCTCCGTATGCGCATACGGAACAGGGGGTCTTGTATCTATCGGAGCAGGCTGAAACCCTGATAAAACAAGACTTTTTGAGAGATGGCTGCCCCAATGGATCGCATACGGATACGCATACGGAGCGCTCCATTGGAGCGGTGCCGGAGCAGTCGCAAGAGGCTGGTGTGGTAGCAATTTTACAGGCCACCATTGACACGCTGCAAGGGCAGCTTTCTGTAAAGGACAAGCAGATTGAAGAATTGAATGCAAGGCTGGCAGAGGTCAGCTCTGCGCTGGTGGTGGCACAGCAGACTGCCCAGGCCGCCCAGGCACTTCATGCCGGAACAATTCGGCAGCAGCTTACTGATGGTGAAGATGATCCAAATCAACAGGGGCAGACGGTGGAGCAGAAAAAAAGCTGGTTTTCAAAAGTTTTTGGTGGCAGATAGGAAACAAAAGTATATTTTTTTCGTCAGTACAAGTAAGAAAGGCGGTGTGATACAGTGAAAAAGATTGTTCTTGTTTTGGTGGCGGCTATGGTTTTGGTATTCACTGGTTGTGAAAAAAAAGAAACTATTTCTATGCCCTTTGATGTTGCTGATGTAAATAACATTGAGATGTATCGCAATGCTGAGCCATACTCCGCCGAAAAGCAAGTTATCACAGAAAGCGAAGACATAGCTGATCTTTATTCTCTGTTTTCGGGACTGGAGGTAAGCGATAAGAAAACGGAGCCTGTTGTCGGGGAGACCATAACGAGTTTTAGGTTCAATCTCTCAGACGATACAAGTTATGAGATCATCTACTGTGCGGAAGCTGTAAAGTCAGGCAGACTGAAATTTCCGGCGGAGAAACTGGATTATTTTACATCAGCCGATATTGGAGGTCGTTGGGATAGCTATCAATATGAGATTGTTCCTGTAAGTGAGAGTGAGCTGCCGGGGCAGTCAGAAAATCCCTCTGATCCGCCGCTTGAAGAAACGCATGAATGGGATAAAATCCCTATGGTAATGGTGGATGGAAAACTCTACTATGATACGGGGAAAGAAAGCACCATAAGTGGTCGTTGCGGGGTAATGGACGGGGAAATTACTTCAACGGTTGATGGCTCTGAGATACCGACAAAGGATAACCAATCTAATTTTGGGACAGGCTTTGAATATCAATACGGGGCAGACAATACCATAGAGATTTTTATGAACGAGAAATGGATCGTTTTTGAGCAAAGAGAAGGAGACGGAAGTAAAGTCCGATATGGTGATCGGATGGTGGATGCGGAGGACCTTTCCAAAGAAACGCTTGAATGGCTGGATTGGTATAATAGCTTGCCGGAAGAACAGCAGTTGGCTGTAAGTTTTGTCCCGTCGGATTTGATTGAAGAAACCGGCCCTGTAAAAACAGAGGACGCAGAAGTTCCTGCACAGGAAGAAGAATTATGCGGTTATCCTCTTGCACCAGAAGAAGTAGAGTGACAGAAGAAGTTCTTAGAGATGGTTGTGAGGCCGGCTCTTTTAGCCCCCGGCAGGGCGCAAAGCACTTTCATACTGCCAGCCCCAAAGGGGAGGCGGTGTGAAAGTGCTTTTGCGTTACTTTCTCACCAGAAAGTAACAAAGAGGTTGTTTTTAGCGGAAATTTATGATAAAATAGAGGACGGAAGAATAAGCGGAAAGGGGGCGATTTTATGGGAGTTACGATTTCGGGTATGACAGGTGCAGGGAGCATCCGGCACAACAACCGCAGCTTCTCAGCGGCGAATGTAGACCGGAGCCGGACGGAGCAGAACATTGTTTTCTGCAACGAGGATCTGAAGCAGGTCTATCATATGGTCTTTGATGAAGCTCTCGCAGCCTACAACGCAAAGAAAACCAAAACGAGAGATAAGATACCGGACTACTATGAGCATATCCGGCAGAGTAAACAGGAAAAGCTGTTCCATGAAGCGATCTTCCAGATCGGCAACATGAGCGACTGTGGGTGCGGTACGCCGGACGGAGAACGGGCGGCGGCAGCTCTGAAAGATTTTGCGGAGTCTTTTGCAGAACGCAACCCCCATCTGCGGGTGTTCAATATGGTGCTGCACATGGACGAGGCAACGCCCCATCTCCATGTCGATTTTATCCCTGTGGCAACGGAGCAGTCAAGAGGACTTTCTACAAGGGTATCTATGAAACAGGCATTGAAGCAGCAGGGGTTTGTCGGTGTCGGCAGAAAGCAGACCGAATGGGCGGCGTGGATGGAACGGGAGAAAGAAGCTCTGACGGAGATCGCCCAGCGGCACGATTTTGAAATTATCTCTCTCGGCACGAACAGACCGCACATGGACTTGCCGCAGTTCAAGGAAGCGGCTGCGAGGCTGGAAGCGGTGCAGCAGCAGACAGCGGCAGTAGAGCGGGAGGTTGCTGAGCTGGAACGGCAGCGGGACGCTCTGAAAGGCACTGTGCGGCTCTTAAAGGAGGCTGACAGGGTAAATGCACCCCTGCATGATATTCAGCCGGAAAAGACGCTCACAGGGGCAGTAAAGGGCGTGACGGTGGATCAGGTCGAGCAGCTAAAGAAAATGGCACTGCGCAGCGTGACGGATCGGCACAAGGTACAGGAGCTGACGGAGGAAAACACCCGTCTGCGGTCACAGGTGCCGTCCATGAAGAAGCGGCTGGAAGAAGCGCAGCGGCAGCAGAGGCTTGAACAGGAAAACCGGAGGCTGCGCGATGAAAACTATTATCTGCAATCCGAGCTGCAGGAGGAACGCAGCTTCACCGAGCGTCTGACGGACGGCATCGGTCGGATGCTGGACTTCTTGGAAGAACACTTGCCGGAGCGTCTGCGTCCTCTGCTTGAAAAGGCGAGGGAGCTGCTGCCCGATCCGGAGATTGGACAGCAGCAGGAGCAACAGCAGCACCAGCGAGGAATGGGCGGCATGGAGCTGTAAAAGAAGCCTGTCCGGAGGGCTTGAAAATCTCTTTCGGACAGGCTATAATAACAACTGAAAATAGGGAATTGCTGTATTGATAATCTAAGCCCCCTGTAAGGGTACTCCCAACCTATATTTTTTCTCTCTGAAAGGGAGAAAGTCGGAGGGGAAAAGGGGGGTGAGCGGAGGGGTGTTGGAAGTGTGGTAAACCTCGTTAGAGGTTTTCCAAGCCACTGTGGTAAACCCATCGGGTTTTCCATAGTGGCGGCACTTTCAATGCCCCGCAGCGAGGGGGAAAAGGGGGAGGTGACTTTCTCTTTAAGGCGGCGTAGCCGCCGCTCTTTTGCTCCCCCTTTTCCCCCTTCCCGCCCGCAGGCGATCCCCGCCGCAGCGGATTTTCTTTTTGGTACTTTTTCTTTTGTGAGGTGGTAATATGACCGAGAATTATCGAGGCTGCTACGAGTATTTGAGCGCACAATATCCGGAGGTCGGAGGCTATGAGTTTTATAAAGAGCTGTTTCCGGACAATGAGAACTCCGGAGAACGGCACACGGATTTTTCCCATCCGAACGCTGTGTATCTGTATCGGGACGAACAGAGCGAGGATAAGAAGCTCCGGCGCAGGAAGATGTATAACGACACATGGGAACAGGATTACATGGAGTTTGTCGAGGGGAACAGCCTTACTTTGTGCAGCGGTCTTGCATATCGCAGAAAGGAGAACAGGCTGGAGAACGCCCAGCGGATGTATGCTCTGATCTTCGATCTGGATGGCGTAGGTCTTGCCGAGCTGCGCAACCTCTTTCTGCGCTTTGGCGGCGATCCGGAGCGAGTGCGCCGGTTGCCGATGCCGACTTTCCTTGTTCTGTCGGGGACAGGGCTGCATATCTACTATGTTTTCCAGCAGCCGATTGACCTATACCCGAATATAAAAATTCAGCTTAAAAGTCTGAAATATGACCTCACTTTCCGGCTATGGGAGTATGGCAGCACTTCGCAGGTCAAGGCGATCCAGTATCAATCCATCAATCAGAGCTTCCGCATGGTGGGCAGCATCAATGACAAGCATGGGACGGAGCTGGTCGCTTTCCGTACCGGAGAACGGGTAACGCTGGATTATCTGAACGCCTACGCAAAGCCAGAAAACAGGGTGGATGTCAATAAGCCTTTCAGCCCATCCAAAATGACACGAGCTGAGGCGAGGGAGGCATATCCGGAGTGGTATGAGCGTGTTGTTGTGAGAGGCGAGAAAGGACGCAAGAAGTGGGATATTGCCGGAAAGGTGCATGGTGATGATCCGTATGCGCTCTACCATTGGTGGCTGCGGCAGATCGGAGAGATAAAGGGCGGGCATCGGTATTTCTTTTTGATGTGCCTTGCTATCTATGCTTACAAATGCGGTGTGTCGAAGCAGCAGCTCCGGCAGGATATGAAAGAGGCTTTTGATGATCTGCAGATGGTGAAGCATGAGAACGCATTGACCGAGGAAGATATACGGAGTGCGCTGGAAGCCTACGACAAGGAGTATTACAATTTCACGATTTCCGATATTGAAGCTCTGACCGATGTTCGCATCGAGCGCAACAAGAGGAATGGTAGATCACAGAAAGAGCATTTGAAAAGAGCAAGGGCGGTGCAGGAAGTGGATTATCCTGGCGGCACATGGAGAAGAAAAGGGGCAGAAGAAAAGAAAGCGCAAGTCTATGCGTGGCGGCAGGAGCATCCAGAGGGACGCAAGGCCGATTGTCATAGGGACACCGGACTTGATCCGAAAACGATCCGCAAATGGTGGGACACCGTACCGGAGGGGCATATAACGGTCAAAATACGCCCATCACAGGCTTTGAGCGATCTGTTGGTGGAGGAATTTAAGAAAGGGCTGTAAACGCCCCAGAAACGCCCTACAAGGCGTTTTCGGGGCGGGTAAGGGTTTTTATATTACCCCACCGAAAACGAGGCTTGAAAACCGCGCGAAATAAGGCTTTTTCACCCCCTAAATGTACACGCTGCGGTGTTAGCATATAGAAAGCACTGTTCATAGAAAAGTTGCAAAAAAACATTTGCAATGCACTTGCAAATGTCACGAATATTGAATATAATATTAGTGCAAGCTAAAAATGACGAGGAAAGGAGTGCTATTATGGCTAAAGGAAATATGACGATAAGAATGGAGCCGGAGCTGAAAGCACAGGCGGCAGCTCTCTTTAAGTCCCTCGGAATGGATTTGAGTACGGCAACGGGTATTTTTTATCGACAGGCACTTAGGTGTCATGGACTTCCCTTTGAAGTCAAGGTTGACGAGCCGAATGCTGTTACCTATGCGGCGATGGAGGCGGCAGAAAAGGGAGAGGATATGTATGGTCCGTTTGATAGCGTTGCAGATCTGATGGAGGCGCTGAATGCTTAAGCCGGAGTTTTCGGGGCAGTTCAAACGAGATTACAAGCTTGCGATCAAGAGAGGCTGCGATCCGAAGAAGTTGGAGGAAGTGATCACGCTGTTGTGTAACGAGCAGCCGTTGCCGGAGGCGTATCGAGATCATGCTCTCACTAATTCCAGAAATTATAAGGACATGAGAGAATGTCACATCGAGCCGGACTGGCTGTTGGTCTATAAAGTTGTTCGGCAGACTTTGATTTTGAAATTGATAAGGACGGGATCTCATAGCGATTTGTTTTGAGATTAACTCCGGATGAAAGAGTGGTGATGATATTTGGCGGGTGTAATAACGGAAATTGCAATAGAATGTGGCGTGTCGGAACAGGCAGTTCGTGCATGGTGTAGGCGAAACCATGTTGCGAAAGATGCGAAAGGAAGTTTCGCAATCAGCGAAAGTCAAAAAACCGCCATATATCAGCATTATTTAGGTGTTGAACGAAAGCAAGTTTCGCAACAGGCGAAAGCAAGTTGCGAAACTTGCGAAACCACTTTGATCGCTATGCTGCAGGGAGAATTAGACCGGAAAAGCGAGCAACTTGCTGTAAAGGACAAGCAGATCGAGGAACTGAACGCAAGGTTGGCGGAGGTCAGCTCGGCGTTGGTGACGGCACAGCAGACTGCGGCAGCGGCCCAGGCTCTCCATGCTGGGACAATGCATCAGCAGCTTCTTTCCGGCAAGTCCGGAGCCGATCAGCCGGAGCGTGAGACAGAACCGGTTCAAAAGCGTAGCTGGTTTAGTAGGTTCTTTGGGGACTAAACAGAACGACAAATCGGAACCTTATAGCTTGTAAATTCTATCATAATTGTGGTTTCAAAATCGGCTCCGTCGATACTATGTTATACGCCAACTTTGAAAACAACTTTGAAAAAGCTGTTTTCTGGTATTTAAGGTTTTAGAATGCAAGGAACAGTGAATTGGAGTTCGTCTTGTTATAATTAGCTTCTTGGGGTATCTTTAAATACTGTAGAAAAGAGGAAGGAAATAATAAATGGCTAAAATGAGAATATCACCGGAATTGAAAAAACTGATCGAAAAATACCGCTGCGTAAAAGATACGGAAGGAATGTCTCCTGCTAAGGTATATAAGCTGGTGGGAGAAAATGAAAACCTATATTTAAAAATGACGGACAGCCGGTATAAAGGGACCACCTATGATGTGGAACGGGAAAAGGACATGATGCTATGGCTGGAAGGAAAGCTGCCTGTTCCAAAGGTCCTGCACTTTGAACGGCATGATGGCTGGAGCAATCTGCTCATGAGTGAGGCCGATGGCGTCCTTTGCTCGGAAGAGTATGAAGATGAACAAAGCCCTGAAAAGATTATCGAGCTGTATGCGGAGTGCATCAGGCTCTTTCACTCCATCGACATATCGGATTGTCCCTATACGAATAGCTTAGACAGCCGCTTAGCCGAATTGGATTACTTACTGAATAACGATCTGGCCGATGTGGATTGCGAAAACTGGGAAGAAGACACTCCATTTAAAGATCCGCGCGAGCTGTATGATTTTTTAAAGACGGAAAAGCCCGAAGAGGAACTTGTCTTTTCCCACGGCGACCTGGGAGACAGCAACATCTTTGTGAAAGATGGCAAAGTAAGTGGCTTTATTGATCTTGGGAGAAGCGGCAGGGCGGACAAGTGGTATGACATTGCCTTCTGCGTCCGGTCGATCAGGGAGGATATCGGGGAAGAACAGTATGTCGAGCTATTTTTTGACTTACTGGGGATCAAGCCTGATTGGGAGAAAATAAAATATTATATTTTACTGGATGAATTGTTTTAGTACCTAGATTTAGATGTCTAAAAAGCTTTAACTACAAGCTTTTTAGACATCTAATCTTTTCTGAAGTACATCCGCAACTGTCCATACTCTGATGTTTTATATCTTTTCTAAAAGTTCGCTAGATAGAGTTCTATATTAGAGATGTAAAGAGTTTTGGTGAAGAGGTTTGTGAGTATGGCTTTTATAACCAGGGTGCAATGAGAAGCACTAACAGCAGCTAGCTTAAGAACGCATAGGATATACTTTTTATGGAAGTCACAGAGGAGGAATAAAATTTGAACAGGATTAACAGAGTAACCTCTATTCTTATTCAGCTGCAATCAAAAAAAATAATTCCTGCCAAAGAAATTGCACAGCGATTTAATATAAGCTTAAGGACAGTTTACAGAGATATCCGGACACTTGAAGAAGCCGGAATACCAATTGGATCTGAGGCCGGAAAAGGATATTTTGGTTCTGTTGCAAAGTTTTAAATCTACTATCAAATAAGGTAGAATAATAGAAAAAGATAGCAGGAGGAATGACGATGAATCATTTTAAAGGAAAGCAATTTCAGCAGGATGTGATTATTGTAGCCGTGGGATACTATCTTCGTTATAACCTTAGCTATCGTGAAGTTCAAGAAATCTTATATGATCGTGGCATTAACGTTTCTCATACGACGATTTATCGTTGGGTGCAAGAATATGGCAAACTACTCTATCAAATTTGGAAAAAGAAAAAGAAAAATCCTTTTATTCATGGAAAATGGATGAAACGTACATCAAAATTAAAGGAAAATGGCATTATTTGTATCGAGCCATCGGTGCAGATGGTTTAACCTTGGATATTTGGTTACGTAAAAACGGGACACACAAGCAGCCTATGCTTTTCTTAAGCGGTTAGTGAAGCAGTTTGATGAACCGAAGGTTGTAGTCACAGATAAAGCCCCCTCTATTACAAGTGCCTTTAAGAAACTAAAAGAATACGGCTTTTATCAAGGGACAGAACATCGTACCATTAAATACCTGAATAATTTGATTGAACAAGACCATCGTCCAGTAAAGAGACGCAATAAATTCTATCGAAGTTTACGCACTGCCTCACCCACGATTAAAGGCATGGAAGCCATTCGAGGATTATATAAGAAAACCCGAAAAGAAGGCACTCTCTTCGGCTTTTCGGTGTCTACTGAAATCAAGGTATTAATGGGAATAACAGCCTAAATCATAGATACCGTAAGGGATTTTATTCTTTATTTAAAACTTTGCAACAGAACCGTCAAAGAGAATAGCCCTGTACACAAGCTGACATTGGTTTTTAACTTTGATGGAGAAGAATACTATAAAGATGTAAAAATAAATAAAACATCAACGAAAAAGATTATCGAATCAGCGAAAAAAGAAGTAGCTACAGAAGAAAGTACAACTGAATCAAGTTC
>OLKG01001292.1_pt1 | contig 18766 bp, 19 predicted proteins | sample 1603371 | NCBI WGS metagenome assembly OLKG01 (sample SAMN04168657, study PRJEB22393) | human gut metagenome | biome: human gut microbiome; feature: stool | host: Homo sapiens | collected 2014-03-20 | reverse complement strand
ATGACAATTTTGAGTCCGACAAGCGATTTATTGAAACAGTTGCGGAATTAAGGTAATAGAAGATACAGAGAACGAAGCCATCATGAGGAAGGACGACAAGCATCTGTTGTTTTATGTTTCCATTGCCAAGATAGGCAATAACCTGATAGACGTGACGACAGTGGTTCAGTATCACAATGCGTTAGGAAAAGTTTACTTCTTCTTTATCAAGCCTTTCCACAAGATAATTGTGCCGCGGGTGGTGAAAGAGCTTATATAATAGGTATAATTATATGATACTCAATCCGTAGCTACTGATTTCATCAAAGTCTTCCTCAGTATATGAGTTCTTCTGGCGGATATCCTGTACTATCTTCATGAACTCTTCGGCTTTCGACAAGAAATCCTTAAATTTCTCTGTCTGTTCCTCATGCCCTTTCACGGCAGGCAGTTTCTCGGCTGTGTCCAGTTGCAGTCTCAGTTCCATAATCTTCAGGTCCAGACGGGCTTTGTCTTCCACATGCTTGCGAGCATAGAGGTTGATAATGCTCTGCATTGTCAGGCTCATCTTTTTCATTGCAATAATCTGCTCTTTCACCGGGTTCTCTGCCAGCAAGACTTGCTGAGCCTGCCCAACGATAGGACTCAGAATATCGAATATGTTCTGCTTGCATTCGGACATCTCCACACTCAGTTCATAGTTATCATTCAGCAAATCCGCTATTCCTTCCGTCTTCTTCTCTTTCAGCAGAGACAGGTATTTATTAAAATTAGCATAGAACTGTCCCCTTGACTGGAAAAGTTCGGTATAATTCTGTATCAGGTTCTGCCGTACATCGTCGCCAAAGTAGTCACCCGGCTGTATCACCGCCGCAGAATCTTTCTTAGAAATGACAGGAGACATGATATGCGAAAACATCTGTACCTTAGCCTGCTGTTCCATATACCCCAGAACCGCATTTACGTCTCTCTCTTTCACCAAATTTTTCAACAGAGCCAACGAAGTATCGTAATATTTCACCACTTGCCCTGCATCTGCAATCTCTTCGGGGGTATAAGTCACCGCCTCCTTCTTACTGCCCGTACAGGACACCAACATAACAACGCTTACAAATGCGCCCAAGACTAACAATTTCTTTCTCATAGAATTTTTCATTTTAATTTCAGTTTCGTAAACACTCAACTTATTAGTTGACAAGGAAACAATCTCCTTATAAACTAAGAACACAGCCGGCGTTGAGCTTATAACAATATAAAAGCGATTTTGCTCTCGATTATGGATTTTTTCACCTTTGTATTTTGTACTTTTGCAGCGGATTTCAGAATCCTGTATGAAAATTTGAATCGGAACCATGAACAACATAAAAGGTTATATATACGCGGCAGCTTCTTCCTCCACATTCGGATTAGCCCCTTTTTTCACCATATCCTTATTGGCTTCAGGCTTTTCCTCTTTCGAAGTGCTTACTTACCGTTGGGGAATCGCTTCACTCACTCTGGGAATATTCGGTGTACTATTAAGAGAAACTTTCCGTATCAGCCGGAAAGATTGGGGAACTGTATTCGTATTGAGCCTGCTCCGGGCAGCAACTTCACTAAGCCTTGTTATTGCTTACCAACATATCGCCAGCGGAGTGGCATCCACCATTCATTTCATGTATCCGCTGGCAGTTGCCCTCGCCATGATATTCTTCTTCCGGGAAAAGAAATCATTCTCCATTCTGTTTGCCGTACTGATTTCGCTGGCAGGTGCGGCATTGTTATCATCGGGAGAGATAGACTTTAAAGGTGGAAATACCACAACAGGGCTGATTGCCGCCACGCTATCCGTATTCTTTTATGGCGGATATATCGTCGGAGTACGTAAGAGCCGTGCCATTCATATCCCATCTACCGCACTGACTTGTTACGTCATGGGGCTGGGCGCTTTATTCTTTATTATAGGGGGAAGTCTGACAGGCGGTATTCAGTTGGCAACAGGCGGACAAACATGGCTGAATATCCTCGGACTGGCACTACCGGCAACAGCCATTTCAAATATCACGCTCGTAAAAGCCATCAAGTACATCGGCCCTACACTGACCTCCATCTTCGGAGCCTTAGAACCTCTTACGGCGGTAGCTATCGGATGTCTGGTCTTCAAAGAAAGTTTCACTCCGGGCACTGGTCTGGGCATATTACTGATATTGACGGCGGTCACCGTCGTCATTATGCACGAGAAGAAAACAAGCTGATAAGAGTGATTACTTACTCTTTTTATAATCGGTGATAAAGCCTTCCATCATCCACTTCGCCAAAGCCTGGCGATTGGAACTGATAACGAAACGGCGTTGGTCGAAGGTATTCTGAATATTTCCTAGTTCTACAAAAACCCCGGCAGGAGTAGAATTAGCCAACACATACAGGTTGCGCGGGCCTACTGTGCCCGTAAAGCCGCGATTAGGCTGATGTTTATCATACTTAGACTCAAAAGTATTCTTCATCGTAGTTGCCAGACGCTTGCTGTTGGCACTGTTGGGGGCATGATAAAAGAACACATCCGTCTGATGTCGCTTGCTGCGGCTATCCACATGCAGGAAGATGGAACGGCAATAGGTATAGTTCTTGCGGTCTTTTCTATAAAGTTCATTGATTTTGATGCAACGCTGGCGAAGGCGAGCCACTTGGTTCAGAGGGATAGCGTCTCCCATACAAGTTTCGCGCTTACTATTATTAAGGTAGCGGTCGTCACGAATGCCGTCTTTGGCATCCTGAATAATGATATAAACCTTTGCCCCCTCTTCCATCAGATTACGGGCAAGACGCAGGGCGACATCATAAGCATATTCATCTTCATGGAGTTCAACGTTCCCTATCTTACCGATAGCACCGGGGTCGGGTCCTCCATGTCCGCTGACCACATAGAAGCAGGCACCCTTCAAACGGTTACCGGTCACCCGGACTTTAGCCAGTTCTTTTCCGAAAAGAGGTTCATGAATTGTTTTGCCGGAACCGGCAGCAGAGACAGAAGAAGTAGATGAATTTGCAGCAGTTTCAGTTTTGGATTTCAGTGGCGGAAGCAGGTACTTCACCCCTAAACGCAATTCCTGTTTTCCGCGTAACTGCTTTTTATTCAGTTCAAGGAACTCCAGATAGTAGGCTTTACCGGGACGCTTATTGCGTTGCAAGAAGGCCGAAATGCCTTCACCAGACCTCGGTGCAGCCCTTTCCTCCTGCGCCGAAGCGTGGAAAGGAGTGAGAAACAGGAAAGAAGATATAAACAACAAAAATAATATCCGAACCATAATTACTCTGCTTTTAGCAAACATACTTCAACTGTTGCGGACAAAAATACAATTATTTTCCCTACTTTTGCGCCCATAAATGCGTTAATTGATAAGAAACTATAAAAATAGATAGCATTATGGCAAAACAATTAAAACCGGAGACACTCTGCGTACAAGCCGGATGGACTCCAAAGAAGGGTGAACCCCGCGTGCTCCCCATCTACCAAAGTACAACCTTCAAGTATGAAACCAGCGAGCAAATGGCACGCCTTTTCGACCTTGAAGAGAACGGCTACTTCTACACCCGCCTGCAAAACCCTACGAACGACGCCGTTGCCGCCAAGATAGCCGCCCTCGAAGGTGGTGTGGCCGCCATGCTGACATCCAGCGGACAATCTGCCAACTTCTACGCTATTTTTAATATCTGTCAGGCAGGCGACCACTTCGTTTGTTCATCTACCATCTACGGCGGAACCTTCAACCTCTTCGGTGTGACAATGAAGAAGTTGGGCATCGAAGTTACTTTCGTCAACCCGGATGCACCGGAAGAAGAAATCTCAGCCGCTTTCCGCCCGAACACCAAGGCACTGTTTGGTGAAACCATCTCCAACCCAACGTTGGAAGTGCTCGACATCGAAAAGTTCGCCCGCATCGCCCATAGCCACGGCGTGCCTTTGATTGTAGACAATACCTTCCCGACTCCTATTAACTGCCGCCCGTTCGAATGGGGCGCCGATATCGTGGTACATTCCACCACCAAATATATGGACGGCCACGCCACCAGCGTAGGCGGTGCCATTGTGGATAGCGGAAACTTCAATTGGGATGCTTATGCCGACAAATTCCCCGGATTGTGTACGCCCGACGAATCTTATCACGGCCTGACTTATACAAAAGCTTTCGGCAAAATGGCTTATATCACCAAAGCTACCGCACAGTTGATGCGTGACCTTGGCAGCATTCAGTCTCCGCAGAATGCATTCTTGCTGAATATCGGTCTTGAAACGCTCCATCTGCGTATGCCGCAACATTGCAAGAATGCACAGGCGGTTGCCGAATATCTTTCCAAGAACGATAAGGTGGCATGGGTTAATTACTGTGGCCTGCCCGGAGACAAATATCACGAACTGGCACAAAAGTATATGCCAAACGGTTCTTGCGGTGTTGTCACCTTCGGCTTGAAAGGAGGCCGCGAAGTAGCCATCAAATTTATGGACTCACTGAAACTGGCAGCTATCGTCACCCACGTAGCCGATGCCCGCACCTGCGTGCTGCACCCCGCCAGCCATACGCACCGTCAGCTTTCGGACGAACAATTGATGGAAGCCGGTGTACGTCCCGACCTGATCCGTTTCTCGGTTGGTATCGAGAATGCGGATGATATCATTGCAGATATTGAACAGGCGCTGAACGCATAAGTACTGTGCTGCCGATCAGATAAAAAAACTGTATCTGACAAAGAGAAATCCAAAGAATAATATCCCCGACTCCCCAACCGGAGTACGGGGATAATTGTTATCTTTGCAAACAGTTCATTAAATCCAGTGGTTATGAATACAGATAATTTCACCCCGCGCAGACTTCCCGTCGGAATACAAAGCTTTGAAAAACTACGTAGTGAAGGTTTTGTCTATGTAGACAAGACGGCACTCATTTACAAACTCATCCAAGCAGGTGTGCCCTGTTTCCTGAGTCGCCCACGCCGCTTTGGAAAGAGCTTGTTGCTCTCCACTATCGAAGCCTATTTCAAGGGTAAGCGAGAGCTTTTCCGGGGATTGGCTATGGAACAACTGGAAAAGAATTGGTATGAATATCCCGTGCTGCATCTCAGCCTGAATGCCGAGAAGTACGATAGTAAAGAACGGTTGGCAGATATGCTTGAACGTCAGCTCCAAGCGTGGGAACAATTATATCAGACCGGCGGCAAAGGTATCACATATTCCGGCCGCTTCATGACCGTCATCAAGCAAGCCTACGAACAGACTGGTCGCCGTGTCGTAGTGCTTATCGATGAATACGACAAGCCACTACTCCGCTCCTTCGACAACTCCAAGCTGCAAGACGATTTCCGCGAAACGCTGACCGCCTTCTATACCGTATTGAAAGATGCCGACCCCTGGCTGCAATTCGTCCTCATCACCGGAGTGACCAAGTTTGCGCAGATGGGCATCTTCAGCAACCTCAACCAACTGAGCGACATCAGTTTCGACCTCGACTACAACACCCTTTGCGGCATGACATTGCCAGAAATTGAGACTACTTTTGTCCCCGAACTGGAAGCAATGGCACTGAAACAGAAACTCTCACACGAAGCCCTACTGGAAAAGATGACCCGTCTTTACGACGGCTACCGCTTCACCGATGATGAAGAATTCACCCCAATGTACAATCCCTTCAGCGTGCTCAATGCGCTGATGAAACGTGCCTTCGGTAGCTACTGGTTCGGTAGCGGCACCCCCACCTTCTTAGTGAATATGCTGAAAAAGACCAACTTTGACCTGCGCGAGATGGACGGCATACAAGTAGGGGCACTTTCGTTGAACGCCGATATGGTTGATACAAATAACCTTGTACCTCTACTGTACCAAAGCGGATATCTAACAATAAAAGAATATGATGAAAGATTTCAGATTTATACTCTCGGCTTCCCTAACGAGGAAGTAAAGTCACAGATTGACGAGAAAGCAATGCCACAGCTCCGGGGCTACATGAAGCATGCGAACGTTTGAAACTGGACCGAATGAAAAAAGAAGAACTCGAAGCATATTACCGTCACTTAGATAATATCGTCATTCTCCGTGACAATATATATACGGAGCGTGCAGAAGGAAGAAATGATGCTTAAGGTAATTATCTACGCCTACATGAATAATATCTATTCGTGCCGTAAAGAAGAAGAACGCTATTCTATCGCACGAAATTTAAAACTACTTGGTGCTTCAGAAGAAGTGATAATCAAAGCTACCGGATAATCTTCCGAAGAGATAAACAAGCTATAGCCCCACCTTCATCAACACATATTTACATTTACTCATTTATTCCCCACTCAGGCGAAAGACCGAAAAGTCTTTCGCCTTTTTTGTTTCGTGCCCTCCTACTTCCGCTATTTTTCATAAACCATGCCGTTCAGTTGCCTTGTCACGGCAAAATTACACTACCTGTCCATCAAACTGTCCATAGACAAAGTGCGGTGGTTACACAGATAAGCCCTATCTTGAACTCGTAAGTTTTGCTGATTGGCAAAGCATGTACTGACAAACAAGAATATTGACAATGGATATAAACACCGCACTACTCACCATGGCCGCCTTTATGGGCGGATGTGCCCTTGCCATCACGGCACAGCAATGGTTGCAAACACACCGATGGCCCCGAATGCGCCGACGCATAGACACCCTGATAAAGCTACGCGTAGAACAGCAGTTGCACCGCCACGAGGCAGAATGCCCCATGGCACAGATGCACGCCCAACGAAACACCCTTTACAGCCCGCCCGCCGTGAAGAGTCAAAGCCACCAGATGCTGGTGGGCTTCATGATGACCTACTACCCCGACTTCCTGAAGCAACTGACAGCACACACCGACGGCCGCCTTTCCGACAGCGAAGAGCACACCTGTTTCCTCATCAAGCTGGGTTTGCGAAACAAACAGATAGCCCAAAGCATGGGCATCACGCCCAACAGCGTGATAAAGACCAAGCAACGCCTGCGCCAGAAACTGAAAGGCCTACCCGCCGACGAAGACCTGACACGATGGCTCCAGCTACTGGGCGAACCGCTGGACAAACTGCCGCCCGGACACATGATGTTCCTTGGAGAACACTCCGCCGAAGACAAAGAAACAAAAATCAGATAATGACAACATTTTTATTAACCCTTAAAAAACAATTGATTATGAGTACAGAACAAATGAAACAGTGCCAAGCCCCGGCCACACATGCCCCGGCCGGCAATAAGATGACCTACACGCCGCCGCAAATGGAAGTGATTAAGATGGACCTGGAAGGCGTAATAGCAGGCAGCGGAAACCTGAGTGACTTCACGTCCGGCTCCACTATCCGACAAAGCAGTACCCGCCGAGGCTACAACTCCGCATCGAGCAGCGACCTGGAAGACCTGATAAACGACATCCTCACCGTGGAGCAATAGTAAAACCAAGTAATCACCCTTAAAGAAAAGAAAGGAAACCAAACAATGAAACGCATATATAATAAGGTATATCACGCAGCGATGGCAGCCCTGATGCTCACCGCCGCCACAGCCTGCACCAGCGACAACGAACCCCTGCAGAACAACGACGTTCCCCCGACCGGACGCCCCGTTACCATAACCGCCACCTACCAAGGAACAGGCACCCCGGACGGAACGGATGCACAGACCCGAACCGACTACGGCTACGATATGTTTAACAACACGGTGGAAGTAACTTGGAAAGCAGGAGACAAGATTTATGTCATCAACTCCGAAAACTTAAAAGAAGGCAACACCCTCACCGCTGCCGGTTTTGAAGAATTCACGCTGGAAGGAGAAGCTGGAAAAGCAACAGGAACATTCAAAAACGAGAACAGCAATCTCGATATGAATAAGCAACTGTATGCAGTATATTGCGGAAACAACGCCTCGGACAAGATATCCGTTACAACCACCAGTGGAGTTAGTAGTAAAACCTACAGCTTCAGCATGACAGGGCAACGGCAAACCGCCAACTTCACTACCGCCCATTTAGCAGACTACGATTTGATGTGCGCAACAGTAAATGCCAATGCCGCCACTAAATCTTTCAACTTCACGCACGTCAACGCAATATTACTCCTCCGTCTGACACTTCCCTACGGCCGACATACGGTGAAAGAAGTGAAAGTAGCCTGTTCAGCAAACTCTTTAGCCCAATCAATCACAGTTAATCCTGCATTGAAAAAGGTACAAATTGCTAATCTTGCTAACAGCTGTATTCTAAAATATGGAAGCGGCGATAATGGAGTAACTGTTACTTCCGAAAATGCTATCCTAGCATTTATGATGGTCTTTTCAAATCCTATATATAAGAATAATGAGATTACTATAACCGCCACCTGCGCAGATGGTACATTTTCTACAAAGATTACACTGTCCGAAGACTTTGTTATGACCCGTGGCACATTGAATACCATCGAAGCCACCCTTACGAAGGAAAACAACTAAAAATTAATCGGCAATCCCCAACTAAACCCGCCCCCCCGAAATGCGGCGTGCAGAAAGAAGGAAATACAGACTGCCATCCTGGGTCATACGTCCCTGCCCGGATGGCAGCCTCACCCACAAAAAAAGGACGGAACACCCTAATCCGCCTGCATCAGGAAAGGAGGAAGACATCGCAGGAGAGGCATCACACAGAAAAGACTTCCCAAGCCGCCGGGGAACACAGTCAGCGGCACGCTGCCTCACCCTCACTCTCGTTTTTTTGCCATTCTTCCCTGTCGGGAAAGCTGCGAAGAGGAAGAGAGAGGGAAACACAGATAAAAACAAATTCATTATGAAAAGAGAAATTATACTATCAGGAGCAGAAAAAGGCTATGCCTTGTCATGGAGCGCTTTCACACGCGCCAGCCGCGCAATCACCATCAGCATGACGGACGAAACGGGTCATCGATATTTCACCCTCAACAAAGCCGACGAAGGCACAGGTCACTACGCCTACAAGTTCCTGGGCGAAGGCTCGGACACCTGCGCCGGCAACCAACTGAAGGTGAGTATTGAGAACTCCTATCCCGAAGAACTCCAGACCGTGGTCAGCGCCACCCAGATATACGGCAGCGACGGACGTCTGAAAGGCATCTCCTACACCGTGTGTGCCGAAGACTATACGGATGCTAACTTCAGCGACTTCTGCCTCAACGTAGTGGCCTGGGTGAAGTAACCGAAGAAAAGCACTTCTGATACGTCCCCCTTGATTGACGAATATTAAGATAAATCCTGACAACAAATGCAGACTTAGCGGAATACGGCTTCACCTCGCTGACACTTAGCACAAGTATCCCCGACACTTAGCACAGGTGTCCATGACACTTAGCACAAGCATCGCTGACACTTAGCACAAGTGTCAGCACCCCTTAAAAACCGCTCCACAAGCCCTCTGCACAAGGCTCAGGCAGATGTTTCACTTAAAAAACCATAGAATATGGCATTTTTCAAACCTATTTACAAAAAGTTGTCCAAGAAGTGGCATCCCCAAGCCGTGAGCGTGGGCAAACCCATCGAAATGGACGAGCTTTGCAAGCAGATAGCGCTCATCTCCACCGTGAGCAGCGCCGACACCAAAGCTACCCTCGAAGCCCTCGGCCTTGTGCTGGGGACATGTATGAACACCGGTCGCACGGTACACGTGGAGGGTCTGGGAACCTTCTACTACACCTGCATCTCCACAGGCAAAGGCGTGGACACGGCCGAAAAGGTGAACGCCAACCAAATCTCCGGCACCCGCGTACGTTTCGTGCCCGAGTCGCATCGGCAAGGTACCACCATCACCCGCGGCCTCATCGGCGAAAACGTGACGTGGGCAAATATCAACTCCATCAGCCAGTTGGACGGCACAGGCAGTGGCGGCAGCAGCGGCGGAGACGGAGGAATAGAGGAAAATCCGTTGGGATAACCGAAACCGAACTCCGTTGCGATAACCGGGCGGGAGTCGAACACGGCACTCATGCGCCCCTACGCCCTCCCCCGATGCAGAGAGAGGAACAGCAGCAGACAGGCGGACAGCTATTTGCTGTTGTTCTATTTAGAAACGAACTGATTTTAAGGGGATATTTCGTTAGAGTACACCTTTTTTTCGTACCTTTGGCATACCAAACCTCTAAGAGGAATATGGGTATAGAACATTTTATTACAAAGGAGAAAAATTATGAGAAATTACAAAATCATCAGTGAAGGTCAAGACCATGTCACGGTGGAAATAAGTAAAAGTTTCTTCAAGAGAATGATGCAATGGGAAGAAAGCTTCAAAGTGGCCAAAGCTATCCGCCGCGGCCTGAGCGAACGTGATAAATATCCTGAACTGAGTCGTGAGGAGGCTGAAAAGGAAATAGAAAAATGGTAAGAGAAGCTGTAAAGTTCCAGTTCTCGGACGATTTTAAGATCGCCTTCAAACGACTATTGAAAAAATATCGTACGTTGAAACAAGATTTGTTGAAGGTTATGGACGAAATTCAGGAATCTCCGTCGGAGGTCGGCGTTCCTCTTTTTGCAACCGTCCGTAAAATGCGTATGGCTATTTCAGCAAAAGGGCGGGGAAAAAGTGGCGGTGCTCGCCTCATCCTCAGTCTATACCAACAAGAAGGGATTGTCTTCTTTCTCTTTATTTATGATAAGAATGAAATGGAAAATGTTTCAGATGAGTTCATTAAAGAGATTTTAAAAGATATGGAAGATGCGGAAAACTAAGAGAAAATACCCCCGCTCCACAGCCTGTTTCGCTTTCATCGTGAGGAACTCCATTCGCTCCTACACACTCATTTCAGATGTATATCGCATCACGTTCAAGGTTTTGGCGAAAACTGCGAAACATGTTTTCGTGCAAGGTTATCAAATCTACTTTCCGATGAAAAAGCTTCTGTAGCTCCTCTTTTATATTCATACGGGTAAAGAAACTGGGACGGCTCATCGTAATAAACACATCAATATCGCTCTTCTCGTCCTGTTCCCCCGCGCCACGCTACCGAACAGCCCCAACTGTTCGATGCCATACTTGTCGGCAAACTTTTCCTTATAAGCCCGCAGACGGTCGACGATCTCCTGGGTGGTTTCCATATCTTACTTCTTTTAGTGACAGGTACAAAGATACGGATTTCCGGATAAAGGCCTGCAAACAAAGTAAGAAAAACATTTGTTAATCAGCAGGAATGGATTAACTTTGCGAGAAAATCAAGCAGAATGACAGCAGAATGGTTTGAAGCACTGCCCGAACAATGTCCTCCTACGGATGCCGCACAGTGTAAGGGATATTACTATAGAATTGCCAACGGTAATCCTGCCACAACGGAAGACTTCTTTTCACAGAGGAAATTACAACCGGACAAAGTCTTCAAAGGTTTCGGAATAGATGAATGTATAGCGAGAGCCATTTCCTTATTTTCTACAAAGGAGGAAGCAGAGAGAAGATTGAAGCTGCCCAAATTCAAAAATGCAAGCATCGTCATCGTCAAACTGGAACCTAAAGACGGAATGATAAAGAAAACTTTCGGCATAGCTCATTACTCTTGGTGGAGAACAAAAGACTTTAATGTTTCACAAGCTAAAACAGTCTGATTATGGAAGATATGTTAAGGATAGACAAGTTGTTGGACTTCTGTGACGTACCGCAACTTTTCGTGGCGAGAGACGCCTTTGAAACTCTGTATCTTTGTTTGCTGTATGAAGACGAGCCTGCGTGCCGCTATACAGGGATCCGCATTTCGGCACGCCTGTTGGATGCTTTTCTGACGGGTAAGGCAGACTTGCGTCAGCTCTTTCTTCAACCGGAAAATGAACGGGAATATTATGATGTAGTGTTTCAGTCAGGAGAGTACCGGAAAACTTTGTCAGATGAAAAAACGCTACCTGAAGACAAGCTGCCCACCGCCGGATACGTCTTGCCGGAGGATGCACGCGAGAACATTGTAATCAGTCTGCCAATGAAAGACCGCAACCTGCTTACGGAACTTGTACGCAAGTTCGGATGGGCGTGCATGTGATTCAGCATACGGCGTGCTTCACTCCACCACCCACCGTTCTATATTCCTCATCCGGTTGCTGAAATTCACCCCAATCTTGAACAACCGCCTCGGGTCAGCCTCGAAAGGTTGCGCATAGTGCTTCTCGTTAATCTGCCGTAAAGCCTCCTCAGCAGTACCTTCCAGTTTGAATTCCATCACGTAGATGTAATCCGAAGTCTTCAACACCAGGTCGATGCGCCCCTCGGAGGTGTGATACTCCGCCTCGGTGTAGAAGCCCACAAGCTTGAAAACGATAAACAGCACGTTCTGGTAGTGCAGTTCCAGGTCGCGCACCAGCTCGTAGGGCGTGTCGGCAAAGAAGCTTTGCAGGCGACGGAAGAAGGCGTCGGGCTGGCCGGCACGTATCTCCTTAACAAACTTCTGTATCTCGAAAGGAGCCTCTATCTTGTTGAAGCGGGTATAATAAGGTATGAGGAACTTGACGAACCCCTCTTCCACCTCCCGGTTTGGGAAGCCGAGGCGATAAAGCCCGAACTCCTTGTCGTAGTCCTTTATCGTAAGATATCCGCTCTGGAAGATGACTGGCAGCGGTTCTTCGTCACCGTAGATGCTGTTCAGCACATCGGCGTAAGTTTCGGCATGCGCCATGTGCTCCAGGTCGTAGTGGTAGCGCTTCAGCAGTTCCACCAGGTAGGTGGGCGTGCCCGTCTCGAACCAATAGCTGCCGAATTTATTGTATTTAAAGGTGCAGAGCAGGCTGAAGGGATTGTAAATGCCGATGGAATTTTCGGTGAAGTGATAACCGTCGTAGCAGGCTTTGAGTTCGGCGACCACTTCATCGTAAGTCATGCCGTTGGCAGAGGCCAGTTCGTGCAGTTCCTCCTCCAGATTATCATGAATTTCCTGCCCGGTGACGCCGCAAATGTCAATAAACATTTCCTGCATGGAAATATCGTCCAGATTGTTGAGGTCGCTGAACACACTGACCTTGCCGAACTTGGTGACACCCGTCAGCAGGGCGAACTTGATGCAGCCGTCCATGGTTTTCATCACTCCGTAGAAAGGTTTCAAGGTGCTGCGGAAGGCTTGTTGCAACTCGTGGTTGCCGATGGCTTGCAGCAAGGGTTTGTCGTACTCATCGATGAGGATGGCAACGCGCTGGCCGGTCTGCTCGCAGGCACGGCGAATGACACCGGCAAAGCGCAGGGAAAAGGATGTTTCGGAAGATTCCGCACCATAAAGTTCTTCCCAACGGGTGAGGTTATTGTTCAATATCTTATCCAGGCTGTCCGGGATATCGTATTTTTCGATGTTGAGGTCGAGGTGTAACACGGGATATCTCTTCCATTCCTTTTCAAGCTGCTCCATGGCCAGCCCTTGGAAGAGTTCCTTCTTGCCCTGGAAGTAAGCTTCAAGGGTAGATATCAGCAAACTCTTACCGAAACGGCGGGGACGGCTGAGGAAATAATATCGCCCGGTCTTCACTAAACGGTAGATAATCTCAGTCTTGTCAATGTAGAAAAAGCCGTCCTTGCGGAGACTTTCAAAGTTCTGTATTCCGATGGGATAGATTTTGCTGCTCATAGTTTCCTGCTTTTTAGTGAGTTCAGACACAAAGATAGCACAAACCGAATACAGAACTTTCATAACTCGCATGAAAAAGTTATGTTGAGGTGTAGCCTATCTTCACTTGTAGGGCAAAGGTAAAGAAAAAAGTCCGTGCAAACGGCATGTTTGAAGGATATTAACGGTTTCGGAAAAGAATTGTTTGTATCCCGCCGGAAATGGATAACTTTGTCAGCGAATTACAGTATAAACCAGAAAAACGACCACCATGCATAAAATACCACAACCGCTACTACTACTGTTACTACCATTGTGCCTCATCGCCTGCCATACCGTCACCGGAAATGCAGCCGCCCCTCTCCGTTCTTCCCGCTACCACGCCGACAGCCTGCGTTTCCTCGCCGCCACAGAGCCCCTCTACGACCAAAGGCGGGAGCGTGAAACCATCCCCTATCTCGACTCCATCTTCCTGCTGCCCGCCAGCCTCAATCCCGACGCCCCGCAGCACTCCGACACCCTCAGCACCGCCGAAGGCCGCCTGCTCTGCAACCGTGCCTTGCGCTACCTGATGGTAAGCTACAACCTGCTAATAGACTTTGAAGGCGGCTACCGCCACCTCGACAGCCTCCAACGCCTGCACCTCCCCTTTCTGGAACGCTACTGCCTGCGAGGCCTCCTCACCGCCAAAGCCCAGATGCTGATGCCCCTCGACCGCCACGCCGAAGCCCTGCAATGCCTCGACCAAGCCATGAAGCTCGCCCGGACAGAAGACAGTATCGCCGCCCCCCTCCCTTCCGGCCTCCTTGCCCGCGCACAAGCCACCGGACGCCTCGAATGTCCCGAGAACGACAGCTACTGGAGTGCCGCCGCCGGCATCACCTACATGGGCGTGGACAGCGCAAGCACCCGTGCCGAGCAAGCCTTCCTGCGGGTTATCGACATTGCCCGCCGCACCGGTTTCCGCGGTGGCCTCTATCCCCATGCCATAGCCCGCCTCGCCGACATCTACCTGCACCAGGGTAAATATGAACAGAGCATCGCCCTCTGCCGCCAAGCCATTGCCTCCACTCCCTCCGACAAACCCGACGAACAAGGGCAATATATCGCCGCCGAAAACCTGACCGAAGCCTACCGCCGCCTCGGCCTTTACGACGAAGCCCTGCGCTATTGCGCCATCGTGACCGACGCCCCCAAAGACTTCGAGATACTGAACAACCTGCGCGGACGCTCCTACATCAACAAAGCCGCCGTCCTTGCCGAAATGAACCGTTCCGCCGATGCCCTCGTCGCCCTGCAACAAGCCGACAGCTGCTTCAACCGTACAGGCAACGATTACTATAAGCTGCAAGCCGCCCTCGAACGCGCCCATCTGCTCACTTTGCAGCCCGACTCACTGGAAGCAGGCCTGCGCATTTTCACCACCCTCGAAGGACAAATACCTGCCCATCGCCAAGCCTTCTACCTTTACTATTACGGAAGCGCCTGCGCCCAAGCCGGACAATACTCCCGTGCTATCCCCCTGCTGGAAAGTGCCGTGACGGAATCGGAGAACATTTCCGAACGCCTCATGGCCCACCAGGCCGCCCGCCTGCTCACCGAGTGCTACCGCCATACCGGCCGTCTCGCCCTCCTTGCCGACTTCCTGCCCCGCTATCAAGCCCTTTCCGACTCCATAGCCAGCGACGCGAAGATACGCCAGCTTGCCGCCGCCAACATCCGCTTCGAAACCGAAAAGAAAGAGCAGGAAAACCGCGCCCTCACCGCCGAAGTAGCACTGAAGGACAGTCGCCTGCGCACCACCCTCCTCGTTGGCACACTCTGCCTGCTGCTGGCTGCCGGCACCATCGTCTGGGTAGTGATGAGACATCGTGCCATCCGCATCCGGCAGGAAGCCGCCGCCACCCTGCTGCGCGAACAGGAAACGCAACTGCACAGCCTCATCCGCGACCGCCAACAACTCAACGACCGCAATCTCGACCTGGTCCGCCAACTCTCCGACATCCAGGCCACACACGAAAACACCTGCAACCTCGACAGCATCATGGAGAGCCTGCAACAAAGCCTTTTCAGCAAAGAAGACGCCGAACGCTTCCGCCAAAACTTCTCCGCCGTTTATCCCACAGCACTGAATCGTCTGCGGAGCCGTTGCCCCGACCTGACCTACAGCGACGAACTCTTCTGCATGCTCGCCATGCTGCAACTGGACAACTTCGAAATGGCACGCACCTTGGGTATCAGCAAATCCAGTGTCTCGAAAACACGATACCGGATACGCATAAAACTGGGATTGCCGGAAGGAGCCGATGCAGACACTGAAATCAGAAAAGTGATGTCTGTCAAGGAATAATTGCATAGTATTCACTATCTTTGCAACAGTTCAACCATTTGGAAACTGTTAGCGTTATATTACTTATAAACATTATAATAGAAAGATTTATGAAACGTACAAAATTAGCTGCATCCTTCCTGTTAGCCGGGACTCTGCTCCTGACGGGATGCGTGAGCAAGAAAGAATTAGTGAATCTTCAAACAGATTATAACAAGTTGAAGGACGAGAAGACTGCCCTCGATAAGTCCTATCAGGATGCGCAAATCCAGCTCGCCGAGTATCGCACACAGTCCAAAAGCCTGGAAGACCGCCTCAACGAAGCCCGGAAAAACAACCAGGAGCTGCGCAACAGCTATGCCACTCTGCAAGGTTCTCTGGACAAGAGCCTCCAGCAGAATTCCCAAGGCAACATCAACATCTCCAAACTGGTGGATGAGATTAATGCCTCCAACCGCTACATCAAGCAACTGGTGGATACCAAGAGCAAATCGGACTCTCTGAACGTAGTGCTGACCAACAACCTCACCCGCTCCCTGAGCCGCGAAGAGCTAAAAGAGGTGGATGTAAAGGTCTTGAAAGGCGTGGTTTACATCTCCTTGGCAGACAATATGCTATACAAGAGCGGCAGTTACGAAATCAACGAACGCGCCGGCGAAACGCTGAGCAAGATTGCCAAGATTATCACCGATTACAAGGATTACGAAGTATTAGTGGAAGGTAACACAGACAATGTGCCCATCTCCCGCCCCAATATCCGTAACAACTGGGACCTGAGCGCCCTGCGTGCCTCATCCGTAGTGCAAGCCTTGCAGAATCAATACGGCGTCGACCCCAAACGCCTTTCCGCCGCCGGCCGTGGAGAATATAATCCTCTCACGGATAATGACACCGAACTGGGCAAGCAACGCAACCGCCGTACGCAAATTATCATCACTCCGAAGCTCGACCAGTTCCTGGAGCTGATAGACAAGGCGCCGGAAGCGGAAGGAGAAGAAAAAGCCGAATAAAGTAAAGACTGCCTGCAATTACTTAACCTACAAGCAGAAACATAGGGAAAAAATATAATTCCAAAAACAAACCTCAGACTGTCTCTAAATAGGAAGAAGCCTATCACTCTGTCATCCGGAGCAAAATAACGGCAAGTTGCTATTCAGAGGCAGTCTGTTTGTTTTTTCCCTTCTATAAGCCCTGAATAAGTACAATTTAATAGTTTTTATCGCACACGCACTTACATTTTATCACATTTATTCCTACCTTTGCGCCCAAATTATAACTTTTAACTAACAACTCATAATCAACTACCATGGCTAAGATAACCAAAGAAGCTGCCTTGCTGTATCACTCACAAGGCAAACCAGGTAAGATAGAAGTAGTGCCCACCAAGCCCTACAGTACCCAAACCGACCTTTCACTTGCATACTCCCCCGGTGTGGCGGAACCATGTCTTGAAATAGAAAAGAACCCGCAAGATGCATACAAATATACAGCGAAGGGTAATCTGGTAGCTGTAATCTCAAACGGTACCGCAGTGCTCGGTCTGGGCGATATAGGCGCGTTGAGCGGCAAACCCGTAATGGAAGGTAAAGGATTGCTTTTCAAGATTTACGCCGGTATCGACGTGTTCGACATCGAAGTGAACGAGAAAGACCCTGAGAAATTTATCCAGGCAGTCAAAGCCATCGCCCCTACTTTCGGTGGCATCAACCTGGAAGACATCAAAGCTCCCGAATGTTTCGAAATAGAACGCCGCCTGAAGGAAGAACTCGACATCCCCGTGATGCACGACGACCAACATGGTACAGCCATCATCTCCAGTGCCGGACTTGTGAACGCTTTGCAGGTAGCAGGCAAGAAGATTGAAGATGTAAAAATCGTTGTGAACGGTGCCGGTGCATCGGCCGTATCCTGCACGAAGCTGTACGTTTCGCTGGGTGCCCGCCTGGAAAACATCGTGATGGTGGATAGCAAAGGCGTTATCAGCAAGACACGTACCGACCTCAACGAACAGAAGCGTTACTTCGCCACCGACCGTACCGACATCCATACTCTTGAAGAAGCCATCAAAGGCGCAGACGTATTTTTGGGATTATCCAAAGGCAATGTACTGTCACAAGACATGGTACGCAGCATGGCCCCGTCTCCTATCGTTTTCGCACTCGCCAACCCGACACCAGAAATCTCTTACGAAGATGCCATGGCAGCCCGCCCCGATGTATTGATGGCAACCGGACGTTCGGACTATCCGAACCAGATTAACAATGTAATCGGTTTCCCCTATATCTTCCGTGGCGCGCTCGACACTCAGGCAAAGGCCATCAACGAGGAAATGAAAATAGCCGCCGTACACGCCATCGCCAACCTGGCAAAACAGCCTGTGCCCGATGTTGTGAACGAGGCTTACCATGTAAACAACTTTAGTTTCGGCCCTGAATACTTCATCCCGAAACCGGTTGACCCGCGCCTCATCACCGAAGTTTCCTGCGCCGTGGCACGTGCAGCCATGGAAAGTGGTGTAGCCCGCAAGAACATCGAAGACTGGGATGCTTACTGCGTACAACTCCGCGAACTGATGGGTTACGAAAGCAAACTCACCCGTCAGCTTTACGACACCGCCCGCCGCAATCCGCAACGTGTGGTATTTGCCGAAGGTTCCCACCCCAATATGCTGAAAGCAGCCGTAGAAGCCAAAGCCGAAGGTATCTGCCATCCCATCGTTTTAGGTAACGACGAGACCATCGAAAAACTGGCAAAAGAACTCGACCTCAGCCTGGAAGGTATCGAAATCGTAAACCTGCGCCATCCGAACGAGGCATCGCGCCGCGAACGTTATGCCCGCATCCTTTCTGAAAAACGTGCCCGCCAGGGTGCCACCTATGAAGAAGCCAACGACAAGATGTTCGAACGCAACTACTTCGGTATGATGATGGTGGAAACAGG
>OLKG01001272.1_pt1 | contig 18998 bp, 15 predicted proteins | sample 1603371 | NCBI WGS metagenome assembly OLKG01 (sample SAMN04168657, study PRJEB22393) | human gut metagenome | biome: human gut microbiome; feature: stool | host: Homo sapiens | collected 2014-03-20 | reverse complement strand
CGACGGCGCCCATGAGGAAGATATCCGCGATGCCCTGCGGGAAGCTGGCCTGAGGGAGGACGGCAAGACTGTCCTGTACGATGGCCGCACCGGCGAGCCCTTTGACAACCCGGTTACCGTGGGCTACATGTACTACCTGAAACTCCATCACCTGGTTGACGATAAGATCCATGCCCGTTCCACCGGCCCCTACTCTTTGGTCACCCAGCAGCCTCTGGGTGGTAAAGCCCAGTTCGGCGGCCAGAGATTCGGTGAGATGGAGGTCTGGGCCCTGGAGGCCTACGGCGCCGCTTATACCCTTCAGGAGATCATGACCGTCAAGTCGGATGACGTGGTGGGCCGCGTCAAGACCTTTGAATCCATTGTCAAAGGCCGCAACGTGCCCAAGCCCGGCATCCCCGAATCCTTCAAGGTGCTGATCAGCGAGCTCCAGTCCCTGGCCTTGGACGTCAAGGTCCTGGATAAGGAGGGCGAGGAGATCGACCTGCGCCAGAACTTTGATGAGGATGAGGATATGGGCCTGCCCCACGGCGACGAGGATTTGTTTGAATCTACCAACGTGGAGGTAGAGGGCGAGCTCAACGAAGGCTTTGCCATTGAAACCCCGGATCTGGATGATCTGGAAGAGCCGGAGACCCTGGACCCCGACCTGTTCGAGGGCTTTGACGACGATCTTGGGCTGGATGACGATCTGTCTGATGATAAATTCTAAAAGGAGGGGTCGTGTATATGGAATTTAACGTGTTTGACTCAATTAAAATCGGTTTGGCTTCGCCGGAAAAAATCCGGGAGTGGTCCTATGGCGAGGTCAAAAAACCCGAGACCATCAACTACCGCACCCTCAAGCCGGAGCGGGACGGTCTGTTCTGCGAGCGGATCTTTGGCCCCACCAAGGACTGGGAGTGCCACTGCGGCAAGTACAAAAAGATCCGCTACAAGGGCAAGATCTGCGACCGCTGCGGCGTGGAGGTCACCCGTGCCAAGGTGCGCCGTGAGCGCATGGGCCACATCGAGCTGGCCGCCCCGGTGAGCCACATCTGGTATTTCAAGGGCATCCCCTCCCGGATGGGTCTGCTGCTGGACATCAGCCCCCGGATCCTGGAAAAGGTGCTGTATTTCGCCAACTATATCGTCACCGACCCCGGTGAGACTCCGCTGACCAAGAATCAGATCCTCTCCGAGAAGGAGTACCGGGATTACCGTGAGAAGTATGAGGACGACTTCCAGGCCGGCATGGGCGCCGAAGCCGTGAAGAAGCTGCTCCAGGACGTGGACCTGGAGGCCCTCTCCGCCCAGCTCCACGCAGAGCTGAAGGATGCCTCCGGCCAGAAGAAGGCCCGGATCGTCAAGCGGCTGGAGGTGGTGGACGCCTTCCGTCTGTCCGGCAACAAGCCGGAGTGGATGGTCATCGACGTGCTGCCTGTTATCCCGCCGGAGCTGCGCCCCATGGTGCAGCTGGACGGCGGCCGGTTCGCCACGTCCGACCTGAACGACCTGTACCGCCGGGTCATCAACCGGAACAACCGCCTGAAGCGGCTGATCCAGCTGAACGCCCCAGATATCATCGTCCGCAATGAGAAGCGGATGCTCCAGGAGGCTGTGGACGCCCTGATCGACAACGGCCGCCGGGGCCGCGCCGTCACCGGCGCCAACAACCGGGCGCTGAAGTCCCTCAGCGACCTGCTGAAGGGCAAGCAGGGGCGGTTCCGCCAGAACCTGCTGGGCAAGCGCGTGGACTACTCCGGCCGTTCCGTTATCGTGGTCGGCCCCGAGCTGAAAATCTACCAGTGCGGCGTGCCCAAGGAGATGGCCGTGGAGCTGTTCCGCCCCTTCATCATGAAGAAGCTGGTGGAGGACGGCACCGCCAACAACATCAAGTCCGCCAAGAAGATGGTGGACAAGGGCGTTACCGAGGTGTGGGACGCTCTGGATGTCATCATCAAGGACCACCCCGTCATGCTGAACCGCGCTCCGACGCTGCACCGCCTGGGCATCCAGGCCTTCGAGCCGGTGCTGGTGGACGGCCGGGCCTTGAAGCTGCACCCCCTGAACTGCACCGCCTTCAACGCGGACTTCGACGGCGACCAGATGGCCATTCACGTGCCCCTGTCGGCCGAGGCCCAGGCGGAGGCCCGCATCCTGATGCTCTCCGCCAACAACCTGCTGCGTCCCCAGGACGGCGGCCCCGTCACCGTGCCCACCCAGGACATGGTGCTGGGCTCCTACTACCTGACCATGGACCGCATGGGCAAGGCGGAGAAGGGCGCCGAGACCATCTGGTGCGAGGATGCCGGCGACACCAACCTCACCGCTCACTCCATCGTGGACGCGGATGACTTTGTGGCCGCCAACGACGCCCTGGAGAAGGGGCAGAAGAAGGCCGCCTACCGCCCTCTCCACTTCTACGCCAGCGAGGAAGAGGCCCTCATGGCCTACAACGACCATGTGATTGGGCCCCACTGCCCCATCGGCGTGCGCCGCACCATGACCGTGGACGGCGTCAGCCACACCGCTGTGGTAGAGTCCACCCCCGGCCGTATCATCTTCAACCAGAACATCCCTCAGGACCTGGGCTTTGTGGACCGGACCGATCCCGCCCACGTCTGCGACTATGAGGTGACCTTCACCTGCGGCAAGAAGCAGCTGGGCCAGATCGTAGACCGCACCATCAACAAGCACGGCTTCACCGTGGCCGCTGAGGTGCTGGACGCCATCAAGGCCACCGGCTACAAGCACTCCACCCTGGCGGCCATCACGGTCTCCATCGCGGATATGACCGTGCCCCCCAAGAAGTACGAGCTGGTGGCGGCCTCCGAGCAGAAGGTGCTGGACATTGAGAACCAGTACAAGATGGGCTTCATGACCGAGCACGAGCGCTACAAGCAGGTGGTGCAGGTGTGGGAGAAGACCACCAACGATGTCTCTGACGCCCTGCAGAAGAACCTGGACCGCTATAACCCCATTTTCATGATGGCGGACTCCGGCGCCCGCGGTTCTATGAAGCAGATCCGCCAGCTGGCTGGTATGCGTGGCCTGATCGCCAACACCGCCGGCCGCACCATCGAGATCCCCATCAAGGCGAACTACCGCGAGGGCCTGACCGCCCTGGAGTACTTCATCTCCTCCAGAGGCGCCCGGAAGGGCCTGGCCGACACGGCTCTGCGTACCGCAGACTCCGGTTACCTGACCCGCCGCATGGTGGACGTCTCCCAGGATGTCATCATCCGGGAGGAGGACTGCCACGTGACCCACGGCATCAAGGTCTCCGAGATCAGCGAGAACGGCCAGGTGATCGAGAAGTTCTCCGACCGGCTCCGGGGCCGTTTCCTGGTGGGCGATGTGGTGGACGCCGATACCGGCGAGGTGCTGCTGTCCAGCACCAAGATGATGGACGAGAACGACGCCAAGATCCTGGAGACCCACAAGTGGGTCCAGGCCAACTACCGCGACGGCGACCGCTGCACCTTCGACCCGGCGGTTGACGAGCACCCCACCGTCATGATCCGCACCGTGCTGACCTGCAAGGCCCACAGCGGCGTGTGCGCCAAGTGCTACGGCATGAACCTGGCCACCCAGCAGCCTGTGGGTCCGGGCGAGGCGGTCGGCATCATTGCCGCCCAGTCCATCGGCGAACCCGGCACCCAGCTGACCATGCGTACCTTCCACACCGGCGGTCTGGCCGGCGGCGACATCACCCAGGGTCTTCCCCGTGTCGAGGAACTGTTTGAGGCCCGTAAGCCCAAGCGGATGGCTACTCTGGCAGAGATCGGCGGCACGGTCAAGTTCGAAGAGACCAGCAAGGGCAGCCTGGTGAACATCGTCATCACCGCACCTGACGGGGACACCCGCACCTACGCGGTGCCTCACACCGGCCTGCTGGTGAAGGATGGCGACGTGATCGAGGCCGGCCACCAGCTGACCTACGGTGCGTTGAATCCCCACGAGGTGCTGCGCATTCGCGGCGCTGACGCCGTGTACAACTACCTGATCCAAGAGGTCCTGCGGGTGTACCGCCAGCAGGGCGTGGACATCAACGATAAGCATATCGAGGTCATCGTCCGCCAGATGATGCGCAAGGTCCGTCTGGAGGACGCCGGCGACACCAAGCTGCTGGACGGCTCTATGGTGGACGTCCTGGAGCTGGACGACGCCAACGAGGAGATCGACCGCCGCAACGCCGCCGGTGAGCGGCAGGAGAACGGCGAGCCTCTGCGCCACGCCGTAGGCACCCAGCTGCTGATGGGCATCACGAAGGCATCTCTCGCCACGGACTCCTTCCTGTCCGCCGCCTCCTTCCAGGAGACCACCAAGGTCCTGACGGAGGCCGCCATCAAGGGCAAGGCCGACCATCTGGTGGGCCTGAAGGAGAATGTCATCATCGGCAAGCTGATCCCTGCCGGCACGGGCCTGACGGCCTACCACACCTTTGCTGAGGAGTTGGTTCCCGGCCCGGCGCCTGTTGAGGCCGCCCCGGAGCCCATTCCCGCAGAGCTGTGATTCGCCGGACATCCCGCAGACACAAGACCGGGAGAGAGCCTGACCGCTTGCGGTCAGGCTCTCTTTTCAGATGCCGGGCATCGAGAGGCGGGGTGAAGGAGACGCCCCGCAGCCCGGGGCTGAAACGGTTCTGCTGAGAAGCGGATGACCAACGCCCCCCTTTATTTAAAATATCAAAGCTCCCTTGTTCCCAGGCGCACTGCGCCGTATCCGGACGGCGGCCAGAAACGGCCCGGAAACAGGGAGAAGTTCTCCTAAGATGTCTCCAGGTATCCGGCACGCCCGGGAGATGGGGAAAACGTCCAAAAGTCTGCGGATCATGGAAAATTTTTACCGAAAAATGTCTTGACGGATATGTTTCCCCATGGTATAATCCAAAAATGCGCGGATATTAGGATTCTGCGGATTTTGCCATGCGTTTCAGGAGGAATTTCCCGTGATCTCGGAGCTTGCTTCCCAGGAGAAGGTCATCGGCGTGAAGCAGTCCCGCAAGGCGATCCGGGAAGGCCGGGCCAAGCGGGTCTATCTCGCCTGTGACGCCGATCCCGCCATCACCGAGCCGGTGGCCGCCAGCTGTGCGGAGGCCGGCATCCCCGTAGAGACGGACTACACACTGTCCCAGCTGGGCCAGGCGTGCCGGATCAGCGTGGGCGCGTCCGTGGTGGCCGTCCTCTCCGCATAAAGAAATGGTTTTTTTCGGAATAGCTTCACCGCGTTCCGTAAAAAATAAGGGCTGTCGTGGTTACACGGCAGCGAAATTATGAAAGAAAGGAGAAATACACCGAATGCCTACTTTTAACCAGCTGGTCCGTAAAGGAAGAGAACAGGCTACCTACAAGTCCACTTCTCCCGCTCTGCAGTTTGGTCTGAACACCCTGAAGAACAAGACCACCGATCTGCCTTCTCCCCAGAAGAGAGGCGTGTGCACCGCCGTGAGAACCGCGACCCCCAAGAAGCCCAACTCCGCCCTGCGTAAGATCGCCCGTGTGCGTCTGACCAACGGCTACGAAGTCACCGCTTACATTCCCGGCGTGGGCCACTCCCTGCAGGAGCACTCCGTCGTGATGATCCGCGGTGGCCGTGTCAAGGATCTCCCCGGTGTCCGTTACCACATCATCCGCGGTACGCTGGATACCCAGGGCGTCTCCGGCCGTATGCAGGCTCGTTCCAAATACGGTGCCAAGCGGCCCAAGCAGAAGTAAGTCTGCGAACTGAGAGCTTTGCCGAATAGGTTTATATAGATGGCGGCCTCCGGGCCGCCGGGACGACCTCTTTGGCAGGCATCCACGGAAGGCTGCAATACGCCTTTTGAGTACCTATGAGATCATAGAATTATTATGAAGGAGGGAAGCATAGTGCCCAGAAGAGGTAATGTTCCCAAGAGAGAGATCCTGCCGGATCCCGTTTACGGCTCCGTCCTGGTCACCCGGCTGATCAATAGTGTCATGCTGGATGGCAAGAAGGGCGTGGCCCAGAAGGTGGTCTACGGTGCCTTCGACCAGATCAAGGAGAAGACCGAGAAAGACCCCATCGAAGTGTTCAACCAGGCCATGGAGAATATCATGCCCAGCCTGGAAGTCAAGGCCCGCCGTGTGGGCGGCGCCACCTATCAGGTCCCCATGGAGGTCCGTCCCGCCCGCCGCACGACCCTGGGTCTGCGCTGGCTGACGGCCTACGCCCGTTCCCGCAGCGAGCGCACCATGGCTGAGCGCCTGGCCGGCGAACTCATGGACGCCGCCAACAACACCGGCAGCGCCGTGAAGAAGCGCGAGGAAGTCCACAAGGCAGCCGAGGCCAACAAGGCGTTCGCCCATTTCCGCTGGTAAGTTAGGAGAAACAGTATGCCGAGAAAAACACCTCTTGAAAATACCCGTAATATCGGCATTATGGCTCACATCGATGCAGGCAAGACGACGACTACCGAGCGTATCCTGTTCTACACCGGCGTGAACTATAAGATCGGTGAGACCCATGATGGCACCGCCACCATGGACTGGATGGCCCAGGAGCAGGAGCGCGGCATCACCATCACGTCCGCCGCCACCACCTGCTACTGGTCCGGTTCCAAGAACCAGTTCAAGCCCACCCGGATTAACATCATCGACACTCCGGGCCACGTGGACTTCACCGTGGAGGTGGAGCGCTCCCTGCGCGTGCTGGACGGCTCTGTCACCGTGCTGTGCGCCAAGGGCGGCGTGGAGCCCCAGTCTGAGACTGTGTGGCGCCAGGCCGATAACTACAAGGTCCCCCGGATGATCTATGTCAACAAGATGGACATCATGGGCGCCGACTTCTACAACGTGCTCCGCATGATTGAGGAGCGCCTGAAGTGCAACGCCGTGCCCATCCAGCTCCCCATCGGCAGCGAGGATACCTTTAAAGGCATCATCGACCTGATCGAGATGGACGCGGACATCTACTATGACGATCTGGGCAAGGATATGCGCGTGGAGCCCATCCCCGCGGACATGGTGGACCTGGCAAACGAGTACCGGGAGAAGCTGATGGACGCCGTGTCCATGGTGGACGAGTCTATCATGGAGGCATATCTGGCTGGCGAGGAAGTTCCCACGGCCAAGATCCGTGCGGCCATCCGCAAGGCCACGATCGCCAATGAGATGGTGCCCGTCACCTGCGGCACGTCTTACCGCAACAAGGGCGTGCAGAAGCTGCTGGATGCCATCGTGGACTATATGCCCTCTCCCCTGGACATTCCGCCCATCAAGGGCGTGAACCCCAAGACTGACGAGGAGGACGAGCGTCCTGCGGACGACAACGCCCCCTTCTCCGCCCTGGCGTTCAAGATCATGACCGACCCCTATGTGGGCCGCCTGAGCTTCTTCCGCGTCTATTCCGGCCATCTGACCACCGGTTCCTCCGTGCTGAACAGCACCAAGAACGTCAAGGAGCGTATCGGCCGGATCCTGCAGATGCACGCCAACCACCGGGAGGATATCGAGGAGGTCTTCTCCGGCGATATCGAGGCTGCCGTGGGTCTGAAGAACACCACCACCGGCGACACCCTGTGCGATGAAAAGGCACCCATCATCCTGGAGTCCATGGAGTTCCCCGAGCCCGTCATCCGCGTGGCCATCGAGCCCAAGACCAAGGCCGGCCAGGAGAAGATGACCATGGGCCTCATCAAGCTGGCCGAGGAGGATCCCACCTTCAAGACCTACACGGATGAGGAGACCGGCCAGACCATCATCGCCGGCATGGGCGAGCTGCACCTGGAGATCATCGTGGACCGCCTGCTGCGCGAGTTCAAGGTGGAGGCCAACGTGGGCGCACCTCAGGTCGCCTACAAGGAGACCATCAAGAAGGCCGTGGACCAGGACACCAAGTATGCCCGTCAGTCCGGCGGCAAGGGCCAGTACGGCCATGTCAAGATCCACGTGGAGCCCAACGAGTCCGGCAAGGGCTACGAGTTCGTCAACGCCATCGTGGGCGGCGCCGTTCCCAAGGAGTATATCCCGGCTGTCGACGCCGGTATCCAGGGCGCCATGAACGCCGGCGTGGTGGCCGGCTTCCCCGTGGTGGATGTGAAGGTCACCCTGTACGACGGCTCCTATCATGAGGTGGACTCCTCTGAAATGGCGTTCAAGATCGCTGGCTCCATGGCCTTCAAGGAGGCCTGCCGCAAGGCCGATCCCACGCTGCTGGAGCCCATCATGAAGGTCAGTGTCATCGTGCCCGATGAGTATATGGGCGATGTCATCGGCGACCTGAACAGCCGCCGCGGCCAGATCATCCAGCTGGAGGCCCGTCCCGGCGCCCAGCAGATCGACGCCTACGTGCCCTTGGCCGAGATGTTCGGCTATGCCACCGATCTGCGCTCCCGCACTCAGGGCCGCGGCCAGTACACCATGGAGCCCAGCCACTACGTGGAGATCCCGAAGAATATCCGGGATAAGATCGTGGAGACCCGCAATAAGCCCCAGGCGTAAGGAAAAAGGGATTGATTTTCCCTCCATTATACGGTAAAATAAGCAATGCTGAGAAAAACCGCATTGCACCCAACAGATTTTGAAAATTGACAGGAGGATTTTCAAATGGCTAAGCAGAAATTTGAAAGAACCAAGCCCCATGTTAACATCGGCACCATTGGTCACGTCGACCATGGCAAGACCACGCTGACTGCCGCCATTACCAAGTGGCTGTCTCTGCAGGGCAAGGCTCAGTTCGAGGCTTATGACTCCATCGACAAGGCCCCCGAGGAGAAGGAGCGCGGCATTACCATCAACACCGCTCACGTGGAGTATGAGACCGAGAAGCGTCACTATGCCCACGTGGACTGCCCGGGCCACGCCGACTATATCAAGAACATGATTACCGGCGCTGCCCAGATGGACGGTGCTATCCTGGTTATCGCCGCTTCCGACGGCCCCATGGCTCAGACTCGTGAGCACATCCTGCTGGCCCGTCAGGTGGGCGTGCCCGCCATCGTCGTGTTCCTGAACAAGTGCGATCAGGTCGACGACCCCGAGCTGCTGGAGCTGGTGGAGATGGAGGTCCGTGAGCTGCTCTCCAAGTATGAGTTCCCCGGCGACGACATCCCCATCATCAAGGGTTCCGCTCTGAACGCTCTGATTTCCGAGTCCAGCGATCCCGCCGCTCCCGAGTATGCCTGCATCAAGGAGCTGATGGATGCTGTTGACGACTATATCCCCACCCCCGACCGCAAGGAGGATATGCCTTTCCTGATGCCCGTCGAGGACGTGTTCACCATCTCCGGCCGCGGCACCGTGGCTACCGGCCGTGTGGAGCGTGGTGTCCTGAAGCTGAGCGAGGAAGTCGAGATTGTTGGCCTGACCGACGAGAAGAAGAAGACCGTCGTCACCGGCATCGAGATGTTCCACAAGCTGCTGGACTACGCTGAGGCCGGCGACAACATCGGCGCCCTGCTGCGTGGCGTGGACCGCAACGGCATCGAGCGCGGCCAGGTTCTGGCGAAGCCCGGTTCCATTCATCCCCACACCAAGTTCAAGGGCCAGGTTTACGTCCTGACCAAGGACGAGGGCGGCCGTCACACCCCCTTCTTCAACAACTATCGTCCTCAGTTCTACTTCCGCACCACCGACGTGACCGGCGTCATCACCCTGCCCGAGGGCACTGAGATGTGCATGCCCGGCGATAACGTCGAGATGAGCGTGGAGCTGATTACCCCCATCGCCATTGAGAAGGGCCTGCGTTTCGCTATCCGTGAGGGTGGCCGCACTGTGGGTTCCGGCGCTGTTACCGAGATCACCGAGGCCTGATTTTTCAGCCAAGAAAAAGAACTGCCGCATTGCGGCAGTTCTTTTTTTGCCCGCAGGCCATTCCGAACGGGCTCAGTCCTGCTCCGGATAGACCAGTGTGTCCTGGAATCCGTCTGCCCCGGCGCAGAGGATATCCCCGGCCACCGGCTGCCCCTCGCAGACGTAGAGGTTGGCCTGGACACCCTCCGGCCGTCCGGGATAGTTGGTGACGGTGTAGGTGTACCGGGCCACTTGCTTGCCGCAGCACGCAGAAAGGTCGAAGCCCTGGGAATCCTGCAGCTCGTTGTAGGTGAGGTAGGGCTCCTCCAGTTTCTCCGGCAGCAGAAACTGCAGCGTCTCCACCGGTTCCTCCTCCACCTGCCAGCCCATGGACTCCAGATAGGCGATGCGGTCGGCATTGCCGGTCAGCTGCCAAGCTGCCGCGTCCTGACCGCCACCGGAGCGGCCCACCAGCAGCAGGACGGCGGCCGCCAGGATGCCGGCCAGGATCACAGCCACAACGGCCTTTGTCTTCTTGGAAACCCGCGCGGTCCAAATCAGCATATCGATCCCTCCTGCATCTTCCTATTCATTTTTTTCCGGATTTATGATAAGATGAAGCAGAACAAGCCGTCGGAAGAGAGTCTGCCGTGTTCGTCCCGGGGGAAGAGAAGCGGTAAAAAGAGGCAGAGGTCAGCAAGGAGGAGGCCGGCATGGAGAAAGCGCGTCTGGACAAGATCATCGCCGGGGAGGGGACATACTCCCGGCGGGAAGTGAGGCTCCTGGTCCGCCAGGGCCGGGTGCTGGTGAACGGTGTGCCTGCCCGGTCTCCGGAGGACAAGGTGGTGCCGGAGGCAGTGGAGATTATGGTGGACGGGACCGTGCTGCACTGCCGCCGCTACACCTGGATCATGCTTCATAAGCCTGCGGGGGTCCTCTCCGCCACGGAGGACGGCCGGGGGGCCACAGTGCTGGACTTGCTGCCGCCGGAGCTCCGGCGGCGGGGACTGTTTCCGGTGGGGCGGCTGGACAAGGATACGGAGGGATTGCTGCTGCTGACCAACGAAGGAGGACTGGCCCACGACATCCTCTCTCCCAAGCATCATGTGGACAAGGTCTACTATGCCCGCACTGCCGGCTGTCTGACGGAGGAGGACTGCAGGGCGTTTGCGGCAGGCATGACCCTGGGAGGCGGCCTGGAATGCCTGCCGGCGGGGCTGGAGATCCTCTCCGCCGGGCCGGAGGGCAGCGAGGGGCTGGTCACCCTGCGGGAGGGGAAGTTCCATCAGGTGAAGCGGATGCTGGCGGCTCGGGGAAAGCCGGTCCTCTATCTGAAGCGGGTCCGCATGGGCAATTTGCCACTAGATCCGGCCCTGGAACCCGGCACATACCGATATTTGACGGAGGATGAGGTAGAGAGCCTGCGAAATTTCTAACGGCCACATCAGAAAATTCAAATCTTGCCCAAAAAAGAAGCCGTTTTTTTGTTGAAAAAAGAAAATATATCTTGCATTTTGACAAATTCAACGATATAATATATCCATTGACAATTTGCACAACGCCCCCACGTGTGATTTTAGAGGAGGAGGACGACCATGTCTGGAAGAATTTTTCAAAATGTGGTGCTGCAGCTGAAGGAAAATACGGACCGGACGGTTGGCGTCATTGACGGTGAGGGCATCGTCATCGCCTGCAGCGAACTGGCGATGATCGGCCAGCGGTGGGCGGAGCATGTGCCTGCCATCAATGCTGCCGGCGGCGCCATCGTCACGTCGGAGGGAAAGACATTCAAGGCCCTGAACGGCTGGGGAACCCAGTTTGACTATGCAGCCTTCGCCTTTGGCGACAACGAGATCAGCAAGACCGTTTGCGCCATGGCCACGGTGGCGCTGAATGCAGCCAAATCCTACTACGAGGAGAAACATGACCGGGGGTCCTTCATCAAGGACATCATCTCCGATAACATCATGCTGGGGGATATCTATGTGCGGGCCAAGGAGCTGCGGGTCACGGCGGACGTGCCCCGGGGCGTATTCGTGGTCCGCACCCTGAAGAAGGGGGAGTCTGTCCCCACGGACGTGATCCAGTCCCTGTTCCCGGACCGGCAAAACGATTTCGTCCTCAGCATCGGCGAGGGCGACGTGGTCCTCATCCGCCAGATGCCGGAGGGCTCCGGCATCAAGGAGCTGAACAAGATCGCCTCCTCTATTGAGGAGGCCCTCCGCGCCGGCGGGGAGCCCACGGTGGTGGTGGGCATCGGCACCGTGGCCACCCACCTGCGGGACTTGGCCAAGAGCTATAAGGAGGCACAGATCGCCATTGAGGTGGGCAAGGTCTTTGACACGGAGAAGTACGTCATCAACTATGAGAATTTGGGCATCGGCCGGTTGATTTATCAGCTGCCCACCACCCTGTGCGAGATGTTCCTCCAGGAGGTGTTCAAAAAGAACCCCATCGACGCACTGGACAAGGAGACGCTCTTCACCATCCACAAGTTCTTTGAGAACAACCTGAACGTGTCCGAGACCGCCCGGAAGCTGTTCGTCCACCGGAACACTCTGGTGTACCGGCTGGAGAAGATCAAGAAGCTGACGGGCCTGGACCTGCGGGAGTTCGACGACGCCATTACCTTCAAGGTGGCTCTGATGGTCAAGAAATATCTGACCTCCCGGGGCATCGACTCCTGAGCCTGGATGGATCACACAAGCGCCCCGGCCGGAATTCCGGCCGGGGTTTTTCGCGCCCGGCGGAGACGGACCGCCGGGGAGGAAAACGGAATCGGAAGATTTGAAAAAGGCGGTTGCATTGCGGCGGAAAACCAGATATAATGAAAAAAGCTCTTACATTATGTCGACTGGCGGGGAACCTTTCGGCCGCGCCCGGCGTGTATAAAATAGGGAACACGAGGTACAGACATGATTCGATTAAAAGACGTGGAGATGGAGTACGACAACGGCACCCGGGCCATCAAGGGCATTACCCTGACGATCGAGGACGGGGAATTCGTGTTTCTGGTGGGCCCTTCGGGGTCCGGCAAGTCCACCATCATCAAGCTGCTGACCGGCGAGGTGGAACCCTGCGCCGGACGCATTATGATCAACGGTTTTTCCGTCAGCAACATCTCAGAAAAGCAGATCCCCCTGATGCGCCGCACTCTGGGAGTGATTTTTCAGGATTTCCGGCTGATCGAGAAGAAGACTGTCTATGACAACCTGGCCTTTGTCATGCGGGCAGTGGGCGCCAGCCCCAAGGAGATCCGCAAGCGCATCCCCTATGTGCTGGAGCTGGTGGGCCTGGGGAAAAAGGCGGACAGCTATCCCACGGAGCTCTCCGGCGGCGAGCAGCAGCGGGTGGCCATCGCCCGCGCCCTGGTGAACAACCCCCAGATGATTATCGCCGACGAGCCGACGGGCAATCTGGACCCCATGCGCTCCCTGGAGATCATGATGCTGCTGGAGCGCATCAACGAGCTGGGTACCACCGTGCTGGTGGTCACCCACGCGAAGGAACTGGTCAACCGCTTCTCCAAGCGGGTGGTGGCCATTGAGAACGGCAGGATCATCAGCGACGAGACGGGCGGGTATTACAACAATGAGACAACGATATGATTTCGGCTATTTCCTCTCCGAGGGCTTCCACAGCATCTTCACTCACGGCTTTATGTCCTTCGCCGCGGTTTGCATGATTATCTGCTGCCTGCTCATCATGGGCTCCTTTACCCTGGTGGCGGTGAATGCGGAGAACATGTTCAGCGATCTGGAGGCCGAGAACCAATTCACGGCGTACATCGACGAGAGCCTCACCCAGGAGGAGGCCAAAGCCCTCCAGGACGACATCGAGGCGGTACCCAACGTGGCCCGGGCGGAATTCATGACCAAGGAGCAGGCCCAAGAGGAGTTTGAGGCCGATTATGAGGGCAACGAGCTGTTTGACGGCCTGCCCTCCGATGTGTACCGGGACCGGTTCCACGTCTATCTGGACGACATCAGCAAGCTGACTGAGACAGAGAACGCGGTAAAAGAGGTAACCGGCGTGGCCAAGACTAAATCAGCCCCCGAGATCGCCGAGGGCTTCACCGTCATCCGCAACATCGCCGGGGCGGTGGCCGTGATCCTGGTGGTGATCCTGTTGGCGGTGAGCCTGTTTATTATCGCCAACACCATCAAGCTGGCCACCTTCAACCGGCGGGAGGAGATCGCCATCATGAAGATGTGCGGCGCCACCAACGCCTTTGTCCGCTGGCCCTTCGTCTTTGAGGGCCTGATCCTGGGGCTGGTGGGTGCGGTGGCGGCCTTCTTCCTCCAGTGGGGCATCTATGTGCTGGTGGGCAGCGCCATCAGCGGCTCGGACACCATCTCCCTGATCACCGTGCTGCCCTTCCAGCCCATGGCTTTACGGGTGCTGGGCGTGTTCGTCCTCACCGGCTTCGTCATCGGCGCGGGCGGCTCGGTGCTGGCCATCCGCAAGTTTCTGCAGGTATAACGGCAGCGGCAAAAGGAGGCTTCCATGGCGTTTGACAGATCCCTTCGGCGGGCGGCATGCGCCCTGCTGACGGCCGCGCTGCTGGTTCCCGCCTGGGGCGGGCTGGCCCGGCAGAAGCGGCAGATCCTACAGCAGCAGTTAGAGGCAATCAATGCCGAGCTGGACAGCATCAACGCGCAGATCTCCTACTATGACGGGGAGATCGCCCAGAAAGAGGCGGAGCGCAGGGAGGCGGAGGCCAAAGAGCAGGCCCAGTATGAGCGGTTCTGCGAGCGGGTGCGCGCCATGGAGGAGGAGGGGACGGTGTCCTACTGGTCCATCCTCTTTAACGCCGAGGACTTCTCCGACCTGCTGGACCGTCTGGCCGATGTGGACGCGGTGATGGACTACGACAACCAGGTCATGGAGGAGCTGACCGCGGCCCGGCAGGAGCTGGAGCGGCTTCAGGCGGAGCTGGAGAGCGCCCGCGCGGAGGAGCAGGCGGCCAGGGAGCAGCAGGAGGCCAAGAGGGCGGAGCAGCAGGCCAAGGTGGCGGAGGCCCAGAAGCTGCTGGACCAGATCAACGCCGATGTGGCGGAGGTCAACCGGCAGTTGGACACAGAGAACGCGGAGTGGGCCGCCATCGGGGCGGACATCGCCCGGAAGCAGAAGGAGCTGGAGGAGCAGCGGAAGCAGAACAACGTCCAGCTCCCGCCTACCGGCGACGGCTGGCTGTGGCCCCTGCCTGCGTCCAATTTGAAGCTGACCTCGGCCTTCGGCTACCGGATGCACCCGGTGGATCACGTGCCAAACAGCCACACCGGCATTGACGTGGCCGCCTCCACCGGCGTCCCCATCTACGCGGCCAGGGGCGGACAGGTCATTATGTCGGAGTATGGCGCCGGCGCCAACTGGTCCTACGGCAACTTCGTGGTCATCGACCACGGGGACGGCACCACCACCCTCTACGCCCACATGTCCTCGCGGGCGGTGAGCGAGGGGCAGATGGTGTCCCAGGGGCAGACCATCGGCGCCGTGGGCGACACCGGCAATACGTCGGGCCCCCACCTCCACTATGAGGTGCGTCTCAACGGCCAGCGGACGGACCCCGAGGCATATTATCCCAATCTTCCCTTCATTCGGGCCTATAATTGGTAATGGAACGGACATAAAAGGAGCGGCAACGTGGCAAAGAAGCAGAGTCAGAAAAAGAGACCCCAGAAGCAGAAAATCGAGTGGCGCCGGGTGTTTGTGGCCGGGCTGGCCGTGGTGATGGCCCTCCTCCTGCTGCTGCCCATGATCAGCATGATCGCCGGCGGCGTGGGCGCGGTGACGCAGAGCGAGATCGACGCGCTGAAGGAGGAGCAGCGGGAGAGCCAGGTCAAGCAGCAGGAGTTGAAGAACCAGCTGGCCGACGTGAAGGAGGACCAGGCTGCCGCCCAGCAGAGGCGGCAGCTCCTGCAGCAGCAGTTGGAGGCCATCAATGCCGAGCTGGACAGCATCAACGCGCAGATCTCCTACTACGACCAGGAAATCGCCCAGAAAGAGGCGGAGCGCAGGGAGGCGGAGGCCAAAGAGCAGGCCCAGTATGAGCGGTTCTGCGAGCGGGTGCGCGCCATGGAGGAGGAGGGGACGGTGTCCTACTGGTCCATCCTCTTTAACGCCGAGGACTTCTCCGACCTGCTGGACCGTCTGGCCGATGTGGACGCGGTGATGGACTACGACAACCAGGTCATGGAGGAGCTGACCGCGGCCCGGCAGGAGCTGGAGCGGCTTCAGGCGGAGCTGGAGAGCGCCCGCGCGGAGGAGCAGGCGGCCAAGGACCAGCAGGAGGCCAAGAAGGCGGAGCAGCAGGCCAAGGTGGCGGAGGCCCAGAAGCTGCTGGACCAGATCAATGCCGACGCGGCGGAGCTCAACCGCCAGCTGGACGACGAGATGGAGGGCGCGGCGGAGATCCAGGCGGAGATCGCCCGGAAGCAGAAGCAACTGGAGGAGGAGCGCCGGCAAAACAATGTCACCATCGACTCGGAGACCAACTACCTGTGGCCGCTGCCCGGCTACTACCGGCTGACCTCCCTGTTCGGCTACCGCATTCACCCCATCACCGGCAAGGCCCACAGCCATACCGGCATCGACATCCCCGCCCCCGGCGGCACCCCCATTCAGGCCTGCAAGAGCGGACAGGTGGTCACCTCCGCCTACCACTACTCCTACGGCAATTACGTGGTCATCGACCACGGCAACGGCAACTCCACCCTCTACGCCCACATGAGCTCCCGGGCAGTGAGCGAGGGGCAGATGGTGTCCCAGGGCCAGACCATCGGCTATGTGGGCACCACTGGCAGCTCCACGGGCAACCACCTGCACCTGGAGGTGCGGGACAACTACACCCGTGTGGACCCGGAGAGCAAGTTCCCCAGCCTGAGCCTGACCCACCCCTGGTAACGTCCGGGCGCGGCTGCGCCGTTTTGCTGCAACAAGTTCGCCCGCCGCGCGCGGGCATGGCCCAGAGGCGGGCGGAGGCATCGGCCTCCGCCCGCGCTGGTTTTTCTGGAAAGGATCTGATCCCGTGCGAAAGAAACGTTTTTCCCTGGCCCAGCTTCTGCTGGCCATTGCACTCACCGCCGCTGCCGTGCTGGGCTGCGGACTCCTGGCCGTCCGTGCCTGGATGGGGGAGGGTGGGCGTTCCCTGGTGGAGGGGCTGCGGCTGGTCAACACCCTCTTTGTGGGGGAATATGACGAGACAGAGGTGGTGGACGCCGCCCTGGAGGGCATGGTGTCCGGCCTGGGCGACCGCTGGAGCTACTACCTGACGGCTGATGAGCTGGAGGCCCAGAACCAGCGCCGCACCAACCAGTATGTGGGGGTTGGGATTACCGTCAACTACACACGGGAGGAGGGACTCTATATCCTCGGAGTGGAGGCCGGGGGCCCCGCCGAGGCGGCTGGATTGGAAGCCGGGGAGGTCATTACCGCTGTGGACGGCGTCTCCCTGGCGGGAGAGGCACGCTATGAGGGCGCGAATCTTATCCAGGGGGAGGCGGGCACCACCGTCACCCTGGAGGTGCTGGGGGAGGACGGGGCGGCCCGCACCGTGGAGGTGGAGCGGGCCGAGCTGAAGAACGACCCGGTGGAGAGCCGGATGCTGGAGGGAAAGGTGGGCTATGTGCGCCTGCTCCCGGCCGAGCTGCATTATGACGGCTATGAGGAGAACTCCTTCGGGCGGCTTTCGGTGAAGGCCTCTGCCCGGCACCAGGGAGTCGGCGGCGAACTGGTGCGCCGGGCCTGTGCCTGGCTCACTACCCATGGAAACTGCCCTGCTGTGCGGATCTCCGCCATGGCCTATCTGGAGAAATTCTATACTGACCTGGGATTTGTGCGCCAGTCAGATGTATTCGACAAGGAAGGCGTTCCCCATGTGACCATGCTCTATACCCTCCCCGAATAATATCCCTGCATAAAAAACACCCCGGCTCTGTACCCGAATGAGCCGGGGTGATTTTCTATGCGTCAGCAGTAATGGGGCGGGCAGAGCCCATAGGCCATCAGGTTTGCTGCCGAGATGGTATCGAATACCGGCAGACCCAGTGCCTCCGACACCGCCCTGGAATAGGTGGCAAGGTTGCTGCATTCCAGCACCACAGCCCGAAGTCCCGGAATCTGTGCCTGCAGCTCCTGGGCAGCGGCAATCACTTCCGCTTCCATACGGGCGGGGTCCAGACTGCCCTCGCCCCGGATCACCACCTCAGAGAAATGCGGCTGGTTCTCCATGCCCTGAATCGCCAGCTCCATCTCCTCCCGCCAGCCGGAATGGCGGAGATGGCTCTCCCGCAGCAGCCCGGAATGCCCGGTGATGACCCCGATAACGCCGCTGTGTCCGATCATCTGCCAGATCACCGGGATCTGACAGAGTGAGGAGCCCACAAACAAAAGCTCCTCCCCCAGCTCCCGCTGATAGAGGGAAACCAGGCCGCAATCCGCTACAACGCCCCGGATTCCCTCCTCCCGCAGCTGTTTGCAGGCCTGGCGGAGCTTCGCCAGCGTTTCACCGAAGCCCTCCACCAGATCCATAAAGCCACAGTCCACAATCTGATAGCGGACCGGATACCCGAAGGACCCCGCGTGTCCAGCATCCCGGAATCCGCGGCGACTTGCCCCGGAACACCAGCACTCCTACCTCCTGTCCATAAAAACTGTGCCCTGATGGAATTTTCATACCGATCTTCCCCTTTCAGACAGATCCGGACAGTCGCTGTCCGCTCTGCTTTTCACTCTACCACAGCGGCAGGGGCCCTGGCTGTTAGGCAGATTACAAAAGGCAAAAATCCCCGGACGCCTCAGCGGACATCCGGGGTTCCAAGATCTTTCTATATCAGAAAAGGCACCCGGAACCGGATGCCTTCCTGTGATTTCCCTTGTGTGCCAGAGGGGTTCCCCGAGACTAGTCTACCGGGCATCCGCCGTCTCTGCTGATGCGGCATACTTCCCGGCCTGACCCAGTTCACCGGCCCATTCAAAGCCCTTCTTTGCCATAAACACCGCAATGATCTCATTGATGACCGCCGCGGCTGCGATGGTGCTCTGGATCAGCGGCGCATACTCGGGAGCTGAGCCCTCCAGAACCGACACGGCGATCCCCGCAAACACCAGCGACACACCCGAGAGGGGCAGCAAAGTAAGCCCAAAACGCCCCTGGCGGATAAAACAAAAAAGCACGACTGACGTCGTGCTTTTTTTCTGGTGGAGATGATCGGGATCGAACCGACTACCTCTTGAATGCCATTCAAGCGCTCTCCCAAGTGA
>OLKG01001247.1_pt1 | contig 19285 bp, 19 predicted proteins | sample 1603371 | NCBI WGS metagenome assembly OLKG01 (sample SAMN04168657, study PRJEB22393) | human gut metagenome | biome: human gut microbiome; feature: stool | host: Homo sapiens | collected 2014-03-20 | reverse complement strand
CAAAAGTCACAACTATTTATCTTATTATAATAAATCTTTACGCTGTTTTCAAGATAGAACGGCTATTTTATCTGTGATATAGACAACAAAAAAGAGTGGCAGCATTTCAAGCTGAAACGCTGTCACTCTGTAGGAACTGCGTAATGACTGACGATTATCCTTCTACTTTGACCGTAGCACGATCGCTCTTTGCGTTTCCATCCGCATCCAGCGTGATATGCACAAAATGTTCCGGCTTATCATAATCCTTTGTCTCGCCGTCATCGGTATAGTATTCATAGGATGCACCATCGGGAGCATAGGCAAGCAGGCGCAAGTCTGCAAAATCCACATCGGCAACGCTCTGGATCTTTTTGCCGTCCTTGGCAAGGGGCAGAAGGTGTCCCTTGCGCATAAAGAACACCACTTCATCCAGCTCCACCGGAATGTAATGATGGCCTGCTGGCAGCACGCTGGTTTCGATGCGGTTGCTTTCGCTGCACTTTACCCGCACCTGCAGCATCTCCTCCGGCAGATAAACATACCGACCTCGGGCATTTTGCTCATATACCGGGGCGATCAACAGGCTTTCACCGATCATCACCTCATCCTCCACCCGGCGGGCAAAGTCGTCCTCCGGGAAGGCGAACGCCAACGGCATACAGTACATGCCGTCGTGCAGAGCAGCCTTCATGTACTCGCTGTAAATGTAGGGCAGCAGCAGGTAGCGCAGCTGTAAAATACCGGCAAAGGCAGCCTTGTTCTTAAAGCGGTAGGGCTCCTGCCGGCGAGTGCCGTTGGCAGAGTGGTTCCGCAGCAGCGGAGAGAAGATGCCCATGCCGTACCAGCGCAGCACCAGATCCTCCGTGGTATTGCTGCCAAAGCCGCTAATGTCGGGGCCTTCGTACAGGAAGCCGCACATATTCAGGGAGGGCATCATGTGCAGCGCAAGCAGAATGTGGCTCCACCAAGAATGGTTGTCGCCAGTCCAGATGCCGCCATACCGGTGCATCCCGATGCAGGCAGAACGGGAGTATATCAAAATGCGCTTGTCCGGCTCCAGCCGCTCGAAAGCCTCGCCTGCCGCACGGGTCATGTTATAACCAAAAAGATTATGTACCTTGTCGTGCCGCATACGCCCCTGTTTGGTGTTGTGGTAGAACAGCTTATAATCGTTTTCGTTGTTGGAAAGCTCTGCCACCATGCCGGTAAAAGCACCAAAGCTGGAAATATCCAGGTTTTGCTTGGTGTATTCCCCAATTTGGGCAAAAGTCTTTTTCAGTCTTTCCTCTGCGTAGAAGATAGCAGGCTCGTTCATATCATTCCAGAAGCCCTCGATCCCCTGATCCAGCAGAACTTTATATTGACTGCCAAACCAAGCACGGGCTTCCGGGTTGAGCATATCGGGGAAGTGTACCCGTCCCGGCCACACACCGGCTACAAAGGGGGTGCCATCCTGATTCGTGCAGAAGTAGCCGTTTTTCACGCCTTCCTCGTACACATCATATCCATCTTCGACCTTGACTGCTGCATCGATGATGGGGACAAGATGGATGCCCTGCGCTTTCATCTCGGCGGCAAAGTCTGCAAAACGCGGGAAGCGCTGCGCATCCACCGTAAAGTCCTTGTAACGCTCCATGTAATCGATATCCAAAACCACAGCGTCCAGCGGCATATGATTGGCACGGTAATTTGCCACCACCTCGCGGACCTCGTCCTCGTTCATGTAGCTCCAGCGGCTCTGGGCGTTGCCAAAAGCCCATTTGGGCGGAATATAACTGCGCCCCACCAACTGGCGGAACTGGTGCACAATATCGGTCAGGCTCTCGCCCTCAATGATGTAGAGATCGTAATTTTCCTCGGCCACCGTGATGCGTAAGGTATCCAGGTCAGTGTAGCCGCAGTCAAAGGTGACCTTGCCCGGGTAGTCGATAAAAAAGCCAAATGTATCCTTGCCGGACACGATCATAAAATTATAAGCACCGTACAGCGAGGATTTGCCCTCGGTATGGTTGCCGTCATCGGAGCATTTGCTTTCGTACACCCACCCGCGCTTGTTGATACCACGGACGTTTTCGCCGAGACCATACAGAATATCCTGCGGTTCCATGGCATAGGAGAAACCATCCGGCTCCTTGGTCAGATAGGGTATCGTTTCCATCATGGGCAAAAAAGAACCCACTACACTTTCGGTATCAAACGGTTGACCGTATTGCTTTTTGTAGATCATAGTAAAATATCTCTCCTCTGTTTTTGAATCGTCACAGTGTAAAACGTACCAACATATTTTTGATGGACAATTAAGAAACTCTGACATTGGCTGGAGCAATTGGGGCTTCAGCCTTATTTTCAACCCAATAGCTGCGGTTGTGCAGCTATTTCAATACAAGATCCTTGAAACGTGATGTTCCTGTTTGCCCAGATACAGCTCCACGATCATTCGTCCGTTTTCGGTGTTGCAGAGGTCCTCTTTGCAATAGTCAGACAGGGCGGCGTTCAGTTCCGCCTCCGGCACATCGGTCTGGTACAGCAGAATGTGCAGCTGCTGCTCTGCTGTCTCGCTTCCCTGCTCCCTGTCAGGCGGCAGGGTCACGTCTGCATGGATATGCAAAGTCATAAAACATATAAAATAGGAAAAGCGTCAAAAATCATCTTGGCCAGCGCTCTTTTCTGGACATGAGTGGCGCGAATGGTACATGAGGATGCGTCTGGTACCAGTAAGCTGTGGTAGCGACATCATCCTGACGTTCAAAAAGACCTCCGTGGCTGACACCAATCTGCTGCAGAGTTACCTTAAGGTCCTTCTCAAAAAGGATAGGATCAAGAAGGTGCCAGCGGTAGAAGCTGCGTTGTGGCATCTGATCATCATTGTGGTAATCATTATGAAGGAAGGTATCGTGGCTAGAGTAGTAAGGATAGCCAAGATACGGAGTACAGTACTGATTTTCAACGGTTTGGCCATTTTGCTGTGTTGCAAAGCTCCAGGCACCGCCGAAGTAATCTTCTGTTCCAGTTCCGCAAATGGTTGGATAATCCTTGTCTCCATCGATGTAGAATTTCATCTCACCTTCTCCGTACCAGTAGCGTTCGAGGCTGGTAAGCGCAAGATAAGTTCCAACGTACTGGCCTTTCCCTTTGATGTTGTCGAGGACAACGTAGTCTTTTGCCTTTTCCGTTATGCGCTGACGACGCCACTGGGCATGGAAATAGGCAGCATCCTCCGGAACCGTTGTCAGGCAATAGTCGATCTGATAAAAGAAGGCCGGAATCGGCTCATCACACTGATTTTCAATGGTAATACGTGCGTTTTTACGGAACGGCATCGGGAAATAGCTGTTGAAACCACGGGTCGGATTGACAGCAATCGGGACTGAGTTTACCTGGTAGGAAACACCGAAGCCGCAGCAGAAGAAATCGCCAAGCGGGCATTCAACGGATGGGAATTCTTCATCGTCCCAGTACATGCGCAGAACAAGATCCCGCAGAACATAACGGTTACGTTCACTGGTACGGTCTGTAACGGTGATCCAGATGTGCTGAATCATGCCTTCTCCCTGGATCTCACCAAGTGTTACGGTCTCTCCTGCTTCTATTTTCGGGATACACGGGGAACCTTTTCTGGACGGACCAAGATCGCTGGATGCCATGCCGCCTTTTCCTTTTTCTCCGTTCCGGTTTTCCCAGTTGATGGAACGGGACTGTCCGTTTTTCAGCCGGAAAATATTCTGTAAACCACAATCAAACATCATATATTCCTCCTACTCACAAATGAGCAACTGTCTTTTATGTTGAATTGAATTCATTCAAACAATTCCGCTTAACAGGTACAGTCTCCACCCATGTTCCAGTTGATTCCTTGAAGGGGATTGCTTGCAAAGTTGTTATTATTGTACACTTTTATTTGTATAAAAGCAATGTGCTACTGCCATAAATCTTTAGCACCACACTCATGAATGCATAATGGTGTCCCGAAAGTACACTACACTTACTGCTCCATCCGTAGCAAACTTTTCAACCGCACCTGCTGCACAAAGGACGAAGCCCAGCGGCTGTGTGAAGATTGGCTTATAAAACAGGACCGCTGCTATATAAATAAACTAAAGAACGCCGAGGGTTCCTCCCACATGGGAAGGGATTCCTCGGCGTTCTTCATTTCATGCTTTTTGATTGCCCGGTCAACAGTATCACGCGCCTTACTGCAATGCACGGATCACAGCCACTGTTTCAGCACATCGTTCAGCTTATTCAAATCAAGCGGTTTGGCGATATGCTCATTCATGCCGGTGTTCTTTGCCAGTTGCACGTCCTCGGCAAAGGCATTTGCCGTCATGGCAATGATGGGCACTTTGCCCCGGCTGCCGGCAAGGGCACGGATCGCAGCAGTGGCTTCGTAACCATTCATGATGGGCATCTGGATGTCCATAAAAATGAGATCGTACCACTTTTCTGGCGCTTCCATCACCTTTTCGACTGCAATTTTTCCGTTTTCGGCGCTGTCGATGGTCACGCCCGTCATGCCTATGATCTCGGTTGCAATCTCACGGTTCAGCTCGTTATCTTCCACAAGAAGGATCCGCTTACCCGCATAGTTTTCCTTCGCAAAGTCTTCCAGATAGTTCCGGGCGTTTTTCTCCTTCTTCCCGGATGTAAACTGCCGCAGAGTTGCCGTCAGACGGGAACGGAACAGTGGTTTTGCCATAAACGCATTCACGCCCGCTGCTCTGGCTTCTTCTTCGATCTCGCTGAAATCAAAGGAAGTCAGGATGATGATCGTGACATCTTCTCCTACCCGTTCCCGGATTTTTCTGGCGGTTGCAATACCGTCTATTTCCGGCATCTTCCAGTCCAGGATCACCGCAAAATAGTCGCGGCCGGTCTTGTGCCGCGCCGCGCAGCGTTCCACGGCTTCCTTGCCGGTCAGGACCCATTCGCCCGCTATGCCGATTTCCTGAAGGGTCGCAACGGTGCTTTCGCAGCAGGTCTTGTCATCGTCCACGACCAGTACCGGCAGATCGAGCAGTTCTTTTTCCTGTTCCTTCTCGTTCTCCTGAAGCTTCAGATAGACCGTGACCGTGATCTTCGTTCCCTTGTTGGGAGCGCTTTCGACCTGAATGTCACCATTCATCAGGTTGACGATGTTTCTTGCAATGGCCATGCCAAGACCGGTGCCCTGCACCTTGGTCGTCCGGTGATCGTCTGCCCGGCTGAACGGCTCGAACATGATCTTCTGGAATTCCGGCGTCATACCGATGCCGTTGTCCTCGATGGAAAACTCGTAGCAGCCAAGCTCCGAAAAGCCGTTCGGTTTTTCCTTGATCGTAAGGGTGATATTTCCTCCATCCGGGGTGTACTTGACGGCGTTGCTCATCAAATTCACAAAGACCTGCTGGATGCGCAGGCTGTCGCCGCAGACCGCTTCGTGCTCGATGTGCTCAATGTGGACTTCGAGCTGATGGTGGTGCTCGTCGATTACCGGTTTTGTGAGGGTGAGCAGGTTATCGACCAGCTCCGGCAGGCTGAAATCCTCCTCCGCAAGGCTCATTCGCCCGCTCTCGATTCTGGCCATATCCAGCACTTCATTGATCAGTCCCAACAGATGACGACTCGACTTTGTGATCTTGCCAAGGCACTCGACCACCCTGTCCTGACTCTCGATATTCGCACCCGCAATGGCGGTCAATCCAACGATCGCATTCATCGGCGTACGGATATCATGGGACATATTGGAGAGGAATTCCGTCTTTGCACAGCTTGCACTCTCCGCTGCCCGATATGCTTCTTTCAACGCCTTATGGGATTCGATCTCAGCCTTTTTCTCCTGTGACACATCCATCGAGGCCAGCAGTGCTTTGACCAGCTTTGTGCCATCCCACTCCAGCGGAATGAAGGACGCGATCTTATAGGTATTTTCGTCTATGGAGCAGTATTCAAATTTGTAAATGTCATTCTCGCCCTGCAGATTCTTTCGGATATTTTCCGGTGAGAACAATGCGTCCATCGCCGCCAATGGCTCCAACGTCTTATACCTTGCAGCCACCTGCTCCACAAAATCATGGTAGGTTCCCGTCGGCGCGTATATCATTTCACCTTGCAGGTTATAGAACCGATACCGGTCATTCTCCAAATCGCAGACGACAAAGCGGTCCAGCAGACGCACCATGCTCTGGATCAAAAGATCCATCGATGTGTTATCTGAGGCCATCTGCATCCGCCGTGCCGTCTCTGCTTTGGACTCTGTGATGTCCCGCAGAAAAATCATCGCATATTCGGAATCTTCGATCTCGCCGCGCATGACCACGTTGCTGACCCATCGTTCCTCCCCATCCAGAACGATGCGGCACTCCTGACGTAGCTCCGTCTCCAGCCCCTTTAATTTTTCCGTGATGTAGGCGCGATTATAGAAATTCGTTACGGTCTTTTTGTCCTCTTCCACCACATAGTTATCCACAAAGAATCTGACCAGTCCATCCCATGTGTAGTTCTGCTCAAAGGCCGTCATCAAAGAGGGCTCCACTTTGAACGTATCAAAGGTATTCTTTTCCAGATTTACATAGTATTCGCAGAGGTTTGCGCTGGTAAATGCACGGTGAAATGCCGCCGCCCGCTGCGCCTGCATCCGGCTTCTTTTTTCCGCGTCAATATTGCTGATGATTCCAGCAATTCGATTGGCCGAACCATCCAGACGACGTATCACCTCCGCTGATGCCCGGAACCACTGGTACTGGCCATCCTGCATTTTCAGCCGGTACTCTACATTATACTTTGTAGTATTGGTTTTGTCCGCAATCGTTTCCAAAAGCAGCTGCATTACCCGGTCATAGTCCTCCGGGTGCAGAAGGTTTGACCACGAATCCAGTTTGTTCGGAAAATCCAGAATGTCGTGATATCCAAGGATCTGCCGGAACGCATGGCTCCAGTTCACATGAACGATCTCACCGTTTTCATTACACTCAAAATACCATAGTGCAGAATGGATGGATTCATTAACCAGCGCAAGGTTCTCATACGCCCAGTTCATCTGTACTGACATGATCCAGATCGGCGTTCCATCCGTATCGACTGCATCTTTTTTGTAGAGACGCACATAGACGGGAGAGCCATCTGCTGTAAGGATCCGGCCTTCCCCTTCGCCTTGGAGCTGACGAAAGCGTGCATTGTCAAGGAATGCGGCATCTTTCTTATAGAAAAGATTCTTCAACGAACCCTTTGTCTGCTCCATCAGGGATGCATAGCTGTGGTTCAGATTATGCAGCAACAGATCACTGACCGACAGGATCGACAATTCGGCATCATAGTACCCGGTAATGGTTCCGACACCGCCATTATGATAGACCGTCTCCCGCATGGCCTGAAATGCATTTTTTCCCAGCCTTACCGTATCGGAAGTATAGATTTCATCTGTAAGTCTTCTATCGAATTTCATTTTCATCCTCGTAGGGTTTTGATTCTGCCGCGCATTTCAATTCTGGTATGTCTTTTATGGTCAACTGGCATACTGATTTTTGATCAAGCTTGTACAGTATAGCTAGTATAGTATACTTGCGCAGCATTTCGATTTCAAGCGCTAATTGGCATTGGCTGTGTAAAAAAGAGAGGCCAACCTGCGTAAAAATTTGCGCAAGTTGATCCCTGTACTTTTCCACAATCCGGCTATCAGTATAGACAGTCGCCTTGCGATGCGGTATACTCGAACCAGATCAACATTCCCGCCGCAGCACGCGGAAAGATCGTGGGGAAAATATACGGGTAACAGGCGCATTGCTCCGCAATGCTGCTATATAAACTAAAAAATCCGCCGAGGATGCCTCCCAACTGGGAAAGCTCCTCGGCGGTATTCGTTGATCTGCTCCGGGCTATGGTGGTGCCCCACCAGATAAGCCACCCGGTTCACAGGATATATTCCATCTGCCGTTCCTTTGTCCTCATGCCCATTTTTTCGTAAAAGTGCTCTGCCGAGGTGTTTCCTGCCCAGACGTTCAGCGTCACCTCATAGCACCCCTGCTCTTTTGCCTGCTGCTTCACATATTCAAACAGGCTTTCCCCGATGTGCTGTCCCCGTGCCTACTGATCGACGCACAAATCGTCGATAAACAGTGACTTAAAGGGCACCATATTCGTAGAAAATGGCTGTTCCTGCATTTGACAGAAGGCATATCCCATACACACATCATCTTCGTTCACGGCAACGTAGATGGGTTTATCTTCCTGCTTCATAAGTTCAGCCAGTTCGCAGACAGTGTATTTGGTGGTGCCGGGAATAAAAACATCCGGTCGGATCTCAGCGTGGATCTGCAATACCTGCCCCAGCAGCGCAAGAAGTCTGGGAATATCTTTTTCCTCTGCCTTACGGATCTTCATTTCATTTTGCTCCTTCCCTGTTTTCAATTTTACGAATTCAGTATACCACACCCAATCCCATTGTAAAAGAGGATATGTACGCCGCCCGCAGGCGGCACCCTTTATTCTCCCGGTGATTCTTGAAGCCAGCCTTTGCGCAGCTGTTCCAGTGCGTGGGTCTCGAGCCTTGAGACATAACTTCTGCTGATCTGGAGCAGCTGTGCCGTTTCCAGTTGGGTCAGGGGCGGCTGACCCGCCAGCCCGTACCGCAGCAGAATCAGCTTGCGCTCCCGGGCGGGCAGGCCCTCGATCAGCCTGCGCAGCCGCCGGGCCTCGTCCTGCCGCTCACAGGCATCCTCCATGCAGAAACCGTCCTGCAGTACATCGGAAAGGGTCAGTGCGCTGTCCTCCTTTCCCGCTTCCAGTGTTTCCTGCAGGGAAACGACCACACCATTTCTGCGCTCCCTGCGAAAATGCATCCGCAGCTCATTTGCTATCCTCTCCCCAGCGCACTTTGGGATGGAAAAGAGAATCCACCTCTTTCACGCAATGACGTATCTACGTCAAAATGGATTTTTGGGAGCCGAGAGAGCGGTTCCTTTTTTCTGCTTCAGAGGGTGTCATGTGAGGGTTGTGGTCTAACCCCTCTATACATCTTACAGGTAAGTTTGGCAGGCCCCCGCACCACCGTAGAGGCGCAGGCGTTCTACCGTATGTACCACTCTTACGCCGACATCCCGAACCCATGGGACCGTCTGCGTTGGTGCCGCTATGGTCTTGACCTGCTGCAAAAAGAGGTTGCTGCCATGGTTGGCATGGAGGAATGGCTCTATCGGGATCTGGAAAGCGGCATATTTCACCGCAGCTTTACGCCGGAACTTGCGGACAAGCTCGCCGCCCTTTACGGCATCCCGGTGGAGGATATTCTGGACGACTACACCCTGTTTCTGCACCGGGGCGGAAGAGCCTTCCTCCGCAGATACCGGGAGGCAAAAGGCTGGAGCCGTCAGCAGCTTGCCGGCCACGCAAAGGTCAGCCGGACAAGCATCCGCTGCTGGGAAAGCGGACAAAAGACCATCAGTCAGAAGTGCTTTTGCCATCTGATGGAAAACCTTGGTTCCGATTTTCCATCTATGCTTCGCATGTGAGGTATGGTAATTTTTCTCCGGCCAAACGAAAAAGCTCGTCTGCAAGCCACGATATGTGGCAGCGCAGACGGGCTTTCGTTATGGAATCATTCTGTTTCAATTATTCTGATATTCGCTCTGACTTACATGGCGTTCCGTAAAACACGCAGTCGTTCTTCAAACGTTGCTTTCCATGCCGGATGCTCGGAGAATACGGTGTGCTCCACCTGACGGACTTGGTTCAGTCCGATGTTCCGCACCGCTTCCACTGCAGCATCTTTTTGGCTCAGATGGCGTTTTCCCACGGTCAGACAGTTTGCGCCTTCTGGCGTGTCGTACTGCTGAAACGCCCGGTTGAAGTCCATCAGGTCATGCAGACGGATGGGCTGATTGGTTTCGTTGTCTACCAGCAGACCCCAATTTTCCCAATGACGGTCGGTATTGCCCACCAGATAATCCAGAATGTTCATCATATAGTAGCTGGGAGCATCCAACTCTAAGATCTTATCCAGCGTGTTCCAATCATGGTTCGTGCAGTAGACGTCATAGGCTGCATAGGTCACAAGACTGTATCGCTGAGATGTCATGATTTTGCTGATAGAAACCGGCTCATTTTCAAACATCCCCTGCTCATACAGTACCTGATGGCAGTCAAAGCACCGGCAGATTTTGCTTGCCAGCACTTCACGTTCCACCGCTTCCCTGCCACCATCCTTGTAAAGATAGAAGCCATCCTCTTTTCGCACCCACGCCTTGGGGTACAAGCCGCCCGTAGACAGGTCATTTGCCAGAAGATGGGCGTTTGTCACCGTCATTTGGTGCCCCCGCAGCGCAATATCCACAAGCGCATTGCTTAAGGAGTGTGCAAAAAGGTTGATATCCTCGAATCGAATCTTCTCGTTTTCTTCTTTCACCCAGAACACATCCAGCAAAGACAGACAATGGTAGGATAATGCAATCTGTGCTCGTTCCCTGTCCGTAACACTCTGAGATGCACCGATACTGTTCAGGATTTCCTTGGCGTAGGTGCGATCCAACGTCAACATCCGGGAGGCGCACCAATAGTAAAAGTTCGTTACATTATTGATGCGCTCGTCAAAATCATCCGATTCCACCAGAACCAGATCATAGGGCATGAAATCCTCGAGGCAGACCCTGCATTCCCCTGTCGTGCTGAGTTGTGCCACACAGCTTTCCCGGTGCATGATCTCGTAAAACATGGTTTTCATTCCTCCCTGCGTTCTGTGTCTTGCTCTGTATTTATATTACCTTCTTTTTTCACGGAACACAAGAGCTTTTACTTTTCAAAAAGCTTTTTCTGCTGCTCCATCAGGACGGTTACGATACGCTCTTTCAGCAAAAAGCGGAACTGTTTTGGGTAATAGCATAGATATTTATCGAGGATCGTATCGATACTTGTTCGATCAATGTTTACCACAAGTTGCTTTCCGTAAAGAGCTTGTGCCGTATGCACCGTCTGCGTAAACCGGGATTTGAACGGAAGGCACTGTGCCTTTGTCAGATATGCACGGCTTTCAATTTCAGGGCTGTACAAAACAAAGTCTAGTAAGAACGAATCTCCGCAGTCAAAAATCGGGCAGGGCTTATAACCAAATTTATCCCGAATCAGCGCAATATTGTTCAGGTGCCGGTCCTGATTCAGAAAAAGCGCATCGAACCATTTTTCCTGATTTCCACGCGAAGTCGTCACCACAACCCTGTCGTTGATATGCAGCGTCAAATAATTTCCAGCCATTTGTGATCCTCCGCCATTCTTCCCTGCGTCTTTTCAACAAGCAGAACCGGGTCATATTCCGGAACGCCAACAGCATCCAGATAGTAATCTAAGCCCTTTCGTGTTTTCGGAATGCATCGGTCTGCCAGAAAGGCCAGGAAGTCTTCCCATGAGGGCGTTTCGTTCACACCAAACGCAGTATCCAGTATTTCGTCAACTTTGTTTTCGATGCAGATCTGCTCCGCTGTAAAATCTGCCAAAATCACGGTACACAACGTATCTCCGTCATAATACCGATATTCTTTCAGCTGATGTCCTTTCTGTTCTGCATTTCTGCGGAACAGTTCCGAGTCTGTTGATGCAAGCGGTCGGACGGTGATTTTTTCACCGTCAAAAGAAAGTTCTACCCGGTTATCTTTCTGGATTCCCATCGCACGAAGCCACACTGCCGGGAGATTGACCGAATACTTTTCTGCATTCTTTCCTGCTGTTCCCCCTGCTTTTCTTCTCATAATTTTCACGCTGCGACGATTCATGCACTTCACCTTCCCTTACAAAAAGAATACCATATTGGCCGCCAACAATCAATGATTTTTTGTCAGCAAAATTCCAAAAACTTATGTAACACAAAAAGCCCCACGCTCAACACTGCCTCTGAATCTGACCGTCTCTGGTCAGAGCAGAAAAGCATATGTTGAGCGTGGGGCTTTGTTTATCGGCTCGGCTGCCAGCCGGGCTTTTGGTGTTCTTTGGGTTTGTAGGTTCCTTTGGTAGTATCGATCACCGCCTGCAGCAATTCGAGCTTCTGCCATGTGGGGCAGTTCAGACGGTCGATTTTTTCGATCACATAGTTGGCGTGGGCGGTTGCGACCAGTTTTCCGAGTTCGTCCCATCCCTCTTTCGTTTTGGGGTAATGTACCACCACTTCAATGGGGGCACTCTTTCGCATGGCTCACTCACCTCCGATTACATCGCTATCACCTCATTTTTACGGGTTACTGGTTGTCCGCTATTCGCTGCGGTTTCCGCTCAGAACATTCAGAGCCAGACTGACCAGCAAAGCCATATCAATGCGGAGCATTTCAGCCTTGCTGGCATAGCCCATAAAGCGTTCGATGCGGGGTTTATCGATCGTGAAGATCTGCTCCAGAAGAATCATGGACGGTTCTTCAAAAGCCGGGTTGGAATCCACCAGCACATGGGTGGGCTGGTTTTTCTTCTTTTCCGTCCAGGTAGTAACAGTTGCAACGATCAATGTAGGCGAATGACGGTTTCCAATGTTGTTCTGCAGAACTACCACAGGGCGTTTCCCTCCCTGTTCCGAGCCGATATGCGGCTCCATGTCTGCATAGTAGATGTCCCCTCTGAGATATCTCCAATTGTTCGGTAACATAAAAATCAACCTCCTTTTTATGTAAGAAACAGCCGCCGCAGACGGATACCACGACGGCTGTTGTTCAGGAGGTAAAACGAAACTGTCAGTTTTTCAGCGGCAGACTCATCTCACGGCTGGCACCGTTATAGAGGCGGAGAATCTGCCGCATATGACGGTTGGCAGAGCTGCCGGTATCCTTCTGCGCCAGTTGGGTGATGGTCTTGGGGTGGGTTCGTGCCAACTGCTGCACCAGCCGTTCCCGGTCGTATTCGCCCTCATAGACGGAGATAAACCGGGTCACGCCCCGGATCACCCCGGCAAGGTAGGCATCCACATTGCCCCGCCACGCCTCGTTGATGATGTTCAGCATCTCAATATAGCGCTCCCTGCCGTACTGCTTGTAGAGTTCGTATGCCGTTCCGATGCAGTAGATCTTCCAGGCTGCCCGGATGCCGTCGTAGGCAAACTCCACACCGGTATCTACGGTGGCTCTCACAAAGTGGATCGCATCCGGGTTTCTTGCCACCAGATTGGCACGCAGACGTTCGCCCGCCGTCAGGCAGGTGGAAATGCCGGTCTGCAACGCAAAGAGCGTTGCTTCGTCCTCCTTGCTCAGACCAAGGAAAACCTTGCAGCGGATGGGCAGGTCCTTACCGCCGTTGCAGGCCCGACGTGCCTCCACCGTGTTCTGCCCGTCAAAAACGTAATAGCGGCCATCCCGGAAGCTGACCTTCGGATCATTCGCAATGTACTCCGAGAAGTTTTCCGCGATATGAGCAACCTTTTCGACATGCAGAACACGCTGATATTCAGCGCACGGGATCAGCAGCGCACTGTTCACCATCTGATAGGCAAACTTGCATTCAGGCAAAGTGTTCAGGTTCAGATTGGAATACAACAGTCCCAAAAAGCAAAAAAATCCCGCCTGAAAAGCAAAACCTTCGCTTTGCCCTCAGACGGGATGTCTTTCTATAAAATTTCAAAAAGGGATTGACTTGAAATCAACTTCAAAGGTTATACTGAACGTCTCAGAAAATTTCAGTTGCCTCCTGTGCGGCAGGTACAGGCCCCAAAATACCCCTCCCGGCCATCACATGGTCAGGAGAGGTTTGCCTAATTATTTGGTTTATCAGTATTTTCCCTTTGGTACAATGAGTGGTGCTCCAGAAAGTGGATCCTTCATAACAATGCAATTAAGTTGATACACCTTTTGCATCAACTCTTCTGTAATGACATCTGCCGGTTTACCTTCTGCAATCAATTTTCCACGGCAGAGCGCAAACAAATGATCCGCATATCGTGCAGAAAGGTTCACATCATGCAAAATCATTACGATGGTCGTTCCCTTTCTGCGGTTCAACTCTGTCAGCAAATCAAGAATTTCCACCTGATAGGCAATGTCCAGATAGGTTGTCGGCTCATCAAGCAGCAAAATGTCTGTCTCCTGCGCCAGTGCCAGAGCAATCCACACTCGCTGCCGCTGACCGCCAGAAAGCTCATCCACACATCGGTTGGCCAGTTCTGTGATTCCCATCCGTTCCAGAGCATCCTCAACTGCGGCATAGTCCTCTTTGGTCATATTCTGCATGAACTTCCGGTATGGATATCGTCCACGTGCGACCAAATCTGCCACCGTGATTCCCTCCGGTACCGTTGGAGACTGGGGAAGAAGTCCAAGCATCTGCGCCAGCTGCGTGGAAGGATAACCGTGAACTGCTTTTCCGTCCAGAACCACCTGTCCTTTTTCGGGCTTCAGCAACCGTGAAAGGGTTTTCATCAGGGTGGATTTTCCGCAACCGTTCGCTCCAATGATCACACTAACCTTGTGAGCCGGGATTTCCAGATTCAAATCTTCAATGATGGTGGTTTCATCGTAGCCCACAGAGAGATTTTGAGTTTGCAATGTATGCTCTGTCATCAGACACGCTCTCCTTTCTTATTGATTTGCAGCAGGAGCAGCAGCAGATATGGTGCACCCAAAATTCCAGTGATAACACCCACCGGATATCGCACTGCAAAGAGATTTTGTCCTACCAGCTCTGAAGCCAGAATCAGAACCACACCTACCAGTGCCGAAGCAAGCAGATTGGTACGTCCTTTCCCAACGATTCTTGATGCGATTGGACCTGACAGAAAAGCAACGGACGCGATGGGGCCAGTGATAGAAGTTGCCACAGCTGTAAGAAGTAATGCGCACAGAATGGAGCACAACCGTACACGCTGGACAGGCGCTCCAAGCGTGATGGGGTATTCTTCTCCCAACTGCATAACCTGCAAGCTTCGATTTAGCACTATTAAAATGAAGCCACCTACCAAAACTGTGATGCTCAGCACCGGAACATCTGACATCTGGACACCATTCAAGCTGCCCCGCAGCCATCGTAATGCTGTGGCAACATCGTATTCAGAGCCTTTCAATAACATCCATGAAATCAAGGCATTGAGCATAGCCTGCATTCCGATGCCAATCAGGATCATCCGACTGCCGGAATAGCCATGTCGGTCACGCGCCAGCAGGTAAATCAACGCTGCGACGAAAAGTCCGGCCAACACAGCAACGAGCGATACGATTCCGCCGCTCCATTTGAGCATCAGAATACAAAACACTGCTGCTGCACTGGCTCCACTTGTAACACCAATAATATCCGGGCTTGCCAGTGGATTCCGAAGCAAGGTTTGAAATGTGTTTCCGGACATTCCGAATGCGATTCCAGCAAGAATGCCAACGAGCATTTTAGGTAGACGAAGTGTTTTGATGGTAAATGCGGCTCCTTTTGTACCTTCACTGGTAAGAATGTTCCAGACCTCTGCCAACGAGTAGTAAGTGTTGCCGCATGTCATAACCAGACAAGCCAGAACAACACTCAAGATGATGAGCACAGCGGTTGCCAGAACAGAGCGACGGTGTCTTTGGGCAAACCCCTGCTGCACAGAAATGTTCGGTTTGTTCATAAACTGCGCACCTTCGCTTTCTTTGCTACAAGAATAAAGACGGGTGCTCCCAGAACAGCCGTTACAATTCCTACTTCCAGTTCACCAGGGCTGCCCAGAACACGGCCAAGCACATCTGCGAGAACCAACAAAGCAGCACCGTACAATGCGGAAAGCGGAATTACTGTTTTTAAATCAGCACCAAGGGTCAACCGGACAAAGTGCGGCACCATCAGCCCTACAAAGCCGATTGGTCCTGCCAGTGCAGTGGTGGCTGCACACAGCAGTACCCCACCCAGTGCAGCCAGTGCTCGCACCAGCTGCACATTGACCCCCAGACCAGCAGCCAGTTCATCACCCAAAGCCAACGCGTTCAAGGCAGGAATCAACACCACTGCCAGCACAAACCCTACCAAAAGATACGGCATAATGCTCTGAATCTCTGTCCAACTTGTACCACTGATGCTGCCGACCTGCCAGAAGCGAAATTCTTTCATAACAGAACTGTCCGGCAGCATAACGGTATTGACAAGGGCAGAAAGAGCTGTGCCCGTAGCCGTACCAGCCAATGCCAGTTTGATCGAAGTCGGACCGCCATAACCTACCGATGCGATACCGTAGACAAAAACAGCAGTCAAGGCCGCACCTGCAAAGGCCAGCCAGATATATTGCTGGCTGGATGTAATGTGCATCCACGCGATTCCAATCACGACAAACAGGGATGCGCCGGTATTGACTCCAAGTACACTGGGATCAGCAATCGGGTTTCGGGTCACAGCCTGCATGAGAGCACCTGATACGCCCAGTGCGGCTCCCGCCAGTACGCCAAACACAGTGCGCGGAATACGAGCCCAGACGACCGATGCCTCAAAAGTTCCTGAATCTGGATTTTGAAGAGCCTGCAGAACCTGCCCGATGGGAATAAGATTGGAACCATATGCTACGGAAGCCAGCATACATCCTGCCAAAATGATCATACCCAGCAGAGTGATCCCAATCACACGCTGCCCATTCTTCATACAGCTTTCTCTGCCGCAGCATTCAGGACTTCCAGATAGCGGTCAATGGTATACGGAATCGACAGGATAGAGGGTGTGCTGGAAGCAGCCAGATCATCCGAGGAATCCAGCAGAACCACAGCACCGTTCTTCACCGCCGGAATTTCACTCAGCAGGGGATCAGCCTGAAGCGCGGTCAAAAGTTCATCCGTACCATAGGTAATGATAATCTCTACATCGCTGAACTGATTTGCATTTTCAGCACTGACTGTCAGAGCAAAATCCTTTCCGTTATCCAGTGCGGCAACACTATCCGGCAGCGGCATACCAAGATCCGTCAGGAATGCGGCGCGCGGATCCAATGTGGTATAAATATAGAATGTGCTCAGATCTGAAGCACTCAGCCAGAAGAAGGCTGCCTTTTTGCCCTCAATAGTAGGATACTCTGCCAGCTTTTTCTGAATCATAGCGTCAGTCTCAGCCACCAGAGCTTCGCCTTCACTCTTCATACCCATCGCCGTAGCATCTACAATTGTTTCCTCACGCCAAGTAGTAGACCATGCAACACTGGGATATGCGACCGTTGGAACAATCTGGCTCAGCATATCGTACTCTTCCTCAGAAAAACCGGAGTAAGCAGCCAGAATCACATCCGGAGCGCAATCACTGATGGCCTCATAATCCCAGCCGTCCGTATCACTGAAGACATTCGGCGATGCACCCAGCTTTTCAAATCCGGCAGCAGTCCAAGGCAGCAGACCGTCTTCGTTGACCGGGCCGAAGTTTGCTTTAGAAACACCGGTGGGCACAACACCCAGTGCCAGAGGTACATCCGGATTACCCCATGCAATTGCAACAATGCTTTCGGGCTTCTCCTCAATGACCGTCTCGCCATAAGCATGCTGGATGGTGATGGGATATTCCACCGCTTCATTGGAAGCTGCACTTTCCGCAGAAGAAGCCGTGCTTTCGGAAGCAGATTCACTGCTTGCAGAGGAAGTGGAGCTGCCGCAAGCGGCCAGCAAAGCGGCGGCACTGACCACACCTGCGGTCAGAAGAAAATTACGACGCGAAATCTTTCTCATAGTTCCCTCCAAAAATAGAACATCATTTCAGATAACATAAATGCATTCCGTCAGTTAGTAAGTTGTAACTAACGTCAACGGCGAATATTATACACTCCCTTTTGATGGCTGTCAATTAAAATTTTATTTTTAGCTAAAGTTATTTTAATTTCTTGACAAAATTTAATTCTTCATGCAAAATAGAAAAAAGCATTGCAAAAGGGGTATTTCTTTATGGCTGTAATGAAAGATGTTGCAAAACTGGCCGGCGTTTCCATCTCGACTGTCAGTTTTGTTTTGAATGGAACTGCAAAAGAGCACAAAGTTGCGGATAAAACTGCCCAAAAAGTACTCTGTGCTGCGCGTGATTTGGGATACCAGCTGAATGCGCCGTCTGTTATTTCCCCTTCTCAGCTTACCATCGCACTGTTTTTTCCATCTGTCTCTCTCAGCGCAGAAGTCAACCTCTTCGCTTCTGCAATGGAACGACAGATTCAACAGACAGACACCCCTTTTAATCTTCTGCTCTGCCTCTACGAACGAGGTCAATTGGAAATGCGAATCCGGAACCTTGCACCTTCCGCATATACAGCAGCCATTGTTGTTGCTGAATCAGAATCCGACCGAAATGCATTGGAAAAACTGCCAAACACGCTGCCGTTGATTCTTTTCAATGGCACAAGTCGTAATTTCTGCAGCGTATCCTGCCAGACAGAGGATTCCATCCGACAGGCCGCGCAAATCATCTCCGCAAAAAACTATCACAACATCGTCATTCTATCCGGGGTTCAGCCTGATTGTTCCGAAGATGATACGCTGAATCAGCTAATGATTATTTTGCATCAGCAGGGAATCCCGATTTCACTCCAGCAATGTTTCTCCACAGAAAACTCTTATCAAGGAGGGGCTATCGCAGCAAGACGTATCCTGAACCTTTCTGAGAAGCCGGAACTTGTGATCACGATGAACACAACTCTTGCCTTTGGTGCGATCCCTCTTCTGGCTCGAAATGACTTTATTTTTACGCAGCAGGCCGAACTTCTCAGTTTTGGACGAATGGAAGACCGGAATCACCTGAGCAACTATATTCCCTCAATCTCTTTTATTGGAATCCCGATGTCTTTAATTGCAGAAGATTGCTTTACGCTGGCACTTCGTCTTGCTCGTGGGGAACTAAAAGCCGCCGAGCATGTACGCTGTCAGTCCAATCTGATGCTGAATGCCAGTTTTACGATTTGATACTAGGAGCCTGCTGCATCCGTTCTCTTTATACAAAATGCCGCCAGTGTATCATGTGAAATCCATCACACGGTACACTGGCGGCTATGCTTTTATCCCTTATGGCCAGTTACAGCCCCCCACATCCATATTCATTTAGACAGACGGCGGAATTCCAGTGGGGTGACACTATAAGTTTCTGCGAATACCTGCACAAACTTGCCTTGATTTTCATATCCGACGGCATTTGCGATCTCAATAACTTTCATATTATGCTGGGAGCAACCTTCCAGTTGACGGCCAATGGGGCCAAAGTTCTTTAATGTGTAGCCATCTCCGCAAAAGAACAGGAACCAGCCTTTACAATAAAAAACAAAAAGTCCCGCCTAAATTCACTTTCAGGCGAGATGTCTTTCAATATGACTGCTCTGGCGGCATAATCCCCTGTGCTGATCTGATATAGGTAATGCAGATTCTCCTCGGTGATCGTATTCTGACGATTCGCGATAAACTCCAGTCCG
>OLKG01001232.1_pt1 | contig 19479 bp, 20 predicted proteins | sample 1603371 | NCBI WGS metagenome assembly OLKG01 (sample SAMN04168657, study PRJEB22393) | human gut metagenome | biome: human gut microbiome; feature: stool | host: Homo sapiens | collected 2014-03-20 | reverse complement strand
TGCAGACGCGGCTGTAGACGGAGACCGCCCTCCGGGAGCAGGCCCAGTCCGAGCTGGAGCAGGAGCGCACAGCCCGGCAGGGGCTGGAGGCATTCAAGCCGGAGGCTGAACGGCTGGCCGCTGAGCTGGAGCGGCTCCGGCCGGAGGCGGAGGCCTACGCCCAGTTCCGGGACCGGGTGGGGGACATCGAGTGCGACGCCCACAAACGGGCCGCTGAGCTGGAGGCGTCCACCACCGCCAGGCTGCGCCGCACGGTGGAGCTGTTCCGGGCCCAGTATGTGACGCTGATGTCCTCCTTCGAGTCCACCGCCTCCCATGTGACGGCGGAGCTGCGGAAAGTTGAGGTCAACCTGTCTCAGCTGCCCCGGGCGATGGACCAGGCGGGGACAGAACTGAACGAGCTGGCCGCCCTGCTGGACCGGAGCACCAAGAAAGAGGAAAAAGAGCCGCGGGGTTGAGCACCGCCGGATCTGAACGCTCGAATGGTGAGCCGGTCGAAAAACATGCATTGGTCAAAGCCGGATTGAGCCCGCAGATCGACCGCAAAGACTTGGGCGCACTCCGCGGATAATTGCCCCCGAAGCTGCCTAAGATAAGACGAACGGGGAGACTGCCCTGGAAAGGAACGACGCGCTATAGACGACCATCCGGGTATTCCTGCCGCCGGCAAGCGGCGGCAGGGAGGCCCTGAAGCCATCCATTTCGCATAGAGAAGCCCCATGACAGGAAAGAGGTGAAGAAGATGCCACTGGAAGTCATCGAGAACATCACACGCGTGGAGGCGGATAACCGGGAGCGCAAGGCCTCCGCAGAAGCAAAGGCGAAACAGATCGTCGCCGATGCACAGCGGGACGGTCTTGCGCTCTTGCAGCAGACGCGGGCTGCCGCTGCGGACCGGGGGCGGGAGCTGCTCCGTCAGGCGGAGGCAAGAGCTGCGGCCAGAGGAGACGAGATCGGGCAAGAAGCCCAGGCGGAGGCGGAGCGCCTGCGCCGTGAGGCGGAGAAGCGGCTGGACATGGCTGCCGATCTCATTGTCGGAAGGGTTGTGAAAGACTGACATGGCCATTGTAAAGATGAAGAGGCTCCGGGTGATCGCCATGGCAGCCTGCCGGGAAGAGCTGCTGGGGCAGCTCCAGCGGCTGGGCTGTGTGGAGATCCGGGAGCCGGAGACCGCCGGGGAGGACTGGTCCGGCCTGCTGGAGCGGGAGAGCTCCCGCCTGGCGGAGGCCAAAGGCGCCCTGGCGGAGGTGAACACCGCCCTGGCCGCCATGCGGCGGTACGGACAGGTGAAGGACGGGCTGTTTGTCAAGCGCAGGCTCGTCACAGAGAAGGAGTTTCTGGGATGTGGACTGGAGGCGCAGGCCAAAACCGTCACCCAGGACGTGGGGGAGCGGCTGCGGACCCTTTCCGGGATCCAGACCGAGATGTCCCGCCTTCAGGCTCGCCGGGCAGGGCTGCTGCCCTGGCAGGATCTGGACCTGCCGCTGGAGGCGGAGGGAACGGAGCACGTGCTCTCCCGCCTGGGGACCTGCCCCGCGGGAACGGACGTGGGCGCCCTGCGGCTGGAGTTGGAGGCGCTGCCTGCGGAGCTGCTGGAGATCAGCGCCGACAAGCAGCAGCGATACCTGCTGCTCCTCTGCCACCGGGCGGCGGAGGAGCCGGTAATGGAGGTCCTGCGGGCCCACGGCTTCAGCGCGGCTGCTTTTCCGGGGGTCACCGGCACGGCGGCAGCGGATCTGAAGCAGACCGACCGGCAGCTGGAGGAGCTCCAGCGCAGGCGGGAGGAGGCCGAGGCGGCCATTGCGGAGAGCGCCCGGGAGCGGGACACCCTGCGGACCTACGCGGACCGGCTGACAGCGGAGACCGCTCGGGAGAGCGCGGCGGAGCGGCTGCTTACCGACGGGACCATTGTCTTCTTCGAGGGATGGGCCCCGGCGGAGCGCATGGCGGACGTGAGCGCCCTGCTGGAGCGCCTGGGCTGTGCCTGGGAGGCGGCGGATCCCGCGCCGGAGGAGTATCCGGAGGTGCCGGTGAAGCTGAAGAACAACTGTCTGACCCGGCCGCTGAACATGGTGACGGAGATGTACTCCCTGCCTGCCTATGACAATGTGGACCCCAACCCCCTCATGGCGCCGTTTTTCATCCTCTTCTACGGCGTGATGATGGCGGATATGGGATACGGACTGCTGATGATGCTGGCCTCCGTCTTTGTCCTGCGGACATACCGCCCGAAGGGAACGATGCAGCACTTCTTCGGCCTGCTGGGCCTGTGCGGCATCAGCACCTTTGTGATGGGCGCCCTGACAGGCGGTTTCTTCGGCGATTTCCTCACCCAGCTGGCCCAGCTGATCCACCCGGAGAGCACGTTCGCCCTGCCAGCCCTGTTCACGCCGCTGGACGACACGCTGATGATTCTGGTGGGCGCCATGTGCCTGGGCTTTGTCCAGATCCTCACCGGCATGGTGATCAGCGTGGTAGGGAAACTGAAGCGCGGACAGTTCCTGGACGCGTTCTGGGAGGAGATCACCTGGTGGGTGGTCTTCGCCGGAATCGCGCTGGCAGTGCTGGGGGTGACGAACCTGGTGCTGTATGCGGGCATCGTGCTGGTGGTGGCCGGGCCTGTCATCAACGGAAAGGGATTCGGGAAGATCACCGGGATCTTCGGCTCCCTGTACAACCACGTGACCGGCTATTTCGGGGACATCCTGTCCTACTCCCGGCTGATGGCCCTGATGCTGTCCGGCAGCGTCATCGCTCAGGTGTTCAACACCTTGGGCGCCATCCCCGGCAACGTGGTGGTGTTCTTCATCGTCTCCATGGCGGGAAACGCCCTGAACTTCGCGCTGAATCTGCTGGGCTGCTACGTCCATGACCTGCGGCTCCAGTGCCTGGAGTTCTTTAAAAACTTCTATCAGGACGGCGGAAAGCCCTTCCGCCCCCTGGCGGTGGATACAAAATACGTGGATATTCAAAAAGACTGAGGAGGAATCGAGATATGGAGTTCTTTGAGGCATTCGGCGGTTTGGCATTGGGTCTGCTGGGCGCTGGTCTGGCAGCGGTCCTCTCGGGCATCGGGTCGGCCAAAGGCACCGGCATCGCAGGCGAGGCGGGCACGGGGCTTCTGTGCCAGGATCCCAGCAAGTTCGGCAAGGTGATGATCCTCCAGGTGATCCCCGGCACCCAGGGTCTGTACGGCCTGGTGGTGTGGTTTTTCGCGGTGTTCCGCATGGGGCTGCTGGACGGCACCGCCTTTGATATGACCGTGCAGGAGGGGCTGCGGTATTTCGTGGCCTGCCTGCCCATGGCGTTGGGCGGCCTGTTCTCTGCCATCGCCCAGGGCCGCGTGGCCGCCGGGTCCATCAACCTGCTGGCCAAGAAGCCCGACGACTGGTCCAAGGGCATGGTGCTGTGCATCACGGTGGAGTTCTACGCGATCCTGTCCCTGCTGGCCTCCATGCTCATGATTATCAACATCAGCGGCTGACCCTGGAGAAAGGGGACAGAGTATGAACGGTATCGACAAGATCACACAGCGGATCGGCGCGGACACCCAGGCGGAGATCGACCGCATCCTGGCGGACGCCGCCGCCCAGGCGGAGGCCGCGGCCGACAAGTTCCGCACCCAGGCGGAGGCCGAGGACCGGGACCTGCTGGCAAAGAGCGAGAGGACCGCGGCGGAGCGGGAGGAGCGCCTTGTCAGCGCCGCCCAGATGGAGGCCCGGAAGACGCTTCTGACCGCCAAGCAGGAGATGGTGGAACGGGCTTACCAGCGGGCGCTGGAAAAGCTCCGTTCCCTGCCGCAGGAACAGTATGTGGAGCTGCTGGCGGCGCTGCTGGTGCGGGCGTCCTCCACCGGACGGGAGGAGGTTGTCTTCTCCACGGAGGATCGGGAGGGCGCCGGCAAGGCGGCTGTGGCCCGGGCCAACGAGCTGCTGGCCAAGGAGGCCGCGCCGGAGCTGCCCCTCGGGGACGGCGTGGTAGCCAATCTTCTGAACAAGGTGGCCGCCGGCGTCAGCGCCTTCGCGCAGGGCACGGCCATGCTGGCCGTGTCGGAGGAGACCCGCGACATCTCGGGCGGCTTCATCCTGAAGGATGGGCGCATCGAGGTCAACTGCACCTTTGACGCCCTGGTGCGCGCGGAGCGGGAGCAGACCGCCGGCGAGGTGGCGAAGCTGCTGTTCCCGGAGGCGTGAGGAAGGAGGCGTCGGTTTGGCAAAGACCATCAAGGACACCGATTACCTGGTGATCTCCGCCCGGGTGAAGGCCCTGGAGACAGGGCTTCTGACGGCGGAGCGGATGGAGCAGATCCTGGATGCCAAAAGCGGCGAGGACGCGGGGAAGCTCTTGCAGGAGTGGGGGTATCCCCAGCTGGATCCCCGGCGGCCGGAGGCCATGGACGCGGCATTGTCCGCCGTGCGGGAGGCCACCTTGGCCGACTTGGCGGAGGGAACGCCGGACGCCCGGTATATCGATCTCTTCAAAGTGAAATACGACTATCATAATGTGAAGGCCCTGCTGAAGGCGGAGGCTGTGGGCACCGCCCCGGACCGTATGCTGATGGACATGGGCCGGGTAAGCACCGCCGAACTGGCAGAGGCGGTCCGATCCCGGGAGCTGGATGGCTTGCCGGAGACGCTGGCCGCGGCCGTGGTGGAGGCCCGGGAGGTGCTGGACACCACCCGAGATCCCCAGCTCAGCGACATCGTGCTGGACCGGTGGTGCTACCGGGATATGGCGGCCCTGGCAGAGGAGACCGGCAGCGCGTTCCTCCGGGGCTATGTGGCGGTGCAGGTTGACGCAGTGAACCTGCGGACGGCGGTGCGGACGCTGCGCATGGGAAAGGGGGCGGACTTCCTCCTGGGCGCGCTGCTGGAGGGGGGAGACCTCGCTCCGGATGCGGTGGCAAAGGCCGCCTCCAGCGGGGCCGCGGGCCTGCGGGAGCTCTACGGCGCCACCCGCTTCCGCGACGCCGCGGAGGCAGGGGCAGAGGCCCTGAAGGGCGGCCCCCTGACGGCGTTTGAAAAGCTCTGTGACGACGCGGTGGGGGACTATCTGGCGGGCGCTCAGTCCGTGCCTTTCGGCGAGGCCCCTCTGGTAAGCTATCTGGCCGCACGGGAGACGGAGTACACGAACCTGCGGATCCTGCTGATGGGCCGCGCCGCCGGCATCGACCCGGCGGTGATCCGCACCCGCCTGCGGGCAAGCTATGTGTAAGGAGGCGGCGCCATGGCCACAACGTATCGGATCGCCGTGATCGGCAGCTGGGAGTCCGTCATGGGCTTTCGGGCCCTGGGACTGGAGACGTATCCCGTCACCGCCCCCGAGGAGGCCCGGGAGACCATCCGGGAGCTGGCAAAGAGCGGCGACTGCGGCATCATCTATCTGACGGAGCAGCTGGCAAAGGACCTGCCGGACGTGCTGGACCGGTATAAGGACGAGCTGCGGCCCGCCATCATCCTGATCCCCGGCCGGGAGGGCTCTCTCGGCATCGGTATGAACAACATCCAGCAGTCCATTCAGAGAGCGGTGGGCGCGGATATCCTCTGAGGAGAACAGGCTGACGCCGCTATGGCATTGCGATTTTCGACCCTGTTTGGGCCGCAATCGCGCCTCGTGTGCACACCGTCGGGCCAAGCCGGTCAGCAGGTGTTGCCGCACCTGCCGACCGGGGGCCTTCCTCGAAACAGCCCCGCTTTTCCGCCTCTGGCGGCGTTTCGGCTGTTTTCCCTGAGATGTGCCGGCGGGCGAACCCGCCTGCGCTGAATTCCCGCGCCGGTCTGCACCCAAGGGGATTTCCGCGCCGCTTCCAGCGGCTTGGGCGCGGACTGGTGGACGCCGCCCCAGGCGGCTGAGTCGGGGATTGTTCACCGCATACACGCTGCGGCGGACATGATGAATATTTTTCTTTTGCCTTACGGTGGGAGAACTGGAAAAACCGCGGGTTTTTCCGGGCACTATTTCTTGGCTCCGGCGGTTCGCGCCGGAGGTCCTTCCGGCGAAACTGGTGTGAAAGAAGGTTGAGCGAGTTTGAGCGGTAAGATTGTGAAGGTATCCGGACCGCTGGTGGTGGCCACGGGCCTGGCGGACGCCAATATGTCCGACGTGGTCCGCGTCGGCCCCCAGCGGCTGATCGGCGAGATTTTGACGATGAAGGGGGACTCCGCCTCCATCCAGGTGTACGAGGAGACCTCCGGCCTGGGACCGGGGGCGGAGGTGGTCACCACCGGCGCTCCCATGAGCGTGGAGCTGGGCCCCGGCATGATCGAAGGCATCTATGACGGTATCCAGCGGCCGCTGGAGAAGATCGTGGAGAAGGTGGGTGCCAACATCACCCGGGGCGTGGAGGTCCCCGCCCTGGACCGGGAGAAGAAGTGGGACTTCACCGCCGTGGTCACCCCCGGCACAAAGGTGGAGGGCGGCGACGTGATTGGCACCGTGCCGGAGACGCCGGTGGTGCTCCACAAGATCATGGTGCCTCCCAACATGAGCGGCACCATTACGGACATCAGGAGCGGCTCCTTCACCGTGGAGGAGACCGTGGCCACCCTGCGCACTGACAAGGGGGAGGACGTGCCCCTGACCATGGTGCAGAAGTGGCCGGTCCGGATCGGGCGGCCCTACAAGCACAAATATCCCCCCAAGCGGCCGCTGTGCTCCGGCCAGCGGGTCATTGACACCCTGTTCCCCATTGCCAAGGGCGGCACCGCCGCCGTGCCCGGGCCCTTCGGCTCCGGCAAGACTGTGGTGCAGCACCAGCTGGCCAAGTGGGCGGATGTGGACATCGTGGTCTACATCGGCTGCGGCGAGCGGGGCAACGAGATGACCGACGTGCTCCGGGAGTTCCCGGAGCTGAAGGACCCCCGCACCGGGGAGTCCCTGATGAAGCGGACGGTGCTGATCGCCAACACCTCCGACATGCCCGTGGCCGCCCGTGAGGCGTCGGTCTACACGGGCATCACCATCGCGGAGTACTTCCGGGACATGGGCTACGACGTGGCGGTCATCGCTGACTCCACCTCCCGCTGGGCGGAGGCCCTGCGCGAGATGTCCGGCCGGCTGGAGGAGATGCCCGGCGAGGAGGGGTACCCCGCGTACCTTGCCTCCCGCCTGGCCCAGTTCTACGAGCGGGCCGGCAGCGTGGCCTGCATCGGCTCCGATGACCGCCGGGGCAGCCTCACCGCCGTGGGCGCCGTGTCGCCGCCCGGCGGCGACCTGTCCGAGCCCGTGGCGCAGGCCACCATGCGGATTGTCAAGGTCTTCTGGGCCCTGGATTCGTCCCTGGCCTACAAGCGCCATTTCCCGGCCATCAACTGGCTGAACTCCTACTCCCTGTATCTGGACTCCCTGAAGCCTTGGTTTGACGAGAACCTGGGACCGGAGTTCCTGGAGGACCGGGCCAGCGCCATGAGCATCCTCCAGAGTGAGGCCAGCCTGAACGAGATCGTCCAGCTGGTGGGCAAGGACGCCCTGTCCCCGGCGGACCAGCTGACGCTGGAGGTGGCGCGGATGGTGCGGGAGGACTTCCTGCAGCAGAACGCCTTTGCGGATGTGGACAGCTTCTCCAGCTACGACCGGCAGGAAAAGCTGCTGGCCATGGTCCTGCGGTACGACCGGCTGTGCCGGGAGGCCATCTCCAAGGGCGCGCCGGTGGCGAAGCTCTTCGCCGTTCCGTCCCGTGAGAAGATCGGCCGGGCCAAGAGCGTGCCGGCTGAGGAGTACCAGCAGGTCTACCAGCAGATCTCCGCGGAGATGGAGCAGGAGATCACCGCCATTGCGGAGGAAGGAGGAGAGGACGCATGATCCGGGAATACAGAACGGTAGAGGAGATCGCCAGTCCTCTGATGATCGTCCGCATGGTGGACGGCGTCACCTATGACGAGCTGGTGGAGGTGGAGCTCCACGACGGCTCCGTCCGCCGGGGCCAGGTGCTGGAGGTCAACGGCGACACCGCGGTGGTGCAGCTGTTCGAGTCCGCCGCCGGCATCAATCTGGCGGACGCCAAGGTCCGCTTCCTGGGCCATCCGCTGCAGCTGGGCGTGTCCGCCGATATGCTGGGACGGGTGTTCAACGGCATGGGCCGGCCCATCGACGGCGGGCCGGAGATCCTGGCGGAGGAGTACCGGGACATCAACGGCCTGCCCATGAACCCGGCGGCCCGGGACTACCCCAACGAGTTCATCCAGACCGGCGTCAGCACCATCGACGGGCTGAACACCCTGGTCCGCGGCCAGAAGCTGCCCATCTTCTCCGGCTCCGGTCTGCCCCACGCCAATCTGGCGGCCCAGATCGCCCGGCAGGCCAAGGTGATCGGAGACGACACCTCCAAGTTTGCCGTGGTGTTCGCCGCCATCGGCATCACCTTTGAGGAGTCGGAGTTCTTCGTCAGCGAGTTCAAGCGCACCGGCGCCATCGACCGGACGGTCATGTTTTCGAACCTGGCCAACGACCCGGCGGTGGAGCGCATCGCCACCCCCCGGATGGCCCTGACCGCCGCGGAGTATCTGGCCTTTGAGAAGGATATGCACGTGCTGGTCATCATGACCGACATCACCAACTACGCCGAGGCATTGCGGGAGGTCTCCGCCGCCAAGAAGGAGGTCCCCGGCCGCCGCGGCTTCCCCGGGTATCTGTACACGAACCTGGCCACCATCTACGAGCGGGCTGGCCGCCAGCTGGGGAAGAAGGGCTCCATCACGCTGATCCCCATTCTGACCATGCCGGAGGATGACAAGACCCACCCGATCCCCGACCTGACGGGTTATATCACCGAGGGGCAGATCATCCTCAGCCGGGAGCTGTACCGCAAGGGCATCCACCCGCCGGTGGACGTGTTGCCGTCTCTGAGCCGTCTGAAGGACAAGGGCATCGGCGAGGGCAAGACCCGGGAAGACCACTCCGGCACCATGAACCAGCTGTTCGCGGCCTACTCCACCGGCAAGGACAACAAGGAATTGATGTCCATTCTGGGCGAGGCGGCTCTGACGCCCACGGACCTGCTGTACGCCAAATTCGCCGACGAGTTTGAGAAGCGGTATGTGAACCAGGGCTACGAGGAGAACCGTTCCATCCAGGAGACGCTGGATCTGGGCTGGGAGCTGCTGAGTATCCTGCCCAAGAGCGAGCTGAAGCGGATCAAGCCGGAGTATATCGAAAAGTACTGGCCCAAGAAGGAGCTGTGAGCCCCTTCCGGGGACCCCGGGATTTTGGCGGCCGCCCTCTCTTGGCTGCGGCCCATGATGAGGATTTGCCGCGCGTCTGCTGCGGCGCGGAGGCGCCGGGCCGCTGACCGCGGGCCCCCAGGCCAGGATGGAAAGAAGGCGATTGACAGATGCCCAATATCACGGTCAACCCCACCCGGATGGAGCTCACCCGCCTCAAGGGCAAGCTCCGCACTGCCCAGCGGGGCCACAAGCTGCTGAAAGACAAGCGCGACGAGCTGATGAAGCAGTTTCTGGACACGGTGCGGGAGGTCCGCGCTCTGCGGCAGGAGGTGGAGGAGGAGCTGATGACAGTCCACGGCGCCTTCACCGTGGCCTCCGCGCTCATGAGTTCCCAGGCGCTGGAACAGGCGCTGCTGGACCCCAAGCAGAGTGTGAAGCTGACGCAGACCACCAAAAATATCATGTCGGTCAACGTGCCGGTGTATGATTTCCAGACGCAGACCCGGTCTGACGCGGACATCTACCCTTACGGGTTCGCGGCCACCTCCGGCGAGCTGGACACGGCCGTGGACGCCCTGGGAAAGGTGTTCCGGAAGATGCTGAAGCTGGCGGAAGTGGAGAAATCCGCCCAGTTGATGGCGGAGGAGATCGAAAAGACCCGCCGCCGGGTGAACGCTCTGGAGTACGTGGTGATCCCAAACACCCAGGACGCCATCCGGTATATCACCATGAAGCTGGACGAGAACGACCGGGCCACCACCACCCGTTTGATGAAGGTGAAGGATATGCTGCTGCAGCAGTCCATCGAGGAACAGCGGCAGCGGGACGCGGAAGTGCTGGAGCGGTTCCGGGAGGCTTGACGAAATACGCAAAGCGGTGTAGGATAATAACGCTACACCGCTTTGCTGCGTTTAACGCGTTAGAAAGGAAGAAAAGCAACTATGCATTGCGTGACAAACATCCACGAGGACCTGTACTGGCTGGGAGGCTCTGACCGGCAGCTGGCGAAGTTTGAGAATGTGTTTCCCATTCCCCGGGGCGTCAGCTATAACGCCTATCTGGTGCTGGATGAGAAGACCGTCCTGCTGGACACGGTGGACAAGGCCGTGGGGGAGCGGTTCTTCGAGAACCTGGAGTTTGCCCTGGCCGGCCGGCCCCTGGACTATGTGGTGGTGAATCACATGGAGCCGGACCACTGCGCCACCCTGGGCGAGCTGCTGCGCCGCTGGCCGGGCGCCCAGGTGGTGGCCAACGCCAAGACTGTCCCCATGGTCAGCCAGTTTTTTGACTGTGATATCTCCAACCGGGCTGTGGTGGTGAAGGAGGGGGATACCCTCTGCACCGGCCGCCACACCTTCACCTTCCTGATGGCCCCCATGGTCCACTGGCCGGAGGTGATGGTGACCTATGACGCCGCCGACAAGGTGCTGTTCTCCGCCGACGCCTTCGGCACCTTCGGCGCCCTGAACGGCAACATCTTTGCCGATCAGGTGGACTTTGAGCGGGACTGGCTGGACGATGCCCGCCGCTACTACACCAACATCGTGGGCAAGTACGGTGCCCAGGTCCAGTCCCTGCTGAAGCGGGCCGCCGGGATGGAGATCCAGATGATCTGTCCCCTCCACGGTCCCATCTGGCGGGAGAATCTGGAGTGGTTCCTGGAGAAATACCAGCGCTGGAGCACCTACACCCCCGAAGATCGGGGCGTGGCCATCTTCTGCGGCTCCATCTACGGCCACACGGAGAACGCCGCGGAGATCCTGGCCGCCCGCCTGGCAGAGAGGGGCGTAAAGAACATCGCCCTGTACGACGTGTCCCATACGGACGTGTCCTACCTTGTCAGCGAGGCCTTCCGGTGCAGCCATCTGGTGCTGGCTTCCGCTACATATAACGGGGAGATCTACACCCCTATGGAGAACTTCCTGCGGGATCTGGCCTGCCACGGTCTCCGGGGCCGTTCCGTGGCCCTGATCGAGAACGGCACCTGGGCCGCCCGCTCCGGGATGCTGATGACCAAGCTCCTGGAGGAGATGAAAGAGATGCGGGTGATGGAGGGGACCGTGACGCTGAAGTCCTCTGTCAAGGAGGCCCAGCGCCGGGGGCTGGAGTCCTTGGCGGACGCCATTGCCGACGAGCTGCTCCACTGAGAGGATGAGAAAATACCCCTGCCGGAGTTCCGGTGGGGGCATTTTCCGTTTCAAAGGCCCGAAAGGAGCGGAAAAAACCGCCCGCCGTGATCTGCGGCGGGCGGCTTTTCTGTATGGTAAATTTACTTTACAACAGTGTGATACCAGCATCTTCACATGTTTTCATGGTGTCAGCATCCCACAGGCTCACCTGAACCTCGCCAATGTGGCAGGTGCCGATCAGCAGCATGCACAGCCGGGACTGGCCAATGCCGCCGCCGATGGACTGGGGCAGCTGACCGTTCAGCAGCATCTTGTGGAAGGGCAGCTCCCGGCGCTGGTTGCAGTTCGCGGCGGTCAGCTGGCGGTCCAGAGCCGCGGCGTCCACCCGGATGCCCATGGAGGACAGTTCGAAGCTCCGCTCCAGAATGGGGTTCCACATGAGGATATCGCCGTTCAGCTCCCAATCGTCGTAGTCGGGAGCGCGGCCGTCATGGCGCTTGCCGGAGGCTAGGGTCTTGCCGATCTGCATCAGAAACACGGTGTGATGCTTGCGGCAGATCTCCACCTCCCGCTCGTTGGGCGTCAGGTCGGGATAGCGGTCCTCCAGCTCCTGGGTGGTGATGAAGTACACGTCCCGGTCCGGCTTGAAGGTCAGGGCAGGGAAGGCGTTGCGCAGGGCAGCGGAGGTGTCGCAGATGGCGCCCACGATGTCGCGCACCGTCTCCTTCAGGTACAGCACGTTCCGGTCTTTGGGAGAGATATGCTTCTCCCAGTCCCACTGGTCCACATAGATGGAGTGGAGGTTGTCCACCTCCTCGTCCCGCCGGATGGCGTTCATGTTGGTGTAGAGGCCCGTTCCCTCGGGGAACTCGTACCGCTTCAGGGCCAGGCGCTTCCATTTGGCCAGGGAGTGGACCACCTGGCCGTCGGTGCCCACATCGGGGATGTCAAAGGAGACAGGGCGCTCCACGCCGTTCAGGTCATCGTTCAGGCCGGTGCGGCCGTCCACGAACAGGGGGGCGGAGACCCGGTGCAGGTTCAGGCGCACACAAAGGCTGTGCTGAAACTCCTGGTGGATCAGCTCGATGGCCCGCTGGAGCTCGTTGTTGCTGAGGGGCATCCGGTAGCCGGAGGGGATGGTGGTTTTACTCATAGTCGGAAATGCATCCTTTCTGTGGATTGTGATTCAGAGGAACAGCCCCGCGGCGAGGGGCGTCACGTAGGCCTCCGTCAGCGCCGCCAGGATCAGCAGCGGCAGCAGAAGGAAGACCAGCAGCCGGGCCGCCAGCCCCAGGCACGCGCCCAGAGGAAGGGCGGCCGGATCGCGGCGGCAGCGGCGGGTCAGGTGCCCGCAGATGTACAGCCCCATGGAAAAGGCCAGGATCAAGGCGGGCAGCTCGAAAATCCCGTGGGGCAGCAGGCTGGCGGCATACAGCAGCATGGTGGTGTCCGTGGCGGCATAGCAGGCGGCGAGGCCGCCCAGCAGCACCGCGTTCACGCCCAGCGCCAGGGCCGGGAGACGCACAAAGGGGATCAGCCCATAGAGCATGGTGACGGCACAGGCCCGCAGATTGTTGGCCAGCAGCAGAAGCGGGGAGAGGTTCCCGGCCCCGTCCGTCAGGTCCATGCCCTGGAACAGGTGCTGGAGATAGGCGGAAAAGCCGAGCCGCAGCTCCGGCACCGCCAGACACACGCCGAAGGCCAGGAAGACCAGCAGGAAAAAGGCGATGGCGGCGCGCCGGACCTCGGCCTCATATCCGTTCCGCCAGGCCCGGAGCACCGGGGCGAACTGGGCCGCCAGAAACCGCTTCATGCCCGGAGCTTGTCCAGGCCCAGCCGCAGGCGGCGCAGGGTCTCATCCTTACCAAGGATGTGGCAGATTTCCACGGCGCCGCCGGGGGTCACCAGCTTGCCGGCCGCGGCGATCCGCACCGGCCACATGAGGGTGGCGTTCTTCACGCCCAGGTGTTCCGCCAGGGCGATCAGGGTGTCGTGGACTGCGTCCGCCGTCCAGTCGCCGATGCCCTCCAGGGCGGGGATGGCGGCCTCCAGCATGGCCTGGGAGACCTCGGGATTCGTCTTGGATTTCTTGTTGGTGAAGCACTCCACGCCGTAGTCCGGCAGCTGGTCGAAGAAATCCACCTTCTCCGGGATCTCGGTCAGCTTCTCACAGCGGGCCTGGAGCAGGGCGGCCACGGCGGACACATCAATGGCGGGGTTCTTCACGGCCTCACGGATATAGGGCTCCGCCGCTTTGGCGAAGTCCTCCGGCGCCATGGCGCGGAGATACGTGGCGTTGAAGTACGTGAGCTTGTCGATGTCAAAAATGGCGGGGGACTTGGAGATACCGGCGATATCGAAGGCCTCCACCAGCTCGCTGAGGGAGAAGATCTCCTGCTCGCTGCGCTCGCCCTTGGGGGCCCAGCCCAGCAGAGCCACATAGTTCAAAATGGCCTCCGTCAGATAGCCCTGGGCCTTCAGGTCCTCGTAGGAGGGGTCCCCGTGGCGCTTGGACATCTTGTTGTGCTGGTCCCGCATAACGGGGGAGCAGTGGACGTAGGTGGGGATGTCCCAGCCGAAGGCCTCGTACAGCAGATTGTACTTGGGGGCGGAGCTGAGGTACTCGCTGCCCCGTACCACGTGGGTGATGCCCATCAGGTGGTCGTCCACCACATTGGCGAAGTTGTAGGTGGGCAGGCCGTCTCGCTTCAGCAGCACCTGGTCGTCCAGGGTCTTGTTCTCCACGGTGATGTCGCCGAAGGACACGTCGTGGAAGGTGGTGGTGCCCTCGTGGGGGATCCGCTGGCGGATCACATAGGGCTCGCCGGCCTCCACACGCTGTCGGGCCTCCTCCGGGGACAGATCCCGGCAGGGATCGTCGGCGCGGTCTAAGTCACCGGCGTCCTCCTCGGATGCGGCCTTCTCGCAGAAGCAGTAGTAGGCGGCGCCCTTTTCCACCAGCAGGTGGGCGTAGGGCTGATACAGGTCCCGGCGCTCCGACTGGATATAGGGGCCCACGGGGCCGCCTACGTCGGGGCCCTCGTCATGGGTCAGGCCGCACTCCGCCATGGTGCGGTAAATTACGTCCGTGGCGCCCTCCACCAGGCGGCCCTGGTCGGTGTCCTCGATCCGCAGGATGAACGTGCCGCCGGCGTGCCGGGCGATGAGCCAGGTGTACAGGGCCGTCCGCAGATTGCCCACGTGCATATAGCCGGTGGGAGAGGGGGCGAACCGGGTGCGGACCTTCCCCTTGGGGATGCGGGCCTCCATCTCCTGGAAAAAGCTCTGATCCAATGCCATGCAAATACCTCCATATCGGGTAAATTACAAAAAATAACAACGTACATTATCCCCTGAAACCCTTGGAATGTCAAGGGCTGATTGTGTCCGGCGGCACACGGGCGCCGGACGCGGGGGGCAGGGTGGGGGCGGTATACATCCGCTCCGGGAGATGGTCGTCCCCGGTGACCATGGTCAGAAACGTCCAGCCGTACCGCTCGTAAAAGGCGGTGTGGTCCGTCACCAGGTAGAGCCGGGGGATCCCCATGGCGCCCAGGTCCCGCCGGATGAAGTCCAGCAGGCGCCCGGCGGTCCCGCGGCCCCGCCAGGGGGGCTCCACAAACAGGGCGCAGAGATTGGGCGTCAGGTCCTTCCGGTCGTGGAAGTCGTTTGCGATGACGCCGGCCCCGGCCAGCAGGCGCCCGCCGTCCCGGACCACGTACCACTGGGGAACCGGCGCCTTCCGGCGGAGGCACTGCTCCATGCTCTCCCGGTAGGACTCCGCCGGGATTCCCCAGCGGCGGCTGAACCAGACGGCGGCCGCGTCCGCCAGGACGGGCGCGTCCCGCAGGGGGAGAATGGGCTGTTCCATACGGCTCCTTTCTGAGACTGCGAATATACAGCAAAAAATCCCGAACCGGGTGGTTCGGGATTTCGTTTGTCCATGTCAGACCGCTCTGGTGACCTTGCCGGAACGCATACACCGGGTACAAACATACACATGGCGGGGAGAGCCGTCGACAATTGCCTTCACACGCTTCACATTGGGCTTCCACATCCGATTGGAACGCCGATGAGAGTGAGAGACCTTGATGCCGAACGTAACGCCCTTATCGCAGAACTCGCACTTAGCCATCCGTTGCACCTCCTTGCTGTTGCGTACTTCCATGCCATCTGCAGGCACAACTGGTATCATAACAGAAAAGTTTTGAAAATGCAAGTAAAATTTTCAAAAAAACACAAGCTTTTTTCAACTGTACGCCAAGGGGGCGTCAGCGCACCGCCGCTTCCCCGGCAAATACCGCCGCAACGCCGAGGATCAGGCTTGCCGCCGCATAGAGCAGGGCCGCCGCCGTGCGCCCGCTTTGCAGAAGATCTCCGGTTTCCAGGGCAAAAGAGGAGAAGGTGGTGAAGCCCCCGCACACCCCTGCCTTCAGGAAGAGCACCAGCCTGGGGTCGGGGGCGGCCCGCTTCAGGGCCAGCGCCGTGACGGCGCCGATGAGAAAGGAGCCGATCAGGTTGATGGCAAGCGTCCGGACGGGAAAGCCCCAGTCCCTTCCCAGTGGAATCTGCCCAGCCAGATAACGGCACACGGACCCCAGGAATCCCCCAAGCCCCACGGCAATACAGTTCAGCATGGACGCCACGCTCCTTTTCATGTCATCTGTGGAAATACCACCGGCCGCACCTATGGTAACACAACCGGCGGCCGGAGGCAAGAGCCCGCCCCGCTCCGACAGACCGGCCGGATTCGGCCGCGGGCACAGGGCCCGACCGGGAAACCGGCGGCTGGGTGTTGCGCAAGCGGTGAGATTCATATATAATAGAGTTACTTCCGCACACCGGAGCGCGGGTGCGGCGATCCATCCACCGCGCCGGGCGTGGGCCCGGCCTGGGAGAAAACCGGCGTCCCAGTCCCGGGCGCCGCAAGAAAAGGGGAGGACACGATGCAAGAACATGGCCTGAAGATCTCGGAGCTGGTCACCCTCTTCAATCTGGAGGTGCTGAACAGGGGCAGCGACTATGACACGGCGCTGCTCACTATCACGGACGTGAACCGTCCCGGCCTCCAGTTTCATAGCTTCTACGACTACTTTGACCCCCGCCGCCTCCAGGTGCTGGGCAAGGCGGAGATCACCTATCTCAAGGGGTTGACGACGGAGCAGCGGCGCAAGTGCTTCGACGACCTGTTTCTTTACGACATCCCGGCCCTGGTGATCTCCCGGGGGCTGGACTGCTTCCCGGAGTGCCTGGAGAGCGCCCGGGTCCACGAGCGGACGCTGCTGCGGACCGAGGAGACCACCGTGGAGTTCACCAGCCACACCATCGAGTATCTGAACCGGGTGCTGGCGCCCTGCGTCACCCGCCACGGCGTACTGCTGGACATCTCCGGCGAGGGCGTGATGATTACCGGCGACTCCGGCATCGGCAAGAGCGAGTCCGCCATTGAGCTCATCATGCGGGGCCACCGGCTGGTGGCGGATGACGCGGTGGAGATCCGCCGCATCTCCAACCAGCTGATCGGCACCGCGCCGGAGGTGATCCGCCATTATATCGAGCTGCGGGGTATCGGCGTCATCGACGTGCGCCAGCTCTTCGGTATGAGCGCCATCATGGAGGAATCCCGGATCGACCTGGTGGTCCAGTTCGAGCAGTGGGACGAGACGAAGTTTTATGACCGGCTGGGCATTGAGGATCACCACATCGACATCATGGGCGTGGAGATCCCCTGCGTCACCATCCCGGTGCGGCCGGGCCGGAACCTGGCCAGCATCGTGGAGGTGGCGGCCATGAACAACCGCCACCGGCGTTACGGCTTCAACGCCGCCCAGGAGCTGGCCCAGCGGGTGGACCTGCGGGCGGAGCAGGGCAGCCGGAAACAGAAATGAGCGGATTCTTCATCGGTATCGACGTGGGCGGCACCAACCTGAAGGCGGGCCTGACGGACGAGACGGGCCGCCTTCTGGCGGCGGCGCGCCGCCCCCTGGACTTCCGGGGGGCGGAGACCTTTGCGGCGGACCTGGCGGATCTGGCGGCGGAGGTGCTCTCCACCGCCGGAGCGGTGCCCGGGGACGCGGAGGGCGTGGGCATCGGCCTGCCGGGGGCCGTCTCCGGCGGAGAGGTTCTGTACACCACCAACATCCCCCTGGAGCGGACGGATCTGGCGGCCCTGTTCCGCCGGCGGCTGGACCTGCCGGTGCTGCTGGGCAACGACGCGGACTGTGCTGCCGTAGGGGAGTATTTCCAGGGCGCGGGCCGGGGTCTGCGGGACTTCGTGGTGCTGACCCTGGGCACCGGCCTGGGGGCCGGAATCATTCTGGACGGCCGCCTGCGGGGCGGCGAATCCTCCAGCGAGGCGGGGCACATGGTGCTCCATGCCGGAGGAGAGCCCTGCCCCTGCGGACGCAGGGGCTGCTGGGAGCAGTACGCCTCCGCCACGGCGCTGATTCGCCGGACGGAAGCGGCCATGGCCGCCCATCCGGAGAGCGCCCTCTGCCGTCTGGCAGAAGAGGCCGGCGGCGTGGACGGCCGGACGCCCTTTCTGGCGGCAGAGGCGGGGGACGAGACGGCCCTTGCCGTCTGCCGCGCCTATGTGGAGGAGCTGGCGGAGGGCACGGCCAGTCTCATCAACATCCTCCGGCCGGAGGCGGTGGCCTTCGGCGGAGGTGTGGCCGGGGCGCCGGAGCATCTGCTGCTGGAGCCCCTGCGCCGCCGGATTGGGGCGCTGTGCTTCTCCCGCCACGGCGGGCGGGCCACCCGCATCCTCCGGGCGGAGCTGGGCAACGACGCCGGCGTCATCGGTGCGGCCCTGCTGGGCCGGGTAATCTGAAGTATGAGGAGGTCCAGAAATGGACTGGTGGATCACATTTGACCAGCAGGCGGCGGATTATCTGCCGGACCTGCGGATCGAGAAGGAGGAGCCCATGGACCGGCACACCTCCTTCCGCATCGGGGGGCCGGCCCGGCGCATGGCTTTTCCGGAGCGGGGAGAGCAGCTGGTGCTGCTGCTGGACATGGCCGCCCGCTGCGGCGCCCGTCCCCTGGTGATGGGCAACGGAACCAACCTGCTGGCCCCGGACGAGGGGCTGGACCGGCTGGTGATCGACACCTCCGCCGGCCTGAGCCGAGTGGAGGCCGGCGGGACACCGGGGACCATTCTGGCGGAGGCGGGGGCCTCCCTGGCCCGGGTGGCGGATTTCGCCTGCCGGCAGGGGCTGGCGGGCCTGGAATTCGCCCACGGCATCCCGGGCACGGTGGGCGGCGCGGTGTGCATGAATGCCGGCGCCTACGGCGGGGAGATGGCCCAGGTGGTGCGGGAGGCAACCCTGCTGCTGCCGGAGGAGGGCATCCGGACCCTCACCGGGGCGGAGATGGCCTTCGGCTACCGCCGCAGCTTTCTGACGGATCACCCGGATGCGGTGGTGCTGCGGGCGGAGTTCTGCCTGACGCCCGGCGACCCGGCGGCAATCCGGGGCCGGATGAAGGAGCTGCTGGAAAAGCGCAGGGCCAGCCAGCCGCTGGAGTTCCCCAGCGCGGGCAGCACCTTCAAGCGGCCGGAGGGCTATTACGCCGGGACGCTGATCGACCAATGCGGCCTGAAGGGGCTGACGGTGGGCGGCGCCCAGGTCAGCGAGAAGCATGCGGGCTTTGTCATCAACCGGGGCGGCGCCACCTGCGCCGACGTGAAGGAGCTGATCCGCCAGATCCAGGAGCGGGTCTTTGCGCAGGCCGGCGTCCGGCTGGAGCCGGAGGTCCGGATCATCGACTGAGAAAGGGGCGGTGCGGACATGGAAATCCTCATCATCTCCGGCCTCTCCGGGGCCGGGAAGAGCAAGGCGGCCTCCTTTTTGGAGGACATGGGCTTTTATATCGTGGACAATATGCCCGCCGCCATGATCCTGAAATTTGCGGAGTTCTGCGCCGGGGGCAACGGCCGCTACGACCGGGTGGCCCTGGTGTACGACGTGCGGACGGCCAGCTCCTTCACGGAGCTGTTCGACGTGCTGGATAAGCTGAAGGACATGGAGGCCCAGTGCCGGATGCTGTTTCTGGAGGCCGCGCCGGAGGTCATCATCAAGCGGTACAAGGAGACCCGCCGCCGCCATCCCCTGGCGGCAGACACCGACTCCCTGGAGGAGGCGGTGAAGAAGGAGAGGGCCATGATGGCCCCCGTCAAGGAGCGGGCGGAC
>OLKG01001176.1_pt1 | contig 20285 bp, 20 predicted proteins | sample 1603371 | NCBI WGS metagenome assembly OLKG01 (sample SAMN04168657, study PRJEB22393) | human gut metagenome | biome: human gut microbiome; feature: stool | host: Homo sapiens | collected 2014-03-20 | reverse complement strand
GGGCCGATCTTCTGGGCGGGCAGCACGGGGTTGCGGCTGTAGATCTTCCACTTCTCGTCGAAGATGTCGATGCCGGAGTTCTCGGGGTCCAGGACCTCCATGTTGGCTTCCCACAGACTGTCGATGGTACCCACGTCACGCCAGTAGCCGTTGAAGTGGTAAGCATACATCTTGCGGCCGTCGCGCAGCAGCGCGGGGATGATGTTCATGCCGAAGTCGTTCTTGGAGTTGGGGTCTGCCTCGTCCTCTTCCAGATACTTCTTGAGGATATCCCAGTTGAAGATGTAGATGCCCATGGAAGCCAGATTGGACTTCGGCACAGGGGGCTTCTCCTGGAACTCGGTGATCTTGTCGTCCTCGTCTGCGACCATCAGGCCGAAACGGGAAGCTTCCTTCCAGTCAACTTCCATGACGGCCACAGAGAACTCTGCGCCCTTCTCCTTGTGGAAGCGGAGGAAGTCGGCGTAATCCTGCTTGCAGATCTGGTCGCCGGACAGGATGATGACGTACTCCGGATCATAGCTGTCGATGAAGCTGATGTTCTGGTAGATGGCGTTTGCAGTGCCTTTGTACCAGTCGGTACCCTTTGCCTGCTCATAAGGAGGCAGGGTATGGACGCCGCCGTACAGACGGTCCAGGTCCCAGGGCTGGCCGTTGCCGATGTACTCATTCAGCTTCTGGGGCTGATACTGCGTTGCGATGCCAACGGTATCGATGTTGGAGTTGACGCAGTTGGACAGCGGGAAGTCCACGATACGGTATTTGCCGCCAAAGGACACCGCCGGTTTTGCCGTTTTCTGTGTCAGCGCGTACAAACGCGAGCCACGTCCGCCGGCAAGGATCATTGCCACGATTTCTTTTGCCATAGCTTTATTCTCCCCTTTAACATTTCCTGATATTTGGTGGAAATGGTTCAACAATGTTGGTTCGGCCCGGCCTTATTTTTCGGCCTTGTCCGCCTTCTTGGCGCAGGGCTTGCGGGCGGGCTTTTCAGCCGACTCCGCTGCCTTTTCTGCCTTGGGCTTACGGCCCCGTTTTGCAGGAGCCTTTTCTTCCGCAGATGCAGCTTCTGCCTTCGGCTTGCGGCCGCGCTTTGCGGGGGCTTTTTCCTCCGCAGGTGCAGCTTCTGCCTTGGGTTTGCGGCCACGCTTTGCCGGGGCTTTTTCCTCAGCCTTTTTGGCCTTTGCGGTCTTGGAAGCCTTCTTGGGTGCAGCCTTTTCCGCTGCCTTCTCCTCGGCGGTCTTGCGGGTGCGCTTTGCAGGCACCTCGAAATACAGCACGCTCATGGGAGGCAGAGTGATGGTGATGCTCTGCTCGAAGCCGTGGAGCGGCTTCTTCTTGGAGCGGACAGCCTTGTTGTGGACAGTGCCGGCACCGCCGAACGCCTCGTCGTCGCTGTTCAGGATCTCCTTGTAGGTGCCGGAGTTCGGTGCGCCCAGGGCGTAGCCCTCGCGCAGGACGGGGTTGAAGTTGCAGACCACGAGGATCTGCTTGCCGTTTGCATCCTTGCGCAGGAAGGCCACGACGCTCTGACGGGAGTCGTCGGGGACGATCCACTGGAAGCCCTCCCAGCTGTAGTCGATCTGCCAGAAGGCGGGATGGTCCTTGTAGAACTTGTTCAGGGTCTTGACGTAGGTCTGCAGCTCGGTGTGCTTGTCGTAGCCCAGCAGCATCCAGTCCAGAGACTTGGTCTCGTTCCACTCAGTGAACTGGCCGAACTCCTGACCCATGAACAGCAGCTTCTTGCCGGGGTGAGCCATCATGTAGCCAAAGAAGGTGCGCAGGTTTGCAAACTTGGCCTCATAGTCACCGGGCATCTTGTTGATGAGGCTGCCCTTGCCGTGGACGACTTCGTCGTGGCTGATGGGCAGCACGAAGTTCTCGCTGAAGGCGTAGAAGAAGCTGAACGTGACCTTGTTGTGGTTGCCCGAACGGAAGAGCGGGTCAGTCTTCATGTAGCTGAGCATGTCGTTCATCCAGCCCATGTTCCACTTGAAATTGAAGCCCAGACCGCCGTCGGAAGCGGGTTTCGTGACCATTGGCCAGGCGGTGGACTCCTCTGCGATCATGTACTTGTGGGGGTGGCGGCCCAGAATCGTATCGTTGAGCTTGCGCAGGAATGCCACAGCCTCAAGGTTCTCCTTGCCGCCGTCCTTGTTGGGCTCCCACTCGCCCTGCTTGCGGTTGTAGTCCAGATAGAGCATGGAAGCCACAGCGTCCACACGCAGGCCGTCGATGTGGTACTGCTCCAGCCAGTAGAGCGCGCTGGAGATGAGGAAGCTCTGCACCTCGCTGCGGCCAAAGTCGAACACCATGGTGCCCCACTCTTTGTGCTCGCCGCGCTTGGGGTTCGGGTCTTCGTAGCAGGCTTCGCCATCGAAGTTGTACAGGCCGAACTGGTCTTTCGGGAAGTGAGCCGGCACCCAGTCCATGATGACGCCGATACCTGCCTCATGCATCTTGTCCACGAAAGCCATCAGGTCCTTCGGGGTGCCGTAGCGGCTGGTGGGGGCGAAATAGCCCGTCACCTGATAGCCCCAGCTGCCATCGAAGGGGTACTCCATGACGGGCAGCAGCTCCACGTGGGTGTAGCCCATCTCGGTGATGTACGGGATGAGCTCGTCGGCCAGCTCGGAGTAATTGTAGGGCAGGCCGCCCTCTTTCTGCTTCCAGCTGCCGGCGTGCATCTCGTAGATGTTCATGGGGCCGTTGATGACATCGGCCTTCTTCTGGGCGTTCTGCCACGCCTCGTCGTGCCAGACAAAGCCGTTCAGATCGTAGACCTTGCTGCCGTTCGAGGGGCGGGTCTCTGCGTGGAACGCATAGGGGTCAGCCTTGTAGACAAGGTCGCCCGCCCGGGTGGTCACGCAATATTTGTAAACGTCGTATTCCTTCATGCCCGGGATGAACAGCTCCCACACAGAGTCATTGTCCACCTTGCGCATCGGGTGGCTGCCCGGTTTCCAGCTATTGAAATCGCCTACTACGCTGATGGCCGTCGCGTGCGGTGCCCAGACGCGGAACACCACGCCTGTCTCCCCGGCCCGCTGCTCGATGTGTGCGCCAAAATAGCGGTACGCTTCACAGTTATTGCCCTGCTTGAACAAATACACCGGAAGGTCCGATGGATTGCTGCGGGTCTTTTCCTCAGTCGGTTTCATAAACAGCTCCTCCCCGCACAGGCCGCATGGGCAGTCCTGTGCCTTTTACTCTCTTATATTAAAGAATTTCGTCGGATTTTTCAAGGGTTTTCTTGTAGAATATACCATAATCTTTTCGTCGATATTTTTCTTATATATACAATATCCCTAATTTTAGACAAGAAATATCGGCAGACTTAACAGAATAAAGACAAAAAAGAAACATCCGCCCCGAATTTTGCACATTTGGCAAAAAATCAGAGCGGATGTTTTTCCACTATTTTACTTCAGTTTTTCAAAAGCGCATCAGCCCACGACATAGACGTTGACGTTGATGGCGCCGTTGATGACAGACTCCGCATAGGTCTCATAGAACAGGTCCACGAGGATGCGGCCATCCTGCACGGCGATGCCGGTGTCGGTGGCTACCGCGTAGCCATAGACGAAGCTGCCGTCGGTGGAGGTGATATACAGCAGGGTGCCGTAGGGGATGACATCGGGGTCAACGGCCACGGTGCCGTAACCCAGACCCAGACCGGAAGAACCCTTGCCCGACTTGGAATAATAGCCGGTGGCCTTGCCGGTAAGGACCTTGCTGTAGCTGGCGGGGGCGTTGGTGGTGCCGTCCGGGCCGGTCAGGGGCGAGACGGGCGCACCGGCACCATAGGTCTTGACCACATGGTCGGTAGGCTCCACGGTGGTGGTCACATCGGTGACGACGCTGTTTTCCAGTTCGCCGTCCACCCAGCGCTCCCGGGTGGTGACGGTCTGCTGGCCCTCAGAGCCATGCTGCAGGGTGGTGGCACGGTTGGTATTGCGGAAGTAGAGGCTGGTGTAGACGTACTCCGTGTCGTAGGGGACAGCCTGCGTCTCCACCTTGTCCTGATACTCGACGCGGTGGACTTCGATCTTGCTGCCAGCCGTGACCATCGCGCTGAGGGCGGGCTCGGTGTAGTCATCCCCCTCCAGAGTGATACCGGCACGTTCCAGAGCATCGGCGACGGTGCCCACCACCATCTTGACGGGGTACTCCTGACCGTCAGCCTCAATGGTGACACTGAAGGCGCGCTCGATGTTCAGGGATGCCAGACTGCCGGCAAAGGCAGTGTAATAGACTTCGTCTCCCTCCTCGGCCTCGATGCCGGAAAGGCTCATAACGCGGGCAGGGTCGCTCTCGGAAGTGAGGACCACCTGCCGCGCACCGTGGGAGTCTGTGACGTAGGTCAGCCGCAGATTCGCGGCGGTCACAGCCAGCGTGAACACGAGACACGCAGCCATGACGCAGAACGCCAGCACACGGGATGAGGCTGCACGGGTGCAGCCGGGCAATGCTTTCTTAAATTTGACGGAAGCGATACGAGACAACTCCTCTCTTTTCAGATTTTGGAATGGACAGCGGGTCTGTATCTCAAGGCCCGTCAGACTGTGCGTAAATGCCCCGCACAGCGGGTGCCGCAAAAGCGGCTTTTCACTTCACCGTGATGAATTTTATGCGCTGCAACGTGTGTTGAGCGGACGTTATTTTAGCAGACTGAGGCCGTTTTGTCAAATCGAAGGTCAGGCGCTCGTCAATTCCTTCACATAGTTTTTTGTGCATTCTGTACATAGTTTACTCTCGATTTCATGAAATTCAATGATTTCTCTCCGATTTTTTCGCAAAAATAAAGTCATACTTGTTCATATATTTTTAACATTTAAGTTGGCATTTCCGGGGTGTTTTTTGCAGTATCTCCAGCCCGCTTTGCGGCGTCAAACCGGCCATAACAAGCTTATTTTCGACACAAATCACGGACTGTTTTCGGACTGTTTTCAAGCGAAAATCAGGGGGTCATTTCTCTCCGAAAAAGTCCGTTTGGCAAAATGCCTAACCCGCCAAATTCTCAATAAAAAAGTATGTACTTCCGCCCACTGCCGTTCTGCGCTACAATCGGGCCAGAGGCAAACGCAAAACCAAACGAAAGGAGTTTTTACCATGCAGATCAACATCACAGCCCGGGACTTCGGCGGCACAGAATTCCTCGCCCAGCCCCACCGGCTGCATCTGGGCGCACAGAAAGCCGAGGGTGTGGACCGGCTGGAATTCAGCCTGCCGGAGCAGTGGAACGGGTGTGTCGTCACCCTCCACATCCGGCACACGGACGGCACGCTGGCCGAGCCGCTGGCGCTGGACGAAACAGGCTGCGTCAACGTGGGCCGGAGTTTTACCGGCTGGGCCAGCGGTGAGTGGATGCTGGCCGCTGCCAACGGCAATGGCTACACCGCCTACACCCGGCCCGGCCAGTACGACGTCCACGGCATCCTCCCCACCGAGGGCGCGGGCGAAGAGCTGACCCCCTCGGTCTACGAGCAGTTCATCGCCCGGGTGATGGCCAGCGCCAACGCCGCCGCAGAGGCCGCCAAACGCGCCGCCTCCGGCGAGGCGAACGCCAGGCAGAGCGCCAGCGAGGCCGCTTCTTCTGCCCAGCAGACCGCCGCCAGCGCCACCCTGGCTTCCGGCTATGCCGAGCAGGCCGAAGCCGCTGCTGACCGTGCCGCCGCCTATGCCCCCTCGGAGGGCGCTGTGCTGAGCGTCAACGGCAAAGGCGGTACCGTCCGGCTGAACGCACTGGACGTCTGGGCATTGCCCCGCCCTGTCTCACCGAAAGTCGGCCAGCTGGTGCGGGTGGTGAAGGTCGATGCCTCCACCGGCGCACTGACCGCCGACACCATCAGCACCGACAGCCTCAGCGGGCTGGGCAGCGAAGAAAAAGCTCTTCTGCTCAAGCTGCTGAGTTCTGCCAGCTACACCGACAGCAGCGCCAGAGATGACCTCGAAGCCCTTAAAAAACTGTGGGACACCACGCCGCCCACTCCCCTGCCCGACCCGGACATCATCCCGGTGGAGAAGGTGACTCTGAGCCAGCACACGCTGGAACTGAGCCGGGGCAGCACTGCCGACCTCAGCGCCTCCATCGCGCCCCCGGATGCCACCGACCAGACGGTATTGTGGAGCGTTTCTCCGACGGACATCGTCTCGGTGGATGCGGGCCGCGTCACTGCCCTCAAGAAAGGTTCTGCCGTCGTCACTGCCACCTCCGACAGCAAGAGCGACAGCTGCACCGTCACGGTGACGCCCGCCGTCTACCGCATCGAGACGGCCCACACCGACAGCGGCGACATCCCCGCGTGGGACACTTATCCCGCCAAGTACGAATTCTTCATGCCGCTGACGGCCAAGAAAGCGGGCCTGCTGCTCCGCTCGCTGGAATTCCGTGTCAAGGGCTATGTGCCGGGCACGATGCGCACCGTCCTGCGCAAATACGGCTCCACGACCGCCCTGGCAGACAAGTTCACCGACATTGTCCGCGGCTACAACGACGTGGTGCTGGACATGGGCAGCATCGCGCTGGAAAAGGGCGTCGAATACCAGCTCTATTTCGCCGCCTCCAACAACTTCTACCCGCCCTCTGTCCAGCCCTCCTGGGTCGCAGCAAACGACTGCATCGACATCGCCCACGGCAGCGCCTACTATGGCGACGACACCACCCTCATCTTCTCCGGCACCGTCGTGCTGCAGGAGACCTGAACCACACCGAACACATATCCTGAAACAGAAAGAGAGGTACTGACTATGACCCATCCCAAGATTTCCGCATCCACCCTGGCCCGCACCGCTGCGCTGGCGCTGGCCCTGACCAATCAGGTGCTCAGCGCCGTGGGCAAGCCCATGCTGCCCATCGAGAGCGCCCAGCTGGAACAGCTCATTTCCAGCGGCCTGACCGTTGCCGCCGCCCTCGCCAGCTGGTGGAACAACAACAGCTTCACCCCTGAGGCCATCGAGGCCGACGACTTCATGACCCGCCTGAAGCAGCAGAAGCGATAAACGCATAAACGAACACAGCGCCCCGGAGCAGTCTGCTCCGGGGCGCTGTGTTGTGTTTGAAGAAAAGTTTATCTCAGGCGTTCCACTGAACATCCTCTGCGGCCACATGGCCGTCCTGTACGCTGATGACAGCGGCGTGGGCATCCATGTCGGATGTCTTTTTGAAAAGGTCCGTGTAGATGGTCATACCAGCCATCATCAGGACAGCCAGTGCAAGGCCGACCAAACGAATCATCATACCGTCAACATTCTCGTTCATGATACCTTCTCCTTTTTCTCTTTTGCGGCCCGGCAGACACCATTCTGCCGCAGCCCGCATCCCAATTTTCCGCTGCGGACCCCCTCTATCGGCCCGCAGCGATGCATTTCCCAAGACATTCCAAAGAAAAAAGCCTAGGGTGAACACACCCCAGGCTCCATTGTCTGTCTGCTTAGTATAATAGTCTCTTTTGCAGTTTTTGTCAAGAGGGAGATGAAGGAAGTTCAGTTTTCTGTTCTCCGACCACTCTCAACAAAGTTTGCTTCTACCCTCATCCTGTGTTATACTTATCTCGCTGCCCTTCTCTACTCTGGCAACAGGGAGGAGGTGAGCAACATGAGTTCTCTGTTCAACAGCTTCCTCGTAACTGTCGGAGCAAATGTAGTCTCGTACTACATCTGCAAGTGGCTTGACAGTTACCGCAAGGGCAAGTAAGCCCAAAAGAACCCCCTCGGAGTGGCCTCTCCGAGGGGGTTCGGTTTTTTGTGAGCAATATGAGCTCTCCAGCCAGCTTCCTTTGGCTATCTTTATTATATGCCGATGGGGGGAAAAGTCAAGCTGTCTGGATAAAAGTTTATGCTTAGGACATAATCGCCCTACTGAAGCGGCATCGTACGGCCAACTTCCCCGGGTTGCGGCTCCCAGCGTCTATTTCGGCCCTTGGGCGGGCCTCATATCCTGCTGGCCGCGGCCCCAACAGCTCCTCCCTGTTTCCGCCGCTGGCGGTGGTCGTCGCTGTTGCACTTGCTGAACTGGGGAGCATCGCTGGGGCGGCTCCGCCGCCCACGCGATGCTTGAGCAATTATTCGAAATGCGCATCCGGCTCGCCCCTCCGGGGCAACCGCCGGATATGCGCAGTCGTGCTCCCCAGTTCGCCGGGAAACTTCTGTTAAACAAAAACGGCTCTGCCGAAGCAGAGCCGTAAAAGCCGTAATACGGTAAAATCAGCGCTTGCTGAACTGGGGAGCACGACGTGCAGCCTTCAGACCGTACTTCTTGCGCTCCTTCATACGAGGATCGCGGGTCAGGAAGCCAGCCTTCTTCAGAGCAGTGCGGTTCTCATCGCTCTGCTGCAGCAGGGCGCGGCTCAGGCCGTGGCGGATAGCGCCAGCCTGGCCGGAAACACCGCCGCCGGAAACGCGGACGACGACGTCATACTTGCCCTCGAGGCCCAGCAGGACCAGCGGAGAGCGGACGATCAGCTTCAGGGTCTCCAGACCGAAGTAGTTGTCGATGTCACGGTCGTTGATGGTGACCTTGCCAGTGCCCTGGTAGACGCGCACGCGGGCAACGGAATCCTTACGACGACCAGTGCCGTAGAAATAAGGTTTGGTTTCGTACATGTTCGATTGCCTCCTTCTTAGAACTCGATCTTCTCGGGCTTCTGAGCTGCGTGAGCGTGCTCGGCACCCTGGTAGCAGTGCAGGCGGGTCAGAGCCTTAGCACCGATGGTGTTGGAAGGGATCATGCCCTTGACAGCGTAGGTCATAGCCAGGTCGCTGTTCTCAGCCATCAGCTTGCTGTACTGGATCTTCTTCAGGCCGCCGATGAACTTGCTGTGGGTGATGTGGAACTTCTGCTCGGCCTTCTTGCCGGTCAGAACAGCCTTGTCGCAGTTGATGACGACGACGAAATCGCCGCAGTCAACATTGGGGGTATAATCGACCTTCTGCTTGCCGCGCAGCAGAACAGCAGCCTCAGCAGCGACGTGGCCCAGGCTCTTGCCGGCAGCGTCGAGCAGATACCACTTGCGCTCGACTTCAGCGGGCTTGACGAGAGTAGTGCTCATATCTATTTCCTCCTGATAAGTGTTTCAACGGTTCAATGCGCCTTTTGGGGCGCGAGTGTCAGTATACATCACAAGAACGCCCCTGTCAACATCATTTTTCGATTTTTTCGGCTCAGTTTTTTGAATCTCTCGTTTTCTCTTGTTTTCTCTTGAAATCTCTCGTTTTCTGAAATCGCATTTTCGTTTCTGTTTTTGCGGCAGAGCGCTACAATTTCAGCCCCGAGTATGTTATACTAATAAAGATGCAGCCCCACCCCGGGGCTGAGCCTTACATTTATGAGGAGGGCATTCCTTCATGCCGAAAGACATCCACCAGCGCGACACCGCGCAGCAGCGCTCTTCCCGCCTGCTGCTGGCCATGGGCATCATCGTCCTTCTGGGCGCACTGGCCTATTTTGTGCTGACCCTCGCGGTCAACCGCCGCACCCCCGCTTCGCCTGACACCCGCTACACCGCCGAGAACGGCATCTCCGTCTACTACGAGTCCGCCGTCTGGCCGGTGTGCGAGATGACCGAGGACGCCACCCTTGGCCGTGCGCTGGAACTGGCCTCTGCCGAGAGCAGCGACGACGCCAACTATCAGGTCGTGCTCTTCCAGAAAGGCACGAAAGACACCTATGAGGACTTCATCGGCCAGTCGGAAAAAGAGCTCAAGCAGGCTTACGGCGTCATCAGCCCCCGGAAAGTCAACCTGAACATCGACGGTGCCGCCGTCACCGCCGTGCGCTGTGATATTCAGGCTTACTACGCCGTGCTGGCCACCATCGAGTACGACGACGGCGACGTCATCTATGTCTCCGGCCTGACCAAGCTGGCCTCCATCAGCGACATCGTCAACCTCGTGGAGAGCGTGAGCCTGTCATGAGCGACACGAAAGCGATGCAGCGGCTCTGCGGCCTGATGCGCAAAGCCGTCCAGCAGTACGAGATGCTGGCCCCCGGCGACCGCGTTCTGGTGGGCGTTTCGGGCGGCAAGGACAGCGTAGCTTTGACCATCGGTCTCGCGCGGCTGCGGCAGTACCTCGGCTTTCCGTTCGAAGTCGTGGCCGTCACCCTCGACCCCCAGTTTGGCGGCAAGCCGGTGGATTACTCCGCGCTGGAAGCGCTGTTCCTGCGGTACGATGTGCCTTATGAGGTGCGCCGCACCCTTATCGGCCCCATCGTCTTCGACTACCGGAACGAGAAGAATCCCTGCTCCCTCTGCGCCAAGATGCGCCGGGGCGCGCTCCACGCCGCTGCCGAAGAGCTGGACTGCAGCAAGGTGGCGCTGGGGCATCATCTGGACGACGCCATCGAGACGTTTTACATGAACCTCTGGCGGGAGGGCCGCATCGGCTGCTTCTCGCCGGTGACAGAGCTGTCCGACCGGGGGCTGACCCTCATCCGGCCTCTCCTGCTCGCCACAGAGCAGGAGGTGCGCTGTGCGGTGAAGGAAGAAGGTTTTCCCATCGTCAAGAGCCGCTGCCCGGCCGACGGCGTGACCACCCGGGAGGACACGAAAAACTTTGTCCGGGAGCGGTGCCGCACCGACCGGGCTTTCCGGCAGAAGACCCTTCACGCTCTGCAGGAGAGCGGCATCGACGGCTGGCGTCCTTTGCACCCGGCCCGTACATCAAAAAAGGAGGACACAGCCCATGCAGATGCCCGCATTTGAAAAACACGTCTGGGCCGAGATAGACCTTGACGCCCTGCGCCACAATTTCCGCGCCGTGAAGGCCCGGGCCGGGGAGATGCCTCTGTGCGCTGTCGTCAAAGCCGACAGCTACGGCCACGGTGCCGTAGAGTGCGCCAGGGTCTTTGCCGAAGAGGGGGCCGCATGGCTGGCTGTGAGCTGTCTGGCGGAAGCCCGTCAGCTGCGCAAAGCCGGGCTGACGCTGCCCATCCTCATTCTGGGCCATGTGGAGCCGGGCCGTGTACCCGTCCTCATCCAGGAGGACATCACCGCCGCCTGCTACTCCCTGCCCCAGGCCAGGGCCCTCAGCGAGGCCGCCTGTGCCGCCGGCGTGAAGGTCAAAGTCCACCTCAAGGCCGACACCGGCATGGGCCGCATCGGTTTTGCGCTCCGCACCGACTTTGACGCGGCGCTGGCCGGGATGCTGGATGCCTGCCGCCTGCCGGGTCTGGAGGTGACGGGCCTGTTCCAGCACTTTGCTGTGGCCGACGACGACAGCGCTGACAGCGTGGCTTATACCAGCCAGCAGCACGAGCTCTTCGTCCGGGCCTATCAGGGCCTTGCCGAGGCCGGTTTTGAGCCTGCCGTCGTCCACTGCGACAACTCCGCCGGGGTGATGCTCCACCCCGACTGGCCCGCCGGACTGCCCCGCACCCACTGCATGGCACGCCCCGGCATCATCCTCTACGGCTTCGACCCCAGCGATGAAGTCCGCTTCGGCATCTTCCGCCCGGTGATGAAGCTCAAGACCATCGTCAGCATGGTCAAGGAGATGGAGCCGGGCCAGTCGGCCAGTTACGGACGCCGCTTCACCGCGGAAAAGCCCACCAGGGTCGCCACCCTCTGTGCCGGTTACGCCGACGGCTACCCCCGCCTTTTGAGCTGCGGCAAGGGCATCGTGGAGATAAAGGGTATGCCCTGCCCCGTTCTGGGCCGGGTCTGCATGGACCAGATCATGGTGGATGTCTCGGCTCTGCCCGACGTGCAGGAAGGGGACGAAGCCATCCTGTGGGGCGGCGAAGTGAGCGACAGCGCCGAGACCATCGCCCACAAGACCGATACCATTTCTTACGAGGTGCTCTGCGGCGTTTCCCGCCGGGTACCCCGCGTTTACCTGGAAAACGGCGGCATCAAAGCCGTCGAGGACTGGATCCTATAAATTTCGGAGGAACTACATGGCAAGAGACAACATCCGCAACTTCTGCATCATCGCGCACATCGACCACGGCAAATCCACCCTCTCTGACCGCATCCTCGAGCTGACCAAGAGCGTGGACGAGCGGACGATGGAGGACCAGATCCTCGACAACATGGACATCGAGCGGGAACGCGGCATCACCATCAAGGCCCGCGCCGTCACCATGAACTACACCGCCAAGGACGGCAAGGTGTACGAGTTCAACCTCATCGACACCCCGGGCCACGTGGACTTCGCTTACGAAGTCAGCCGCAGCCTCGCCGCCTGCGAGGGCGCTATCCTCGTGGTGGACGCCACCCAGGGCGTGGAGGCCCAGACCCTCGCCAATACCTATATGGCGCTGGAACACGACCTCGAGCTGGTGCCTATCCTGAACAAGATCGACCTGCCCTCTGCCCACCCGGACGAGGTGGCGCAGGAAGTGGAGGACGTCATCGGCCTGCCCTGCCTCGACGCGCCCCGCGTCTCGGCCAAGACCGGCCTGAACATCGACCAGGTGCTGGAGCGTGTGGTCAGCGACATCCCCGCCCCCACCGGCGACCCGGACGCCCCCCTCAAGGCCCTCATCTTCGACAGCATCTACGACAGCTACAAGGGCGTCATCGTCTATATCCGCGTCTTTGAAGGTACGGTCAAGCCCGGCGACACCATCCGCCTGATGGCCACCGGCGCACAGTTCACGCTGGTGGAAGTGGGCCACATGGGCGCTACCAGCCTGACCCCCTGCGACCAGCTGCAGGCCGGTGAGGTCGGCTATCTGACCGCCAGCATCAAGACCGTACAGGACACCCGCGTCGGCGACACCGTCACCCTGGCGAATAACCCCACCCCCGAGGCTCTGCCCGGCTACCGTCAGGTCAAGCCCATGGTCTTCTGCGGCATCTACCCTGCCGACGGCGCAAAGTACCCCGATTTGAAGGACGCACTGGAAAAGCTGCAGCTCAACGACGCCTCCCTGACCTTTGAGCTGGAAACCAGTGCCGCGCTGGGCTTTGGCTTCCGCTGCGGCTTCCTTGGTCTGCTCCACATGGAGATCATCACCGAGCGTCTGGAGCGCGAGTTCGACCTCGACCTCATCACCACCACGCCCAGCGTCCGCTATCGTCTGACCCTGACCGACGGCACCGTGGAGATGATCGACAACCCGTCCAGCTACCCCGACCCCTCCAACATCGTCAAGCAGGAGGAGCCCTTCGTGGATGTCCACCTCTACACCCCCAATGAATACGTCGGCAGCCTGATGGACCTGTGCCAGAACAAGCGCGGCGTCCTCATCGACATGAAGTATATGGACGACGTGCGTGTGGACCTGCACTACGCCCTGCCGCTGGGTGAGATCGTCTACGACTTCTTCGACGCCATCAAGAGCCGGAGCCGCGGCTACGCCAGCTACGACTACGAGTTCAAGGAGTACCGCGAGAGCGACCTGGTCAAGCTGGACTTCCTGCTCAACGGCGACCCCGTAGATGCTCTGTCCATGATCGTCTTCCGCGACAACGCCTACGCCAAGGGCCGCCGCATCTGCGAGAAGCTGCGGGACAACATCCCGCGCAACCTCTTCGAGATCCCCGTTCAGGCGGCCATCGGCGGCAAGATCATCGCCCGCGAGACGGTCAAGGCCATGCGCAAGGACGTCCTTGCCAAATGCTATGGCGGCGACATCACCCGGAAAAAGAAACTGTTGGAAAAACAAAAGGAAGGCAAAAAACGGATGCGCCAGCTGGGCTCGGTGGAAGTGCCCCAGGAGGCGTTTATGGCGGTCCTCAAGCTGGACTAAGCCCCGGTTTGCCCTCGTTCATCCCGGGGGATTGGCCAAAGCCCTTCCCCCGGTGCCCGTATAGGGGAGAATTTTGACGGCCTTGGAGGCGCAGTATGGACAATCAGCAAAAGTTCCGAAAAATTATGAAGGAATGGGTCATCCCGGTGGTGCTGGAGATCATCGTTGTCCTGTTCTTTGTCAAAAATGTGGCGTTCCTCATCCGGGTGCCCACCGGCTCGATGATCCCCACCATCGACGAAAAAAGCTGGCTGGTGGCAACCCGCATCCACAACCCAGAAAAACGGGTGGAGCGGGGGGACATCATCGCCTTTTACTCTGACGAGCTGGACAAGATGCTGATTAAGCGCTGCATCGGCCTGCCGGGGGAGACGGTGGACATCGACGACGACGGCCAGGTCTACATCGACGGCGAGCTGCTCAACGAAGAGTATGTGGTCTATCACTCAGGGGTCAGCGGCCACTTTGAAGTGCCTGAGGGGAGCTATTTCTTCCTGGGGGACAACCGGAGCGGCTCGTTGGATGCCCGGTTCTGGGAAGACCCCTATATCCCGGCAGAGAAGGTCTACGGCCAGGCCCACTTTACCCTTTGGCCCCTTGACAATTTTGGGCCGCTGAAATAACCGGATAGGAAAAGGAGGAACCCCCGTTGGAAGAGACCATACGCCCCGGCCGGTACCGGCACTTTAAAGGCAAGGAATACCGGGTGCTGTACACCGCTACCCACAGTGAGACCCTGGAACCCTATGTAGTCTACCAAGCTCTGTACGGGGAGGGCGGCATATGGGTTCGCCCCGCCTCCATGTGGAACGAACTGGTGGAGCGGGACGGCAAAGCCATCCAGCGGTTTACCTTTATAGAAGAATAACGCCTTTCATGGCAAAAACCGGGCTGGGATTTCATCCCCAGCCCGGTTTTTTCATGGATAGATCATGCCCCTTTTCGGATCAAAGCCCCTGCCCAAAGGAACAGCCTCTCCGACAGCGGTTCCAGCTCCCCTTCGGCCAAATCCCTCTTTTTGAGGGCGAGGGAGATTTCCAGGATGCCCCGGTCCTCCGGCGAAAGGAGGGGGAGAAGGTCCCCCTGCCGGCGCAGGTATTGGCCGGTCACCCCAAAGTGCTTGGCCTGGAGGACAAAGGCCGCTGATTTGTACAGCCCCTTCAGGATGGAAGGATCCTGTTCATGGAGCATGTTGTGGACGCACATGTGGTAGATGTTGCAGGCGCCGATGCACACAGCCCGGTCCACATCTTCGGGGCCGATGCGGGGGAGAAGTTCATCTAGGCTCCCCCAGACCGGGGTGGTGTCGTGGTAGAACTGGAAGAGGTCGGAGGGTTCCCAGCCCAGCAGCTCCCCTTTGCCGGAGAGAAACCCGCAGACCTCTGCCCGGTGGGGGAGGGCGGCTAAAAGGGACTGGTAGTCCTTGATGTCCCGGGGGCTGAGTTGATCCAGGATGACCACCACGTCGATGTCGCTGTCCGGGCCAGCCTCGCCCCGGCCGTAGCTCCCCTGCAATCCGATACAGTAGACCCGCTCGCCAAATGCGGCGCGGACAGCTGCAGTGAACTCCTCCATCCAGGGTGTGATGGAAACCATAGAAAACGCCTCCTTTTTAATTGCAGTTGGTGGATTCGGATAGAATCAGCCGGGCGATGACTTCGTTGGAGACGAGAAACCCTTGGGGGGTCAAGGCAAAGCCCTCTTCGGTGGCCCACAGGAAGCCCCCGGCCTCCAGCGGCCTTGCCCGGCGGATAAACCCGGCGGGGTCAAACTGGGGGTAGCGGATTTGTGCCTCCCGGAGGGAAACCCCTTGGGTGAGCCGCAGCCGGAGCATCAGGTACTCCTCCAAGGAGCCGCCGGGCCCGTCGTCTACCGCCAGGGAAAAGGGGGATGGAGCAGCCGAAAAGGATTCCACATCCCGGGGGAAATAGAACCGCCGGCCGTCCAGGCAGGAATGGGCCGAAGGCCCGACGCCCAAATAAGGCTCTAGGAGCCAATACTTCAGGTTGTGGCGGCTTTCGAACCCGGGGCGGGCGAAGTTGGAGATCTCATACTGCCGGTAGCCCAGGGACTCCAACCGGTCCACCGCCCGCAGGTAGATGTCCGCCTGAAGATCGGGGTCAAAGTCTTCCTCCCGGTAGCGGGCGGCGAAGGGGGTGCCCGGCTCGATCTTCAAAAGGTAGGCCGAGATGTGCTGTACCCCGGTATCGGCGCAGAACTGGATGGAAGTTTCCACATCTTCCGCCGTCTGCTGTGGAATACCCAGCATCAAATCCAGGGAGACATTTTGGAACCCGGCGCGGAAGGCGTCCTCCACCGCGGTCCTGGCATCTTCCGCCGTGTGGCGGCGGCCCAGGATTTTCAGCTGGGAGGGGATGGCCGATTGGAGGCCGAAGGAAACCCGGTTGAACCCCGCTGCCTTCAGCTCCCGCAGGGTGCCCTGCAGGGTGGAGTAGGGGTTGGCTTCCAGGGTGATCTCGCTCCCGGAGCTGAGGCCGTATTGGGATGAGGCCGCCTCCAGGATGGCCCCCAGCCGCCGGGCCCCCAATAAAATGGGGGTACCGCCGCCAAAGTAGAGGGTGTCGGCGTTCCGGGGGCCGAAGGGGTTGTCCTTCAGGGCGCGGATCACCGCCTGGGTATACCGGTCCATCCCCTCTTCCCCCGCCGGCAAGGAGTAAAAGTCGCAGTATGGGCACTTAGACACGCAGTAGGGCACATGGACATAAAGACCGATGGTTTCCACCGAATCCCCTCCTTTTGTGGAAAATTCCGGCGCGGCTGGAACCGGGGAATTGCCCCCACAGCTGCACCGGGGAAAAGCCATTGGAATAAAATGCCTAAAATAACAAGAGAGCCGCTGCGGGTGGAAAAAACAGCCCCCGGGAGAGCAGGATTCCCCCAAGGGGAAAAACCAGCCGAATCCACCGGTTTTCCCCGTGGAGTTGGGGTGAAACCCATTTGACAACCGGTGGTTTGGAGCATACAATTCAAGGGGAACCGGTGCTATTTCCCGCAGAAATCCTCAAGCGGGTTCCCCGACCCTTAAGTTCTAGGCGGCTCTTCAGGGGGTGCTGGGGTTCGTTCCTATTTTGTGAAAGGGCCTGGCTGTGCAGAAGCATGTGCTGGCCAACAGCGGTTCTGCGTTATGCGCTTCCCCGAGGGAAGGGTATGGTTTTACAGGCCGGATGGTCAAAAAATCCCGGAAAGGCTGTTTCCTTATTATACGATGGAATAAACCGCCGGTCAATTGCCCACCTTTTGGCATAAAAGTTCTACCGATTTTCTGATTATCTTGGCACCACTCCGCAAATGTCGGAATTGCTTGGATTATCAAGCATTTCCGGCATTTTGCGTTTCGGAAGATACCCCGCATATCATGGCATATCGGAGCCTCATTTGGCGGTCAAAAGTAGTAAAACCGTAGTAGAAAACCGGCCTTACTACTAAGCCGCCAGCTTGTCCATCGCCGCCTTCGCAGAGGCGTAATCCGCATGAGCGTAATAGTTCAGCGTCATGGTGATGTTGGAATGGCCCATGATGTATTGCAGGTCTTTGGGGTTCATTCCAGCCTGGGCAAGCCGAGTGCAGAAAGTGTGGCGCATGGTATGAGGCGTGATGTTCGGCAGGGCCTCATCAGGCTTGTGGTGCTTGTTGTACTTCCTGACAAGCCCCTGGAACATGCTCTCGTAGCAGGACGCCGTTTTGGGAAGGCCGCTTTGGTTGAGGAACAGGAAGTTGGTGTAACCCCCGATATTGACCGGGGCGGCCTTGCCCCTGTTCTTCACCGCCCGCTTCAATGCCTGGTAGACCTTCTCGCTCATGGGGATCTGCCGCACGCCGTTCTTGGTCTTGGGCGCATCCACATAGTAGCCGAGCTCGCTGTCCCGCAGAAGCTGGTGGTCCACATCGATCCGGCGGTTCTCAAAATCCAGATCTACCGTCAGACCGCACAGCTCGGAGACGCGGAGGCCGGTCCCCAGCAGGACGATGATCTCATCGCAATACTTCTGGTAGACCGGGTCGCTGCCGGCGAAGGCCAGGAGGCGGTCCTCCTGTTCCTGGGTCAGCGCGACTTTTTCCTCCGTGTCATCCTCCAGGACCGTGTCCATAGCGAAGTTGAACGGGTTTTTTCGGATGCAGTCGTCCTCAATCGCCGTGTAAAAGGCCGCTTTCAAAGACCGCTTCCAGTTGTTGATGGTCTTGTAGGCATAGCCCTTCTCGCTCATTCTGATGGCCCATTCCTTGGCGTCCGAGAGTTTCACCGTGTCAATGCTTCGGGAGCCCAGGGGGTCGCTTTTCAGAACGGACATCAGGTATTCCCGGCCCTTCTCGGTGCTCCGCTTGACATTCTTCCGATGGCTGTTCTGCCGGGCATAAAGCTGGCAGACCGTCATCTTCTTGCCGATGGTGTCGATTCCATCGTTCAGGTCTCGCAGGATCTCCTTGACCTTCTCACGGAGCGAGATGTCATCCCGCTTGCCCGTGGGGGTCTTGTCGGTGGGGACCAGTTTCCAGGCATACACGAATTGAGTCTTTCCGCAGGCGTCCGTGTACTTGTAAGCGTATCTTCCGTCTTTTCTCTGGCTCTCTCCAGTTCTTAAAATTCGACCTTTGCTATCGCGTCTTTTCTCTGACATGATGTAAAGCTCCCTTCCATCGCTGGAATGAGCCTCGATACGCTATACATATTATACCGCGCCCTGGGCCCATTGTCAGCCGGCTTCGTCAAATAACCTCCAGTTCGTCTATGACTTTCTCAAACTGCTTGCGCTTGATCTGGAGGCGGTTGCCGTTCATAATGAGCCAGTTGGCGTCAGGGTTTTCCTCGGCTAACCTGCGGAGCTTCTTCTCCCCAATGCGAAAATATCTGGACGCCTCCTCAATGGAAAGCGTGTACTTTTGCCAGATAGGAATATCGTTCGTGTTCAAATACAACACCTCCTAATAATTTGCGCGTCCCCTTTCCAGAGGACGGTGTTGCAAAGAATAAGAGGCAGAAAACGGATGGCCGCCGGCTGCGGCTCCACGGGAATTTCACCCCGGCCCATGCTGATGGGTGCGGCGCACGATGCTTTGCGGGCGTCCAATGCGCGAGTCTCATTATCCTGCCTGCGCATCCTTGCCCACAGGCTGCCACACCTGTTTTACGGCTCGGTTTTGTCGCTCACCTGTTTGGTAGGGGTCCCGTCCTGCGGACTTGCAACAGGGTCATGGCGCACCGGCCGACCGGCTCCACACAGACAGATCGTATCCGTCTGCCTTATGCTGCGCCGGAGGCCTCCCACCGGGCTTTCTTTGTCAAAGAGCATGGAGCTTCACTTCCGGACCGTTGGGACAGGGAAAGGGAGAAGAAACCTGCCCCGCTGGTTTTAGACCGGCAGTACATTGAAGTTCGTCACAATGCTGTAAATCAGCTTCGTTTCAAGCCTGAGCCGCATATCTTCATCCACATACAGGTACTCGTTCCCATACTCGTCCTTCACAGGCCTGGTGGCAAGAGCCCGGATGTAATTCTGATAGTGAGCGACCACGGCGGCAAGGGCGCCCTCGTCACCGTTCACGGCTGCCAGGATCACAGACACCGGGATAGGTTTCACTTGTCCGGCCATTCAAATCCCTCCTTCATCAGATACTCGCGCAATTCTTTCAGTGTAACGAGCCGCCGCTTGGATACGGTCTGATGGACGATGTTCAGTTTCTCGCTGATCTCACGGTCCGTCATACCCAGGAAGTAGGACAGCAGGATCACATCCCGCTTGCCCTCCGGCAGCTGCGCCAAGGCGTCAGCCAGAAGATCGCCGGCAACGACTACCGGAAGTCCCAGCACTTCAAAGACATGCTCGCCCATAAAGTGCTTGTCCCACACGGCGGTCTGTTCCAGCTCAGAGGCGGTCAGCTCTCCAAAGGATTTTTCCTGGGATTGGAGACTGGCAAGCTCGCGCTGGATGTACCGGGCCTCATTCTTCAAAACTCTGACACAGAAAGCGCCAAACTGATTTTGAATACGCTGCTCATAGGAGTCTTTCATTTTCTCACCTCCCTTCGCGCCGCACGGGTGCGGGGTGGTGATCTCCTCCCTTTCGCCTCAGTAATGCAAGGTTTGCGATTTTGGCAACCGCGAAAGGAAGAAAATTTTTATGAAAGGCTCCGCCGTATGGTGGAGGCTCGCATAAACAGCAAAAAGCGCCTGTCTGAAAAACACAGACAGGCGCCAATGAACTATTAAACGCTTTTATGTAATCACACAGTTCATACTCGCGAGTAGAATGTGCCCCGGTAGTAGCCGGGCTTTTTTTGATGGTGCGGTTATTGTCTTATTTTGTCGAAATGTTTTTTGCCTCACGGCGGCCCCTCCTAAAGCCGCCATAATCTTTAGCGTGTGGTCGTCATTCCTCTAAAGGAAAAAAAGAGCGGCGGCCTTGATTTGTTCAAAGCCGCCGTAAGGGTGGGACAAAGGCGTGATTATTGTCTGCTGGACGACGGCTTTTTTTCTTTTGCCGTCGTCCGGCAGGTTCAATCTTATTTACTGTTGATGAGCCGCATCAGCATCAGCCTGGGTGATTTGCCCGTTGTCAACCGCATCATTGAG
>OLKG01001162.1_pt1 | contig 20526 bp, 15 predicted proteins | sample 1603371 | NCBI WGS metagenome assembly OLKG01 (sample SAMN04168657, study PRJEB22393) | human gut metagenome | biome: human gut microbiome; feature: stool | host: Homo sapiens | collected 2014-03-20 | reverse complement strand
AACTACTTCTTCCTCTTCCTGGGCAGCGCTATCTGCTCCACGGTGGTGGAATGGATCGCCGGTCACCTGCTGGAGAAGGCCACCCACACCCGCTGGTGGGACTACTCCAACCGGCGCGGCAACCTGGACGGTTACATCTGTGTCGGCTCCTTCCTCCTGTGGGGCGTGCTGGGCCTGGCGGCCGTACAGTGGATCAATCCTCTGCTCCTGGCCCTCTACCGCTGGCTGCCCCCGCTGGTGGGGGAAATCCTGCTGTGGGTGCTGCTGGCCCTGCTGGCGGCGGACATCGCGGGCACCGTGCTGACCCTCTGCGGCGTCCGCAGCAGCCTGCCCCCGCTGGAGAACCTAAACAGCCGTCTGGCCGCCCTCTCCGTCCGGCTTGGGGAGTGGATTCTCCGCCGCGCCGAGGGGCGCATTCAGAAGGCCCACCCCGGCGCGGTCTTTTCCCGCCGGCGGGAAAAGACCACCGTCAGCCCCTTTGCCCGGGGGGCCAGCTTTTACAGCATTCTGCTCCTGTTCTTTATTGGCGGAGTGGCCGGTGATCTGGCCGAAACCATCTTCTGCCGCCTCAAAATGGGCTGGTGGATGAGCCGCAGCAGTGTGGTATGGGGCCCCTTCAGCATTGTGTGGGGCCTGGCCCTGGCAGCCGCCACCCTGTTCCTCTACAAATACCGGGACCGCTCGGCCTCCTTTTTCTTTGTGGCGGGCACCCTGCTGGGCGGCCTGTATGAGTACCTGTGCAGCGTCTTTACCGAGCTGGTGTTCGGCACCGTGTTCTGGGACTACAGCGCTATTCCCTTCAACCTGGGCGGGCGCATCAACCTGCTGTACTGCTTCTTCTGGGGCTTCGCCGCGGTGGCCTGGTTCCGGGGGCTCTACCCCATCCTGGCCCGCTGGATCGCCAAGATTCCACCGCGCCCCGGGAAAGCGGTGGTCTGGCTGCTCATCGCCTTCATGTCCGTCAATATGGCGGTCAGCGGCCTGGCCCTGGCACGCTACAGCGCCCGGGCCGCCGGAGAGCCCGCCGACGCGGCCTGGGAGCAGTACATGGATGCCCACTACGGTGACGACGTGATGGAGCGCATCTACCCCTATGCGAAGATGACTGGCTGAGTCCAAGCCGTCAAGCACCCTCCGGGTCATGAGACCTGGAGGGTGCCTTTACATGGGGCGGAGAGAGCCGCGTGGGAGGGCGTCGGCTCTGCCCCGCCGGGGCCCCCATCTTTATTTTATCTGTCCGGCGGAACTGAATTCCGCCGGCATCAAGGTTTTGGGCCCACGGCCCAAAACGCTTGGACGGCGCAAAGCGCCGCCCCGCCGTCGGCGGGGCCCCCGAAGAGGCCGCCATATAAAACGGGCCCCGGACGTTTTCGTCCGGGGCCCTTGTGCGAGCTTGTTTACTTGTAGAGCTCCACCAGTCTGGTGAGATGCTCATAGCGCTCCTTGGCGGCCTCTTCGTTCTGGGCAAACAGCTCCTTGGCGCGCTCGGGGAAGGCGCGGGTCAGGGAGGAGTAGCGGGCCTCGTTCATCAGGAACTCCTGATAGCCGCCGGCGGGGGCCTTGGAGTCCAGGGTGAACGGGTTCTTGCCCTCGGCCTTCAGAGCGGGGTTGAACCGGAACAGGTTCCAGTAGCCGCACTCCACGGCCTTCTTCATCTCAACCTGGCAGTTGGCCATACCGCCCTTGATGGAGTGCATCTCACAGGGGGCGTAGCCGATGACCAGGGAGGGGCCGTGGTAGGCCTCAGCCTCGGTGATGGCCTTCAGAGTCTGGTTGGGGTTGGCGCCCATGGCCACCTGGGCCACGTAGACGTAGCCGTACTGCATGGCGATCTCCGCAAGGCTCTTCTTGGGCTGGTTCTTGCCGGCGGCGGCAAACTGGGCCACCTGGCCGATATTGGAGGACTTGGAGGCCTGTCCGCCGGTGTTGGAATAGACCTCGGTATCGAAGACGAAGATGTTGACGTCCTCGCCGGAGGCGATGACGTGATCCAGGCCGCCGTAGCCGATGTCGTAAGCCCAGCCGTCGCCGCCGAAGATCCACACGGACTTCTTAACCAGATACTCCTTCTCCTGGAGAATCTCAGCGGCCAGCTTGCAGGCGTCACACTGGCAGAGCTTCTCACCCTTGGCCTGCAGCTCTTTGCCAAACGCCTGGATCTCGGGCTTGGAGCTGGCCAGCAGCTCGTCCACCGTGCACAGGCCGTCCTCCAGAGCGGCGATGTAGGCCTTGGTGGCCTCGGCGTTGGCCGCGCCGTCCTCCATGGTATCCAGCCACTTCTGGGCAGTCTCCTTAATGGCTGGAGTGCACCACTCCACGGCCAGCAGGGCGCGGGTCTTGTCGGCCAGGCGGCTGCGGATGGCCTTCTGGCCCAGGTGCAGGCCAAGGCCGTGCTCGGCGTTATCCTCGAACAGGGAGTTGGCCCAGGCGGGACCCTTGCCCTCCTTGTTGACGGTGTAGGGAGAGGTGGCAGCCGGGCCGCCCCAGATGGAGGAACAGCCGGTGGCGTTGGAAATATACATACGGTCGCCGCAGACCTGGGTGACCAGGCGGGCATAGGCGGTCTCGGCGCAGCCGGCGCAGGAGCCGGAGAACTCCAGCAGGGGCTGCTTGAACTGGCTGCCCTTGACGGTATTGGTGTCCTCCACGTCGGCCTTGGGGGCCACCTTGGCCACCATGTAGTCAAAGACCTCCTGCTCGGCAGCCTGGGACTCCTGGGGCTTCATGGTCAGGGCCTTGACGGGGCAGGTGCTCACACACACGGAGCAGCCCATGCAGTCCAGCGGGGAAATGGCAATGGCAAACTTGTATACACCCTTGCCCTTGCCGGCCTTGATGTCCACGATCTTGGCCTGAGCGGGGGCGTTCTTGGCCTCCTCCTCAGTGAGGGCATAGGGCCGGATGGTGGCGTGGGGGCAGACATAGGAGCACTGGTTGCACTGGATGCACTTGGTCTGATCCCACTCGGGCACGCTGACGGCCACGCCGCGCTTCTCATAGGCGGAAGCGCCCTGGCAGAAGGTGCCGTCCTCGTGGCCGTTGGCAAAGGCGGAGACGGGCAGGCTGTCGCCGTCCATGCGGCCCACGGGCTCCATGATCTCCTTGACCATCTTCACGGTGGCGGCGTTGCCCTCCACGTGCTCGGCCACGGTCTCGTCCTTGGCGTCCTTCCAGGAGGCGGGCACCTCAAACTTGTGGAACGCGGTGGCGCCCATGTCGATGGCCTTGTGGTTCATATCCACCACGTCCTGGCCCTTCTTCAGGTAGGAGTGGGTGGCGGCGTCCTTCATGTAGCCCACAGCCTCGCTCTCAGGCATGACCTTAGCCAGAGAGAAGAAGGCGGACTGCAGGATGGTGTTGGTGCGCTTGCCCATGCCGATTTCCTTGGCCAGGTCGATGGCGTTGATGGTGTAGACCTGAATGTTGTTCTTGGCGATGTAGCGCTTGGAGGCGGCATCCAGATGGTGGCTCAGCTCCTCGTCGCTCCACTGGCAGTTGATCAGGAACACACCGCCGGGCTTCACGTCCCGGACAATGGGGAAGTGCTTGGTGATGTAGGCGGGCACGTGGCAGGCCACGAAGTCGGCCTTGTTGATGTAGTAGGAAGACTTGATGGGGGAGTCGCCGAAGCGCAGGTGGCTGATGGTGACGCCGCCGGTCTTCTTGGAGTCGTACTGGAAGTACGCCTGGACATACTTGTCGGTATGGTCGCCGATGATCTTGATGGAGTTCTTGTTGGCGCCCACGGTGCCGTCGCCGCCCAGGCCCCAGAACTTGCACTCGATGGTGGAGCCGCCGGCGGTGCTGATGTGTTCCCCCACGTCCAGAGAGCGGTGGGTCACATCGTCCACGATGCCCACGGTGAAGTGGTTTTTCTGCTCGCCGGCCATGTTGTCGTACACAGCCTTCATCTGGGCGGGGGTGGTGTCCTTGGAGCTGAGGCCGTACCGGCCGGCCAGCACCTTGATCCCGCTGCGCCCGGCTTCCGCCAGGGCGGTGCACACATCCTCATACAGGGGCTCGCCGATGGCGCCGGGCTCCTTGGTCCGGTCCAGGACGGAGATGGTCTGGACGGTATCCGGCAGCTTGGCCAGGAAGTGGGACACGGAGAAGGGGCGGTACAGATGGACCTGGATCATGCCCACCTTTTCGCCCTGGGCGTTCAGGTAGTCGATGACCTCCCCCAGGGTGCCGCAGACGCTGCCCATGGCGATGACCACCCGGTCCGCGTCCGGCGCGCCGTAGTAGTTGAACAGCTGGTAGTCCCGCCCCGTCAGGTCGCTGACGGCCTTCATGTATTCCTCCACGATGGCGGGCAGGCGGTCATAGGCGCCGTTGCAGGCCTCCCGGTGCTGGAAGAAGGTGTCCGGGTTCTGGACGGTGTTGCGGACCGTGGGATGCTCGCTGTTCAGGGCCCGGGCCTTGAAGCGGCGGACGGCGTCCCAGTCCACCAGGCGGCTCATGTCGTCGTAGTCCAGCACCTCGATCTTCTGGATCTCATGGGAGGTGCGGAAGCCCTCAAAGAAGTGCTGGAAGGGGATGCTGCCCTTGATGGCGGCGAGATGGGCCACGGCGCCCAGGTCCATGCACTCCTGCACGCTGGAGGAGGCCAGCTGGGCGAAGCCCGTCTGGCGGCAGCCCATGACGTCAGAGTGGTCGCCGAAGATGGACAGGCCGTGGGTGGACACCGTCCGGGCGGAGACGTGCATGACACCGGGCAGCATGGAGCCCGCGATTCGGTACATGGGCGGGATCATCAGCAGCAGGCCCTGGGAGGCGGTGTAGGTGGTGGCCAAGGATCCGGTCTCCAGCGCGCCGTGCATGGCGCCGCAGGCGCCGGACTCGGCCTGGAGCTCCATCAGCTTCACAGGCTGGCCGAAGATATTCTTCATGCCAGCGGCGGCCCACTCATCCACGTGGTCTGCCATGGGGCTGGAGGGCGTGATGGGGTAGATCGTCGCCACTTCCGTGAACGCGTAGGAGATATAGGCGGCTGCCTCGTTGCCGTCCATGGTCTTGAATTTCTTGAGGCTCATGCGGTCTCGCTCCTTTTTTCCATCCTCTCGGGGAGGACAGCGTGATTTCCTTTCCTACTTTACCGCAGGGGGATGCCTCCTGTCCAAATCCATGGAATTTATGAAAAATCCCGCGGATTTTCCACGGATGCGGACGGCAATCTCCCCAGTTTTCCCAGGAGTTTTTGTGCCCGGCCGCGCTTTTGCGTCCAGGCCGGGCATGTGCCTGCCGCTGTTTTCCGGCTTTTTCCGGCATGGTTCGGCCCGGCGCGGGACAAGCTAGGGCGGAGGTGATCTAAATGCATGATGACAGCCGCAAGGTAGAGCTCCCCCGGCGGAGAAAGCAGGAGAAGCCCATCCCCAGCGTCTATCCGGTGCTGGACACCGATCTGGCCCGGGACAACGTGGAAAACGACATTCCGGCGGCAGACCTGGAGGACCTGTGAGGACTCCGGACTTCTTCCCCACAGCTGGGAGGTGAAGCGAATGGCAAGCATTTCCGTCTCCCTGGACCGGAACGCGGACCGGCATGACGTGAAGCTGCTGAAGCGGGAGCTGGACACCCTGCCGGGCGTCACCTCCGTCAGCGTCAGCAGCGGCGGACAGCTGGCGGTGGACTACGACGCCACAGGCGTCCGGCAGGCGGACATTCTGGAAAAGATCCAGGCGCTGGGCTACCACGTCCGGCAGGAACACGCATAACAAAACCGGGAACCGGCCAAAAAGCCGGCTCCCGGTTTGTTTATGTTCCGTTGGCGGACTCCCGGAGGCCTGGAAGAAACTCCTCCCCCGCCGCCTCCATAGCCAGACTCCCCGCGGAGAGCTCCGTGAGGCGGGGAACGAACTGTTCCGCCCCGCCCGCCGGGAACGCCGCCCGCAGGCGGATGTCCGCGCCGTACTCCGTGTCCCGCACCACGCCGCCGCAAGCGGTGATCTCCAGCTTCACCCGCTCGAAGAGGGGGTATGTGCAGGGCACGTCCCACAGCGTCCACAGGCTCATGGTGCTGATGCCCACGGCGTCCAGGGCGTCCTTGGCTCCCTTGGTATAGGCCCGGGTCAGTCCCCCGGCCCCCAGCAGCACGCCGCCGAAGTACCTTGTCACCACGCAGCATACGTTGGTGACGCTCTCCCGCTGGAACACGTTCAGCATGGGCTGGCCCGCCGTGCCCTGGGGCTCCCCGTCGTCGGAGTAACGGACCACGCCGCCCTCCTGCAGCAGATAGCACCAGCAGTTGTGGCGGGCGTCGTAGTAGCGCTTCTTCATCTCCTCGATGCGCTCCCGGGCCTCTGCCTCGGTCTCCACCCGCCAGATGTGGCTGATGAAGCGGGATCGCTTCTCCGTGAACGCGCTCTCCCCGTTTTCAAAGGGCACCCGATAGGTGGTCATAGCCGTCCTCCCTGTCTGCTCCGCGCTCATTTCCACACGTCCCGCCGGTCCGTCCGGCCCGCCAGATAGTCCATGGACACGCCGAAGTGGTCCGCCAGGGCGCACAGATTATGGAAACTGGGCAAATTATTTCCAGACTCAAATTTCTGGTAATGCCGTTCTCCAATTCCAATGGCCGTGGCAACCTGGGCCTGGGTTTCTCCGCGCTCTTTTCGGAGCGATCGCAATTTTTCCTGAAATTCCATGCGTCCCCCTTGACACGCCAAATTTTAGGTATTATACTAAACTTAGAAACACGCCATTTTTTATGTTATTCGAGGTGATTTTTAGGATGACAGATTTTATGAAATGGCTCTATCCCCGGTATATCCGCCCTTATGTGGAGGCGGCGCCCCAGGAAGAATATGAGATGTGGCTGTCCCTGATGGAGAGCGACTTGGAATATCAATTCCGGGAGGAATTCGACAAGACCCTGGAATTCACCGCCATCCACGTCTTCCTGCTGGGCCTGCGCACCGGGGCGGGCCTGGGGGCGCTCATTCCACAAGGAACGGCGCCATCTGCCCCAGGACCTTCGGCGTGCACACCGCCGTGACCGCGATGGTCTCCCCGTACTCCACGTTCTCCACCTTGGCCTCCCGGTACAGCTGGTCCAGCAGGCCGCCCTTGTCGTAGGGGATGTGCAGCACACAGCGGCGGCTGCCGCTGTCCAGGCGTTCCCCGATCATCTCCAACAGCTTGTCCACACCCTCGCCGGTCTTGGCGGAGAGGGAGCAGATATCCTGACCGTGGGGCATGATCTCTCCGGCGGGCAGCCGGTCGGACTTGTTGAACACGTCGATCCGGGGCAGCTCTCCGGCCCCCAGCTCCCGGATCAGGTTCTCCACCACCGCCGCCTGCTGCTGCCACTCCGGGTTGGACACGTCGATGACGTGGAGCAGCAGATCTGCGTACTCCAACTCCTCCAGCGTGGCCTTGAATGCCTCCACCAGCTGGTGGGGCAGCTTGCGGATGAACCCCACCGTGTCGGAGATCACCACGTCCAGCGTGTCGCTGACCGTGAGAAGGCGGCTGGTGGTGTCCAGCGTGTCGAACAGCCGGTTGTTGGCGGGGATGCCCGCTCCGGTCAGGTGGTTCAGCAGCGTGGACTTGCCCGCGTTGGTATAGCCCACAATGGCCACCACCGGGATTTCGTTCTTCTGCCGCCGCTGCCGCTGGGTGGAGCGCACCCGGCGGACCTCCTCCAGGTCCTCCCGGAGCTTGTCGATCTTCCGGCGGATGTGGCGGCGGTCCGTCTCCAGCTGGGTTTCGCCGGGGCCCTTGGAGCCGATGGGCCCCTTGCCGCTGGTGCCCGCCTGTCGCTCCAGATGGGTCCACATGCCGGTCAGCCGGGGCAGCAGATACTGGTACTGGGCCAGCTCCACCTGGAGCCGCCCTTCCTTGGTCTTGGCCCGCTGGGCGAAGATGTCCAGGATCAATCCGCACCGGTCCAGCACCTGAACGCCCAGCAGCTCCGTCAGCACCCGCATCTGGGAGGGGGACAGATCGTTGTCGAAGATCACCATGGTGGCGCCGGTGTTCTCGCAGTAGAGCTGCACCTCCGCCACCTTGCCCTCCCCGATGAAGGTCCGGGGGTCCGGGGACGGCCGGTTCTGCAGCACAATCCCCACGGTCTCGCCTCCGGCGGTCTCCACCAGGGCGGAGAGCTCCTCCATAGTGTCCTCGTCGGCGTTTTCCTCTTTTTTCAGCACCGGGGAGTTCAACCCCACCAGCACCACTTTGTCTCGTACTTCCTGTGTCTCTGCCATGCAAACTCCTTATTTTTGATAGGCCTCCACGACTTGGCCCACATAGATCCGGTGCCAGCCGCCCTGCCCCGGCGTGTAGAAGGGCAGGATCTCCCCCTCCCCCAGCACGCAGGCAGGGTCCATGTCCTGGGCGTACAGCTTCCGGCACACCAGGACCCACTCCGCCTCGTCAAAGAAGGGCGCGTCCCCGGCCCCCCAGCGGACCGTCAGGCCGCACGCTTTCACCTTGTCCACGTCCCGGCCGCTCTTGCCACCGCAGAGGGCGGTCACTTTTTTTGCCTCCTCCGGCAGGATGGAGACGGTGAAATAATCGTGGGACTCCATAAATTGATAGGTATATCGCTCGGGCCGCACGTAGACTGTGCAGACCGGCAGGTTCCACAGCCGGCCCAACTGGCACCAGCCGATGGTCATGGTGTTCAGGCCGGTCTTGTCTCCGGCAGTCAGCAGCGGGGGCTGCCGTCCGAAAACATGCAGGATCTCCGGCGTCAAACGCTCCAACTCCACAGGATGCAGCTTCATGCAAACGCTCCTTCCGCTTCATTGATACCATACAGTATATGCGCTTTTGCCGGAAAAGTAAATGAAAAAAGGGCCTGCCCAACCGGCAGACCCTTTTTGTGACGTGTCAGACTTACTTGTCCAGACCGAACTTCTTGTTGAACTTGGCCACGCGTCCGCCGGTATCCACCAGCTTCTGCTTGCCCGTGAAGAAGGGGTGACACTTCGAGCAGACTTCCACCTTGATATCCTTCTTGGTAGAACCTGTCTCAATCACATTACCGCAGGCGCAAGTAATCGTAGTCTGCTGATAATTGGGATGGATTCCTTCCTTCATTGCTCTCGTTCACCTCTTTCTGATCCAGACTACCTCGCCGGAGCTTTCACCCCATAAAGGCGTTTATCAGTGTATCACACGGACGTCAAGATTGCAAGACCTTTTTTCATTTTTCCGGAGATTTTTTCAGGAGGGGCGAAACTGCTCCACCCACTCCGGCGTACAGTCCGCAAACCAGTCCTGATGGTCCGGGTCCTCCGGGTCGTAGAGCCGGTCCGTCAGGGCCTGGAAGGCGCTCCACTGCTCCTCGGTCAAAACATGGACGGAGATGCCGTCCTCTTCCTGCCACCGCTCCAGGATCTCCGCCTCCTGCTCCCGGTTCCGGAGCCGCTGGTCCGCCATGGCCTCCCGGCCGCAGCGGTCCACCGCCTCCCGCAGGTCCGGGGAGAGGGAGTCGTACAGATCACTGTTCATGGTGAGGATGGCGGGCTCATAAAATGCCGGGAAGATGGTCACGTCCGTCTGGACCGTCTGGTAGCCCGCCGTGTCCGCCTCCGCCAGGGTGCTCTCCTGGCCGTCATAGTAACCTGCGGCCAGAGGCGTTATCACCTCTGAAAAACCAGAGGAGTAATACGTTGCTCCCCAACAGTCCAGGTAGGACTTTGACAGTTCCAGCATCCCAGCCGTGCGGATGCGCAGCCCTTCCAGGTCCTCCGGGGCAGTCACCGGCCGGTCGGCGGTCAGATACCGGAAGCCCAGCTCCCCGTATGCCAAGCCCCGGAGCCCCAGCTCCGCCAGGACACCGTTCAGTGCCTCTCCGCCGGTGCTGTCCAGGACCTCCGCCGCCGTTTCGGCGTCCGGGAACAGAAAGGGCATGGTCACGGAGAAAAACGGTCTGCCCAACTCTTCTTCGTCGCCGTAGGAGCCATATACGAAACTGCTGTCCAGATAGAGGTCCACGATCCCGGCCGCAGCCTGCTCCAGGGAGGTAACCCTATCGAGGGGCATCGGCTGAACCTCCACCGCCACGGCGCCTTCCGTGGCGTCGGACAGTGCCTCGGCAAAAGATTCCGCCGCGTCCCAGCAGGTGGAGCCCTCCGGCTGGCCCACCACCAGGGTCCAGGTTGTCTCAACATTCTTCGGAACCGGCGGCTCCTCTGAAACCTCCTCCGGCACTCCGCCGGTGCAGCCGGTGAGGGCCAGGACCGCCAGACCGGCAGCGGTCAGCTTGGTAAGACGGCGCTTCATTTCAGGTCCCTCCTTCTTGTTCCAGCGCCCGCCCCAGGTCCGCCAGATACCGAGCCTGCTGGCGGCGGAGGTAGCCCTTGGCAAAGAAGCGCATCCAGGGCTTTTTTACGGTGATGGTCTCGGTGAAGGTGACCTGGGTGCCGCCGCCCTCCGGCCGGAATTCCCCGGCCCACCGGCCCGCCAGATTGGCATTGTCCAGGTCAAAGGCCCAGCGGGACAGGGGGCGGCGTTCCGTGACGGTGAAGCGGGTGGGAAAGCCGCTTCTGTCGTACTCCGTAAAGGCGTCCTCACCGACGTGGTCCAGACGGCTCAGATCGCTGCGCCACTGCCAGCAGTCCAGATCCGTCACCACCGCCCACACCCGCTCCGGCGGATACGGCACCAGGGCCGTGGCTATACTGACGATTTCCCTTCCCATTGGCCTTCCTCCTCAAATCTCCATGGTCTCGCCTGCAGCCAGGAAATACAGGGCCCGGCGGACCACCTTCTTTTCCAGCACCCGCTCCAGGGCCCGGCTATATGCCTCCAGCTGGGGGCGGTAGTGCTCCGCCCGCTGCCGGACCTCCAATGCCGAGAACACACGGTCCGTTTTGAAGTCCACCACGGTCAGGCCGTCTGCCGTCTCGAAGCAGCAGTCCACCACGCCCTGGAGGAGGATTTCCTCCCCCGCCGCCGCGGCGGGATCGTAGTCCCGGGCATCCATCAGCAGGGTGAAGCGATACTCCCGCAGGACGCTTCGGCTTTTGCGGATCTCCTCCGCCAGGGGGGAGCGGAGAAACCGCTCCAAAGGCGCGGTCTCCACGGCCGCGGCCTGCTGGTCCGTCAGCAGGCTCCGCTGCCGCAGGGCCTCGATCTGGCCCGCCACGTCAACGTTTGAGAAGTCCAGGTATTGCAGCACCAGGTGGGTGGCAGTGCCCCGCTCTGCCGGGGTCAGGCCCTGCCGCTCCCGCCGGAAATTCGGCTGGCTCAGGGGCCGGAGGTACGGGGTATGGGCGGCATACTCCGCGATCTCCTGGTCCGCAGGGCGGCCCTTCAGCTGGGTGGCCGTCACCTTGGCGGGCAGGGCCGTCTCCCGCTGGTAGGGGTAGATGAAAGACAGCAGCTCCGGGTCAAAGAGGGCGGTCTCCCCTGTCTCCTCCGCCGTCGCCTGGGGCCGAGCGGGCCGTTCCCGGTAGTCCTCACTGTCATGTAAAAACACTTGCCAGGATCTGTCCTCTCCAATATATAGCTGGTCAATCTCTGTCTCCGCCATAGCCCGCAGGGGTGCGGCCTCCGGCCGGCACAGCAGGGGCAGCAGGACCCAGTCCCCCAGGGTGCGGCCCTCTGCCACCGTCTCCGGCAGCACGGGACAAGCAGCCACAGCGGCCAGCTTCTGGAGCCGCCCGGTGGCGTTGTACAGGGCGTCCACCAGGATCAGCTTCTCCTTGGGCCGGGTCATGGCCACGTAGAGGATGCGCTGCTCCTCCGCTAGGTTCTCCCGCCGCAGCTTTTCCTGAATGGCCAGCCGGGCCAGGGTGGGATACTGGATTTTCCGCTCCAGGTCGATGCGCTTGGGCCCCAGGCCCATGTCCGGGTGCACCAGCACCGGCGTGTCGAAGTCCTGCCGGGAGAACGCGTGGTCCAGATCTGCCAGGATGACAATGGGGAACTCCAGGCCCTTGGACTTGTGGATGCTCATGAGCCGCACGCCGGCAGCCTCCGCCGGGCCCCGGGTGGCGGGAGCCTGGTCCTGCTCCAGCAGCCGCCGCAGCTGAGTGACGAAGGCGAAGAGGCCCCGGTATCCATTGCTCTCAAACTTCTCCGCGTGCTGGCTCAGGGCGATGAGATTCTCCCGCCGGGCCGCACCATCATCCATGGCGCCGAAGACCCCCAGCACATTCAGTCGGTTGTAGATGTGCCAGACCAGGCGGTGGACACTCATGTCCCGGCCCGCCTGCCGCAGGTCCGAGAGGGTTGCCAGGAAGTCTTTGCAGTCCTCTCCCCCATCGGCAGTCACAGCGTCGTAGTAGTCCCCGGTGGGGGCGGCGGAGCGAACCTCCGCCAGCCGGTCCGCCGTGAAGCCGAACAGGGGTGACCGGAGGACGGAGATCAGAGGCACGTCCTGCCGGGGGTTGTCCACGATCTCCAGCAGGGACAGCATGACGGAGATCTCCATGGTGTGGAAGAAGTCCCCGCTCTCCTGGAAAGAACAGGGGATGTCCCGCTCCGCCAGGGCGGCGGCGAAGGCGGCAGACCGGCTGCCGGGGGAACGCATCAGGATCACGATATCCTCCGGCCGGCAGGGGCGCAGGGTGCCGTCGCTCTCCGTGACGGGATAGCCCTCATCCAGCAGCTTCCGGATGCGCGCCGCCACGAACCGGGCCTCGGCGGTGACCTTCTTTACCGGCTTGTCATTCTCCCCCGCCTTCTGGTGGGCAGAGATGAGATGGAACTCTGTCTGGCAATCCATCCGCTCCGGGTAATACGCCGCCCCGAAGTGGAGGGCCTCGTCCTCGCCGTAGTCCATCTCCCCCATCTCCACAGACAAAATGTTGGAGAAGATGAAGTTGGTGCTCTCCAAAATCTCCCGCCGGGAGCGGAAGTTGCGGGACAGCAGGATCTTCCGCTCCTCTCCGTCAGCCGCCTCCTGCCAGGACTTGAACCGGTTGTATTTTCCCAGGAAAATGGTGGGGTCCGCCAGGCGGAAGCGGTAGATGCTCTGCTTCACGTCCCCCACAGTGAAGATGTTCTGCCCGTTTTTGGACACCGCCCGGAAGATGGCGTTTTGGATCTCGTTGGTGTCCTGGTACTCGTCCACCAGGATCTCCCGGTATCGGGCCGCCACCTGCTCCCCCAGCTCTGTGGGGGCACCGCCGGAACCCACCAGCAGGCCCAGGGCCAAGTGCTCCTGGTCGGAGAAGTCGGCAGCGTTCAGCCGCAGCTTCTCCTGCCGGTACCGCTCCGCAAAGTCCTCCGTCAGCTCCAGCAGGGCCACCATGGCCGGGGCCACGGCAGTCAGGTCCTCCATAGCCTCCTCCTCAGAGACAGACAACAGGCCCGCCAGCTTCTTCTCCTCCGCCTTGCACCGCTCCCACACCTGTTTCAGCGCGGCAATGCCCGGCTCGTCCTTCCGTCCTTTGGGGGTGGAAAGCCGGGGGAAGGCGACGGCCGCTTCCGTCTGCCGGGCCGCCTCCCAGGTCTGGACCTGGGCCAGGGCGTCAAAGGCCACAGACACCTGGAGAAACTTCTCCCCGTACCCCCGGTACAGCGCCTCGTCCCCCTCGGTCCGGGCGGAGGCGGACCGGAGCAGGGCCCCCCAATGGGCCCCCTTCCGGCGGATGGCGGCCAGCAGCTCGGCGGCGTAGGGGGTGTCATCAAAGCCGCCCTCCCAGCCGCCCCAGACGGTCCGGTTCTCCGCCAGCCACCCGGCCGGGTCCGCGTGGCTCTGGACCTTGTCGTACAGCTCCAGCACCAGGGCGGCCAGACGGCTGTCGTCCCGTCCGGCCCCCAGCGTGTCCGCCAGCAGGCCGCGGCCCTCGTCCAGCTGGTCATAGAAGTCCTCCAGCGTCCGGGAGAGCACCCGCTGGCGGATCAGCTGGGCCTCGTTATCGTCCAGCACCCGGAAGTCTGGGGTCAGGGCCCGGCTGTCCCCCTCCCGGGCCAGGAGGTGGGTGTTCTCCCGCAGCAGCGACGTGCAGAAGGCGTCCACGGTCTTGATGTCCGCCTGATACACCCGCAGCAGCTGCCGCCGGAGCTGCTGGTCCCCCGGCGTCTGGCCCAGCCGCTTGGACAGCTCGGAGGCGATCTTGCTCCGCAGCTCCGCCGCGGCGGCCTTGGTGTAGGTGATGATGAGGAAATCATCGATATTGCAGCGTTCCTCCGTCACATAGCGGAAAAGCCGGTCCACCAGTACCTTTGTCTTGCCGGAGCCGGCGGCGGCGGACACCAGCAGGCTGCCGCCCCGGTTTTCCACCACCGCCTGCTGCTGGGGGGTCAGGGTCAATTTTGCCATGTTACTGTCCGCCTCCTCTCTCTGTCTCCTCTTCCACCTGGCGCCAGAACTCCTCCGGCTTTACCGGCAGGATGTAGTGCAGGTGGTCGCCGTCCCGCCCATCCTGGAAGTGGCAGGCGTCGGCCCAGTCGCAGTATTTGCAGAAGCTGTCGTCCTCATTGTGGCAGCAGGGGTCCGCGTCGATGTTGCCGTCCCGGACCTCCCGGGCGATCTGGTGGAGCAGCCGCTCCACATACTGCCCCAGCCGCCCAAGCTGATCGGCGGAGGCCAGGGCGCCGGACACGTCCCCCTCCCGGTTTACCCGCACCGGTAGGAACCGGGGACTTTGCAGAGCCTCGTGCTCCATGGCCTGGAGCACCTCCGGTTCAGAGAGCAGCAGGCCCGTTCGGCGCAGCTCCTTCTCCCGCTGGCTCTGGAGCTGCTCCGGCGTGATATTTCGCTCGGCGGAGAGAATCTCATCCCGGGCAGGGAGATACAACACCCCGGCGGGCTCAATGTCCATGCCAAACCGCTGCTTGCCCTCCTTTTTCAGGGCGAACAGGTACAGCAGCATCTGGATATCCAGGCCCATCCGGACGGCGGCCAGGTCAAAGGCTTTCTTGCCGGACTTGTAGTCCACTACCCGGAGATACAGTCTGTTGTCCTTCACCCAGCCGTCCACCCGGTCCACCTTGCCGCCGATTCGCAGCTCCGCGTCCGGCTCGCTGACCGTCACCGCCGGCAGTTCTCCGCGCTCGCCGAAGGACAGCTCGAAGGCCAGGGGCACGAAGTCGGAGCAGCGCATCTCCTCGGCGATCTGGTCCACCACCGCGTAAGCGGTGTTCCGCAGCCGGGCGAAGAGGTACCGGAACCGGGCGTTCCGGCCCTCCAGATTTTGGAGCACCTCCGCCGCATACTGCTCAATATAGCGCCGCACCAAGGCGTGGAGGTCCTCCTCTCCCACTGCGGCAAAGCCGCCCCGGTCCAGCACGTCCTTTGTGACGTGCTCCAGCAGGTAGTGGAGGAAGGTTCCGATCTGGGGGGCGTCAAAGGCCGCCGCCCGGCGGGCCTTGGCCTTCAGTCCGTACTCCATAAAGTAGGCGAAGTGGCAGCTCCGCAGCCGCTCCACCCGGGAGGCGGACATGGAGATCCGCTCCCCGTACAGCGATTGTACCGCGCTCCTGGAGAGGCTCCCCCGCTTCAGCGCAGCCGCCCGCTCCATGGCCGCCATGGGGGGCGCCAGGACCTCATCATCTGCGAAATACCGCCACAGGATCCCCCCTGGGGCGGTCCCTGCGGTCTCCAAGGCAGGGATCTTTGCTGTAAGGCGATAAGCCTTGTCAGTCCCTTCATGCTCGATACGCAGCTCCGGAAACAGCGTTAGCAGGCGGTCCACTACAAAGGCAGGCCGCAGCTCTGCACCGGACACGTCCGCCGTGGGATAGCTGACCACCAGTCCCTCCCGGGGCTGAACCAGAGCGGCGTAGAGGTTCTGGAGCTCAATGCCCATCTGTTCCATGCCGCTGGGCGCCAGGCGGATGCCCCGCTGGGCCAATTCCTCCCGATCATCGTCGTTGAGAATGCCGCCGCTCTGTCCCACAGCGGGCAGCACATGGTCATTGGCCCCCAGCAGAAACAGGTAGGCATCCGTGTGACGGTCATTTCGGGTGATTTCCGTGACGGACACCTGGTCCAGAGACACGGGGATAGTGCCCACGCTGTACTGGGAGGCCACCTGCCGCAGCAGGCGGCTGAATTCATCGGTCCCCATAGGCTCGTCCCCCAGGATCTCCACGAACTGGTCCAGGATGGCGCAGAGGATCTCCCACAGCTGGGCGGTCTCCTCCGCGTCCTGGAGGCGCCCTGCCTCCGCCTGGGCCCGCATCTGTTCCTCCAGCGCGTTCTGGAGATTCAGATGCTCCAGGAAACTATAAAGGGAATTTACTTTCTCCCCAGCTGTAACGCCGGCTTTCAGCCCTTCATACAGCTCCGCAAGAGGTGCGCGTACCCGGCGGCGCAGCTCGTTCACCCGGTCCAGGCGGGCCTGGCGGCGCTTATCCCAAGGTGCGCCATAACCGTCCGGATTGTCGGTCCAGTCCACATCCCGGAGCCACATCTTCCCGTGGATCTCCCAGGTGAGAACGTAGTTTTCCAGCTCATCGCACTCCTCCGGCATCAGGCCCGCCAGGCCGGTCTTCAGCCAACGGAACATGTCCTCGTACTCCAAGCCGTTTTCCAGAGCGGAGAGGACGCCGGTGATGAGGCTCCACACGGGCTTTTCCAACATACTGCTCCGGCGGCTCAGATAGGCGGGGATGCTGTACCGCTCGAATACCGTCTCAATGGTGCCCTCGTAGTCGGTCATGTTCCGGGCGGCCACGGTGATATCCCGGTAGCGGCACTTCCCCGCCGCTACCAGGCGGCGGATGTCCGCTGCCGTCTGCTCCACCTCGGAAAAAGCGGTGTCCGCCTCCCGGACCCGGATGGCGGAGCTGTCTCCTTGGTAGGGCTCCCCCTCTCCGAAGAAGTGATGCTCCAAATATCCCAGGGCGGAGTCGTCGGCGCTGGTGAGCGTCCGGACCTCCCATGGGCAGCCCGCCTGGTCCGCCAGCCGCGTCAGCTGGTCCCGGGTGCGGAGAGAGACCTGAAACATCTCCTCCGCGCTGTCCGGCTCCCCCAGCAGCGTGACAGTGACAGACCGAGCCTGCCGCAGGATGCTCTCCAGCACCTGCCGCTCCTGGGCGTTGAAGTACGTGAAGCCGTCCACAAACACGTCCTTGCCGAAAGCGTAGCGGGAGGACTCCAGCGCCTCGCAGAGCTTGGTCATCCGGTCCCGGGCATCAAGGCCGGGGCGGTACAGCCGGGACTCATAGGCGCCGTACAGCAGGCTCAGGTCCAGCAGCTTGTCCCGGGTGGCGCCCTGGATTTCCCGTGCCTGGCTCTCCAGCAGCTCTGGGGACACGTCGTAGCAGCGCAGCTCGTCGAAGAGGTCCAGCAGCTGCTGTAAAAACGACGCCTTCTGAGAGGGACGGCGATACACCTTCAGCAAGGGGGCCACCTCTCCCAGGGCCTTCTGCAGGGTCAACAGCTTGCCGCCGGCATCCAATGTCACCTGAGCGGCGCCGCCGGTGATGGTCAGCACCCGGTCGCACAGGCGGCGGAGGCTGAGGACCTCCGCATGGCGGCTGGCAGTGTCTCCGCAGGCACGGCACAGATCCACCTCCGCCTGGTGGGAGGCGTGCTCCGGCACCAGCAGGATCTGCCGGCTGGAATCCCCCAGTTCTCCGATCCGGCGGAGCACCTGTTCCGATTTTCCCGTTTTGGCCCGGCCCATCAGGATCGTCAGCATGGCGGGACCTCCTTTGCGCAATTTCAAAATTCATTGTAGCATATCCCGCCGATTCGTGCTATCCTGTTTCTTGAAGATTTTCCGAGGAGGACTGACCCATGCACATTCCCCAAGGCCCCACAGCCGCCCTGGCGCTGGAGCTCTTCGACGACGCCCTGGCCGCTGCCCTCCGGCCGTCGCCGGACTATGATGTGAGCCGGTGGCTGTACGTCCCCAACCACTATTCGGAATACCGCTACATTCTGGGCACCCGGGGCCGGAAGCCCCTGATCTGCATGGGTATCAACCCCTCCACCGCCGCGCCGGACGCTCTGGACCCCACCCTCCAGTCCGCCCAGCGGATCGCGCTTTCCAACGGGTACGACAGCTTTTTGATGTTCAACGTCTACGCCCAGCGGGCCACCCGGCCCGACGATATGGAGCGGTCCTGCAACCCGGTGCTCCATGCGGAGAACCGAAGGGCCTTCCGGTATCTCCTCTCTCTGTCCCCGGCCCCCGCCCTGTGGGCCGCCTGGGGGAACATCATCGAGAAGCGAGGGTATCTGATGGATTGTATGCGGGACTTTGCCGCCGACGCCAGCGCCGCCGGGGCCGGGTGGTTCACCGCCGGCCCCCTGCTGAAATCCGGCCACCCCCACCACCCCCTGTATCTCAAGGGGGACACGAAGCTGCTGGCCTTCGACATCGACAGATATCTGCGGGACCGGGCAACCTGAACCGCTGCGAGGCACAAAGCAGGCCGCCCCCCAATGGGGACGGCCTGCTGTTTTTCTGTGTCACAGCCACTTTTTCTTCTTGAAGTAGATCACCAGCGCCGCCACGATCCCCACGCTCACCAGAATCACCGCCGGGTATCCGTACTTCCAGTGGAGCTCCGGCATCCCCACAAAGTTCATCCCATACCAGCCTACCAGCAGGGTCAGGGGCAGGAACACCGCCGTCACCACGGTGAAGATCTTCATCAGGTCGTTCTGCTGGATGGACAGCTGGGACTGATAGGCCTCCCGCAGTTGGGCCACGGACTCCCGCAGGGACTGGACCGCGTTCAGATACCGCTCCATCCGATTGCCCAAGTTTGCAAAGCGGCGGGTGTTCTGCTTGCCCAGCAGGCTGTTGTCGTTCTCCGCCAGCTCGTCAAAGATGGAATCCAGCTGCTCGTAGTACCGCTTCAGCCGCAGCAGCTCCTGCCGCCAAGCGATGATCCGGTCCAGATACGCCTCATGGGCACCGGTGAGCACCTCTGTCTCCCCATCGCTGATGTCCGCCTCCAGCCGGTCCAGATGGGCCATATCCCCCCTCAGCAGCCGGACGAAGAAGCGGTGGAGCACCTGCTCGTTGGACAGTGCCTCTTCCTCCGGCACCAGCAGGGCCGCCTGGGCGGCGTCCTCCGCTGCGTCGTCCTCACAGAAGACAAACAGGTCCTCCCGGTCCAGATACAGCAGCATCTGGGATGCTGCCGTCCGCTCGCTGCGCACGTCGTACCAGTCAAAGGCGATCAGATCGAAGTCCTCAAAGCCCTCAAACGCTTCGATCTGCCCCTCGTGGATGTAGTCCAGCACCTTGGCGTCCATATAGGGCTCCATCTCCCGGATGCGGGACATGGGCAGTACCTTTCGCATGGCGGTCTCTCTCCTCTCGGTCTCTCACAGGTTTTCCAGGCCGGCGTCCTTGGGCGGCAGGCCGTCATAGAGCCCGGCGCACTTCCACAGTGCCGCGAGAAACCAGATGATGCCCACCAGCAGGGCAATCAGGGCCATCAGTGCCAAAGCGTCCAGCAGCAGGCCGCCCAGCGTTCCGGCAATCTGTGCCGCCAACAGGACAAACCAGGCGGTCCGTGCCGAAGTGCCGTTCAGATCTGTCCCATAATGGGTCTCCATCTCCAAAATGGCCTGGATCACGCTCCAGGAAATATACAGGGCGACCGCCAGAGCAGCCAGCTCCAGGAGCGTACTCAGCCAGTTTGCGCCGGTCACGCCCAGCAAGTCTCCCACCCACAGGATACCCGTGTATATGGCCACAGCCACAGCAAAGGGGCGGAGTTTCCCGAATCGACCGCTCTCTCCCAACAATTCCCCTGCTGCCCGATAGAGTAAGATATAACCCGCAAAGGTCGGCAGCAGATTCAGTGTATGTCCGTTGATTGTCACATAAAAATTGATAAAGATCAAGAAGAACCCCCAAAAGATTCCCTTCACTGCATTTCCTCCTCCCGCTTCTTTTGTACATGCCTTTTTCCGAAATACAGCACCAGCACCCCCGCCGCGATCTTCACGGCGGCGTACAGGGCCGGGAACAGCAGCACACCTGCCGGGAACACGTCAAGCAGATTCACTCCGCCCATCTCCGCCATATCCCAGCCGATCAGACCCGTGAATCCGCCCAGCATCCCCCGGTACGCCAGATAAAACAGCGCCAGCTGCACCAGATCCAATACGCCCCAGGCGATCAGCACCCATCCCAGCAGGTACCACTTCCGCTTGCTAAAGGCCAAAAAACGCTCCACCCAGTCCTTCCGTTCCTGGGGCGGCGGCTGCTTCTCCTCCGGCTTCGTCTGCTCCAGCTGGAGGCGGAGCAGATAGTCTGTTGTCACACCGAAAATATCCGCCAGGGCCACCACTTTGTCCGTCTCCGGCATGGTCTCGTCCCGTTCCCAGCGGCTGACGGCCTGCCGGCTCACCTGCAGGCGCTCGGCCAGCGCGTCCTGGCTCATGCCGGCTCTCTGCCGGAGGGATTGCAGCTTCTCTCCGAATGTCATAGGCATTCTCCCTTCTCTTGGATGCCTTCAGCTTATCAGGCCGCCCGGTTGCATACCAGCAACCAAGCATGGAAGTTCCGCAATCTCAGATTGCCTTCCTCTCCAACATACCACAACAGGGCTCCCCGCGCAACGGCTCCGGCCCATATTGCAAGAAAAAAGCCGAGGCACCGGACGTCTCCGCATCCAAGCGCCCCGGCCTATCGGGCGGGCTCC
>OLKG01001111.1_pt1 | contig 21241 bp, 16 predicted proteins | sample 1603371 | NCBI WGS metagenome assembly OLKG01 (sample SAMN04168657, study PRJEB22393) | human gut metagenome | biome: human gut microbiome; feature: stool | host: Homo sapiens | collected 2014-03-20 | reverse complement strand
AAACCCCTTGAAAATAAAGGCTTTTTCTGTTTGTCGTTATTATACCGTAACGGCACTCCTGCGCCAGCCTATTGCTGAAAGAGGGCGTACCGATGAAGCAGATTCAAGAGTGGCTGGGTCACAGCGATATTTCTACTACGGCCAACATTTACGCACATCTGGATTCGCAATCCAAGAACCTGAGCGCCCGGACAATGGCAAACACGCTGACATTGCCCGAAGCGCAGCCCATAAAGAAGTGGTAATTTGAACAGCGGCGGCATCTGAGAAATCAGGTGCCGCCTTTTTGCTGTCAATTTGTACCCAAGTTGCTGGAAGAATCTTGTGTAGTTCTGTGAATAGCTATTTGCCGCGATTGCTGGTATGATTTGTACCGAACCCGAAAATCACTACTTGAAAATAAAGGGGAGATGTTTATAAGAAGAGTACGGGAATTTTACAAAGCAGCAACAAAAAATCACTACCCAATGTGGAATTGAGTAGTGATACTTGGCGCAGACGGTGGGATTCGAACCCACGTGGCATTGCTGCCAAATTGATTTCGAGTCAATCTCGTTACGACCGCTTCGATACGTCTGCTTATTTAGTTTTTATCGCACCGCCTCGCATAGCGTTTGGAAAAATGCGAGATTTCGATGCAAGATAACGATGAAAGGTTGGGTACGTGACACCCGATAAAGCCCGCCGTTATGGGATTTCCTGCGGACAAGGTGACCTGTTGGATGCAAACTTTCGAGTGCTCCCTCTTACGACCTCTTGAGTACATCTGCATATTTAATTTTGTTGCGCGGAACTTCCCGCAGGGTGTGATTTCGAGTGCTCCCTCTTACGACCTCTTAGGGAATGCTCCATGTTCTGGGTTCCTGCCGGATACTAAATTAGTATAGCAAAAATGCCGTCCCGCGTCAAGATGCGGGGCGGCATAATTCCTGTATACTGGGGGATATCTCATGTGCATCAGAACAAATGCTGTTTCTGCACCGGGCCGGGGGCAAAGGGGGTATCCTCGTGGTGGCGCACCACGGTCACCTCGCGGGTCTTTTCCTCCACATGGCCGTTGGCTTTGGGCACACTGTAAAAGCTGCGGGTAATGTTATAATAGCCGCGCATGTGCTGCACCAGGTATTCGGCCACAGCGGGCAGGCAGTCGGTATCCTCAATGTTTTCATAGTTATAGTCTGTGTACAAAAATGCCGTGTGCTCCCCCTTGCAGACCAGCGTGATTCCCGCTTCGTCCAGATGCAGTTCATCCACAGCGCACTGCTTCAGGCCGCTCAGGCCGCTTTCGCTGGCAAGTTGGATGGCGCGGCGGCGCATAGCCAATGGAACGGACTGCGGGTCCAGCGCTTCGTTGCCGCGCTGGCCGATCTCCAGCAGGATGTCCCGCATCATGCGGCTTTCCAGCAGCGGGCGAATCTTCTCCTTCGCGCGGGCTTCCTCGGTTTTTGCCTGAATTTTTTGCAGCAGTCCCATTCTTTTTCCTCACTAAACACATATCATTGCCCTGCGCACATCCGCACTGGCATCAGGGGCATCTTACTTTTTCATCGTGTAACTAATATTATATTATAGCATATCTTTTCATCCTGTGCCAGCGCGGAAGATAACTTTTACACCAAATTCATTCTGGTAAATCTTTTTAGCTGTGTGCTTTTTTGTATTCAGCTTTCATTCTTTTTTCTCCGTCAAAAGCACAAATTCAATCCCCGTTTTTTGTCTATTTTGTTCTTTGCCTCATGCCATTCATTCTTATTTTTCTTTTCTCCGCTCTTTCCCGTTGCACCCTGCCAGTTTCTGCATTATACTGATAAAAAAGTGCACCGGCAGGTTTCCCCCGCCGGCAGCCGGACAGGAGTGCGGCCTATGAACATTACCGCGTTTGCCCAATATGCCGGGGTATCCAAGGCAGCGGTCAGCCGCTATTTTAATGGTGGGTACTTAAGCGCCGAAAAGCGCGCCCAGATTGCCGCTGCGGTGGAAGCCACCGGCTACCGCCCCAGTATGCAGGCCCAGATGCTGCGCACCCGCCGCACGCGGCAGATCGGGGTGATCATGCCGCGGCTGAGCAGCGAAAGCTGCGCCCGCATGGTGGAGGGCATCAGCCGGGTACTGGACGACCAGAACTACCAGCTGCTGCTGATCAACACCGCCAACGACAACACCCGCGAAGTGCGCGCGCTGGATACCCTGCGGCATGATACGGTGGACGGCATTATCCTGATTGCCACCATGTTTACCCCGGAACACCACGCGGTGCTGCAAAGCCTGCATGTGCCGGTGGTAATCGTGGGGCAGCAGTATCCCGGGTTCAGCTGCGTGTTCCACGATGATTTCGGCGCGGCGCAGGCAGCCACCGCCCACATGCTGCAAAAGGGGCGGCGCAAGCCGGGCTACCTGGGCGTGACCCTGCTGGACAAAGCCGTCGGCCTTGCCCGGCGCGAAGGCTTTGACAGTGCGCTGCGAGATGCAGGTCTCGTGCCCCAGCCGCAGCGGATGAGCATTGCCAAGTTCAACATGGAATCCGGCTACCACCAGGCGGAACAGCTGTTTGGTCGTGCACCGGGGCTGGACTGCCTGTTCTGCGCGACCGACTCCATCGCCCTGGGTGCGCTGCAATACTGCCGCAGCCACAGTCTGCGGGTGCCGGAGGACATCATGATTGCCTCTGTGGGCGACAACCGCATTGGCCGCGTTGCCTATGTGCCGCTGACCAGCGCCCATCTGCATTACCGCACCGCCGGGGACAAAGCCGCCCGCCTGCTGCTGGACATGCTGGCGGACCCCCATGCCGAGCCGCAGATGATCAAGCTGGATTATGAGTTAAAATGCCGGGCCTCCACCGGGGATGATAACTCAGATGAAAATGTCTGGTCGCTATAACAGGCATCCTTTGCGCCACACTTCCCTGCATCACTGCGGGGAAGTTTTTGTTTTGTGCACCCTTTCCATGCAGTCCCCTGTTTTTTGTGCATTTTACCAAAGAACGGTGTGAAACTGTGTGAAATCGATAACAGAATCTTTGCAAGTTGGGTCGTTTGGTCAATAGAAAAAGCACTCACCTTCGTATATAATAAAGCTGTCAAATGAAACAGGCCCCGGAACCTCCTACCGGGCCAACAGATAAAAGAAGGAGCGTGCAACATGGATTACAAGAAAGCAGCCCAGCAGGTACTGGACAACATCGGCGGTGCTTCCAACATTGTATCGGCCGCACACTGCGCAACCCGCCTGCGCCTGGTGATTGCAGATAATTCCAAGGTGAACAAAAAAGAGCTCGAAAATGCTGAGGGCGCCAAGGGCGTATTTGAAGCCCAGGGCCAGCTGCAGATCATCTTCGGCACCGGCATTGTGAACAAGGTGTATGACGAGTTCACCGCCCTGGCCGGAATCACCGGTGCCAGCAAGGAGGAAGTCAAACAGGCTGCCGCTTCCAAAGCACCATGGTACCAGCGGGCCATCAAGACGCTGGGCGATATCTTTGTTCCCATCATCCCAGCCATCGTGGCTTCCGGCTTTTTGATGGGCATTATGGAAGCGCTGAACTTTATGGTCAACAACGGCTTCCTGAACATTGATACCAGCGGTTCCATCTACGTGTTTGCCCAGCTGTTCTCCAACACGGCGTACACCTTCCTGCCTATCCTGATCGCCTTCTCCGCCGCAAAGGTGTTTGGTGGCAACCAGTTCCTGGGTGCTGTCATCGGCATGATCATGATTCACCCCAACCTGCAGAACGCCTGGACCGTTGCTTCTGAGGGCGTGCAGACCTACCAGTCGGTGTTTGGCGGGCTGTACAAAATTCCGCTGGTCGGCTACCAGGGCCACGTTATCCCCGTTATCATCGCCGTGTGGCTGATGTGCCAGATTGAAAAGCGACTGCACAAAGTTGTGCCCGCCATGATCGACCTGTTTGTTACCCCGCTGGTCTCCGTTTTCGTTACCGGTTATCTCACCCTCGCTGTCATCGGCCCAATCTTCACCACGCTGGAGGACGGCATCATCAACGGCGTTCAGGCTTTAATTCAGCTGCCGTTCGGCATCGGTTCCTTCATCATGGGCGGTTTGTACGCCGTCACCGTTGTGGCCGGTATCCACCATATGTACACCCTGATCGACCTTGGCCAGCTGGCCAAGTTTGGCTTCACCTACTGGCTGCCCCTGGCCAGTGCCGCCAACGTTGCCCAGGGCGGTGCCGCTTTTGCCGTTGCCCTCAAGAGCAAGAACGCCAAAGTTAAGTCTATGGCTCTGCCCTCCGCCCTTTCTGCCTGCATGGGCATTACCGAGCCCGCCATCTTCGGCGTCAACCTGCGCTACTTTAAGCCCTTTATCGGCGGTCTGGTCGGCGGCGCCTGTGGCGCTTTGTATGCCAGTGTGATCGGCCTTGGTGCCACCGGCACCGGCGTGACCGGCATCTTCGGCATCCTGCTGCATCTGCACATGCCGCTGCAGTACCTCATCATGATGGCAATTTCCTTCGGCGTTTCCTTCGCTGTGACCTGGGTGATCTGGACCCCCGAAGCCGAGGAAGCCAAAGCCTGATGTTTTCCCCTCTCAATCAATAAGGAGCTACCTGTTATGAATGCCTTGCAGCGTGATTTGAAGCGTCTTGTCCCCATGGTGGAAACCGCCGGGGCCGCCCGCGCGGCGGCGGATCCCCACCGGCAAAAGCTGCATGTTCAGCCCCCGGTTGGCTGGCTGAACGACCCCAACGGGCTGTGCCAGATCGGCGATGAATACCATGTATTTTATCAGTACGGCCCGTTTGACCCCACGGGAGGGGTCAAGCACTGGGGGCACGTGCGCAGCCGCGATTTGTTCCACTGGGAACGCCTGCCCGTAATGCTGTACCCGGACGAACCGTTTGACTGCCATGGCGTTTATTCCGGCTCCGCTCTGGTGGAGGACGGCATGCTGTACCTGTACTATACCGGCAATGTCAAGCACCCCGGCGAATATGACTACATCAAGCAGGGGCGCGGGCACAATGTCTGCCTTGCCACCAGCCGCGATGCCATCCATCTGGACAACAAGCGCTGCCTGATGTACAACCAGGATTATCCCGCCGGGCTGACCTGCCATGTGCGCGATCCCAAAGTGTTTGCACTGGATGGGCGCTACTATATGGTGCTGGGTGCCCGAACACTGGACGACCATGGCGAAGTGCTGGTGTTTGAAAGCGCCGACAAGCTGCACTGGAACCACATCAACACCATCACTACCCCCAAAGCCTTTGGCTACATGTGGGAATGCCCCGACCTGTTTGAGCTGGACGGCCAGTGGTTTTTGGCGGTATCGCCCCAGGGCATTGCCTGCCAGAACGTGTATGGCTGCGGTTACTTTGCCCTGCAGGGTGACTGGCGCACCGATTGCACATTGAGCGAATTCCACGCCCTGGACGATGGCTTTGACTATTACGCGCCCCAAAGCTTTGCCGCCGCGGATGGCCGCCGCATCCAGTTTGGCTGGATGGGCATGCCGGATGCCGATTACACCAACCCCACCGTGGAGTATGGCTGGCAACACTGCCTGACCCTGCCCCGCGTGTTGACCCAGGACGGCAATGGCTGCCTGCTGCAAGCCCCCGCCGCCGAGCTGAACGCCCTGCGCGGCGAAGCCCGCCAGCCGGCAGACGGCGAAACGGTTGAAACGGACCCCTGCTTTGACCTGACCGCCTCCCCCGCCGGGGATTTTGTCCTGACCATTGCCAATGGCCTGACCCTGACTTACACCGAAGCGGACCGCACCTGTACCCTGCGCTTTACCGATGCAGCGATTGCCGCCGGGCGCACCGAGCGCAAGGCTGTGCTGGATGCCCCCTGCCGCAGCCTGCGTGTTGTGGGGGATGCTTCCTCGCTGGAAATATTCCTGAACGACGGTGCCGCGGTGCTTTCCACCCGGTATTACCCGGCAGCGGGCAAGGTTGCCGTGCAGCTTTGCGGCGCAGGCAGCACCCTGTATTCCCTTTCGATTTAACGGAGGACATTCCATGGCACATGATACCTTGTATGCGATCGGCGAAGCGCTGATCGATATGATTCCGTCCAAAACCGGCTGTTCCTTTGCCGAGGTTCCCTCTTTCAGCCCCCGTGTGGGCGGCGCGCCCGCCAACGTGTGCGGTGCTTATGCCCGCCTGGGTGGGGATTCTGCCCTGCTGACCCAGCTGGGAGATGACCCGTTCGGCCACAAGATCATTGATGAACTGGCTGCCTGCGGCATTGATACCAGCCACATCTGTTTGACGGACAAAGCCAACACCGCCCTGGCCTTTGTTTCGCTGGAAGCGGACGGCAACCGGACGTTCAGTTTTTACCGCAAGCCCTCAGCCGATTTGCTGTACGCCCCGGAGCAGGTGGATACCAGCCTGTTTGCCAACGCCTATGCCCTGCATTTTTGCAGCGTTGCCCTGGTGGAAAGCCCCATGCGGGAAGCCCACAAAACTGCCATTGCCGCAGCCCGCAGCGCCGGGACTATCATTGACTTTGACCCCAACCTGCGCTTTCCGCTGTGGCCGGACCGTGATGCTTTGCGCCGCACGGTGCTGGAGTTCCTGCCGCTGGCCGATGTGGTCAAAATCTCGGACGAAGAGCTGGAATTTCTGACCGGCACCAGTGATATTGAAGCCGCCCTGCCCAGCCTGTTTGTGGGCCATGTACAGCTGGTGCTCTACACCTGCGGCAGCGCCGGTGCCCACGCTTACACCCGCACCGCCCACGGCTTTTCCGCCAGCAAGCCGGTAAAGGCCGTGGATACCACCGGCGCCGGGGACGGGTTCATCGGCTCGTTCTTGTGGCAGCTGCACAAAAACGGGGTGGACCGCGCCGCCCTGCCCGCCTTGCAGGCGGACCAGCTGAACCAGTGGCTGGATTTTTCCAACCGGTTCTGCGGTTACAGTGTGCAGCGCTACGGTGCCATTGACAGCTACCCCACCATCGACCAGCTGTAACTTTCTGCCATTCTCTGCTATTTCATCATAAAGTAGCCGCCCGGTACAGGATTTGTACCGGGCGGTTGCGTTTGTATCTTTTTACAAAGTGCCCACCTGCCCACAGGATTTCCTGTCAGCAGGCGGGTTTTGCTTATTCTTCGGCCGGTTCCCCGCGCAGCTTGCGGTATTGCGCAGGGGATTGGCCGATTTCTTTTTTGAACACTCGGCTGAAGTACAGCGGGTTGTCATACCCAACGATCTCAGATATCTCTTTTACGTTATAGTTCGTATGTTCCAGCAGACTTTGTGCATTGACCATGCGCAGTGAAAGAACATACTGTGCGGGCGACATACCCATATACTGCCGGAAGTTATGGATGAACCAGTTGGTGCTGACATGCAGCGATTCGGCATAGGCGTCAATGCTGATTTTTGTGTTGTAATTCTCATTAAAATAAGCAGCCGCCACTTCAATCTGTTCCTGCATGCTGCCGGCCACCTCGGGCTTTTCATGCTGCTGGCGGCTGACGAGAAGCAGCATATCATTGAACAGCGAAGCAATATAATCCTCGTACCCAAAGCGGCAGAGCTGCAGTTCCTGAATAATTTTGCGGAACAGCGCTTTGTATTCCGGCAAGACCCCGCTGTAAAACACATGCTCCTCCAGCGAGATCCCGTGGTAGGTCAGAATATTTTTTACATCGTTGCCGGTAAAATGAATCCAGAATACCTCAGGGTGATCTTCCAGGTAATACACATACTTTTGTATCTCGTCCGGCTTATACAGCACCATGTTCCCGGCGCTTACCACCTGTTCCACACCGTCAAACCAAAAATGTGCTTTGCCGTTGGCAACGTACAAAATCTGGTAGTCACGCCGGCCTTTCTGCCAATAGGTCGGCAGCCTTTTGCGCGTTTTCAGGCGGTAAGTCCCGCAGCTGCCCACAATGAGCGGGGCCGAATAATCCTTGAAATCCAAGCGGGAGTTATTCAGATAGCCGGCGTTAATGTACACAAAAATCACTCCTCGTTTTTGTCAATTTCGCGCGTACAAACTTTGCTTTTGGCGGTTTCTGCCCCAAATCCATTGATTTTGTGTATGTTTGGTCCCAACCTGTTTATGTCTTTGTTCCCTATGGAAATTGTATAATATTTTCACACGGAACGCAAGTTGTATTGTTCAAATCACAGGAGGACCGCCATGGTTATCCCACAGTATTACGAAAACCCACACATTTTGCATGTAAACACCATGCCAAACCGTGCCTATTTTATCCCGGATGCCCGCCGCAATGACGCCCTTGTGGAACACCGGGAAACCTCCCAGCGGTTCCAGCTGCTGAACGGGACCTGGCAGTTCCGCTATTACCACAGCATTTATGATTTACAGGACCCATTTTATGCCCCCGGCTGTGACTTGGCGGATTATGATACCATTCCGGTACCCAGCGTATGGCAGAACTACGGATACGACCACCACCAGTACACCAACATCCGCTATCCCTTCCCCGCGGACCCTCCGTATGTGCCCAAAGAAAACCCCTGCGGTGCTTATCTTTATGATTTTGACTACCAGCAGGACGAAGTTGCCCCGCGCGCCTACCTGAACTTTGAGGGTGTTGCTTCCTGTTTTTATGTCTGGCTGAACGGCAAGTTTGTGGGTTATAGCCAGGTTGCACACTCCACCAGTGAATTTGACGTGACCGCATTGCTGCAAAACGGCAGCAACCACCTGGCCGTACTGGTGCTGAAATGGTGCGACGGCAGTTACATGGAAGACCAGGACATGTTCCGCATGAACGGTATTTTCCGTGATGTTTACCTGCTGTGCCGCCCGGAACAGCATATCCAGGACTATTTTACCACCACCGGGATCCTACCGGACCGCGCAGACATCAGAGTCCGCCTACGCTACCGCGATTTGGCCGTTGCCACCCGCATTACCATTTACGATGCGGCCGGTACCCTGATCGGCACTGCTGCCCCGGCAGCGAACCCCGATGATGAAGCCTTTCCCTACTGCGCGGTCATCCCGGTCCCTGCCCCGATTCTGTGGAATGCCGAACAGCCGTATCTTTATACCCTTGTGCTGGAAACGGCCTGCGAAACCATCACGGATCGTGTTGGCATCCGGGAAGTTCATGTGGCAGATAACCAGATTTTTGTCAACGGCCACTCCATCAAAATCCACGGCGTCAACCGGCATGAATCTGATCCCGTCACCGGTTATACCATCGGGCTGGAACAGACCAAGACCGACCTTGCCATGATCAAGCGGCACAATTTTAACGCCATCCGCACCAGCCATTACCCGGATGTTCCCTATTTTTATCAGCTCTGCGATGAATACGGATTTTTTGTGATTGACGAAGCGGATAACGAAAGCCACGGTGCATCGGAACTGTACTGTGACGGCAATGTTGACTGGAGCAATCATGTTGAGCACTGGAACGAGCCGATTTCCGACAACCCGGAATTTACCGAGGCCACCGTGGACCGCACACGCCGCTGTGTGGAGCGCGATAAAAACCGCCCCTGCGTGATCATCTGGTCTATGGGCAACGAAAGCGCTTACGGCTGCACCTTTGAGGAAGCTCTGGCCTGGACCAAACAGTTTGACCCCACCCGCCTGACCCATTACGAAAGTGCCCAGTATCACAGCCAGAAGCGCAAGTATGATTTTTCCAACATTGATCTGTTCAGCAACATGTATCCTTCCTTGGAAAGCATTCAGGCGTTCCTTGACCAGCAGCCGGACAAGCCTTACCTGATGTGCGAATACTGCCATTGCATGGGTAACGGCCCCGGCGACCTGGAAGATTACTTCCAGTTTATCCAAAGTCATCCCGGTCTCGTGGGCGGCTTGCTGTGGGAATGGTGCGACCACGGCATCTACAAAGGCAAAGCTCAGGATGGGCGCTCCATCTTTTATTATGGCGGCGACCACGGCGAGTGGCCCAACGATGGCAATTTCTGCATGGACGGCCTTGTTTACCCGGACCGCCGCCCCCACACCGGCCTGCTGGAGTTCAAAAACATTTACCGCCCAGCGCGCGTGACCCATTATGACCAAAGCACCGGCACCCTGACCCTGCACAACTACATGGATTTTGTGGATTTGACCGATTACGCCACGTTGAGCTATGAGCTCAACTGTGATGGTCAGGTGGTTTCGGCAGGCAGTGTTCCTTTCCCGGGTGGATTCCGGCTGCCGCCGCACGCGGATGGCACTCTGCCATTGCCGCTGGATGTACCGGCCAAGGGCAAATGCTTTGTGAACATCTGCTACCACTGCAAACAGGATGGCGCACTGATCAAAGCTGACCACCTGCTTGGCTTTGATGAAATTCCTTTGCAAAATAGCGACCCCCGCAACCAGGATGCCGTGCAGCTGCTGGGCCGCCCCGCCGGGGATGGGCTCATCACCATCCGCGAAACAGACCGTATGCTGGTTCTCAGCTGTGAGCAGTTCACCTATGTGTTCAACAAGTTGACCGGCCTGTTTGACAAAATGACCTTTGCCAATGAACCGCTGCTGGATCAGCCCATGGGCTTTAATGTCTGGCGTGCCCCAACGGACAATGATCGCAAGCTGAAAGCTGACTGGTATGCCGCCCATTATGACCATGCTGCCACAAACGCTTACCATACGGAATATACCGTAACGGCAAGCGGTGTAACCCTGCACACCCACGTTGGGATTGCTGCAATTTGCGTGCAGAAGTTCCTGGACCTGGATGTAACCTGGACCGTTGCCAACAACGGCAGTGTAGACCTTGCCCTGCATGCCAAACGCAACACAGTGTTCCCGGAGCTGCCACGCTTTGGTCTGCGGCTGTTCCTGCCGCAGGAGATGTCCCAGGTCAATTATTACGGCATGGGCCCCATGGAATGTTACCGCGACAAGCACCACGCCGCCAGCCACAGCAGCTACACCGCTACAGTCTGGCAGCTGCACGAAGATTACATCCGCCCGCAGGAAAACGGCAGCCATTTTGACTGCGATTACGTTATGTTGGCCGGAGATGCCGTGCGCCTGACCGCTGTGGGCACGCAGCCTTTCAGCTTTAATGCTTCCCACTACACACAGGAGGAACTGACCCGGAAAGCCCACAATTATGAACTGGAACCCTGCGGCAGCACTGTTTTGTGCCTGGATTATGCCCAGAACGGCATTGGCTCCGAAAGCTGCGGTCCCCGCCTGCTGGAACAGTACCGCCTGGATGATGCCACCTTTAATTTTGGCCTGCGCCTGTTCCCGGAAAAGAAATAATACACACCCTCTACACTTCAAAAAGAATGGAGAACGAACATGTCTGAAAGTACAGAAAAACGCTATTTGAAATGGTATAACAAAATTGGGTATGGCTCCGGCGATATTGCCGGCAACGTGGTTTACGCGTTCCTGTCCTCCTTTGTCATGATCTACCTGACCAACACGGTAGGGCTGGACCCCGGCATTGTCGGCACATTGATTGCGGTTTCCAAACTGCTGGACGGCGTAACCGATGTCTTCTTTGGTTCCCTGATTGACAAAACCCATTCCAAACTCGGCAAGGCCCGCCCCTGGATGCTGTACGGCTATATTGGCTGCGCTGTTACGCTGGTTGCCATTTTTGCCATTCCGGAAAGCCTGGGTCAGTTTGCCCAGTACGCCTGGTTCCTGATTGCCTACACTCTGCTGAACGCTGTGTTCTACACCGCCAATAACATCGCGTATTCTGCCCTTACAGCCCTTGTTACCAAAAACAGCGCCGAGCAGGTGGAAATGGGCTCCTACCGCTTCATGTTTGCCTTTGCCACCAGTCTGCTCATCCAGTCCATCACTCTGGGCGGTGTCACCGCTTTGGGCGGCGGTGTTCAGGGCTGGCGCACCATCGCCATCATTTACGCTATCATTGGCTTGATCGTCAACACCGTCTCGGTTTTTTCCGTCAAAGAGCTGCCGGAAAGCGAGCTTGTGAACACCAATGATAAAAACGAGATTGCCAAGGATGAAAAATACAACCTGATTGAAGCCGCTAAACTGCTGGGCTCCAACAAATATTACATGATGATCTGTGTCACCTACATTTTGCAGCAGATCTACACCGCCATGATCGGCATGGGCACCTATTACGCCATCTATATCTTTGGCAACGAGAACCTGTTCGGCGTTTTCTCCTGGGCCATCAATATTCCGCTGATCCTTGCACTGATCTTTACCCCCATACTGGTCGCCAAATGGCATGGTATGTACAAACTGAACGTGATGAGTTACGGCCTTGCCACCATCAGCCGCGCTTTGGTTGCCGTAGCCGGATTTATGGGGGCCAGTGGCAATGTTGGTCTGATGCTGCTGTTCACCGCCATTGCCGCCCTGGGCCAGGGTCCCTGGCAGGGTGATATGAACGCCGTGATCGCTGCCTGCTCAGAATACACGTGGCTGACCAAGCACAAGCGCGTGGATGGCACCATGTACTCCTGCACTTCCCTTGGTGTCAAGCTGGGCGGCGGCATCGGCACTGCCATTACCGGCTGGCTGCTGGCCGCCAGCGCTTTCGACAGAGCCCTGGCTGTTCAGCCGGACTCCTGCATCAATATGCTTAAAATCATGTACCTCATCATTCCGTTTGTGTTGGATGCCATCATCACCTTTATCCTTTCTCGTATGAAGGTGGAGGAAGCCAACGAAAAACTGCGCACCGAACTGAACCACTGATATTCTCCATTCTCCTTCCCGCCCGCAGCCCCAAAGATTCTTTAGGACTGCGGGGCTATTTTATACGAAAAAGGCGCGCTCTATGCAAAAATAGCATAGAGCGCGCCTCTGTATGTTTTATCTGATATTAAAGTTTCTTCAGTTCCTTCTTTTCGAAGGAACAAAATATCCCCGTAAAATCATCACAGATGCAGCACGCGGTCCTTGATTTCGGCGGTGCGGCCCTGGTTCCAGAACTGGGTACCGATGTAGCCGCAGGTGCGGCGGGCAACGTTCAGCTTGCTCTGGTCGCGGTTATGGCAGTGCGGGCACTCCCACACCAGCTTGCCGTCGTCCTCCACGATCTTGATCTCGCCGTCATAGCCGCACACCTGGCAGTAGTCGCTCTTGGTGTTCAGCTCTGCGTACATGATGTTATCATAGATGAACTGCATCACTTTGATGACAGCTTCCAGGTTATCCTGCATATTGGGCACTTCCACATAGCTGATGGCGCCGCCCGGAGACAGGCGCTGGAACTCACTTTCAAACTTCAGCTTGGTGAACGCATCGATCTGCTCGGTCACATGCACATGGTAGCTGTTGGTGATATAGTTGCGGTCCGTAATGCCCGGCACAATGCCAAACCGCTTTTGCAGGCACTTGGCAAACTTGTAGGTGGTGGATTCCAGCGGGGTGCCGTACAGCGAGTAATCAATATTTTCAGCGTTCTTCCACTCGTTGCACTTATCATTCATGTGCTGCATCACGCTCAGGGCAAAGGGTTTTGCGGCGGGGTCGGTATGGCTCTTGCCGGTCATATATTTGCAGCATTCATACAGGCCCGCATAGCCCAGGCTGATGGTGGAGTAGCCGCCGTACAGCAGCTTATCAATGGGCTCGCCCTTTTTCAGGCGGGCCAGAGCGCCGTACTGCCACAGAATTGGTGCCGCATCGGACAGGGTACCCTTAAGGCGGTTATGGCGGTACTGCAAGGCGCGGTGGCACAGTTCCATGCGCTCATCAAAAATTTTCCAGAATTTATCCGGTTCACCGCCGGAGGACAGGGCCACATCCGGCAGGTTGATGGTAACAACGCCCTGATTGAAGCGGCCATAGTACTTCGGCTTGCCCGGCACATAGTTCTTGGCGTTGGCCACGTTGTTCCAGCCAGTGCCGGAACGGTCGGGGGTCAAAAAGCTGCGGCAGCCCATGCAGGTAAATACATCGCCGTTGCCCTCGGTCTCGCCCTTAGACAGCTTGTATTCCTTCATCTTCTTTTCGCTGATATAGTCCGGCACCATGCGCTTTGCGGTACATTTGGCGGCCAACTTGGTCAGGTAGAAATAGGGGGTGCCTTCGCGGATATTATCGTCTTCCAGCACATAGATCAGCTTGGGGAACGCGGGGGTGATCCAGACGCCCTTTTCATTCTTAACACCCTGGTAGCGCTGGCGGAGCATTTCTTCCACGATAATGGCAAGGTCAGATTTCAGGCGCTGGTTTTCGCCCGCTTCGTTCAGGTACATGAATACCGTGATGAACGGTGCCTGGCCGTTGGTGGTCATCAGGGTAACGACCTGGTACTGGATGGTCTGCACACCGCGCTTGATTTCCTCGCGCAGACGGGCTTCAACGATCTGGGAGAGCTTTTCTTCACCGGGATCAATGCCCAGTTCCTTCATCTCCGCTTCGGTATCGCGGCGGATCTTTTTGCGGCTGATATCCACAAACGGTGCCAGGTGGGTCAGGCTGATGCTCTGGCCGCCGTACTGGTTGGAGGCCACCTGCGCGATGATCTGGGTGGCGATGTTGCAGGCGGTGGAAAAGCTGTGGGGCTTTTCGATGAGGGTGCCCGAGATGACGGTGCCGTTTTGCAGCATGTCCTCCAGATTGACCAGATCGCAGTTGTGCATGTGCTGGGCGTAGTAGTCCATGTCGTGGAAGTGGATGATGCCCGCCTTGTGGGCCTCCACGATGTCGGGGGGGAGCAGCAGCCGCTGGGTGATGTCCTTGGACACCTCGCCGGCCATGTAGTCCCGCTGAACCGAGTTGACCACCGGGTTCTTGTTGGCGTTCTCCTGCTTGGCCTCCTCATTGTTGCACTCGATGAGGGTGAGGATCTGGCTGTCGGTGGTGTTGGCCGCCCGGGCCAGGGAGCGGACATAGCGGTAGCGGATGTAGCGCTTGGCGGTCTCAAAGGCGCCCAGGCGCATGATCTCGGTCTCCACCAGCTCCTGAATCTCCTCCACGGACAGGGTGCGGCCCATCCGGGCGGCGGCCTGCTCCACGCTGAGGGCGAGCTGGGCCACCTGCCCGCCGGACAGCTCCGGCGGCTGGTCGGTGGCCAGATTGGCTTTGGTGACGGCGGCGGCGATCTTCTCCCGGTCAAAGGCGGCCTCGCTGCCGTTGCGCTTCATGATTTTCACTGGTGCTGCCACTCCTTACAATTCATTTGTCCGCTACATTATATAGGGCTAACTGGAAAAGCGCAATACTATATTTGGCGTTTTGTCAAATCGGACAGACCGGGGTGGAATTCCGGGGCGGGACACGGTATAATAGACAAAACAGACAGCGAAGCCCCGGAAGGAGCCACGGGGCGGTCAGGAGGCATCTGCGGTGCGCATTGATATCATCTTCAGCGATTTGGACGGCACCCTGCTGCTGGGAGACAAGGGACTGTCCCCCGGGACGGCGGAGGCCCTGGCCCGGGCGGCGGAGCGGGGGATTTCCTTCGTGCCCGCCACCGGGCGTTTTTTCAACGCCATTCCCCGGGCGGTGCAGGAGCTGCCCTTCTGGCGGTACGCCATTGTGATGAACGGGGCGGTGGTGTGGGACCGGGCGGAGGGGAGGGCCATCCGCCGGGCGGAGCTGTCCCCGGAGCTGGCCGTTCGGGTGATGGCCCGGCTGGAGGACTTTCCCGGCACCCTGGACTGCTATATGGAGGACAACTGCGGCTGGATGGAGGCCAGGTACTACGCCGCGCTGGACGACTGGATCCTGGATCCGGTCTCCCGGCGGATCATCCGGGAGATGCGCCGCCCCATGGAGGATCTGCGGGGCTATGTGGGCCGTCGGGGGCGGCCGGTGCAGAAGATCCAGAGCTACTTTCGGGACGAGGCCACCCAGCGGGCGGTGCTCGCCGCCCTGGCGGAGGAGTTTCCCGAGCTCTCGGTGGCCTGCTCCCTGCCCGGCAACGTGGAGCTCACCCACCGGGACGCCACCAAGGGGGCGGCCATGACCGCCCTGTGCGCGCATCTGGGTATCCCCCTGGAGCGGGCGGCGGCCTTCGGGGACGAGCGCAACGACTGCTCCATGCTGGCGGCGGCGGGGCTGGGGGTGGCCATGGGGAACGCGGCGCCGGAGGCCAAGGCGGCGGCGCGGCTGGTGACGGACACCAACCAGGAGGACGGCGTGGCCCGGACGCTGCTCCGGCTGCTGGAGGAGGGGGCATGACCGAGGCGTACTATTTCCGGCAGCTGGACAAGGCCGGCCAGGCGGCCTACCACGCCATGAAGACCGGGCTGGCCGCCCTCCGCCCCGCTTTCCCGGTGCCCCGGCTGGAGGGGCGGGAGCTGGGGGACGTGCTGGCCCGCCTGCGGCTGGACTGCCCGGAGCTGTTCTACGTCACCGGCTTCTCCTACCGGGTGCACCCGGCCGCCGCCACGGTGGAGCTTCTGCCCCAGTACCTCTTCGACAAGGGGAAGATCCAGACCCACCAGAAGGCGCTGGCCGCCCGGCTGGATCGCCTGTGCCGCCCGGCCATGGGGCTGAACGAGGGGGAGAAGGAGCGGTATGTCCACGACTTCATCTGCCGGAATGTCCGCTACGACAAGCTGAAAAAGCCCTACTCCCACGAGATTCTCGGCCCGCTGGGCCAGGGGGTGGGGGTGTGCGAGGGCATTGCCAAGGCGGTCAAGTGCCTGTGCGACCGGCTGGGGGTGTGGTGCATCGTGGCCCTGGCGGAGAACAACCCGGACAAGGGGATCAAGTACCGCCACGCCTGGAACGTGGTGCGCCTGGGGGATGCGTATTACCACCTGGACGCCACCTTTGACAACTCCCTGGGATCGGCGGAGCTGGTGCGCTACGACTACTTCAATCTGGACGACCGGCGGCTGTTCCGGGATCACGAGGCTCTGGTCTATCCGGTGCCCGCCTGCGCCGACGGGGGGCGGTTCTACTACCGGGAGGCCAGGCTCTCCTTCACCCGCCCGGAGGAGGTGGCCGGGCGGGCCGCCCAGGCCGTCCGCAAGGGGAAGCCCCTGGTGTTCCACTGGCGGGGCGGCCCCCTGACGGGGGAGGTGCTGGGGGAGCTGGCCGCCCTGCTGGAGGAGGCGGCGGCCCGGAAGGGGCGGCACGCCGCCATCCGGCTGAACAGGCCCCAGGCGGTGCTGGAGGTGCACTTCCAGGAGGCGCCTCCGGCCGAGGCCTGCACCGCCCAGGAGGCCAACGAGGGAGAGGAGGAAGGCTGATGCTGCGGGAGTACCTGCCCTTTTGGGCTCGTCTGACGGAGGGACAGCAACGGCGGCTGGAGGAGGGCGCCGCGGTGCGGCGCTTTGCCCGGGGGGAGATGGTGTACGGCGGCGGGACGGAGTGCGCGGGGCTTATCCTGCCCACCGAGGGACAGCTCCGCGCCTATATGCTCACCGACGAGGGGCGGGAGCTGACCCTCTACCGGCTCTTTCCCCGGGATATGTGCCTTTTTTCCGCCTCCTGCGTACTGCGGGGCATCCAGTTCGACGTGCTGGTGGAGGCGGAGCGGGATACCACTGCCCTCTTTCTGCCGGCGGAGGTGTATCAAGGGCTGATGGAGGAGAGCGCGGCAGTGGCCAACTACACCAGCGAGCTGATGGCCGACCGCTTCTCCGAGGTGATGTGGCGAATGGACCAGATTCTGAGCAAGAAGCTGGACGGCCGCCTGGCCGCCCTGCTGGTGGAGGAGAGCCGCCTGGCGGAGAGCGCCTCCCTCCGCCTCACCCATGACCAGCTGGCCCGCCACCTGGGTTCCGCCCGGGAGGTGGTGAGCCGCCTGCTCAAGGACTTCCAGAACGACGGTCTGGTGCGGCTGGGCCGGGGCGGGGTGGAGCTGCTGGATCTCCCGGCGCTGGAGGCTCTGGCATCGGACAGCCTACGGTGATTTTGTCACGGAAGGGGCGGGCTGTTTCTGGTATCCTGAGTACAGACAGAGCGTCCAGGACGGCCCGCCCGTCCGTGAGAAAAAGGAGTGCTGAATGTATGGGACTGTTTGACCTCTTTGCCCGCCGCCCCGCGCTGAGCGAGGGCCTGGAACAATACCGCAACACCTCGGGCGCCGTCCTGCTGGACGTGCGCACCCCGGAGGAATACCGGGACGGCCACCTGCCCGGAGCGAAAAACCTGCCCCTGGATCGGCTGGATACCATCGCCGAGCCTGCCGGGAGCCCACTGTTTGTCTACTGCCGCAGCGGGGCGCGGAGCGCCCAGGCCAAAGCCCGGCTGGCGCGGGCGGGGTATTCCGTTACGGATTTGGGGGGTCTGCTGGGCTACCGCGGGCCGCTGGAAGCATAGGGAGGGGAGCAGCATGAAGGTTGTCATCATCGGCGGTGTGGCCGGAGGGGCCACTGCGGCGGCCCGTCTGCGCCGCCTGGACGAGCGCGCGGAGATCATCATCCTGGAGCGCACGGGCTACGTGTCCTACGCCAACTGCGGCCTGCCCTACTATGTGGGCGGTGTGATCACCGACCGGGAGGAGCTGACCTTGCAGACCCCGGAGGGCTTCCGGAACCGCTTCGGAATTGACGTGCGGGTGGGGCAGGAGGCGGTGGAGCTTCGCCCGGAGCAGCATACCGTCACCGTCCGCCGCCTGGAGGATGGGAGCACCTACGCCCTCCACTATGACAAGCTGATCCTCTCGCCCGGGGCGCGGCCCGTGCGGCCCAACCTGCCCGGCGAGGACGACCCCCGTGTGTTCACCCTGCGCACGGTGGAGGACACCCTGCGCATCCGGGCCTACCTGGACGAGCACCCCGTCCGGCGGGCCGTGGTGGTGGGCGGCGGCTTCATCGGCCTGGAGATGGCGGAGAACCTGGTGCACGCGGGGGTGCACACCACCCTGCTCCAGCGGGGCGCGCAGGTGCTGCCGCCCCTGGACGCCGATATGGCGGCGGAGATCCACGCCTATCTCCGGGGCCAGGGGGTGGAGCTGCGCCTGGGCGCACGGGTGTCCGGCTTCTCTCCCCAGGGGGACGGGCTGGCTGTAGAGCTGGAGGGCGGGGAGCGGTTCCCGGCCGACCTGGTGCTGCTGGGCATCGGCGTGGCCCCCGACACGGAGCTGGCCCGCCGGGCGGGCCTGGCCCTGGGCGTCAAGGGGGCGATCTCGGTGGACGGGCAGATGCGCACCAGCGCCCCGGACGTCTACGCCGTGGGTGACGCGGTGGAGGTGCGGCATTTTGTCACCGGAGCCAAAAGCCACATTGCGCTGGCCGGCCCGGCCAACAAGCAGGGGCGCATTGCCGCCGACCACATCTGCGGGCGGCGGAGCGCCTACACCGGGGCGCTGGGCACCTCGGTGCTCAAGCTCTTTGACCTGACGGCGGCCTCTACGGGGCTGAACGAAAAACAGGCGCGGGCCGCGGGCGTGGCCTATGACAAGGTGGTGACCTACTCCGCCTCCCACGCCTCCTACTACCCCGGCGCCCGCAACATGACGGTCAAGACCCTCTTCGATCCCGCCTCCGGCCGCATTCTTGGGGCGCAGATTGTGGGGTTCGATGGGGTGGACAAGCGCATGGACGTGCTGGCCGCCGCCATTCGAGCGGGCCTCACCGCCGAACAGCTCACCGAGCTGGATCTGGCCTACGCGCCCCCCTACGGCTCGGCCAAGGATCCGGTGAATATGGCTGGCTATGTGATTGAGAATGTCCGGGCGGGGCTGGTGGAGCAGCACCACTGGGACGCGGTGGCGGAGCTGCCGGCGGACGGCTCGGTGATCCTGCTGGATGTGCGCACGCCGGGCGAGGTCAGGAAGCAGGGACTGCTCCGCTCCGACGCGCTTCACATCCCCCTGGACGAGCTGCGGGGGCGGCTGGGTGAACTGGACAAAGGGAAGAAGATTTATGTCAACTGCTACAGCGGCCTGCGGAGCTATCTGGCCTGCCGCATCCTGTCCCAGCATGGCTTCCAGTGTTCCAACCTGTCCGGCGGCTGGCGCTTCTGGTCCTACAACGCCACCGACCGGGCCCACGATGCCGCGCCGACCCACCTGTGCGGCGTCCCCACTGGAAAGGATTAAAAAATTCCGGCTGCTTTCCTTGGAAAGCAGCCGGTTTTATATGCTATGGCTGAGCAGCCGCCGCTCCAGGGGGAGCGCCAGCAGGCCGCCTGCCAGATAGGCCAGCAGATCCCACGGGTCGCACACGGAGGAGGGCTTATACAGCAGGGGGGCCAGCTCCAGAAAGAGGCCGCAGGCCAGCAGATACCCGGCGGCGGCCGGAACAGAGCGTATGGGGGACACCCGCCCCAGAGCGAGAAGAAGCTCCACCAGGGCCAGCAGCAGGGCCCCGGCCAAAAGGTCGCTGAAATACCAGGCCAGGAAGAGGCGGAGCGGGCCGGAGGCGGCGGGGAGAAACCACAGCTTGTTGCAGGCGTAGAGCAGGACGGCGGCCCCGATCACCCCCGCGGAGAGGGTGAACTGGCGCTTTAGAACAGGGAGAGGAGGAGAAGCGCCGCGATCACGCCCACGATCACCGCGGCCACCGTCCCGCCGAAACCCATGCCGCCCCTCCCCTCGTCGGCGGGCGGGTCCTCGGCGGGCGGCGGAGGGGGAGAGGAGGGCTCCAACTGTGCGGGATCTACCACCCGGGCATAAGCCCCCACGCCACGCAGGGCGAATGTCAGCGCCTGGGCCGCGTCCTGTGTCATCCCCTCCCGCAGGACGATAGAGGGAACCACCGTGCAGTTGTCCACGTAGGCCTCGGCCTCGGCGCGGGAGATGCCCAGCTCGGCCATGAGCAGCTCCACCACCTTGCTCTGGGTCTCCGGCCCGTCCGGGCAGGCGGTGAGCACCACGGAGAAGCGGTCCGGGGAAGGGGGAGCGGCCGGGGCTGTGGGCTGCTTGGGCAGAGGGTAGCCGCAGTGGATGCAGGCGGGGGCCTGGTCGGAGATCTGTTTTCCGCACTCGGGACAGGAAATGAGCGCCATGGGGAGAACCTCCTTTTCGCCGGAAGGGGCGGAGTGGTGGGCTAGGAGAGGAGCAAGGCCAGGGGGAGGAGGATCAACTGCGCGGCCAGGACGCCAAGGATCACTGCGGCCACGGTTTTGCCGAAGTCCATGGCACGGCACCCCTCGAAGGGATGGGGCTGGGGGATGTCGGGCATGGTGGAGTCGAGCACCTGCACCTCGGCCCCCGCCCCGCGGAGGGTGTCGGCCAGCGCCCAGGCGTCCTTTTGGGTCAGATGGGTCTGGAGGGTGGAGGGGGCGCGTTCGGCCGCGGGCTGGGAGAGAAACGCGTAGACGGCTTCCCAGACGCTCTCCTCCAGGTGGATGGCGAGCTTTCGGACGCGGTAACGCCCCTCGGAGTCCTCGGGGCAGGCGGTGAGCACCACGGAGAAGCGGTTTGGATCGAGGGGAGCCCTTGGAGCGAGGGGACAGCC
>OLKG01001103.1_pt1 | contig 21417 bp, 17 predicted proteins | sample 1603371 | NCBI WGS metagenome assembly OLKG01 (sample SAMN04168657, study PRJEB22393) | human gut metagenome | biome: human gut microbiome; feature: stool | host: Homo sapiens | collected 2014-03-20 | reverse complement strand
AAGCAATAGACTTCGACTTTTTTCTCGTCATGGCAACTGCCCTCTATTCGTCTTTTGAAGATGGATAGAGGGCTAGTTTTAGTTAAACTCATTATAGTTTCCTCTGAACACCGTCGTCACCAACAACGTAATAAACTCCATTGTCTATCAATACAGCCCGTCCACGCTTTTTCTTCCGATTCTCCTTATTGTCAACATTGACAGCGATCACTTTACCATTATAAAAGGTTGAAATATCCTTAAAGATAGTGTGCCCCACAATGATATGTTTTATCATATAACGATCCAACATCATTTGTAAAGAGTCCTGTGCCAACGGTTTATATTGGGGATCTTTTCTCACCAGGCCGCGATACCAGATCGGACCGTCATTGCCATACAGAAAATCAGTCAGTGGAGAAAGTGCCTTACGCTCTTTTTTGCTCATGAAAAGTGCCCGGCTCATTTCCTCGTTCACAGTGGGGATATTCAAGTCCTTATCATAGAATAATTTTCCTAATCCGGCATGTACATATAAATCGGTTCCAATGATTTGCATTGTATTACGTGTTGCAAGCCAACGGCCCAATTCGGTATTTGTGCCGAATAATGAAGGATATTCCACTCCCAGTTTTTCTGCCAGCAGTTTATATTTATCTTTTGTATAGCGAAGATCGTTAGACAACACCAAAGCCTCATGGTTTCCCAAAAGGAAAGAGACATGACCTCCCGCTTTAACCGCTTCGTCTTCTAATTTATAGAACAGCCAGAAGATCTGCAGTACATCCTTGCCACGGTCGAAAATATCTCCGATAATCACCAAATGATTACTACCGAAATTCCACTGATAGTTATCATTAATCACTCCGTTTCCTTGCAACAGGCTAATCACACAATCCAGCCGCCCATGAGGATCGGACATCACAAAAACTTTTTCCGGACGGGTATATTGCCACTCCGGTCTTTTCAATGGATGGAGTTTTACATCAAATGGATACCGTCCCTCATGATCCGTCACACGGAAACTGAAATCTTTAGGTAATGTCGCATAAGTCTTGTCTGTAATCCGTCCTTTCTTATTGACATTAATAACCCGTGTACTACCGTCTGCCTGATAGAGTATATAGGGTCCGTCACCAGACAATTTCTCTTTTTTCTCTTTCTTCTTATCTCCTGAATGATAAGTTCCGGCCTGAATGCCGGAACTTATTAAAACGAGAACAAGAGTAGAAAGAAATAATCTCAAAAAACGAGTGCTCATATTCTTTTCTTTCTTGAAATTTATTTTTTAATCGTTACTAATTCTCCTTCGTCATTGATGGCTTTAATATCATCTCCTTCAATAACCACGGCACGAGTCTCTTTTTCAAAAGCCTTGGGATGATTAACACAAATATCATATACCTTTTTATTATAGGTATACTTCACACGACTATTTTCCGTATGACCGATAATAATACGTTTGACATCATATTGAGCCAGAAGTTTATCTACATCCGCTTCCTTTATCGGACTGTACTCACTGCCAGTCTTAACCATTCCACGATACCACAACGGACCGTTATAACTATCACTATAAAGGAAATCGGCAATATCCGGATATTGTTTTTTCCGTTCCTCTTTTGAAAGGTAAATGCTCTTGCTCACCAGTTCATTGATTTCGGGAATCGTCTCTTCGCGTTCCATAAACACCTTACTCAATCCTGCATGAACATAAAGGTTTTCACCTACAATCTGAATGGTGTTTTTAGAACGCAGCCAGTTACCCATCACATTCGTCAGTCCCCACATCTTTCCATAGGTCATGTTCATCGCTCTTTGCGAAAGAGTGTTGTACTTGGCATACGTATATTTCAAGTTATCACGCATTATCATTTCTTCGTGATCCCCCAAGATGGTTGTCACTCTGCCGCCAACAGTTTTCGCCTCAAATTCCAATTTGTATATGAGCCATAAAATAGGAAGTACGTCTGCTCCACGATCGAAAATATCACCATCAATCACCAAATGGTTACTGCCATATATCCATTCATATTTATCATTAATCACTTCCCCTGTTTTCAGAATAGCAGCAAACAAGTCGAAACGCCCGTGAAGGTCGGATACGGCAAATGTTTTAGCATACTCGGTACGGTCTTCCCATGCCGGACGTTCAAAATTCTCAATCTTATTAATGGGTACCTGAAAAAGGAGTTGATTATCATCCGAATACACATCCAGCTTCAATCCGGCTGGTAATCCGGATTCTTCACGAATGTTCAATGTATTCTCTTTAGTCACTTCCAGAATTTTAAGTTTACCGTTTTCATAGAAAAGGTAAGGACCATCATTACGGAAATGAGTGATTTCAGCTATATCCGGTCCCACGGGAGTCAGATCTTCCCCGCACGAATAAAAGGCCGTGATGAACAAACCCAAAAGGAAATAGATGCTATATATCTTTTTCATAATTTCTATACGTTAATGCGTTAATTAATGCAATTCATATTCCGGATTCTGAACCATATTTTCATTGTACTCCATTTCGTGGTTAGGAACAGGAAGAACGATTTTATAATAACTCCAATCAAACTCTACCGCTTCATTAGGAACTTCGCTCAAATAATCTTCACGTATCACTTTCTTGTTATTTCTAAGTAAATCAAAGAAACGTTGTCCCTCTCCCCAGAATTCAATGCGACGCTGTTCAAGCACCAGATCCAGATTTATATCTTCATCTGCCACAGCATCCAGATCCTTACCCGTACGTGCATAAATAGGTTTCAGATACTTGCGCGTATTAGGTATATCATTCCTCTTAATCGCAGCTTCAGCTGCATTCAGATAGAGTTCCGACAGACGGAAAACCGGGATATTGGCATCTTCATACGATTTAGAACCTTGTGCCGGATATTTCAAGCAATAAGGTTTACTGCTACTTGCCGTAGACACCATCTGACTACGAACATCATCGGAATTGTCTTTCATGTAGTCTTTCCAATACTTTTCGGTAGCTATCAGATTATATTTGGTGCTAAGATAACCAATGGATGATTTTCCCGGACTATCAGTTGTCAGATTCACAATTTCGAACAACAGTTCACTATTGAACGGAGTAGCCCATATCTTGGCATATTCATCATTGGTCCACAACTTATAGCCTTGTTTTTCCGCACCTTTGATAGCTTCGGCAGCCACATCGTATGCCTCTTTGTCATTCCCCATATAGAGATAAACCCGGCTTAATAATGTCATTGCCCCCCATTTATTGATCTTACCCTCTTTCTTTACCGGACGAAGCAGCTTCACCGCATCTGTCAGGTCGTCTGTGATGGCCTTATAACATTGGGCGGTCGTATTGCGGGAAGGTTTGATATTCTTATCTTCTACCACTTTATCAATAATGGGCACAGCCAGTGATGCCCCGTTATCTTTCAGATAAGGATACCCGTAAATACGTGTCATATCGAACAGCAACAAGGCACGTATTGCCAAAGCCTCTCCTTTCAAGTCATTATAATACTCCTGCTCTGTCAGCTTCTCCAGTTTCGGAGTTGTAATTTCCCGATCGGGAACAAGCTTTATCTTTTCAATATCCCGGAATAAAATGTTCAGGTTCTTACCAATACCGTAGTACATTCCCCAGAAACCACTAGGTCCATTCGTCTTATTGTACTTGAATGTATAGAAACTAACATTGGTGCTGGAAGACTTATAAGATTTCATATCATCTCCCCTCAAATCACCATAACAGAACATATCTGCTCCATAATAACTGGATGACTGCATACTGCTGTATGCACCATTCAGCACAAATTCAAAATCTCTTAATTCGGTCAATGAACCATCAGTTTCTATAGCTGTGGAAGATTGCAAATCCAACCAATCATTTCCGCAACTACTCAATAAGGTTGCAAAGGCACCTAAAGCTATATATTTTATCTTTTTCATACTTATTCATTTATAGATTAATGCACTTAGAATTTCACTTCCAAACCGAATGTATAAGTTCTCATCGGAGGAGTATCCCAACTAGGTGATGAACCCGATTCGGGGTCAATATAATCGTATGCCGCCCAAGTTAACAGGTTATTGCCCGATGCATACAGACGTATATTGTCTATACCCACTTTCCGGGTCCATGTCTTCGGCAGTGTAAAGCCGAAAGTCAGATTCTTCAGACGAACATAATCTCCACTGTATAAACGACGTGTGGTAGCATAATCGGTCATGGAAATTGATCTACCGACTACAAAACGTTCAATACTCGTTTCATCACCCTCCTTCTGCCAGCGTTTCCGGTAATAAATAGGAATATTCAGCGTTCCGTCGCCACCGTGTTCCAGTTTACTTGCCGAGCCGTCATAGTTCCATGCTCCAAAAGAGAAATTCACATTAAAATTCAGATCAAACCACTTATAAGAGATGCTGTTACCCAGTCCACCGGTGATAGTAGGATCGGCACATTGCAGTATCACTTTTTCCGCACTACGCGGATCTTTAGTAGTTTCTTTGTTCAGATTTCCATTTTCATCCGTCGTATTCTTATAGAACATCGGTTCACCGTCTACCGGGTCGATGCCTGCAAATTCAATCATATAATAGGTAGAATAGGGCAAACCTACCTTATGAATAGATGTTCCGCTGGTTACTTGTTTCAAATCTCCGTCCAACTTCAGGATTTTATTGGCATTATGTCCCAGATTCAAACTAGTGCTCCAACGAAAATCTTTTGTCTCGATATTAGTTGAACGAATTTCCAATTCATATCCCTTGTTTTGTAATTTGCCTATGTTGGCAAGATAACTTGAGAAACCTGTTGCAAGAGATAATGGCCGGCTGTAAAGCAGATTTTTCGTTGTACGAACGTAATATTCAAATGTAACATTCAGTCTGTTGTCGAAGAATCCCAAGTCGATACCGGAGTTGAAGTTGTAGTTGGTTTCCCAAGTCAGTTCCTTGTTTTCCAGTTGCGACTGCGTGATACCCGGATTATCGTTATAATTACTAGTCAGACTGCTCAATCCCATATATCCATAATAAGAAGACGGCAGAGTTCCGTTCACACCGTAAGAAACTCTAAGTTTCAGGTCACTTAACCAGTTCTGAAGAGGTTTCATAAAACTCTCGCTACTCACTCTCCATGCACCGGACAATGACCAGAAATTTCCCCAACGATTCTCTCTTGCCAATCGCGAACTTCCGTCAGTTCTCCAACTCGCTCCCAGATAATATTTGTTGTCATAATCATAGTTGGCACGTGTAATATAAGAAACAATACGCGTCGTACTGTTAGAACCTCCCATACTCTGATACACTACACCATTGTTGACTTCCGGCTTATCCCAGCGTGCAAAATTAGAGATAGTAGTTCCCAGTCCATCCGACTCCTTACTGTTGATTTCATAACCAGCCAAAAGGTCCAGATTATGTTTTTTCTTGATCTTTGTCTGATAAGTCAGAATATTAGACCATGTCATATTGGTAATATCATTATAATCTTTGCTGAAACGTCCGTTATCATCGTCACCGTCACTGGTACGCGGGTCTTTCCATGCACGAGACTTGTTCATCACAAAATCATAACTGAATGTAGACGCAAACTTGATTCCTTTCCAAATGTCGAATGATGCATATACGGTATTGAAAGAACGAGTCGCATATTCTCTCTTAAAATTATAAGAATTTGATAACATCGGATTACGGTCATCCAATTTGATTAATGCACGGTTCCAGGTGCCGTCTTCATTCCATATAGGGTCAGACGGTGTGGCTCCATTACGCGTACCGTAAATTGGAGAAGTATACGATGTCCCTTCCGAATAAGTATCCTGATTCACTTTGGAGAACTGTATCTTTGCACCGATATTCATCCATTTAGCCATCTGATAGTCTACATTCAAACGTGCAGAAATACGTTCCAGACCGGAGTTTATCGTAACACCATCCTGCTTCATATAGCCGATGGACGTATAGTATTTAATCTTTTCCTGTCCGCCGGAAGCTGAAAACTCGTAATTCTGGTGGCTACCGTTACGGAACAGATAATCATCCCAATTTACAAAACCACACCAAGGGATCGGTGCATACTGGTCAATATTCGAATCGGCATAAGCCCATGCTTCATTCTCGGTCATCCCCTGATGAAGTCCCACCTCATCATCGGTCTTACCGCTATAAGTTAAAGCATAATTTCGAAGCCCCTCATGGATCAGGTTACGACGTTCCTGCCCGCCCATCAATTCGCGGAAAGGCATGGCAAAATTAGAGAATCCCCAATCCGATTTCAATTTAAAGACCGGTTTACCTGCTTTTCCTTGTTTCGTAGTAATAATGACAACGCCATTCGCTGCACGTGAACCATAAAGTGAAGCAGCAGCGGCATCCTTGATAACAGTGATGCTTTCAATATCCGATGTATTCAAGGTAGACATTACATCCAAACCGGAATCACTACCAGATGCACCAATATTACCCGACAATACGGGAACACCATCCACTACATACAGCGGAGAATTGGAGGCATTGAACGAACCCATACCACGGATACGGATGGACGTTGACGAACCCGGTATACCCGAACCGGTATTTACGCTGACACCGGGAGCCGCCCCCTCCAACATCTGTTGGAAAGATACATTAGGCACATCTTTCACAGCATCTGTCTTTACGATACTAGCAGAACCTGCATAAGCCGATTTCTTGAAAGTACCATATCCCGTTACAATCACTTCGTCCAACAGGTTATTATCCACTTTCAGGATTATGCTCATCGGCTTGCCGGGAGTTGCAACTACCTCCTGTGACGTATAACCGATATAAGAAACCATCAGAGTCACTTTCTTGTCTGTAACTTCCAGATGGAAATTACCGTCCATATCAGTCATCATACCGTTAGTTGTACCTTTCACGATGACATTAGCTCCGATTATCGGCTCTCCACTATCTTCAATTACTTTCCCTGTAATCGTATATTTCTCACGTGCAACAGTTTCCGTCCTAACGGGTTCAGCCTTACGGATGGCAATTACTCCATCATGAACCGTATAAGTCAGTCCGCTATTTCGCAGGCATTTGTTAAGCACTTCAGAAATCAGTTCATTCTTCACATCCAGATTTTCCACTCTGACTTTCTTCGCATCATTTGTGCTGTAGATAAAGGTAAAGTCCGTTTGTTTCTGAATTTCCCAAAGAACTTCATTCAATGTTACATTTCTGAATTTGGCTGTAACTGTGGTCTGTGCGAATATAGATGCGCGCATCAGCCCTGAAGTTGTAATACAGAGAAAAAGGAACATCATACAAAGACGTTTTCCATATTTCCCAAATCTGGCAACATTACGTAGTTTTTCCATAAAACAGGGATTAATGATTAGTGAATATTTTGATAGTTTTTCCTTCTACTGTGACAGTTACTCTACCCGTTTGCTCCAACAATTTCACCAATGGGGTAATCTCATTATAGCGGTTAACATAGCAACCGAAGCGTAACTCTTTCGTCGCCTCATTCTCATAGACTACATCCATATCATACCATCTGGCAAGAGTTTTCATGATGTCGTCCAATCGCTGGTCCTTGAAATTGATCTTTCCATGTATCCATGAAGTATAAAATGCAGTATCTACATTGCGTACATTGATCTGGTTGCTGCCCGGAGTAATACAAGCCTGTTCCGATGGTTTCAGAATCCGGTTACTTCCATTTTCAGTCTGTACTTTTACCGAACCGCTGACAAGTGTAGTTTGATATTCTTCGTTTGCGTAAGCTGATATATTAAAAGAAGTTCCTAATACTTCTATTTTCATCCCTTTGGTTTGTACAATAAAAGGCTGTCCGGTTTTGCTTACTTCGAAATAGGCCTCTCCCTCCAGTTCTACCAGACGGCAATCCTGTGCAAACTGAACAGGGAAACGGATGGAACTCATAGAATTCAACTGTACTTTACTTCCATCGCTCAACGTCAGCTGATATTCACCACCACGAGGAACGTTTACCTTATTATATGCAAGTTTTTCGGATGTCCGGGCGGGAGCCTGCTGATAATTCAATGCTGTAGAATCCACCTGAATAACTGTACCATCTTTTTCTTTCAATTCCACGCCGGAGGTAGACTTCAAATCAATTGCTTCTCCATTATCCAGAATAAGAACGGCTTTCTTACCACCCGGAACAATTTGTTCCGCTACTTGAGATAACGGCTGGGGTTCATTACTGCTCTTATATATTGCCACAGTAGCAACAACCACCGGAAAAATGAAAATAGCAGCATATTTACATATATTCAGTATCCGATGTCTGAACCGATGGCGTTGGATTTTTCTTTGCACTCCCTCCCATCCGTCCTCTGTATGGAAAGTTTGCCGCTTCTGCATATTCTGCTTTATGTTCTCTTCCTTGCAGATTTCCCGAAAAAGGCGTTCGTTTTCGGGCGATTCATTTCTCCACCGGGTCAGTTCTGCCTGTTCTTCTTCCTCGATTTCATCAGATAAGTATCTGGCAATGAGTCTTGCAATATAGAAATGTTGGTTTATCATAATTCACATGTTTTAATCGTTGTTTATACTAAAACAGGTGAATTGAAAATCAGGGTGTATTAAAAATGATTTTTTTAAAAGAAACTATAAAAAGTAAAAAACCAGGTAGTAATAGTCTTTCAAATATACGCGTAATTTACGGTAGGCAATCTTTTTCTGGGAGTGTACCGTTTCGCCGGAAATATTCAGTGTTTCAGCAATTTCCGGATTGCTTTTTCCCTCAAGTGCCAGTTGCATAATGCTTTTCATCTGCGGTGGCAGTTTTTCAATGGCATCCACTAATATCCGGTAACTTTCTTCTGCTATGACCTTGTCTTGGAAAAAAGAGTCTTTACTCATTTCCTGAACTTTCTGTGCATACTCGTTCATGACTTTGGTATGTTCCAGTTCATTCAAAGATTTATTGCGTACCGACGTGTAGAGGAATGATTTAATCTGATGCACATACATGAAATCATCGCGTAACTGCCACAACTTCACAAAACACTCCTGAACAATATCAGCCGCTAATGCATCATTTTCGACATACTGATTAGCAAACATACATAGAGATATGTAATATTTGTCGAATATAGAACGAAACTGCGTCTCATCAGTTAACTTAATACTAATATAGTCTGTTGTGCCAATCACGTATTCTTTATTTTGGTTACAAATATACCATTTGAAAATTATGTAACCAAACAAAAATGAAAAATCACAATCTTTGTTTCATTACAAAACCCTCAAAGAAGTCGTCCCGATAACTATTACCGATAGCAATTTCATACGATTTTATAAATATATCATTATTGTCAAATGACTCGATATGATCGGTATTGACAATATAGGATTTATTCACCCGCAAAAAAACAGATTTTGGCAATAAATCGAATATGGCTTTCAGGCTCATGCGAGTAATGATACGCTGGTCGTTCAGTTGAAGAATGACGTAATCTTTCAATCCCTCAATAAAGAGAATATCGGAGAAATTCACCTTGAAATACCGGCGCTCTGCCTTTACAAAGAAATATTCAGCGGCAACAATCGTTTCGATAGCTTCTTTTTCTTCTTTCAATAATAGAGAATGATAGGATAACGCTTTATCCACCGCCTTTTGAAAACGTTCCGCTTCGACAGGCTTAATCAGATAGTCGATTGCATCTACTTCATAGCTATCCAACGCATATTCTGTATAGGCTGTGGTGAAAATAACCAGTGTCTTTTTGGAAATTGTACGGGCAAACTCTATTCCTGTAATCCCAGGCATCTGAATATCCAGAAAAACCAGATCGACTCCCTGTTGCTCCATAAAGTCGGAAGCAGTTGCAGCACTGTTAAAACTGCCTATCAACTGGAGGTTATCGGATTCTTCTATCAATAACTTCATGGCCTCACGTGCCAAGGGTTCATCATCTACAATGATACAATTCATAATGTTATACTTAAAATTACAGAATAGAGATTTTCATCTTCTCTTTGTTCCAACTTATAATGTTCAGGATACAGTAATCCTAACCTACGCTGGATATTGGCAAGTCCGATTCCACCGACTTTACCCTGCCGGACTGCAACAGCCGGTTTAGAATTCTCACACCGGAAATCCAGTCGGTGAGCATCCACCTTAAAAAAGACATGGACATACGAAGAATGCTCACTATCAAAACTATGTTTCACCGCATTTTCCACAAAAGGAATGAATAACAAAGGCTGAATCCAAATGGAATCCACTTCTCCCTCCTGCCTCAACGTAAACTGGAAATTGTCACGGCGTATCTTTTCCAAATTCAGATAGTCATTCAGGAAACGGATATCCGAAGCCAATGAAACTCTTTCACGCGAACTGTCGTTAATCTGATACCGTAGCAAATCTTCCAGTTTAAAAAGTACTTTGGAAGCTTCTTCCGGATTTCTCTTTATCAGGACATTGGCATTATTCAGCATATTGAAAAGAAAATGCGGGTTAATCTGATTCTTCAGAAATGTCAGTTCGGATTGCAAAGTAGTGGACTCGAGTTCGTCAATACGCAGGTTATAACGCAACCAATGGGTAAACAAGGATATGGCTGCCGAACCTGCGGTAACAAAACCGATGGTCAGTATCCCCGAAAAAGTATTAATGAAAGTAGCGAATCTGCCAGGATTTTTTCCGGGCAGAATTACTTCAAAGAGTAATCCCTGGGTGACTGAAAGGAAGACGATGACTAGCAAATTCGTCAGGACGGCCGTCAGGACATAGTGACCTAAGCGGTTCTTCAACAGAAAACAGGGTACTAATATATACAGGTTCATATAGATTACCGTATTAATGGAAACAAAATATGCCAGGAATCCACCAAAACGCCGCCAAAAAGAAACTGACTGCAAAGGTTCGTACCAAAAGACATTAATAGTCATCAAAAGAACTATTATTTGCAGTAACAGATGTCTACATGTCCGGTAATGAGGACTTAACAGAAAAGCTGTAACGCTTTTATCTTCCATTCTTCTATGTTCTGTATTCAGGTTCATACTTCACCTCCTTTCAATTCCAACCAGATGCTTTCTGTCGTCAGGAATAGTCTGTAACGATTGCCATATAATAAGTTCAGTCTTTGGCGGATTCTTTCAAGTCCTTTATCTTCCAAAAGATTCACTTGTTGGCAAAGACAGGTGAATATAATTGTGTTCTCTTCTACTTTCAAATGGATTTTGAGAGAAACAGGAATTGATGTTCGCTGTTCGTTGATTGATTTTACAATATATTGCACAAATGGAATGAAAAGCAAGGGTGGAACCAGTGTTCTATTTACTTCTCCATCCGCAAGCAGTTCATAATTGAATTGTGCCTGAGAATTCTGTTCCAAGGTCAGGTAATTATTCAGGAAATTAATTTCACTACTAAGCAATACCTTTGTTCTGCTGCAATCATATAGCTGATAGCGAAGTAGTTGACTTAATTTCATCAGCATCTTCGAAGCTTTTTCCGGTTCGCTCAATGTCAGTTCTCCCGAATGATGCAATGTTTTGAAAAGAAGTTCGGGGCTGACTTGTTCTTTTAGCTGTTCCACTTCCGAAAGAACGTGAACCTTTTCCATTTGTGAGACACGTTGATGATCTATCATCCATTCTTTCAGGAGAACGGTCATTGTTCCTCCTATCATGCAGAGTGTAGACAACATGAAAGAAGATATATAATCCATCACTATAGGTATGGAGAAATAGGAGGCACGTTCGTAAAATTCCGGCCAGCAGGAATAAGATACATATTCCGTTGCCATTTGTATTGCCAGGGCAAGCATCATTGCTACTGAAAGTAAGGATATGTAGGTTAGATAGCGTCTTTTCAGCAAAAACTTTGGAAAGAGCCAGAAAAGATTCAGATAAATAACTCCTATATAAGTCAGTAGATATAAGAAAGTGAATGTATAAATCCATCCTCCCAATATATCCCGATAATCGAGGAATATAATAAAAACCTGATTGAATGATATGGTAGCCAACACCATAATAAGCACCAGATAACGCGCCCATCGAAGTTCCGGACTAACGAGGAATCGATATAATAAAGTAGATTTATTGTCTGTTGTTATTGTTTCAGCCATCGTGTATTTAATCAGGGAAGATGTTTTATCTCCGGGGACGAAGATAAAACATTTTTCCGGTTGGACTTCTATATCGGTTATTTAAAATTCAAGTTTATAACTCACATTTGTCAATGTTGTAGAACCGTCACTAACATCAATTTTTCCAGTTTTCACATTATATTCATGTCCATAGTGTTCTTTCGCACCGGTAAAGTTAAGTCCTTTCACTGCAAACTCATGAGAGACTTTCTTCTTGTTGATGCGGTAACTCACGGTATAGTTGCCAATAAGCATGGGAGAATACTGTTTAGAAAATGCTTTCGTTTCGTCATACTGTACCTCTTTATCAGGATGATTCATCGTTGCTTCCCTGTCAATCGGAGAATACCGGTCACCTCCTTGTAAGGTCAATTTCAGATTGATGCTAAGAATATTCTGTCTGTTACGTCCCAGCATCCATTCCTTTCCAATCAGTCCGTTGATGACATAATTCCGATTAAACTTCGTATTGTACCACACACCGTCTCCACCCCGGTAGCGGGAATCGAAAAGAGAACCGGAAATCATGTAATAGAGTCCTTTTTCCAGGAAACGTTCTAAAGTGATGTCAATACCGATGTTGCGTCCTCTTCCTTTATTAACCAATGCGTCTTCCACATAGAAATCAGAACGGTTGAGTACGGAATAAGAGCTGTCAGCCATCACAGGCACATCATGGAGAAATTGGATATAAGGTTCTATTTTCAGATTCATGCGATCGGATATTTTGTATCCAAAAGATAACATGACGTGCTGCGCTTTGGTGAAATCGAGTTCCTTGTTGACGGATTTGTCTCCTGTACTTTTCGTTTTCAAAAAATAGACGTCCATTTTCTCCATGCGACTGTACATACCATAAGCCAGTGCGAAAGTTGCTTTCGGAGTAGCTTGCCATTTCAAACCAATACGGGGCTCAACAGACCATTTATTATTCAGAGTCAGAAATTGCCCGTAAATACCGGCATTGAGCGTCCAGCGTTCCGTCAATCCTACAGAAGAACTATTGTAGGCAGATATCAGACTCGTATTACCTTTTCCTTGAGATACGGTTTCCAGTGATTCGGCTTCATAAGGAGCAATGGCAAGATTCATTTGATAGAACATGGCATTATACGTAAATCCTGTCTTATTAGTAAAACGGTTACTGAATTTACGGTTAAAAGTCGAAGTTAGTATTAAGTTAGTATGTTTTGAGTTAAGATCCATGTAGGGGGTGGATTCCAAAGAGTGGTTAAACATGGTTGCTCCACCGTCCAATTGCGAATAAGTACCGGCAATAGTGGTTTTCAGTGATGCGTCATTGTTGAAGAAATAACGGTGGCTGATACCTCCGGCAGCCATATACTGTTTGTCTTTTGATTCGCTACGGTCGCTCATATATTCCCATTTATCCGTATTCTTTTCAAAATCACTGCCGAATTTATCAATCAGGCTGGTTCCCCAGACAGAGAATGTTCCTGCTTTCTGTGTCGGGAAATTCAGTTTGAAGTTCAAGTCCTGATAGTCCATCTTTCCGCCCTCCAAGTTCAGAAGTCCTGTTGTGGAATACCGATAATTGAAAATATAGGATGCTTTGTGCTTCTTGCTTAACGGTCCTTCGGAAGCTACATCAATTCCCATGATGCCCACTTGAAGCGTATTCTCATTCTTCTGGTTATTTCCATTACGCAATTTCATATCAAACACACCAGATACCGCATTTCCATATTCTGCCGGAAAAGCTCCGGTAAAAAAATCGGAATTACCCAATACCTGCGAACTAAGAGATGAAAGTATCCCTCCACCCAATGTGGCAATATCCGCAAAGTGATTCGGGTTCGGAATTTCAACGTCTTCCAATCGCCACTGCAACAGATGGGGAGCATTGCCATGAATGGATATTCCATTGGAAGATACACTGGGGGCCACTCCGGCAAAGGAAGATACCAAACGGGCAGGGTCGTCAAAACCTCCGGCATAGCGGCTCGCTTCTTCCACACTCAACATACAGGCTCCGGTAGTAGCCATCTTATTCATCGCTTCCTCTTTATTGGTCCTGGCACGAATCACTACTTCATTGAGTTCGTTTACACTTTCTTTCAAAGGAATTTCCAAATAAACCTCTTTGGCGGAAGTTACCAGTATCTCTCTGAAAATACCCGGTTCATATCCCATAAAGGCTGCCTCTACCGTATGCCGTCCAACAGGAACCTGTGGTATGCTGAAACGCCCGAGACTGTCTGTTATCGTACCTGTTCCCTCTTTTTCGGATAATCTCACCGTTGCATACGGTATCGGGTGTTTTGAATCCCCGTCAATAACCATTCCCCGGATTGTCTGTACCGGCCGACCTTTTCTCTGCGGTGTCTGACTAAAAGCCACTGCGGATACCAACAAAGCAACCAACAAAAGTATCCACCCGCCATAACGATGTGTTTTTCGGGTTAACTCTTCACCAAGAACTCTTTCAAAGGTTTTGAGTACTGCGCTGCATTCATCTGCGGAGATACCTGACTGAATAGATATTTTTTCTAATAATCTAGTTTTATTCATCTTCATGATTTTATTCTGTTTTTATTTCGTCACGAAGATAGAGTATAGAAGATTCCCGATTTTTGAAATGAGACGAATACATCCCGTTTGTAGACAAAACACAAAATTGGTAAGACGAAAAATCATCCGAACTATGGAATTTCACTTAAAGAAGAAGCTCTTTTTAAAAGACACATCACTTTCAGAACGATTTATATCCTCTAAAAGTGATGTGACTTTTTTTAATAGCACACGCCAACCTAGCCTAAAAAGTCGGTCTTATCTTTATCCGTGATCTCCCGAATTACTTTACATGGCACTCCTGCAGCGATTACATTTTCCGGCACATCCTTAGTCACTACACTTCCTGCTCCGATTACCGAATTTCTCCCAATGGTAACACCACCCATAATATGAACGCCTGCACCAATCCAGACATTATCCTCTATTACAATCGGATGTGCATAGCAACCTCCCATAATGCGTTCCCGGGCATCAAGTGCATGATTTGCTGTGTACAATCCCACACGTGGCCCCAACAATACATTATCCCCTATTGTAATAAGATTCCCATCCAACATGATGCAATCAAAATTAGCAAAGAAGTTGTTTCCTATAGTGATATTAAATCCAAACTCACACCGGAAATTGGGTTCGAAGTGAACATTCTCCCCAATGCCTTTCAACAATTTGCGTAATAATGCTTCACGAACCTCTTTGGGTTTTCCATAAGTAGAGTTATAATCATTAGTCAGAAAAACGACTTGTTCTCTCCTCTGAACCAGTTCTGTAGACAAATCATTATACATAGTCCCCGACAACATTCTTTCATACAATTCTCTATTTTCCATATCTATATCATAATGATTGATTAAAGTCCTTTTGTAATCACCGATAATCCGAAAAAGCCTTTTTGTAAAGTCAGTATCTTCGATGCACCTGCCTTGGCCTTATTATAAGTGGAAAGTGACACATGCAGCTCTTCCACAGCTCCATTCTCAAAAGCTACCTGCAAATAGTATTCCTTACGTATGCCATCCGAAACATAACGATGCCTGCCTACTCTACGGGTCTTCTTATGTGTTTCCACATATTTTTTCTGTACCATCACTGTTTCTTCGTGTGTGGAAGCAGGATCGGCAAACCAATAATTACCGCCAAGAAACAAGACATAACTGATGGCACCGATGCAAGCCAGATGACACAAACAATTAATTACTTTACCATCCACGGTTGTCAGCCATATCCATTTCTTATAGAATGGGATAGTAACAAGAGCAATCAAAAGCGCCATTCCAAGAGGTATCCACCAGGCAGTCAGTGTATCTTCGTAGATAACATATCCAATGCCACACGAAGCAATAAATATCAGAAGCATCAAAAAGCGAAGTATCCTAATAAATAGAGTTTTCATCATATTTATACTTTTATGCGCAAATATAAAGATAAGCAATTAAAGATACAGCCAAAATCACATATAAAAATCAAGGTTATATCTTGTACCTTTTTTCTTTGTGGAAATAAAAAAACGAACATTTAAGCTAGTTTCACGACTTAATTAAAGTACATGTCTTGTTCCTCGGTGAGAAACACTTTGTTTCTCGGTGTGAAACGAAGTGTTTCAAGGGATGAAACACCTTGTTCCTGGGAATGAAACAAATCACCACTTCAACTCGTCCAGGTTGCGCACCTGAATGCTTCGAAGATTACGATAAATGTTAATCATGATGGCGATAGCTATTGCAGTTTCCGCAGCCGAGATGGCGATGGAAAAGAGTGCAAAGAAATAACCCTCCATTCCCCCCGGAAAAAGGAAACGATTGAATACGGCGAAGTTGATGTCCGTAGCATTCAGCATTAACTCTACAGAAATCAGGATAGCCAGTGTGTTTCGGCGGGTAAAGAATCCATAGATTCCTGCAAACATCATGATGGTAGAAACTACCAGGTAATATTCCATGTGTATCATATTCGAACTCTATTTTGATAGTTAATACTTAAAATTCCTATCTCTTACGTGCAATCATGATGCCACCGATGATACACGCCAGCAATAATATGCTGACAGCTTCGAAAGGCAATACATAACCGTATTTGTCACTACTTAATAAAGCGTTCCCGATAGCATGAATGCTAATTTCTTGCGGGGCTAAATTAGCTGTCTGCATGAAATCGTGCTTCAGTGTGATAAACAGGATAATGGCCAAACCGGCAATCATAGTGAAGAGTCCGGCTAAGACTTTACTTCGTTTTGCTTTCTCGGCCCGGTCGCCTTCTCCGCTGGTCAGCAGGATGGAGAATACATAAAGAACGACAATACCACCGGCATAAACCATAATCTGAACGGACCCCAGAAAGGTGTAACCCAGCAAAAAATAGATGCCGGCCGTGCCGAAGAGCACGAAGAGCAGGTAGGTGGCCGAGCGTACGATACGTTGGGTAGTCACCGTCATGATGGACATAGCAATAATAAATGCTGCCAAAAAGTAGAATACTACTGTTTCAAGTGTTGATCCCATATCTAAACTTCTTTTTTCTTTTCTATTACTTTACTACCGTCGTGGTTCAACTTCAGGACAAGTTTCGTCCGGTCGAAGACTGCATGTTCGAAGTTCTGGTCGAATGTGATGGCATCGTTCGGACAAGCATTGACACAGAGCTGGCAGAACATACAGGCACCCAAATCATATTCATAGGTTGCCAGAATTTTCTTCTTCTTTCCATCTTCTGTTTCGACGGTTTCGCTGGTCACTTTGATTGTATCGTTCGGACAAGCCATTTGGCACAGTCCGCAAGCTACACAGCGATGTTCATTATTCTCATTGTGGGGCATATTCAGCGTACCACGGAAACGGTCGAACATTTTCAGCTCTTTCCGGTTTTCGGGGTATTGCTCGGTCACTTTCTTACGGAAGTATACCTTGATGCTGGTTTTCATACCCGTTGCCAGTGTACTGATGCCATGCACCAGACCACCTAAGTACGTATATTTTTTATCTTTATATTCCATAATTTTCATTTATCAAAAGTGGAAGCCGAAAGCTACGCAGCATGCCATTAATAATAGATTTACCATAGAAATTGGAACCAGGTATTTCCATTCCAGATTCAAGATCTGGTCGATACGCAAGCGTGGGAAAGTCCATTTGATCCACATCAGAAGGAATACCACAAAGAATGCTTTGGCGAAGAACCAGATAAAGCCCGGAATATAATCCATTACAGCGTTGAATCCATCCAGCCCGACGATGTGTAACGGCATCCAGCCTCCCAGGAAGATAGTGGCGGCAACACTGGCCACGATAAACAGGTTCAAATATTCTGCCAGATAGAAGAAACCGAAACCCATACCGGAGTATTCAGTGTGGTATCCGGCAGTCAGCTCACTTTCCGCTTCGGGAAGGTCGAACGGTCCACGGTTACATTCTGCATTTCCCGCAATCAGATAGATGATGAAAGCTATTACCGCAGGGATATGTCCCTTGAAGATGAACCAGCCATCAGCTTGCCCTTCTACGATTTCAGAGAATTGCATGGTTCCCATCAGCACTACCATCGTCATAATACTCATACCAACCGAAAGCTCGTAACTGATAATCTGTGCACCGCTTCGCATGGCACCGATCAAAGAGAATTTGTTGTTACTACCCCAACCGGCCAGCAAGATACCGACAACTCCAATGCTGGAAGCTGCCAACAGGAAGAACACGCCCACATTAAAGTCCAGAATCGCCGCACCTTTATTAAAAGGAATACAAGCGAAAGTCAGGAATGAAGCGATAATCACCATGAATGGAGCAAGATTGTAAAGGAAATGGTCGGCACCCTTCGGCATGAAGATTTCTTTGGTCAGCATTTTGAGCACGTCGCAGACCACTTGGATAGAACCCCATTTACCAACACGGTTCGGTCCAAGACGACACTGGAAGAAACCGCAGACCTTACGCTCCATGTAGATCAATATGATAGCCAGGATGGCATACAGTGCTACGAGGCACACGCCGACAGCTACACATTCTATAAAGATGGCTAATCCCTCCGGCATAATGGAGAGTAGTAGCTCATGTATCCAGTTTGTTACTATACTAAAGTCGAACATATATTTTTTAATGATTAGGTTTTAAGTATTAAGTATTAATTCCATGCAGGAAATGACCTTTTATATTGTATAGTCGGTTAATACTTGATACCTGTTACTTAATACTTGTTTTTTATCTATCAATATCCGGAACGACATAATCAATTGTTCCGCCAATAGCAATTAAGTCGGCAATCTTCGTTCCCCGGCAGATGGTGTCGATTGCGGCAACAAGCGGTAATCCCGTAGCACGGTAGTGCAGGCGGTAGGGCATTTTGTCACCCTGGCTTTCAAGGAAGACACCAAATTCACCACGACTTCCTTCTACTGCAGCATAATAACTGCCTTCCGGAACACGGATGATAGGCTTCATCTTCTCCTGATAAGGTCCTTCGGGAATATTGTCTATTAATTGTTCGATGATGTTCAGACTTTCCATGATTTCATCCATACGCACTAGGTAACGGGCAAAGCAGTCACCCTCCGTATAAACAATTTCTTTGAAATCTACTTTGTCGTATACACCGTATGGCATTCGTTTACGTACGTCACACGCCCATCCTGATGCACGGCCTGTACCTCCGGTACAACCGAAAGAGATGGCATCTTCACGGCTTAACACACCGACGCCTTTCATACGGCTCTGTGCGATGATGTTACCCGTGAATATATCGTGATATTCGTGGATAATTCCTCTCATATATGGAATGAACTCTTTTACTCGTTTGACGAAGTTAGGATGAAGATCAGCCTGTACACCGCCAATCGTATTGTAGTTCATAATCAGACGTCCGCCGCAAGTTTCTTCAAAGATATCGAGAATTTTCTCGCGGTCACGGAATCCATAAAAGAATGCTGTCAACGCTCCTAAGTCCATAGCAAGACAAGAGTAGAACAGCAAGTGAGAATCGATACGTTGCAACTCGTCCATTATGGTACGGATGTACTGTACGCGTTCACTGACCTCAATGCCCATGGCTTTTTCAATGCACATACACAATGCATGGCGGTTCTGATGCGCGCCCAAATAGTCCAGACGGTCTGTCAAAGCCAATGTTTGAGGGTAAGTGAGGCTTTCATTCATTTTCTCGATGCCTCGGTGGATATACCCGCAGTTCGCATCAATCTTACGAATAATTTCACCTTCCAGAGAAACACGGAAGCGCATTACACCATGGGTAGCAGGGTGTTGCGGACCGATGTTGACTACATATTCTTCTTCGCCGAACAGTTTCGTCTCTTTGTTCTTGATGGTTCCGTCCGGGTTCAGTTCTATTTCTTGCGTCGTATCAAACGTCTCTTCATTGGTCATGCACAGTGGGTTATCCTTTTCCGGATCGTTATCTTTACGCATTGGATAACCGATCCAATCGTTGCGCAGGTAGAGCCGGCGCATATCAGGATGACCGACAAAGGTGATGCCATAAAAATCAAAAACTTCACGTTCGTAGAAGTCGGCTATCTTCCAGATGTCGCTGACAGACGGAATTTCCGGTAGCTCGCGGTTGGTTGTCGCTGTTTTTAGTGCTATCCGTTCGCCTGTAATGGTAGATTCCAGATGGTAGACTACGCCTAAACCGCGGAGTTTTTCCGGAGCGTCTTTCTCATCGGCTACTCCCCAGTCCATACCGGTGAGGCTTTCGAGAAAGTCCATCTGTTTTTCATTTCGCAAGCGCAGCATCTCGTCGTGTAACGCTGCAGGAGCTATAAATTGTATTTCTTGCATAAATCAAATTAAATTAAGAATGAAAAATTAAGAATGAAAAATCTGCCGGGATGTTGCATGCGAATTCTTCATTCATCATTCATCATTCTTCATTTCTTAAATAATCCGGTTTCTTCTCTTTTCTGTTTACTCCACCAAAGAACTTTTCTATTTTCACTTTGCGTTGCAATTGTATCATGCCATAATAGAATGCTTCAGGACGTGGCGGGCATCCGGGAATATATACATCTACCGGAAGAATCTTGTCCACTCCGTTCACTACGTGATAGGACTTCTTGAAAGGACCTCCGCTGACAGCGCATCCGCCTACGGCAACCACATACTTCGGATCGGGCATCTGGTCGTAAAGTCGTTTCAGTACCGGAGCCATTTTATTGGTGATTGTTCCGCATACCATAATCATATCAGCCTGACGCGGACTGGCACGTGCTACCTCAAACCCAAAGCGGGCCATGTCATAACGCGCGGCACCCAGTGCCATAAATTCGATACCGCAACAACTGGTTGCAAAGGTAAGCGGCCACAGTGAATTGCTGCGCCCCCAGTTGATAAAGTCGTCAAGTACTCCGAGGGCAACATTGGCTCCTCCAGCATTAAGTTCTTTGACCAACTTTTCCAATGATTCATTGTCGATAAACTCATCATACGGAATAGATTTTATTTTTGGCTTTTTGGTTATTTCCATTCCAAAGCTCCTTTCCTCCAGGCATAAGCAAGACCTAGAACTAAAATGATAAAGAAGAAGAGAACACTAATAAGTCCCTGTGGTCCCATGTCGTGCATAACTACTGCCCATGGGAACAGTAAAGCAGTTTCGACATCGAACATAAGAAATAGGATGGCAAACAGGTAGTAGCCTACGCGAAACTGCATCCATGATTTACCACGTGTCGGTATACCACATTCATAAGCCTCAAACTTTTGCAGGTTGTATGAACGGGGAGAGATAGCACGCGAGAGGGCTATTACTACACCGACAAAAGCAAGCGCTGTCAGTAAAACAACAACTAAAAATGTAAAATTCA
>OLKG01000920.1_pt1 | contig 24833 bp, 20 predicted proteins | sample 1603371 | NCBI WGS metagenome assembly OLKG01 (sample SAMN04168657, study PRJEB22393) | human gut metagenome | biome: human gut microbiome; feature: stool | host: Homo sapiens | collected 2014-03-20 | reverse complement strand
GGAAGTAGAAATCTACTACCGCTTCATCGGCAAAATCGACTGACCTTTCTTTTTTACCCAACAATATCTTTAATTAAGGGAGACGGGCACCTCGGACCCCAACACCTCCAACCTGATCGCGCTGGCCAAGCTGTATGGTATTTCGGCGGAAGAGCTGCTGAAAAACGTGGAACACTCTGCCGGAACCACCAAACCGAACGAAAGCAGCGAGAAAACCGTGTAAAAAAAACAGGGCATGCACTCCTTTTTTGCCACGTTTTGTTGCCCTGGCAACATTCAAAATGCCGGAAACTGGCTATACTAAAACCGTCGGATATGATAAAATATTAACGACCGAGCCGGAGTGTGCCGGAAAACAAAAGAATTCCGGTACGCCGCAACAAGAGGACGCCCGCAGGGCAGAAAAGGGAAAAGTATGAAGATCATTTTTTATGGCACCCGTGATTACGACCACCTGTATTTTGACGTTCTGGCCGCTGACCCGGACTATGGCTGCACCATCAAGTTCCTGGCGGCCAACCTGGATCCAGATACCGCCCAGCTGGCCGCGGGCGGCGATGCCGTCTGCGCCTTTGTCAACAGTGATTGCGGTGCCGAAACACTGTCCGTGCTGGCCAAAGCGGGCATCAAGCTGCTGCTGATGCGCTGCGCGGGCTACAATAACGTGGACCTTGCCGCCGCCAAAGCCAACGGCATTACCGTTATGCGTGTGCCGGGCTACAGCCCGGAAGCCGTTGCCGAGCACGCCATGGCGTTGGCCCAGGCCGCAAACCGCCGCATCTGCAAGGCATATATCAAGGTGCGCAATAACAACTTTGCACTGGACGGCCTGCTGGGCCAAAACTTTTATGGCGCCTGCGCCGGCATTGTGGGCACCGGCCGCATTGGCGCCGCCATGGCGCGCATCTGCCACGGTTTTGGCATGAATGTGCTCTGCTATGACATGTACAAAAACCCCGAAGTGGAAAAGTTTGCCCGCTATGTTTCGCTGGAAGAACTGCTGCAGAAAGCCGACCTGGTCAGCTTGCACTGCCCGCTGACCGAGGGTACCCATCACATGATTAACAAGGATACCATCGCCATGATGAGGGATTCTGCCATCCTGGTCAACACCAGCCGCGGCGGCCTGATCGACACCGATGCCCTGATCGAAGCCCTGCGCGCCCGCAAGTTCGGCGGCGTGGGCCTGGATGTGTACGAGGATGAGGATGACCAGGTGTTCCAGGATTTCTCCGACGATGTGCTGGAAAACGAGGTGGTGCCGGTGCTGCTCAGCTTCCCCAATGTGGTCATTACCAGCCACCAGGCGTTCTTTACCCGCACGGCATTGCAGAGCATTGCGGCCATCACGCTGGAAAATGCCCGTGCTTTTGCCCGCGGTGAAGAACTGAAAAACGAGGTAAAAGCGTAAAAAACTATTATTTGTGTGCAAATGGGATACACTTGCCGCTATCGCACAAACAAAATTTTTCAAAAAATATTGTCAAATGTGCTTTAGCGTGCTAATATAAATACCGGTGAAAGAAATAGAGGACCGCGCGCTTTCCGCCAGTTTCAAGGGGTCCGGCAGTGCGGCCGGAAGCGGAAAACAGCAGCCCACCAAAAAAGGAGAGTGTATATCCATGTCTATCAAAAATGCTTATCTGAACGAAGTGTACCAGGGCCTTGTTAAGCGCAATGCTGAACAGAAGGAATTCCTGCAGGCTGTTGAGGAAGTTCTCGAAAGCCTGGAACCCGTTGTTGAGGCCCATCCTGAATATGAAAAGGCAAGCCTGATCGAGCGCCTGGTTGAGCCGGAGCGCATCATCATGTTCCGTGTGCCTTGGGTGGATGACGCCGGCAAGGTGCAGGTCAACCGCGGCTACCGTGTGCAGTTCAACTCTGCCATCGGCCCCTATAAGGGCGGCCTGCGCTTCCATCCCTCTGTCAACCAGGGCATCCTGAAGTTCCTGGGCTTTGAGCAGACCTTCAAGAACAGCCTGACCACCCTGCCCATGGGCGGCGGCAAGGGCGGCTCTGACTTTGACCCCCACGGCAAGAGCGACATGGAAGTCATGCGCTTCTGCCAGAGCTTCATGACCGAGCTGTACCGCCACATCGGCCAGTTCGTGGACTGCCCCGCCGGTGATATCGGTGTCGGCGGCCGCGAGGTTGGCTACATGTTCGGCCAGTACAAGCGCCTGACCAACAGCTTCCAGGGCGGTATGCTCACCGGCAAGGGCCTGACCTTCGGCGGTTCTCTGGCCCGTACCGAGGCTACCGGCTACGGCCTGTGCTACTTCACCGCTGAGGCTCTGAAGTGCATGCGCAACGACAGCTTCGAGGGCAAGACCGTGGTCATCTCCGGCTCCGGCAATGTCGCGATCTACGCCTGCGAGAAGGCCACCCAGCTGGGTGCCAAGGTCGTCACCATGTCCGACTCCAACGGCTATGTCTACGACCCCAACGGCATCGACCTGGCCTACGTCAAGGACCTGAAGGAAGTCCGCCGCGGCCGCATCAAGGAGTATGCCGAGACCCACAAGGATGCGACCTATGTTGCTGACTGCACCAAGGTCTGGACTGTCCCCTGCGACATCGCCCTGCCCTGCGCTACCCAGAACGAGATCAACAAGGAGTCCGCAGAGGCTCTGGTGAAGGGCGGCTGCACCGTGGTCTGCGAGGGCGCTAACATGCCCAGCACTCCCGAGGCCATCGAGGTCTACCTGTCCAATGGCATCCTGTACGGACCCGCAAAGGCTTCCAACGCCGGCGGCGTGGCTACCTCCGGTCTGGAGATGAGCCAGAACTCCGAGCGTCTGAGCTGGAGCTTCGAAGAGGTCGATGCAAAGCTGAAGGGCATCATGGAGGGCATCTTCCATGCTTCCTACGATGCATCCGTGGCCGCCGGCTCCGAGGGCAACCTGATGGTCGGTGCAAACTGCGCCGGCTTCCTGAAGGTCGCTACCGCCATGATGGCTCAGGGCATCACTTACTAAACTTTTCCTGATCTGCAAGGGCCGCATCCGCGAGGGTGCGGCCCTTTTGTTTTGCCCGTCTGTCTGCATAACTGTCTGCTGTCCCGCTCATACTCCTTTCATCAAACGAAAAGAGGTTTTTGCATGGACGAAATGATGTTCTGTTATCAATGCGAGCAGGCGGCAAACTGCACGGCCTGCACCGGAAAAGCGGGTGTCTGCGGCAAATCAGCCGAGACGGCGGACGCGCAGGACAGGCTCACCGGTGCTCTCATCGGTTTCGCCACCCTGCTGCTGGACATCGGCAAGCCCATCCAGCCGCCGCAGGCACTGTTGTTGCTGGAAGGGTTGTTCACCACCATCACCAACGTCAACTTCGACCCCGAGACGGTGGCCCAGCTCACCGACAAGGTGTGGAAGGCAAAACAGGAGGCGTTTGCTTCCGCCTGCCCTGCACCTGCACCGGTGTCCGACTACGATATGCAGAAGCTGTGGCAGGAGCCGGACCCGGACGTCAAGAGCCTGAAGTCCTTCGTGCTGTTCGGCCTGCGGGGCATGGCGGCCTACTCTTACCACGCCCGGGTGCTGGATTACACCGATGGCGAGATCGACCTGTTTTTCTGCACGGCGCTGCGGGCCATCGCACAGGAGCGGGACAAGGACAAGCTCTTCAAGCTGGTGGAGGACACCGGGCGGATGGCCTACCGGGTCATGGCCCTGCTCGACAAGGCCAACACCGGCGCGTTTGGCGACCCGGAGCCGGTAGAAGTGCCGCTGACCATCGAGAAAGGGCCTTTCATCGTCATCTCCGGCCACGACCTCTACGACGCCAAGTGCCTGTTGGAGCAGACCGAGGGCAAGGGCATCAATGTCTACACCCACTCCGAGATGCTGCCTGCCCACGGCTACCCGGAACTGAAAAAGCGCTTTCCCCACCTGAAAGGCAATTTTGGCACCGCATGGCAGAACCAGCAGCGGGAGTTTGAGGACATCCCTGCGCCGGTGCTCTTCACCACCAACTGCATCATGCCCCTCCGGCCCAGCTATGCCGACCGGGTATTCACCACCTCTGTCGTCTCCTATCCCGGCGTCACCCACATCGGAGAGGACCGGGATTTTTCGCCGGTCATCGCCAAGGCGCTTGAGCTGGGCGGCTACCCGGAGGACACCCTCATCCCGGGCATGAACGGCGGCAGTGTGGTCACCACCGGGTTTGCCCACCATGCCGTACTGAGCCATGCGGAGGAGATCGTCCAAGCCGTCCACGAGGGTGCCATCCGGCACTTTTTCCTCATCGGCGGCTGCGACGGCACCCGCCCCTCCCGCCGGTACTACACGGATTTCGCCAAGCTGACCCCGCCCGACACCGTCATCCTGACGCTGGCCTGCGGCAAGTTCCGGCTCAACGACCTGCCGCTGGGCACGGTGGCCGGTCTGCCCCGCATCCTCGATGTGGGCCAGTGCAACGACGCCTACAGTGCCATCCAGATCGCGCTGGGTCTGGCGGGCGCTTTTGACTGCTCGGTCAACGAGCTGCCCCTCTCCATCATCCTCTGCTGGTTCGAGCAGAAGGCGGTCTGTGTGCTGATGGCCCTGCTGGCGCTGGGCATCCGGGGCATCCGTCTCGGCCCCACCCTGCCCGCCTTCCTCTCCCCCGGGGTGGCCGCTGTTTTGCAGGAGAAGTATGACCTCCGGCCCATCACCACGCCGGAGGACGATCTTGCCGCCTGTCTGGGCGGTTCGTAAGCGTCACATTAACAAAAAGCCCCCGGCACGATGCGGAACGTGCCGGGGGCTTTTCGTACAAAGCGGGGAGATGCGGAAGCTCTCCGCCTTGGGAGGTGGTTATTTAGTGGAGCAGCTCGTTGTGTGCAAAACCGCCCACCGTCAGCTCTGCGCTCTCACCGGAGTGGGTGAGGGTAAAGAGGGTGTCGTCCACGCCCAGAGACAGCATGCTGTCGATGTTCAGGACGGTCTCACGGAGCTGGGTGCGGAATACGAGGGTGTTCACGCCCTGCGCCTTCAGCTCCTTCAGGTTGCTCAGGCAGCCGGAAAGCACAGCAGTCTCAGCAGGCACTGCCACAACATACCGGCCATCGGCAATGGAGGTCTCGTAGGCCCCTGCCCCGGTAACGGTCAGGGTGACAGCGGAGGAGCCGCCGTTGCTCTCGGGTACCAGCATAGGCACAACGTCCCGCTTCTCGGTCTCATCACAAGTCTCGCACTTGTAGATGGTGTAGCCCTCGGAGGTGTAGGTGGGGGCGACCACCTCTTTAACTACGGTAAAGTGGTGTTCACCGGTAGCAGATATTTCGTCACGCTTCGTTTCGCCGCAGGCGGAGCACTTATACTCGGTGTATCCGTCTTCGGTACAGGTCGCATCCTTATGCTTGCTCTCCACCCAGCTATGGGCGTCTTTATCAATGGCGATGCGTTCCAATTCTTCTACACCGCAGCTGCACTTCTTCAGCTTGTAGCCCTCGCTGGTGCAGGTGGCCTCCTTCACAATGTCGCCATCGGCGTACTGATGCGCATGGTCCGATTTGACCTTAGTTACAGTGCCGGTAACATTCTTATCATTCCCCACGGCAGCACCATTTTTGTTATTGCCCTTGCCGCCCTGAGCGGTCACCTTGCCGCCAGTAACCTTCACTTTGTTACTTTTATTAAAACCATCGCCGCCGGTTTTGCTTCCCGTACCGCCAACAGCCACAACAGTGCCGCCGGAGATCGTTGCATTACCAATGCCCGATCCTCCGTCACCATCTTTTGTGTTGCCTCCCTGTGCAATCAGCGTTCCTCCAGAGACTCTTACTTCATTCGTAGTATGGACGCCGTCCGCTCCATCATAAGGTTCTTCCAAACCACGATCAATCAAAACATTTCCGCCCGTTGCTTTTACCGTTCCTCCGGAAATTTCTATGGGGCCGCCGTACGCATTTGCATAGCCATCACCGCCCAGGCCCTGACCAGCGGTCACAATAATCATGCCGTCCTTGCTATCAATTCCTGTAACATCTCCGCCAATCGCTTCTACGATACCGCCCGAAATCTTTTTCGTTAGAATTCCGGTACCTGCTCCGAAAAACTTACCGCCGGAGTCTGAAACATCGCTTATAATATCGCCGCCTTTTCCGATGACATTTCCGCCGGCAATCTCTGCACCATCAATTCCTCTGCCAGACGCAGCATAAGTGGACTTCCCCATTGTATCACTTACTGTAAGTGTTCCACCGGTGGCTACCAAGGAACCATTACCGTCTTTGTCTTCGATGGTCGTTGTACCTTTTCCCTCAGCTCTGAGCCCCGCTCCTGCACGGGCTATGTCATAGTTCTTAAGCCCTGTTCCGCCGGTCAGCTCATTCTTGCCGTCCAGCTCCAGAGTCACATTGCCGGTGCCGGAAACGGTCACAGCGTTCTCTTTCGTATCCCCTGCATCCACTTTCAGGTCACGGAGGATGACCTTCAGGGCCTTGGCAGAGTTATTGATGATCTTCACCACATTGCGGGCGGCTTCCTGAGCCTTTTCGGTGATGGAGGCGGGGGCGTTGGTGTCCCCGTAGGTCTTCTCCTCAGCGGCCTTTTTCTCCTCGGTCTCCTGCTTGACAACAGGCTTGGCTTCGAGCTTGGTGGCCTCCTGCTGGGCCTCGGCGTCATACTGGCCGTACTCGATCACCTGATCGGAGGTCTGTTCGGTCTGTTCCGGCTCCTGAGAGTCGGCGGGCTTCTCCTCAGTCTCCTTCTCCTGGGCCTGCTTTTCCTCGTCCTCCGGGGCCAGCAGCTCCAGAGAGCCGGGCTCCTCGGCCTCGCCGGTGTTCTCGCCGGTCTTTTCGACCTCGTCGGAGTTCTCGCCGGACTTTTCAACCTCGGAGGCGTTTTCGCCGGACTTTTCGGCCTCGGAAGTGTTCTCTTCCTCTGCGTTCAGGCTTTCGGTGGGCTTGGTATTGTCGCCGGTGTTGTCGCCGGTGATGATGATGTCGTCTGTGCCGTCGCCATCCTCCTTGATGCCGTTTCCGGTCGTTTCCTTGGTGCCGTCCGTCTTGATGGTGACACTGTCGTCGCCGACCTTGATGGTCTTATTGCCACTTTTGTCCACCGAGACTACCACATTGCCCTGACTCACATCACAGATGTAAGCAGCCGAGGCCGGGGCAGCAACTGCCGACACTGCCATGCTCAGGGCCAGGACGGCAGCTGCCGTCCGCTTCATATTTTTCCGTAACCGCATAATTTTTACCTCCTGTTTCGTGGTTTTTCCTTCTTTTATTTTACCCCCCCCCCTATAGGTTTTTCAATGGCTTTTGTCAACAATCTTTTGGGCAAATATTTGTCATTTTTCTACAAAAAGGCCGCTGGGTCACACCTTCCGTGCAGCGGCATGAGCGATTTATCCATCGGCTCATCGGAAAGCGCGGCCTTGATAAGCCATACTTTTTCCCACCGGGTGTGTCTGTTTTGAACAAGAAAAAAGAGGGCCGGTGTACCCACATTTGGTGCAGCTGTCACTTGAATCTTTTTCAGCACCTTTGTATAATATTCTTGTTATCCGGAACAAGGGCGTTCCAGATGAGTCTTCGCCGACCCATCTGGGACGCCTTTTCTTTTTACCGGCATTAAGAGGGACTCTGCGGAATGTGCCGCCGAGGTGGACCGCTATCTGATGGGTTACACCAATCTGTGACCCCCCTCCCTCCTATTTATGACATTCTCTTTCCTATCCTAAACAGAAACGGGAGCTTTCCTTCACCGGGAGGCTCCCGTTTCTGCATTTCGCCGCTTTTGTTTTCACATAATTTTCACAGTTAGCGTATTCTATCCACTTGAAACAGATACCCCCAAGTGGTAAAATCAAGATGTCGGGAGATTTACCCCCACAGGGTACATCTCCTCTTCACACTGATACACCCGGAAAGGAGTCATCTGCTATGACCGATGCTGAAAAAAAGCCCTGCTGCGCCGCTGAGCCTGCCGAAAAGGACACTGCCCTCTCCTGCTGCCGCCACAAGGACCGTACCCCTGAGGAGTACCGCGCCCTTGCCAACCGGCTGAGCCGCATCGAGGGCCAGGTGCGCGGCATCCACGCGATGCTGGACAAGGACGTCTACTGCGCCGATATTCTGGTGCAGGTGGCTGCGGTGAACGCTGCACTGAACGGCTTTTCCAAAGAGCTGCTGAGCCAGCACGTCCGCACCTGCGTGGCCGACGATTTGAGAGCCGGCGGGACGCAGAAGCTGGACGAACTGCTGCAGCTGCTGCCCCGGCTCATGAAATGACCCCGTTCCGGGCATCCTATAAGAGGGAAAGGAATCCGCAATGGAACAATACAATGTCACGGGCATGAGCTGCGCGGCCTGCTCTGCCCGGGTGGAAAAGGCCGTGAAGAAGGTGCCGGGCGTCACGAGCTGCTCGGTGAGCCTCCTGACAAACTCCATGGGCGTGGAAGGCACAGCCTCCCCTGCCGCCATCCTCTCGGCGGTGCAGGAGGCAGGCTACGGCGCAAGCCCGAAGACCGCCTCTGCCAGTAAGGCTTCGGACGCCAGCACCGACCTCGATGCACTGGCTGACCACGAGACACCGAAGCTCAAGCGCCGCCTCATCGCCTCGCTGGGCTTCCTGCTGGTGCTGATGTACTTCTCCATGGGCCACATGATGTGGGGCTGGCCCCTGCCCCACTGGTTCGATGGCAACCACGTCGCCATGGGCCTTGTCCAGCTGCTGCTGGCGGGCATCGTCATGGTCATCAACCAGAAGTTCTTCATCAACGGCTTCAAGGGCCTCATCCACGGCGCACCCAACATGGATACGCTGGTGGCCCTCGGCTCCATGGCAAGCTTCGTGTGGAGCACTTACGCCCTCTTCGCCATGACTCGCGCCCAGGTGGACGGCAGCGACGAGCTCGTCATGCACTATATGATGGAGTTCTACTTCGAGTCTGCCGCCATGATCCTGACCCTCATCACGGTGGGCAAGATGCTGGAAGCCCGCTCCAAGGGCAAGACCACCGACGCCCTCAAGAGCCTGATGAAGCTGGCCCCCAAGACCGCCACGCTGGTGCGGGACGGCGCGGAAGTGACCGTGGCCATCGCCGACGTGCAGAAGGGTGACGTCTTTGTGGTCCGCCCCGGCGAGAATATCCCGGTGGACGGCGTGGTGCTGGAAGGCACCAGTGCAGTCAATGAGAGCGCCCTGACCGGCGAGAGCATCCCGGTGGACAAGGCCGTCGGCGACAAAATCAGCGCCGCCACCACCAATCAGTCGGGCTTCCTCCGCTGCGAGGCTACCCGCGTGGGCGAGGATACCACGCTGGCTCAGATCATCAAGATGGTCAGCGATGCCGCCGCCACCAAAGCTCCCATCGCAAAAATCGCCGACACCGTGTCGGGCTTCTTCGTCCCGGCGGTCATCTCCATCGCCGTCCTCACCACCATCGTCTGGCTGCTGCTGGGCCATGAGCTGGGCTATGCGCTGGCCCGCGGCATCTCCGTTCTGGTCATCAGCTGCCCCTGCGCACTGGGCCTTGCAACACCTGTGGCTATTATGGTGGGCAATGGTCTCGGCGCCAAGAACGGCATCCTCTTCAAGACTGCCGCTTCGCTGGAAGCCGCAGGCCGCACCCAGATCGTGGCGCTGGACAAGACCGGCACCATCACCGAGGGCGCGCCCCGCGTCACCGACCTGCTGCCCGCCGAGGGCGTCACCGAGACGGAGCTGCTGACGCTGGCCGCTGCGCTGGAAAGCCGCAGCGAGCACCCTCTGGCAAAGGCAGTTCTGGCCGACGCCGAGGCAAAGGCCATCACTCCCCCGGAAGTCACTGACTTCGCGGCCCTGCCGGGCAACGGTCTGGCGGCCAAGCTGGACGGCATGGACATCTATGCCGGCAATGCCGCCTTCATCCAGACCAAGCTCACCCTGCCCGCCGCACTGGCACAGCAGGCTGAAAAGCTGGCCTCTGAGGGCAAGACTCCCCTCTTCTTCGGCGGCGCAGGCCGTCTGCTGGGCGTTATCGCCGTGGCCGACACCATCAAGGAGGACAGCCCCGAAGCCATCCGTCAGCTGCAGAACATGGGCATCCGGGTCGTGATGCTCACCGGCGACAACCAGCGCACCGCCGACGCCATCGGCAGGCAGGCGGGCGTGGACGAGGTCATCGCGGGCGTCCTGCCCGACGGCAAGGAGGCCGTCATCCGCCAGCTGCAGGCCAGCGGCAAGGTGGCCATGGTGGGCGACGGCATCAACGACGCCCCCGCCCTCACCCGTGCCGACACCGGCATTGCCATCGGCGCAGGCACCGACGTGGCCATCGACGCCGCCGACGTCGTGCTGATGAACTCGAAGCTCTCGGACGTGCCTGCGGCCATCCGCCTCAGCCGCGCCACCCTGCGGAACATCCACGAGAACCTGTTCTGGGCGTTCATCTACAATATCATCGGCATCCCGCTGGCGGCTGGTCTGTTCATTCCCTTCGGTCTGACCCTGAATCCCATGTTCGGTGCTGCTGCCATGAGCCTGTCCAGCTTCTGCGTCGTGAGCAACGCCCTGCGGCTGAACCTGTTCGATCTGCACAGCACCAGGCACGACCACAAAACCGCTTCTCCCGCCGCTGCCCCGGTGCAGTCTGCGGCTGAAAATAACAAAAAATCGGACGCCGAAGCGCCCGAAGTCAAAACGGAGGATAATCCCATGAAGAAGACCCTGAAAGTAGAAGGCATGATGTGCGGCCACTGCGAAGCCCGCGTGAAGAAGGCTCTGGAAGCCCTGCCCGAGGTGGACGAGGCTGTCGTGAGCCACGAGGCCGGCACCGCCATCGTCACCCTGAACGCCGAGGTCTCCGACGACGTGCTCAAGAACGCCGTCGAGGCACAGGACTACAAGGTCACCGGCATCCAGTAAGCTGTAAAATGCAGAAAAGCCAGCGCACGAGAAATGTGCGCTGGCTTTTGTTGTTGCTGTAAGCCTCTCCCCTTGGGAGAGGTGTCACCGAAGGTGACGGAGAGGGCAAGCCCGGTATAAAAGAGTTTCCGCACAGCGATAAGCAGGCTCTTTGTCAGAGCGATGCTATCGCCGCGCCTGCGATTTTCCGTCGGCATCCTTGCCCTCTCAGGCGCTTGCGCGCCAGCTCTCCCAAAGGGAGAACCTGAAAGAGGTTACGGAGTCAGACGGTTGGGGCCGCGGAACAGGAACTCGGCGTCCTTGATGGACTGGCCGCAGAGCAGCATAGTCAGACGGTCGATGCCCAGACCGAAGCCGCCGTGCGGGGGGCAGCCGTACTGGAAGAACTCCAGATAGAACTTGACGTCATCGGCCAGGCCCTTCTCCTCTGCCTGCTTCTTCAGCACGTCGTAGCGATGCTCACGCTGTGCGCCGGTGGTGATCTCCACGCCGCGCCAGATGAGGTCGTAGCCCTGCGGCACGCCGTTCTCGTCGCGCATATGGTAGAAAGCACGCTTCTCGGCGGAGTAGTCGGTGATGAACAGGAACTCGTGGCCGTAGTGCTTCTTGACCCAGTCGTAGCTCAGGCGCTCGGCCTCGGTGGTCAGGTCGCCCTTCTCGCTCTCATCGACCGTGTAGCCGAACTCCTCTTCCAGACCCTTGTACAGGTCGGCCAGCTTGACCACAGGGAACGGAGTGGTGGGGACGACGACTTCCAGACCAAACAGCTCCTTGATCTGCTCGCCGTACTGCTCCTTGACGGCCTTCAGACCGGCAGTCAGAAGCTCTTCCTCCATCTTCATGACGTCCTTGTAAGAGGTGATGTAGCTGAACTCAAGGTCGAAGCCGGAGAACTCGGTGGAGTGCTTGTTGGTGTAGCTCTTCTCCGCGCGGAAGACGGGACCGGTCTCAAAGATGCGCTCGAAGCCGGCGGCCATGGCCATCTGCTTATAGAACTGAGGGCTCTGGGCCAGATAGGCGTTGCGGTCGAAGTAGTCCACCTTGAACACCTCAGAGCCGCTCTCGCTGGCGGCAGCGATGAGCTTCGGGGTGTGGATCTCGATGAAGCTGCGCTCGAGCAGGAACTGACGCATGGCGTTGACGAAGCAGCTCTGTGCCTTGAACATCAGCTGGTTCTCATCGGTGCGCAGGTCGATCCAGCGATAGTCGATGCGCTGGTCGATGCTGGAACGCTCCACAGCCTTCTTCTTCTTGGTGGCGGCGATCTCCTTGCGGACGATGGGCAGCGCGTCGGCGATGCTCTCGATCTCGATGGACTCGGGGATCATCTCGATGCCGCCCATCTTGACGTAGTCGTTCTCCATCACCTTGCCGGTGACGGTGATGACAGAGTCCGGGGTCAGCTTGTCGATGGTGTCCACCAGCTCGGGGTGGTCCTCCTTCTCGACGGTGATCTGAAGTTTGCCGGTAATATCCTTCAGCACGATGAAGGCCATATATTTGCTGTTGCGCAGGTTCTCGATAAAGCCCTGCACCTTGACCGTGCTGCCAATTTCCTTTTGTACCTCATTGATATAGGTGCGTTCCATGGAAATCCTCCTTCTGTGTCTTGTGTACTGTTTTATTATACGCTTTTCGGGGGATAAATCAAGAGAAAGGACGAATCACTTTCCTTCTTCGTGCAGCGTCCCGGTGCCGCCCTCCACCACGCCGTCGTGGTCGGCCACAGCCCTGATGGTGCCGAAGAAGCATTTGACATCCAGCCAGAAGCTCATATGCTCCACATACCAGCCGTCCAGCTTCGCTTTCTCCGTGATCTCCAGCTCGTCGCGGCCATGGATCTGCGCCCAGCCGGTCAGGCCGGGGCGGACGTCGTTTGCGCCGTACTTGTCCCGTTCGGCCAGCAGGTCGTACTGGTTCCAGAGGGCCGGGCGCGGACCGATGACTGCCATGTCGCCCACAAGGATATTCCACAGCTGGGGCAGCTCGTCCAGACTGGTCTTGCGCAGGAAACGGCCCACCCGGGTGATATACTGCTCCGGGTCGTGGAGCAGATGGGTGGGCATGTCGTGGGGGGTGTCGATGCGCATGGTGCGGAATTTCAGGATGTTGAAATAGCTCTTATGGATGCCCACCCGCTTCTGCTTGAAGAACACCGGCCCCGGCGAGTCCAGCTTGATGGCAAGGCAGAGCAAAAGCAGCAGCGGCGACAGCACCAGCAGCCCGCAGGCCGACAGTACCACGTCCAGCAGCCGCTTGATTCCTTTTTGATACATGATGGTTCTCCCTTTTATTCCTAGAATATACTTATTATATACCATTTTCCCCTGTCCAAACAAGCCCCGGGCCGCATTTCCGGTCGAAAATGCTGGTTTTGTTGTATCGTTCTGACGGTTTTCTCTCTTGCCCCGCCGGGCCGGACGGCGTACCATAGACATAAGATCATCTGAGAGGAGCACTCTGTTTATGATACAGCGTTTTGTCATCGGGAAGCCTTTTCCCACCGAGAGCGTCGTGCTGGACCTGCCCGCCGAGACCGGCCCCGTGCCTTACCTGACACCGGACGGCGATGGCTGGCAGTATGTCATGCAGGAGAAGGACATCGTCTATGGCTTGGGCGAGATGCCCCGGGGCCTCAACAAGCGCGGCTGGCACTACGAGACGAACAACACCGACGAGAGTGAGCACGGCGAAAACCGGCTTTCCTATTATGCCGCCCACAATTTCCTGCTCATCTCCCCTGCCGACGGCAGCGGATGCATCGGCATCTTCGTCGATTTCCCGGGCAAAGTGAGCTACGACATCGGCTATACCCGCCACGACACCCTCCGCTTCGCCACGGCAGAGCCGAACTATGCGCTCTACCTCATCACAGCCCCTGCCGCGGCAGAGGTCGCAAAGAAATTCCGGCAGCTCATCGGCCCCAGCTATATCCCGCCCAAGTGGGCGTTCGGTCTGGCCCAGAGCCGCTTCGGCTACAAGACCGAGGCCGACATCCGGGAGGTGGCCGCGCAGTACAAGGCCAACGGCCTGCCGCTGGACATGATCTGCATGGATATTGATTACATGCAGTCCTACGCTGATTTCACCATCGACAAGGCCCGCTTCCCCGACCTCGGCAAGCTTGCCGCCGACCTGAAAGCCGAGGGCATCCGGCTCGTTCCCATCATCGACGCAGGCATCCGCTGCGACGACAATGACCCCGTCTGCCGCGAGGGCCTCGAGAAGGGCTATTTCTGCACCAAAGAAGACGGCACGCCCTTTGTGGCGGCGGTCTGGCCCGGCAAGGCCTACTTCACCGACTTTCTCCGTCCCGAGGCCCGGGCGTGGTTCGGCAGGCAGTACAAGATGCTCACCGACCTCGGCATCGAGGGCTTCTGGAACGACATGAACGAGCCTGCCCTCTTCTACTCCCCTGAGCGGCTGAAAGCCTTCTTCGAGAATGCCGCCGCCCTGAGCCGGAAGGATAACCTCGACCAGAACGATTTCTTCGGGCTGGTGCGCTCGGTGATGGGCCTGATGAATGCCCCCGAGGACTACCGCAGTTTCTACCACGATACCTCTGCCGGGCGGGTGCGCCACGACCGCGTCCACAACCTCTACGGCGGCTGCATGACCCGTGCTGCCGGCGAGGCGTTCCAGACCCTGCGTCCCGGCCAGCGCACCCTGCTCTACTGCCGCAGCAGCATCATCGGTGCCCACCGTTGGGGCGGGATCTGGCTGGGCGATAATCACTCCTCGTGGAGCCAGCTGCTGGCCAACATCCAGATGATGCCTGCCGTCCAGATGTGCGGCTTCCTCTACAGCGGTGCCGATTTGTGCGGTTTCAGTGAGGACACCACCCCCGATCTGGCGCTCCGCTGGCTCGAGTTCGGACTGTTCACCCCTCTCATGCGCAACCACGCCGACGCCGAGAGCCGAGAGCAGGAATTTTACCGCTTTACCGATGTTCTGCCCGCCATCCGCAATATGCTGGATCTGCGGTATGCCCTCCTGCCCTACCTCTACAGTGAGTTCATGAAAGCCGCGCTTGAGGATGCACCTTACTTCCGGCCTTTGGCTTTTGACTACCCTGCCGACCCCGACGCCCGGGAGGTGGACGACCAGCTGCTTCTTGGCGAGGGCCTGATGGTCGCACCCGTCCACACCCAGAACGCCCATGGCCGGACGGTCTATCTGCCTGAGGGGATGAAGATGCTGCGTCTGCGCAGCGTCTCCGACTACGACGAGGAAGTTCTGCCCGCCGGGCGGCACTATCTGCCCTGCGAACTTGGCGAGGTGCTGCTCTTCATCCGTCCGGGCCACACCGTACCGGTGGCACAGCCCGCCGCCAACACCGCCCAGCTGGACGATACGGCCCTCACCTTCTGGCGCTTCGCGCCCGACGGCCAGCCTGCGCCCTACCGGATGTATACCGACGACGGCGTGACCACCGATCACAACAGGCCCGAACACTGGCGTATCGTCGGACAATAACGCAAAAACACCCGGAAGCATCTCCGGGTGTTTTTTGGTATTACAGGTATGCGACCGTCTCGGACAGGGGCTTTCTCGAGCCGTGGTTTGCCAGCGGCCCTGCGCCCTCTGCGGCATAGCCGAGGTCGAGGATCATCAGGACCTCTTCATTTTCCGGCAGGCCCAGTTCCTTGGCCAGCTCATCCGGGTCGAAGAAGTTGAGCCAGCAGCTGTCCACACCTGCGTTGGCGGCGGCCAGCATCAGGTGGGTCGCCACGATGGCGGCATCCTCCATGCCGGAGTCCCGCTTTCCGCCGGGATAAGTAAAGACGCTGTTTTTATCGAAGGCCACGACGAGGCAGGTAGGCGCGCCATAGCGGCAGGGCGTCACCTTGTCGAGCTTCGCCAGGCTTTCTTCCGACTGCAGCACATAGATGCGCTGCTCCTGAAAATTCTTGGCGGTCGGGGCCAGCCGACCCGCTTCCAGGATCTCCGTCAGCTTCTCGGCTTCTACCTTACGTGTGCTGAAATTCTTGCAGGAATAACGCTCTGCAACGACCTTAGTAAATTCCATAATCGTTGTCCTCCTGACTTTGGGTGATAGACTTTTTATGTACAGAAGTCTCAGCATTATTGTAGCACGCTTTTTCTCTGAGAGCCACTGTTATTTTTACGAAAGGATCTGCCGTTTTTATAAGAAACGGCGCGGCAGATCCACCCGGCCATTCCCCGCAGGCCGCCTGAGTGAAAAGTCCTTGACAAATCCTTCTAAAAGAGTTACACTGTTCTCGTTCCGAAAAACAAATATGGGCCTATAGCTCAGTTGGGAGAGCGTTCGGTTCGCATCCGAGAGGTCAAGGGTTCGAATCCCTCTAGGTCCACTTTTAGCAGCAGCGTAATTTTAACGCTGCTGCTTTTCTTTTGCGTACATATAAGTCACACGCTGGCTTTGGGACCTGGACGGATTCGAACAGCACTGCCCTGCTGCAGGCAGGGCAAGCTACCAGCTTAGTTCCCAGAACTATAAGCAGGAGAAGCGAGGCCGTCCTTATTTTCTGTTTCTTTGCAGGGTCTCCTATTCTTTATCCAGTTATCTAAAAATTGCATCTGCTCTTTCGTATGAAACCAATGCTCTCCGCCCGGCATAACGGTCAGCTCTGCGTTGTTCTTTTCCGCAAAGGCTTTTATGGTTTCCATGGAGGTCAGAGCATCCTTTTCCCCATACAAAATGCGGGTAGGGATTTCCCATGAAACCGGATGCTCCCGAACATAGCAGAGATATTTCCACGACAGCGTTTCTCCAAATGTTGTGGGAATTTCCAGTTTCTCTGCAAGTTCTGCTTCGGAGACGTCAGCCCATTGCATCATGTTGCAAATCAGTTGCTCCATATCGACTACTGGAGAAATAAAATAAGCGGTATCCACCAATTTATCATTCAACGAGGACAAAGATAAAAACGCACCAATGCTATTTGCCACCAGTGTGAGCTTTTCGCAGCGTTTCCGCACTGCCGTAAAAAATCCGGAAAATTCCTCCGTGGCTTCCCATGGAGATTGTGCGTGGTAGTCAAAACCAATTACTTCACAGTCAGGGAATAGGGCTTTATAATGCTCGGCCTCTTGTGCCGAACCGCCCTTTCCGTGAACATATACAACAATTTCTTCCATATAAAATCCTCCAAAAAACGCAGCGCACCCCAATTCTATGGACTGCACTGCGTCTGAGCGTCTGGCGTCTTGCTTGATTCAATTATTCTGCCGCCAATTTCAAGAATTTCTTGTCCGACTGGATGCTCTGGGTCACAAATTTGCCATCCCGGAACAAAGCATAGGTTGTGACAGGTGCAGGCACATTCTGGGCCGTCTCTTTCTCGGTGATGTGAACGGCTCTGAACGGGATCCCATGTTCCTTTGCAGCCTCCTGCACCTTTGGCACCCAATAATAGGTGTAGGGACACTGGTCGGTATAGTAGAGGACAAAGCCGTTTTCCTCCACCTTGGGATGCTTGGCACAGTCCTTGAATTTTGGCGGCCGGGCATTCTCTGCAAGGGGCAGGTACATGAGGTTGATGCCGCAATCGGAGATGTCTGAGACCTTAAAGCCCTTATGGGTCAAAAACTTGGGGTCCGCGAGAAACTCCCGTTTGCGCCCCTCTGCACACAGAATGCAAACGCCGTTTTTGCCCTGCACCTTGGCATCCCGAAGGCATTCTTCCAGCAGATCGCTGGAATAGCCGTGACCTTTCAAGGAACCGGAGACCCACAGACAGTTGATATAAAGCCAGCCTGCTGCATCAATGGGCACCCATGCGTTTTCTGCCGGGATGTACTCGATAAAGCATTTGCCGCGCTCTGCACTGCGGTAAAAAACAAGTCCCTCCTCAAAGCGCTGCTTGAGCCATTCTTTCTTGGCAAGGCTCTGTTTGCCGGACATGGCACAACAGATGTGTTCCCTGTCGATGTTTTCTTTGGTAACTCTGATATAGTCCATCGAAGCGCTCTCCCCTATCTTTGTTCTTTTTCATGCCTTCTCCGACACAGCGACCTTTTCGTTTTTGGCTGCGGCTTACCGCATCCGTCCATCGCCGCCCATCAAGGCGGTCATTTCCTCAAGATAGTCCAGCGGGAACGGCGGAGAACACAGGGGCTTCATGGCAATGCTCATGAGCTTCATGGGGTTGTCGTCTGCCGCCACCCGGTTGGAACTGAGTTTTCCGCAGCGTTTGCAGCGGTGGATGATCGCCCACTCGCCGCCTTTGCGTACCCAGACCGCCACCGGCTCCATGATGCCGCCGCAGTCGGAGGCACGGTCGCCGGGTTCTTCGTCCACATGAAGACTGGACAGGCAGTTGGGGCAATGGTTGCGGTGGTCGCTCCCGGCATTTTGCGGGGTGCAGACCCGTCCGCAGACTTTGCAGATAAAGGTATCGTTGCAGGCGTGGGTCTTATAGTAACCTTTTTCAAAGGTCTTACGTTTATTTTCACGATTCATGGTAATGTCCTCCTGAAGAATTGTGTCTGTTCGTCTTCGGGAGGAGTGGCTTGTGGTATTTGCCAGACCTCCCGGTCAGCCCACAAGCTCCAGTGCAAATGTTGTATGTTTCAAAAAGTTCTCCTTATGTTTTTGTACCGTAAAATTCGGATTTTGGGGTCCTATGAACGTGTGCTGAAAGTATCAAGCCTCCTTCCTTCGCCTTGATTTTGGCAGCGGCAATTCCTTGTACATCGCCTCAAACAGTTTTGTGAGAAATTCTTTGTTGTCAACCTCCTCCACCAACAGCATTTCTTTTGCTCCTTCATACGGAAAATCACAAACCGCCGCAGGCATACATTCCAAAGCAGATCTTGTTTTCTTTACAAGCAATCTGTCATCATAGATTCCGCCGACGATTTTACCGCGATAATAGAGGATATATTCTCCCATCATAGAGCGATAAGAAATATCCTCCAAAGCGGATAACTGTTCCAAAATGAAATGGAGATATTCTTTGCTGGAAGCCATTATTTTACACCACCCTTCGTATTGATTCATCGGATGATTTCATTTTTCGCCTCGTTCGATGTTTATAGTTCCAGTATAACATGGCTGCGCAGGAACAGCAAGCGACGAAAAAAGCCGCCGCACAGTCTCCCATGCAGCGGCTTTTCAAAAGTTATAGCTTATTCTCCCAGCGCCGTCTCGATGTTCGCCAGCACCTTCTGGCTCAGCAGAACGAAAGCCTGCCTGGTGCGGCCTGCCGAGACTCCCGGGCTGTGGACATTGGGCCGCCGGAAGAAGCCCTCACTGACGGGGCCTGCGGCGGCGTAGGTATCACAGAAGAAGTGGGTGCCGGGCTTATCCAGCCACTTTTCCAGCGCGGCGGAGTCAAAGCCGGGGCCGATGGAGGTATTGAAAAGGACTTTCCCCTCCCCCAGCGCCTCGAACTCCGGCTCACCCAGGAGCAGGACATTCTTGTTCAGACAGGTGAAGACCACTTCGCTCTCCCGGAGCAGAGTGTCCAACGGCTTATACTTCATGCCTGCGGCCTCGGCGTCGGGCTTATGGCTGCGGCTGTAGTAGGAGATGTCCGCGCCGAGGAAGGCCAGTGCATCGGCGATCATCCGGCCCGAAACGCCCAGACCCACGATACCCACCTTGAGGCCGTAAATCTCCACCGGCTCGTCGTGGAGCATCGGCATCCCGAAGCCGTGGAGCAGGCCGGTCAGCTCGTGGAGGACGTACTCCACCACGCCGCGGTCGCCGTAGTCCCGGATGCCCAGCACCTTGATGCCCTTTTCCCGGGCAAAGGCGATGTCCACATTGGCGCTTTCTTCCGAGTAGAGGCTGCAGCACATCCCGATGTAGCGCAGGTTCGGGCAGCGCTCGATGATGTTTTTGCCCATGCGGGAGGTATAGCTCAGCAGCGCCGCGTCGGCGTCTCCGATGCGGCGGACGATCTCCTCGTCGTCGGCGGGAATGTCGCGGTAAAGCTCGACCTGCTCGGCGTACTGATGCAGCGCCTCCTCTGCTGTGGGGATGAGGCTGACCGGCTCGATGGCCACCAGTTTCTTGAACATGAGACTCCCTCCTTTTTAATAGAAGCAGACCGGCGAGGCGAGGTTGCGCAGAAGCGCCACGGCGCTCCAACCGGCGATGGCGCTGGTGGACGAGCAGATGTCCACCACGGCCTTCACGCCCTCGATCTCGGCAGTGATGCAGTGGTCGTCGCCCACCCAGCCGGGTACGGAGTGCATGGTCACGCCGGTGATGTCAGGGCCGGTGGTGGCCAGTGAGGTGGCCACAGCGACATTGACCCGGCGCGGGAAGGTTGCGATGGCTTCCTTGGCGCTGCCGGTGAAGACGGTGGTCTTCTCGGTGTCGGTCAGCAGATGGTCGGCCCAGACGGGGGTGTTGCGGAAGCCCTTCGCACCGGTGTGGGTCTCGATGCCGGCCTTCTCGTCCAGCTTCTGTAGGATAGTTCTCGGAGGTGACTTTTCTGACTTTGTTACTCGATGGCATCCAATGGGCCGATAAAGCGGTAGAAAATCTGGATTTTCTGGACGTATTCGCCATCGACCTTTTCCGCTCTGGATACCAGAATCTTGTCAATCAGCTGATGCAGAATCTTATAGTTCAGTTCGGTGATACCAGCGTACTTGCTGACTTCATCAATAAAATCCTGAATCTTGTCCAGCTGATCGTGTTCAGCACGGCCTTCCCGCTCGTACTGCTCAATCTTCTCGGTCAGTTCAGCCTGTTCTTTGTCGTAGCGATCTGCAAGCATTTGAAAACGTTTCTCCGGGAGAAGTCCCTTTGATACGTCCTCATAAAGTTTTGCATACAGGTCTTCGATTTCTGCGATTCGTGCTTTACACTGCTTCAAATCCCGTTTGTGCTGCGCCCGGTCAGAGGACACCCGGAGGTGCATCTGATTTGCAATCTTCTTCACAAGGGCTTCCCGATTGCTCACAGCGGCCTTTGCGTGTGCCTGAATGTCCGCAAAGACAGCTTCATGCAGAACACGGGCTTCCAAATTATGCGAGTCACAGGCTTTCGCACCATATTTCCGATAAGTGCTGCAACAATAAAAGGTCTGATCCAGAACACTGTTACGTTTGCGCCTGTGCTCGACCTTGACTAACATCGTTCTGCCGCAGTCTGCACAGCGGACGATGCCTTTGAAGATATTGTCGTAGTCGGTCTTATCGCACATAAAACTACTGGAACGGCTGTAAAGGATTCGCTGCACGTTCTCCCAACGGTCTTGTGGGATGATTGCTTCATGTGTATTCGGAACGATAGCGCGTTCTTCAAACGGAATATAACGCCGCTTTTTGGATTTCATGGACACGGTGGGCTTGGCTTCGTAGATGATGTGTCCGGCGTAGACTGGGCTGTGCAGAACCTGACTGATATAGGCACTGTCCCAATCATACATCTTTTCATCATCAATAAAGCGGCCAAACATCTCTTTCTTGTAGTAACACGGCTTCAAGACTTTTTCATCGTGGAGCCGCTTGGCGATGCGGTGAAGCCCCAGCCCTTCCTCTGCCATTGAATAGATATACTCAACAACGGGGGCGGTGTTCGGGTCGATCACAAGGTGATTGTGGTCGGCAGGGTCTTTCTGGTAGCCAAACGGTGCGCCGCTGGAGATATACTTTCCGCTTTTCTTGCGTGTCCGAAGGGCACTCTTGATTTTTCGGGAAGTGTCTTTGGCGTACATTTCATTGATGATGTTTCGGAACGGGGCAATATCCATCTGAGATTGCTCGTTGGAATCATAACCATCGTTGATTGCAATATAGCGGACACCGTGTTCAGGAAAGAAGATTTCCATATACGTTCCGGTTTCGATGTGGTTGCGTCCAAGTCGGGACTGGTCTTTGGTAATGACTGTTGCCACCTTTCCTTCCCGGATATCATCCAGAAGTTCCTGAAAGGCAGGGCGGTCAGAGTTCGTACCGCTGTAACCATCATCAACATAGTACTGGCAATTCCCGAAACCGTTGCGTGTGGCATACTCCATAAGCATCGCCTTTTGAGTGCGGATGCTCAGGCTTTCGCTGTTTGAACCGTCATCTTTTGACAGTCGGCAGTATAAAGCAGTTACTTTTTTGTCCTTTTCCATGTGTACCTCCATAATGGAAAAGAGACCTCATCAATCACATTGTAGCGGATGCTGCGTGACGATGCAAGCCCTTTTCCGCAGTAAAACGTCCAATTAGCCAGCGGCGAGATACGATTCGGCAGTTTTACGAATTTCTTCTTCCGCAAGCCGCTGAAAAAGCGTATTCATCGGCACATTGCCGATATAATGGCGTTCCACGATCAGGCGCACGGACTTCGGACTTCTCGGCGCACGTTTGCGTGTGGTGGGCTTCTTCTCAGATTTTTCTTTGTTCAAGGGCAGACCTCCTCATTCATGTGGTGCAAATACGGAAAGGAATGGATGGATTCTATTCGTTTTTCTCTTTTTGTTTTATTACGTTGGTTAGGTGAAAGTTTTCTTTGATACAGTCTTAAAGGCTGCTATACTGCATAGGAAAAATATCTTTTGCGGATGCCATTAAGAATCTGCATCACAGAATCGTGATTTTGGCGGTTCTTGAATCGTGAAAAACGCAGAACTATTCAACATTTGGAATTTTCACAAAGATGTGATTGGGCGAAGAAAACCGCGTTCGTCTGCGCTCAATCAATCCCGCAGCGTCCAATTCCTTAAGCGCACTGGAAACACTGACAGTGCTGCGCCCTAGCTGCTCAGCCAAAGAGCAAATCGTAAAAATGACAAACACGAAACCACGTTCATCTATCCAGAGATTTTTCTGCGAGAGCGTGGCACGGTCGAGCAGCAGCACATAAGTCATTTTTGCAGTCTGGCTCAGGTCAAGTTCCAAAAGGAAGCGTGGGTATGGGAGAAACGGCGGCAGCGGAGTTTGCGTGGTAAGATATTCTGAAATGTTGATCACCTCCAGCTGAAGCAGAAATCAGGAACAAAGAGTATGTAACGAGAATTGGAGGGTTCCAATTCTCCAGTCGCAGAAAAGCACGAAACAAGTGCTCAACTGCGTTAATAAGTTAAGGTCTCCCATATTGGTCCTCGACTTCCCTAGGAGTGGGGAATCGTCCGGCGGCGGGCTTGCACCGCACCATTGGCATTTCAGCCACCCCGTCTTCGTTATGACCGGGCTGCGAGTTACAGAAGTACCTTTTGTGAAGTACCGGACGATTGAACTATTCACTTGTCAAGGAACATATGGAAGATTTCTGGACTTTGACGGACGAAAAACATCCTTCTACTTGGTAGCCGATGAAAAAGGCCATTTCGTAGCATTGCAAGCAATTTTGTAAACAAAACGTCATAATAGTCCGAGAATGGTCTTGAAAAAGATGCCCTACACTTGGTAGGCATCGAGAACGCCTGTTTCGTAGCATTGGTGAGAAACTTGTAATTGAATTGTAATTCTTGAGACCAAATCTCCGCTTTTGAAAAAATCCTCTCAATAGGTAGGCAACGAAAACAGCCCAAAGACAACCATCTTTTTGAGAATTAACAAAAAGGTCACAAATGACCGGCTTTCAAAGAGGCGCTTCTACTATTAACAGAAAAAGTGGCCTAAAATGGGGGGTGTTGGAGAAAATTTCTGCCTTAAAAGTACGCCTCTACTCACTAGCCAGCGAGAATAGCCAAAAGCCAGCAAAAAACAAATGAATTATGTACTTCTGCCACTGATTGCAACGGCATATCGGTGACAGAAAGATCGTTTAGAGCGATTCTTCGCGGTTTGGGGTGGTAGAAATCGTTTTGTAGTTGGACTTTTTCTGCTGAAGCTGCTCCAGCTGTTTCAGCACCGATTCCTTCTCCGGGGGCTTGCCGCCCGGTGTGGAAAGCTGCTGCTTATTCAGCACCATGTCGATATACTTGCGGATATTTTTCAGGGCAGAGACATCCGGCTGCAAGGTTTCCAGTTTGGTACGCAGTTCTGCGCTGCCGGATTGCAGCGCAGAAAATTCGGCATCCAATGCCGAAAAATCTACCGCTGTGCTGCCGTTCAGTTTCATCAGAGTGCGGACAGCTTTATTAAAGGTGTCCAGCTCCTCTTTGTGCTGGGCGGCATAAGCGTCCTTGGTCAACTTGAAGTTCTTCTTGATAAAGGTGTCGTGGATGGGCTTCAGCTTGGCATGGGCGGCGGCAGCATCCTTGATCTGGGCGATTGCCCGCATACGGTTTTCGTTCTGCTTCAACTGCCTACGGAGAGGGGCGGCGGTCTGGTTCAGGTTAGAAATTGCGGTATCCAGATCCTCGATGGTGTTCAGAGAATGGGCTTTCAGATAGTCCACCGCCCGTTTGACTTCCTCAAAGTCTCGGACAGTGCATTTCAGTTTTGCCTTGCCAGACCAATCGCTGCGCTGCTCGTTGCGGAGGTTGAAGTAATCCACCAGCAGGTCGGACAGCATTGGCTCCTTGGCTTGTTCCAGTGCATCCAAAAGAATCTGCTTCTTTTCATTCAGGTCTGCGATCCAGCGTTGCAGCCCACGAATCGCACTGCGGATGGACTGCATCAGGCTATTGGCGGCGCGAATATCCCGGTTCAGGTTGCCGAGAAAAGTTTCCACTCCACGCTTTTCCATCTGGTGTGCGGCGGGACCGAGATGCACGGTCGGTATCTGCTGGATGCCCTGTCGCTCAAAGGAGCGCAGGTCAACACGTTCCGGGCGGCCAGCCGCTTCCAAATAGCGGTTGGTAATGGTCTCCCAGCCATGCCGCCAGACCTCGGCATACTTCTGGTCGTTCCAGTCCACCGTGTTTTCCTTGTGGCACTTCCAGTTGCCGGAAGCGAGCCGGATGCGCTCACCGTTCTCGTCAAGGTCGTACACCTTTCTGGCTTTCGGGAGCCACTTGCCGTGTTCATCTATTGCCCGGAGCGTCAGCAGAATGTGAGCGTGTGGGTTTCCATCTCCCTTGTCGTGGATGGCAAAGTCGGCAATCATCCCTTTGGAAACAAACTGCTCCTGACAAAACTCTTTTATCATGGACAAATACTGCT
>OLKG01000844.1_pt1 | contig 26604 bp, 18 predicted proteins | sample 1603371 | NCBI WGS metagenome assembly OLKG01 (sample SAMN04168657, study PRJEB22393) | human gut metagenome | biome: human gut microbiome; feature: stool | host: Homo sapiens | collected 2014-03-20 | reverse complement strand
AGACGTGCCGGAGATTCCCTGGAGATACAGAGACTGAAAGGGGAAATCCGTTCTTTGAAGAGAGGAAACAGAAGGGATTTTGAAGATATCGGCAGATCGATATACGAGAAATTTACAAAGAATGAGATCCAGGATATGGATATGATCGCATTGTGTGAAGCTATTGAGAAACGGGAAGAGGAAATTGAAAAATACGAAGAACAGATTGTACGCATTAAAGAAGAAATCTGAAATTAACAGAAAGAAACATATGACGGTATTTCTGCAGTCTATTCCGATTTTGACAGCAACGGCGGATATTTTGATCAAACAGTCCGTAGAGCGGAATCTGGGCGAGTCAGACGAAAAAGAGATCATGGGAGGCCGCGTGATCCTTCGGAAGGTTTACAATGAAGGGTTTGCTTTCAATATTTTGGAAAAAGCTTTTATACTACATTTAGTTTATCCTGTTACAGCTATGCACGCACCGGCGCTGCCTGCTCTAAAACGTGCTCCTAAATTGATGTGGCTGGATACAGGACTAGTTAATTTTGCTGCAAATATCCAAACTGAAGTTCTGCATGACCGTACGTTGATGGATACGTGGCAAGGAGCTATCGCCGAACATATTGTAGCACAACAATTGCAGGTATTACTTGATGAACAGTATATTTCCGACTTGCATTTTTGGGTACGTGACAAACAAGGCTCCAATGCCGAAACAGATTTTGTATGGCAAAAAGGAACACAAATTATTCCGGTTGAAGTGAAATGCGGAAAGAATGCGCATCTCCGTTCGTTACATTCTTTCATGGATTTGTCTGGCGGTGATTTAGCTGTCCGTATTTGGAGTGGTCCATATTCTATTGATGATGTGAAGACGGTTGCCGGAAAGAGTTTCCGATTGATAAATCTTCCTTTTTATTATTTGGGTAGTTTACCGAAGATACTTTCTTCGATTTGAATACAATGCATTTATCCTGAATTTTTCTTTCGTTTTATATGGATAATGTGTGTATTCGCACGAAACTCGTATCGAAAATGTGTAAATTATTACATTTCTGATATCAAAAATGTGATTTATGATGAGAAGCTTTTCCAGCCTGCTTGCCGGATCCGGTATTCAATACTGAATTTGAAACAAGATGGTAATTTGATTAATATCCCCCTGTTTTTGGCGGATAAGACAAAAGAGCTATTGAAGGATAAAAGTTGAAAGAGCCTTCTGAAGGAATCAGTAGCCTCTTAAAAAACGATGATTCTTAAAAAAGGAATATTTAATCATTGGAAGAAGGACGTGAATTGCAGTTTGGTAAAGAAAAGCAGGAAAATGTCCTGCATTTGTAATTACGCGATTCTCTATTTCTGCTGTTTCGAAAATATGGCTATCAAGCTGCGATAGATTTTTAATTATTTTTGTTATTTGGAGAACAGATGCCCGAATAACTAATCATTTTATTGTTTTTTCCTTTCCGATATATTATGGTAAACTAGAGAAAAAATGTTTCTTAATAGTTCATTTTTATCTTCTTCACCGGGGAACGATAGCTTCCTCGGTGAGGAACAAGTCGATGCACACCGAGGAACACTTCGTTGGTTTTAAAGCAATGAGCGGTTTCTGAATAGAGAAAGATGCATATCCTGTTTGCTTTTATGCAATATTAGGCATCTTTTTGTATGCTCATGCATTTATTTATGCAGTTTATTTTCCGGTTCGTTATTTTCTAATTGGCCATTTCCTTGTATAATATTAAAAATAGAACATTGCTTATTAAATAGGATTAGCTGTATACAAGAGACTGGATAGTTTCTCGCATACAGCTAATTAAATCTATTCTTTTACGTATCTTAGATATGTCCGTATTCGAATTCCGGGATATCGCCTTTCGCGGACATTTTAGCAAAATCAATCAGATTGGCCAAGTGGCGGATCACCAGTTCTTTCATTCCTTCTTTGTCCCTATCTTTTATCTTCTGTAACATTTCCCTATGTTCTGCATGAACCGTTTTTTGAGGAACAGCACAAACTTTGTATTTTTGATAATATTTTAAAATATCGGGAGTAATAATAAGCAGGAGTGAACTGATAACCGGATTATGTCCGCCTTGCGCAATGGCCTGGTGAAAGGCAAAATCTTTTTCGACACGAAGGTCTGTATCAAACTTTTCTTCCAGTTCGACAAGCGTGTTTTCGATATTCTTCAAATCCTCTTCTGTGCGGTTTACTGCGCATAATTTGCAGACCTCTATTTCCAGAAGTACACGTACATAAACCAAGCTTGAAAAATCATATCTGCTGATTTTCAATGCATCGGTAATCATAGTATCCAACTGGTCTTTGGAGAATTCGGATACCACTGTTCCACTCTGAGGATATGTTTTTACAATACCGTATAATTCCAGTTTCTGCAATGCCTCGCGAACATGTGACCGACTGACTTTCAAAAGTTCGGATAATTTACGCTCAGAAGGGAGACGCTCTCCCGGTAAAATCTGACGTTCTGATATTTGTTTTTTTATGTGTTCTATTACATGCTTAACTGGTTGCGAATTGATTTCGTCTTTCATAAGATATAAATATTTTAAAAAGATGACCTTTTCCGTTTCGGCTGTAAAAGTACAAATATTATCTTTCAAAGTAAAGCTTTCTAGTAAAAATATTCTCCTGTCCTTTTATATAGAGGTACGCGTAACGTGTTATTTATAAGCGTCTTATATCTAATTATTAATAAATATTAATTGGTAGACCAAAATTTTGGTTTACCAATTTTAATCGTTACGTTTGTCACAGAAATTAAAACACTAATCTATGAACAACTCCTGTATTTTTAAAAAAGTCGTGATGATGTTCCTGTTGTTGGTAGGGACATTGAACGTTTACTCCCAGCATGTAGTTACTGGTAAGGTGATAGATGAACAGGGTCCGTTGATTGGAGCTTCGGTGACAGTGAAAGACGCTGCCGTTCCTACCGGTACTGTGACGGACGCTGAAGGTAAATACTCCATTAAGGTTCCTAATTCCAAGACAATTTTGGTTTATTCGTATATCGGTTACGTTGATAAGGCGGAAGCGGTTGGCAAACGTACAGTTGTGAATGTGACGTTGGAAGAAGATTCGAAGATGTTGGATGATGTTGTGGTAATCGGTTACGGTACACAGGCGAAATCTCATTTGACAGGTTCGATTTCAAAGTTGGAAGGTGAGAAGCTGATTAATGCTCCGGTGAGTGATGTCACTACTGCCTTGCAAGGTGCTATGACTGGATTGACGGTTTCTAATGAGACATCGGAAGTGGGTGTGACTCCTTCTATCCGGGTACGCGGTACGGGTTCCATTTCCGCAGATAGTGAACCGTTGGTTATCATAGATGGATTTCCCGTATCCGGTGGTTTGTCGTCTATCAATGCTGCGGATGTGAAGTCTATTGAAATTTTGAAAGATGCGGCTTCGGCTGCTATTTATGGTTCACGTGCTGCCAATGGAGTGATTATGGTGACGACAAAGAGCGGTACGCCGGACAAACCGAAATATTCTTTTAAGTTCTATCAGGGATTTAAATACGCTTATCAGTTGCATGATATGATGACTTCTTCCGAATGGTTGGGCTTATTGGAAGAAGAAGCTGCCTTAGGTGGTCCGAAAGTACCGAGTGCTGCTCGCGGGGCTGCTTATTTGGAAAGCCAGATGGGGACTACCGACTGGCAGAAAGAGGGCTTGCGTGATATGGCAGGTATCACGAATGTGCAGATGAGTGTTTCGGGCGGACGCAAAGAGACGAAATATTTTATTTCAGCGGCCTATACTAAAGACCAGGGGGTGATGCTCAACAATTCACTGGACAAACTGAATTTCCGTACTAAAGTGGATACCAAACTCTCAAAGATAGCTACGGTGGGTGTTAATATATCCGGTACATATAGCAAGACGGAACGTCCGAAAAATAACTTTATTGATTTCTATCGTACTCCCTCTTTTTTACCGGTCTATCACAATGCGTATAGTACAGACCTGACCGGATATACCGGATTTGCAAGAGGTAGCCATTTTAACAATATTATGACACCGACTGCCGTGGATGCCGATGGAAATCCGTTGTTGGATGCCGACGGTAACCGGGTATTGGAAAAATCGTCTCCATTTAGCTCTGCCAATAATAATCCGGCGAGCGTAATGACTAATACTTTTCGTTGGAGCGAGACTATGCAAGGATTGGCCAGCATGTATCTCACGCTTGATCTTTGTAAAGGATTACAGTTTAAGACATCCAACGGCTTGAATGTTCGTTTTGCCCCTTCTTATTATTATGCAAATAAGGACGCTACGAAAGACAAGGAAGCAAGCCGCGCTACTTATTCCAGTGCACTTTATATTGATTTGTTGAGTGAGAATACCTTGAGTTACCATTTGGACTTTGGAAAGAATAAAGACCATAGTCTTGACGCTTTATTGGGATATACTGTAGAAAAGACACGGAATCAGCGGGTGGCTATGGCTGCGACGGGATTTGCTACGGATGACATTCATATTTTGAATGCCGCCACTGTTTACGAGTTGGCTAGTGAGGGTAATGGAAATACGGCGGGTACGGGAACTTTCAGATATCCGGATGTTGTATTGGAATCTTATCTGGGACGTGTCAATTATAGTTATCTGGGGCGCTATTTGTTGTCTACCTCTCTACGTCTGGACCGTTCATCGCTCTTTTCCAAAGGAAACCGTAATGCCTGGTTCCCTTCCGTATCACTGGGTTGGCGCGTGAGTGAAGAGAAATTCATGAAGGGTATCAAGGCTATTTCTAACTTGAAACTTCGTGCATCGTATGGTGTGACAGGAAATAACCGTATCAGTTATAATGCAGCCCTCGAGGTATTGAACAGTGCGAATTACGTGACCGGCAAAGGTACGGGTTCATTGGTTAATGGTTCTGCGAATATCTCTTCTTCGCTGGCTAATTCTAATATAACATGGGAGCAGACTGATGAGTTTAACTATGGTCTGGATTTGGGACTTTTCAACAACCGTATCAATCTGGCGATAGATGCTTACTATTCAGTGACGCGTGCGTTATTGTTCGAACAACCGACGCAATCGTTTACCGGTTACACACACTATTGGAATAATATAGGAAAAGTCCGTAACTCAGGTTTGGAAATCCAGCTTGATACGCATAATATGAAAAGCCGTAAGTTTTCATGGGATACTAATATAAATTTCTCACTTTCGCGTAATAAATTATTGGAGTTAGGCGGTGAACAACAAATGATTTCTTTGGGTGAAAGAAATGAGGGTTATCTTGCTAAAGTGGGTGAGCCGTTGATTCAATTCTATGGATACAAAACGTGTGGTGTATGGAATAGTGCGGAAGAGATTGCAGCTAATCCTCATTTTTCAGACGATGCACCGGGGGGGATACGCATTGTCGATACCAATAATGACGGCTCTTTGACTCCTGAAGACCGGGTTGCGTTGGGCACTCCTTACCCGGATTTCACATGGGGCATCACCAATACTTTCCAAATTAAAGATTTCGACATCTCATTCCTTATTCAGGGTGTACAGGGCATCACAGTGCTTAATGGTGATGTATATTATAATGAAACAAAGAAGTGGAACAAGAAGTACACAAAGAACCGTTGGGTAAGCGCAGAACATCCGGGTGACGGAAAAACGCCTTATCAGAATGTGAAAACGGGACATGACCTCATGCTTACTGATTATCCTTTGCAAAATGCTTCTTATGCTTGTCTGCGTAACTTTACAGTGGGATATACCTTGCCGGCAACTGCTGCCCGTAAGATTAAGTTATCAGGTGTACGTTTTTATGTGTCGGGCAGTAACTTGCTCTATATTTGGGGAAGTGGCTACAAAGGCATTAATCCGGAGTCGCGTATGACATCCGGTAATTATTCCAGTACAATGATTTCGGGGTATCAGCGTGGTGGGTTCCCGTTGACTTCTACCATTTCTGCCGGTTTTGATATTAATTTTTAATGGAGGAAAACGATGAAAAAAATAAATTATATAGGATTATTGTTAATCGTCATGGTATTTTCCGCTTGTGATTTGGATCAATATCCTTATTCGGAAGTGGCGGCAGATAAGTATGTGAAAGATGCTTCGTCGGTAAATAATCTGGTGCTGGGTTGTTATAATTCCCTGCATGATGTGATGTATTACGAATGGGCCATGACAGAATTGCGCTCGGATAACGGACGTATGTATGCTGCAGGTTCTTCTTCGAATACTACACGACTGGTGGAACAGCTCGACCAGGGTACTATCGTACCGGAAAACGAATGGGTGGAAACGTACTGGAATGCCTGTTATGCCACAATTGCACGGGTAAACAATGTTATATCTTACCTTGATGTAGTGACGGACGAGACATTGCGGAACCAATATGAGGGAGAAGTACTTTTTCTTCGTTCATTGGAGTATTTCAATCTGGTCCGTTTATGGGGGCCGGTATTTATCGTTACTTCCAAGGTTCCTTCTGAAGTGGCCCGTGATATGCAACGCTCTACGGTGGATGAAGTATATGCGCTTATTGAAGGAGATTTGGAGAATATTGTCAATAATGAACTGTTGCCCGGTAAGATGGCGGACGGTGACTTGGGACGTGCTGACCTGAACGCGGCAAAAGCGTTGCTTGCCAAAGTATATGCTACGCACTACCGGGCGGGTGACGAGAAATATGCCCGTGCCGCCCGACTGTGTAAGGAAGTACTCGAAAGTGAATCTGTGGGAAATCCGCAATCGGGTAGTGATCTTGTGGCTTATGATAAGGTTTTTGATATTGGCAATGAGATGAATAAGGAGATAATCTTTGCAGTTCGTTACCTTTCGGGAAATGCCGGTATCGGTTCGCCGTTCGGCAATATGTTTGCTCCGGTCAATAATGGTGCAAATGTGATTATCGGTACTTCTTCCGGTTATAATACTCCTACTGACAATATTATTGCAGCTTACGAGCAAAGAGGTGCGGGTGCTGATAAACGTCTGGATGTGAATATCGCCCAGAAATATTTCAATACAACTACTCAGACGTGGGTGACGGAAGGTAATTGCCGTTACTGTAAGAAGTATGTAAATCCTGTAACTACACAGTATGATGGCGAAAGTGACTGGCCTGTGATTCGTGTGGCTGATATTGCTTTACTTTATGCTGAATTGACAAATGAAATCTCGGGGCCTTCGGCAGACAATCTGAAGTATTTGAATATGGTTTGTGAACGTGCCGGTGTTTCTACATATACACTGACCGACCTGCCAGGTCTTTATGATTTTAGAAAGGCTGTACGTAATGAGCGCAGGCTTGAACTGGCTTTTGAGAACCAGCGTTGGTTTGATCTTCTTCGTTGGGGTATCGCTACTCAGACAGTAAACAACTACTTGAACAGCGAGCTTCTTTATACGGAATATTCTTATACGGTGAATGATATAGAAGATTGGCAAACATTTCTGCCTATTCCGGTGAGTGTGATTGACATTAATCCAGAGATAGCACAGAATACGGGTTATTAATCTTTTAAATGCTTACGAATATGAAACAATATAGAAAATGGAGTCTGGCATCATTGTTTGTCTGTTTATTCTTTTTGTGTGGTTGTGATTCTACATCGATGAAGGATGTGGCGGTTAGTTCACCGGAAATTCTTTCTTTCTCGCCCGAGAGTGGAAGCATAGGTAGTGAGATTGTTGTTACCGGAGAATATTTGGATGATGTGGTAAGTGCTACTATCGGTGGTGGAAAAGCCGTTATCCTACAGAAAGTGTCCAACCGGCGTTTGTCCTTGAAAGTGACAAATCAGGCACGCAGTGGTAAAATTGTATTGGTAAATTCGATAGGTGAGGGTGTGTCCGAAGGAGATTTTATCCTTGAATATCCGGCTCCTGTCGTTTCACAGGCGGGAATGCCTTCAGAAGTTGAAATGGGCAATAATTTGTTGCTTTCCGGTAGTTCCATGAATGTGGTGAGTGCTGTTCTTTTCACTGCCGAAGGGGGGACAGAAGGAAATGAGGCAGAGATCATCTCACAAAGTGAGAATGAGATAGTAGTAAAGGTTCCTTATGTGGAAAGCGACAAGGCTATTGTAACATTTAAATATTTTAATGGAACAAAAGAAGTGGAGACGTCAAGTTCGTCTGCACCCAAGTTCACGGTGAAACGTTATCAGCCGGAGGTTACAACTACTGTATTTGAACCAATCAACGTGGGAGATATGGTAGTGCTGGAGGGAGCATATCTAAATAAGATTGATAAAGTGCTGTTAGGTGATATTGAGTGTACTATTACGTTGCAGACTGAAACTGAATTAAAGTTTGTTGTACCTTCATCTGAGAATTATGTAGATGGAGATAATACGGTGGTACTGAAGATTTCCTATTTCGACGGACGCGAAGTGCACACCTTGACGGATGTGTTTGTGGTGAAAGTGCCTTTCATTTATTTCTGGGAGAATAGAAAAGTATATGGTCAGGGACGTATTGAGGGACAGCTATCTTCTTTCTTCTCTCCAGAAACGGGATTGGTCTATGCAAATAGTGATTGGAGTACTGTAGTAGATCCGGTTTCTATGAAATATAAAGCTGCTACTTGTTCTGCTAATAATAAACCGGCGGTTTCAGAGAGCGAATATAATTCAGTAAATCCCTATTTTTTCTTCTCAGGAGCTTCTGCAGGGCAATTACAGATTAATAGTCCGGCAAACTCAAAAACACAATTGAGAAACTTCTATTCTACAACAAATTCCAGTTCGCAAGTGACAGGAGGAAAAATAGATTGTTATGGTACACCGGCATTAACTTTCTTATGGCTTGACCCATCTAAATCAGGCTATAAAACTCTGATTGATGAAGTGAAGAACGGTACATTATCAAAGATTGATGAGACTACTTTCCCAATAGATGTGGAAGCTAAAACTTGTCGTGGTTTTAGTATTGCAAGTGCAAAGGCTTCGCCTAATACAGATGTTTGGGCACCAGATATATTTAAGGTAGGTGAAGAAAAGGTTGCCAATGTAGATGCTGTTTTGCTTGTATTCTATTATAATGTAAAAGGATCAGTCGATAATGTTGCTGATAATATAAAACGTATCGGAGTTTTACACATAAAAACAGTTGACTTTAAGTTGTATAATAACACGAATGCACCTTCGTCCAGTTCTATTGAATTCGATATGTACTGGCAGAAACAAGATTACGATTACTCAAAAGTTCAATAATTAATGATGACACGAAATATACATAAGGCAATTATAGCGCTCCTACTTGTCGGGCTACCGTCAATCACTTTTGCAAAAAGATACGATGTAGCGCTTCCCGAAGTAGCTTCCTATTTAAAAACTGCCCAACCCGGCGACCGGATTTACATCAAGGACGGCCAATACAAAGATATGCAGTTGAAATGGATAGGCAAAGGAACGGAGAAATCTCCTATTACGATAGAAGCCCTGAACCCCGGAAAAGTAAAGATAGAAGGTGGCTCCATCTTGCGGATAGCGGGCGAGTGGCTATCTGTCAGCGGATTGCATTTCACTGACGGATATGCTCCCAAAGGTTCCGTAATAGAATTCCGTAACGGACAAGAACTGGCTAATCACTGTCGTCTGACGAATTGTGTGATAGACAAATTTAATCCGTCCCGCCGGGACCAGGCTTACAGCTATATATTGCTTTATGGTCGTCACAACAGAGTAGACCATTGTTCGTTGACAGGAAAACTTAACTTGGGGGTGACACTGATTGTCATCCTCAACGACGAACGTTGTCTGGAGAATCATCACCGGATTGACCATAACTACTTTGGAGAAAGACCCGTGTATGGCTCGAACGGTGCCGAAACAATGCGCGTAGGAACTTCCCAGCAAGCTTACAGTTCTTCAAATACGGTGATTGAGAACAACTTGTTCGAACGTTGCTCCGGTGAAGTGGAAGTAATTTCTATTAAATCCAGTGATAACATCATCCGCAACAATACGCTGTTGGAATGTGAAGGAGTGGTAGCACTGCGTCATGGTGACCGTAATACTGTGAATGATAACTTGTTTATCGGTAACGGACGTCGTAATACCGGCGGTATCCGTGTCGTCAATGCCGGACATCAGATTTACGATAATGTATTGGTCGGCTTGGCAGGTACCCGTTTCTTCTCAGCTTTGGGAGTTATGGATGCCGTACCCAATTCGTTACCTAATAGATATTGTCAAGTTGTTGATGTCAAGATGTACCGTAACACATTCGTAGATTGCACGAATATAGAATTTGGTACAGGCAAGGATATGGAACGTACTCTTGCACCGGAAAAAGTCTCATTCACGGATAATATCATCATCAATAAAGGACTCGACCAGCCTTATATAGCCGTTGACGACGTAGCGGGTATCCAGTTCAAAGATAACAAAGTGCAATTGGCAAAGAACTACTCGGCTCCGGGATTTACTACGGAAAAAGTAAAAGCTCCCCAGTTGCCCGACGATGCTGCGATACGTAAGGATAAAGGCGCTTCCTGGTTTAAGAACCAAGTGGCACACCCAGCAGCGAATGTTCATAAGGAATACAATGTGTCTCCGGGAACGAACTTGTCCGAAGTCATTCATTCGGCAGAACCGGGTGGCGTCATTATTTTGGCGAAAGGCACATATCCTATCCAACGTGCTATGTTCATTGACAAACCGTTGACTATCCGTGCAGCCGATGCAGCCAACAAGCCGCTTGTCCGTTTCAACGGAGATAAGCCGGATAATATGGTAACTATTGCCGATGGCGGCAAAATGGTCATTGAGAATATAACATTCGATGGCGTATTAGAGCCCGGAAAGGCTTTGGCTAAAGCAGGAATTTCTACTGCCTTTGATATGATACAACCTTATACACTGATAGTAGACGGCTGCGAATTCCAGAACTTCGGAGAAGGCGGATTCTTTGCCATTAAAGGAACAAAAGCTACTTTTGCCGAAAGCGTTACCATCCGCAACTGTCTTTTCCGCGATTTATCAGGAGATGCTATCAACTATGCGGCAGAGAAAGATGATATAGGTCGCTATAATGCCGACGACATGTTGATTGAAAACTGTTCCTTCTACCGTCTGTTGGGTTTACCTATTAATATTTATCGTGGCGGAAGCGATGAAAGTACGGCAGGCCCTTATATTACTATCAGACATTGTACCTTTGTAGACTGTTGCAACAAAGAACGTGGAAGTGTCATGCGCCTGATTGGCCCGCAAGTACTGACAGTAGAGAACTGCAATTTTGATAATAGCGGACGCGGCGGGGCAACTATCCGCCTGGATGAGGCGACCTGGGAGAAAGTACGCATTGCAAACTGTAATCTGTGGAATTCCGGTAGAATGATGACTACCACTTCCCAGGCAATACAGGGAAAGATGTACAATTTCCGTCCCGCATATATCAATGCCGAAGCATACGATTATACTCCGGTTGAGGGTAGCGAACTGGAAAAACTCTCTATCGGCTTGAAAAAGAAGTAGAACAGTTGTCATACGATACTATTATTGAAATAGAAAATGATGTAAGATGAGAAAACTTATTATTTGCATATTCATGGTTTTAGGTGGATACCTCTTTTCATTTGCCCAACATCCGTCCCTTCTTTTCACACAGGAAGAAGTGAACGAGATGAGGGCAGGAAAGGGGACAGTACCCGCATTCGACAAATCTCTTTCGGAAGTGTTGGCCGCAGCCGATGCAGCAGTAAACTCTCCTGTTTCCGTACCGGTTCCCGTAGATGGCGGTGGCGGTGTGGTACACGAACAGCATAAATCCAATTACTATGCCATGTTCCATTGTGGAGTTGCCTATCAGTTGACAGGGGATAAGAAATATGCCGCCTACGTGGGCGATATGTTGGAAGCCTATGCAAAACTATACCCTACTTTAGGGTTCCACCCCCTGCAACTTTCCCCCGTCCCGGGACGTCTGTTTTGGCAGACACTGAATGAAAGTGTATGGCTGGTGCATACAGCGGTTGCTTATGACTGTATCTATAACACACTCTCACCCAAACAGCGTGCCACTATCGAGAAGAATCTTTTCGTTCCGATGGCGGACTTCATCATGGACGGTATGGGAGACAACCATGCAAATAACAAGACATTCAATAAAATGCACAACCATGCTACATGGGCTACGGCCGCCGTCGGTATGATTGGCTTTGCGATGAATCGTGAAGATTACGTAAAGAAGGCACTTTACGGTTCTGACGGAACAGGCAAACGGGGCGGCTTTATCCGCCAGATGGATTACCTGTTCTCTCCCGACGGTTACTTCACGGAAGGAGCCTACTATCAACGTTATGCCATCTGGCCTTTCGTCATCTTCGCCCAATGCATCGAGAATAAACTGCCGGACTTGAAAATCTTCAATTACCGGGATAGCATTCTTTCAAAAGCCCTCTCCACATTGATACAACTTTCTTATGAAGGCGAATTCTTCCATATTAATGATGCCTTGCTGAAAGGGCTTTCCGCACAGGAACTGGTATATGCGGTAGACATATTGTATAATGTTAATCCTTCGGACAAATCACTGCTGTCCGTTGCAAATAAGTACCAGCATACTTATCTCCCTACTAGCGGCGGTTTTAAAGTAGCCCGTGATATTGCCCGCGGAGAAGCTGCTCCGATTATCTATCGTAGCAGTGTATTTCGTGACGGGCGCAAGGGGGATGAAGGCGGTGTAGCCGTAATCCGCTCCACAGATTCTAATCTGAACAGCGCCTTGACACTGAAAGCTACCTCACACGGCTTGAGCCATGGACATTTTGATAAACTGACAATGGCTTATTACGACAATGGGAACGAGATTCTGCCCGACTACGGTGCTTCCCGCTTCTTGAATATCGAAGCCAAGTACAAAGGTCATTATACCCGTGAAAACCAATCGTTTGCCAAACAGACTATTGCGCACAATACATTGGTCGTGGACGAAACATCCCACTTTGCCGGAGATATAAAAGTCTCTTCCCGTTATCATTCAGATATTATTTACCATGATTTCAACGACGGACATTTTCAGGTAATGGTGGCGAAAGACACCAATGCCTATCCCGGAATAGAGATGAAACGTACACTGGCTTACGTGACTACCCCTTTCCTGCAATTCCCGTTAATCTTGGATGTGCTGCAAGCAAATGCGGACAAAGAGCACCAATACGATTACCCTATCTGGTATAACGGGCACTTCGTTTCCCTGAACTTCCCTTACGCCAAAGCAACTAACGAACTGAAAACTCTTGGCACGAAAGACGGCTATCAGCATCTTTGGCTGGAAGCCTGGGGACAGAACAAGAGCCGAAATACATCAAGCTTCACCTTTGTTAATAAGGATCGTTTCTATACTATTAGTATAGCTACTACTGCGCAAACAGAGATGAAGATGCTTCGTCTGGGTGCCAATGACCCTGATTTCAACTTGAGAAACGAAACCGCTTTCCTGATAAGGGAAAAAGCACGGAAGAACCATACATTCGCCACTTCCATCGAAACGCATGGAGAATATGATGTGGTAATGGAAACTTCCAGTAACCTGACCTCATCTTGCGAAGAGGTGAAAGTCGTGATGGATACGGCTTCCTATACAGTGGTGAAAGCAACCTATAAAGGCGGGCATTCCGTAATGCTTTGCTTGAGCAATACCGATGCCGACAAAGAGAAAGGGCACCGCCTGACGGTCGAAGGCACTATGTATGCTTGGAACGGTCGTTGCGGAGTATTTATGAAATGATGATTAGTTTTCCGTTTCTCAGGTATTAATACCTGTCTTCTCAAGTATTAATACTTATCGGCTCAACTGTTAACACTTGACAACTTAACAGTTAACACTTGACGAACGGTGAATTAACTTCTGAAATACAGTGAATTAACAACTTGATTACAGGATGTTAATATGGGATGAGATAACTAATGAAAGATGAGTTATAAATGAATCGAGAATATAATAAACCATTAATAGACAGAAATATGAAAACATGTAGTGAAACTTATCAGTTTGAGAAAGATTTGAAGTGGGAAAATCCTGCTCCGGGTGTAAATCGCCAGATTATGGCGTATGACGGTCAGTTGATGATGGTCAAAGTGAAATTTGACAAAGGTGCAGTAGGGAGTATGCATGAGCACTACCACAGCCAGGCGACTTACGTAGTAAGTGGCAAGTTTGAACTAACCATTGGCGATAAGAAAGAAATCCTTTCTGCCGGAGACGGCTACTATGTAGCGCCCGACGAGCTGCATGGTTGTGTTTGCCTCGAAGCCGGTATCCTGATTGATACGTTCAGCCCTGTGCGTGCAGACTTCTTAAACCTGTAAACGTATGAAGGTAAAAGGACTCCGATGGATGGTTATCGGGTTAATTATGCTGATAACCATCATCAACTATTTGGATAGAGGTACGCTCAACTATATGTGGGTGGCTAATATCGACTATCACTTGGTTTCCGAAGCGGATGCGTCGGCAGATAAAGGTAATCATGCCGTCCTGGCAGGAGAGCAGTATATCCTGACAGCCGCTAATGGCAACCGGGATTCTGTCAGCGTAGCCAACGTACAGATGAAGGAGAAGAACGGCGTTACGTTCGTAACCAATCGCGAAGGTATCGCTATCGACCTCGGCTTGATAGACCGCAACGACCCGGATGCTTCGCAGAAAGCGAAAGATATTCTTGGTCTGATAACTATCTTCTTTATGATAGCATACGGTATCAGCCAGCTTGTCTCCGGGGAACTGTACGACAAGATTGGATGCCGGAAAGGTTTCTTCTGGAGCGTGCTCGTCTGGGGGGCGGCAGATGCATTAGCATCCCTTTCACGGGGAATCTTCTCGCTGACCTTCTTCCGGATGATGCTCGGATTGGGGGAAGCCGGTCCGTGGCCCGGTACGACGAAAAGCAACGCCGAATGGTTCCCGCAGAAGGAACGCGCTTTCGCACAGGGTTTGTTCGGGGCGGCAGCATCCATCGGTTCAATCCTTGCACCGATTATTATCCTGATGCTCTTCATTGCTTTCGGCTGGAAACTGACTTTTATTGTAGTCGGCGGATTAGGACTGATTTGGTTGATTCCCTGGTTGATTATCAATAAGGAAGGGCCGAAGAAGCATCCCTGGATTACAGAAGAAGAACGTACCTATATCTTGAGCGGTCAGCCCGAACAGGAGCTGAAAACCGAGGATAAAGGAAAAAGCTGGGGCGAACTGCTCCGGGTGAAAAAGAACTGGTCTGTCATTTTGGGACGGTTCTTCCTCGACCCTATCTGGTGGATGTTCGTGACATTCCTGCCGTTATATCTGGCAGATGTGTTCCACTTGAATATCAAAGAGGTGGCATTCTCCGCTTGGGTTCCGTATGTAGGTGCGGCATTGGGAAGTATTGCCGGCGGCTGGTATTCCGGTTGGCTGATAAACCGGGGACATACGGTGAACTATGCCCGTAAGGCGGCAATGCTGCTTGGTGGGATTATCATCATCCCGTCTATCTTGGCAGCTATCATGTCTACTACGGCTCCGGTCGCTATCGTTTTCATGGCATTGGTACTGGGTGGATTCCAGTTCTTTATGACGAACTTGCAGACTATCCCGAGCGACCTGCACAGCGGCAAATCTGTCGGCTCGCTGGCAGGACTGGGCGGTGCTTCGGCCGTATTAGGTACTATCCTGGCAATCCTTTTTGCCAGTTATATTACGAATTGGATATTATTATTCAGTCTGTTGGGAGCTTTGGTGCCGCTATCGCTGTGTTCCATCTTCCTGACAGTAGGAGAGATTAAACAAATAAAAAAATAAACGTATTTTAAAAACAAGACAATTATGAAATTAGAAGGAAAAGTAGCTATCGTAACAGGTGGCGCACGCGACCTTGGTCGTGCAATATCAGTGAAATTGGCAGCAGAAGGTGCAAAAGTTTGCCTGAACTATTTCGACAATGAAGCCGATGCACAGGAAACATTGGCACTGATTAAAAATGTCGGTGGCGAAGCAATCGCAGTTCAGGGTGATATGACAAAGGCTGCTGCGGTAAAGAATCTTTTTGCAGAGTGTAACAAGGCATTCGGCGACAAGGTAGATGTATTGGTGAATGTAGTAGGCGGCATTGTAGGCCGTAAGAAAATCACCGAACAGGACGAAGACTGGTATGACTTCCTGATGGATGTCAATATGCGTTCCGTATTCCTCTGTACCCGTGAAGTGGTTCCGATGATGCCGGCAGGCGGTTCTATCGTCAACTTCTCTTCATTGGCTGCCCGCGACGGCGGTGGCAATGGAGCTTCCATGTATGCAACCGCGAAAGGTGCGGTAATGACATTTACCCGTTCCATGGCGAAGGAACTCGGCCCTCAGGGAATCCGTTGCAACGCTATCTGTCCAGGCACGATTGCCACTTCTTTCCACGACCGTTTCAATACGCCGGAAAACCGCGAACGTATGAAGGCTTCCTACGCATTGCGTCGTGAAGGAACTGCCGATGAAGTTGCCGACCTGGTTTGCTTCCTCGCTTGCTCCGAATCTTCTTACCTGACAGGTACGAACATTGACATTAACGGTGGCTGTTTCTTCTCTTAAAGAAGAAAGCTGATACCGTCATTCCGAACGTAGTGAAGAACCTGCCCCTTGGCAGATACCAGAAGCAGGTTCTCCGCTTCGCTCCGAATGACATACTTACCTACTTTAAAGAAAATATTTATGAGACGAATCTTTGCTATATGGGCTGTATGCCTCTGTTGGGGGATACTGAATGCCGCCCCCTTAGGCCCGTTTAATGCGACTTTGCTTGAACAGCTAAAAAACGACTATCAGAAAGGTGAGAAGGAAGTCACCCGATACATTGAACTTCAGGAAAAGGTGGCAGAGAAATATATAAAGATGACTCCTCTATCGGTGACTGCCAAGAAAAAACTTCCCCCCAGTAAAGATCCCAGGGATTATATGACCTTATCTCCCTATTGGTGGCCTGATTCTACAAAAATAGACGGACTTCCCTATATCCGGAAAGACGGTGAACGAAATCCCGAAGTCTACGAATACCCCGAACGTGAGAATGCCAACCGTTTCGGTGATGCCGCTTACTGCCTGGGAGTACTCTATTATATCACAGGAAAAGAAGTCTACGCCAAAGCATGCGCCAACCACTTGCGGACATGGTTCACAGACCCGAAACTGGGTATGAACCCGAATATGACTTATGCCCAAGCCGTGCCGGGTATGAAGAAAATGAGAGGTTCGGGCTTCATAGACTCGCGCCGTTTCAGCCGTGCGTTGGGTGTTGCCAAACTGATAGAAGGCTCGAAAAGCTGGACTCCCTCGGATAAGAAAAAACTCGATGATTGGGCTACCGCCTTCTGTTACTGGATGGAGAACAGCACGCAAGGGCAAAGGGAATCTCATGCCGCCAACAATCATGGCTTGTGGTACGAAGCCATCCACTTGATGGTACTGGCTTACTTGGACCGTACCGACCGTATCCGCGAAGTGGCGGAACAAAGTATTCTCCCCAAGATGGGTGCACAGATTGCCGACGACGGCTCGTTACCCCAGGAACTGAAACGGACTCTCTCCCTGCATTATTCCACTTTCGCTCTGGAAGCCTTAATGGAAGCCAACCAAATTACCAGCCAGATAGGCATCAATCTATGGAGTACCCCTGCTTCCAACGGAAAAGTGGCTTCGCAGGCGGTAGATTATCTGTATCCGTTTTATCTGAATCCCGAAGACTGGAAATTTAAACAGATTAAACCTTTCGACCAGTCCCGTGCCGCCATTCTTCTTTATGAAGCGGGAACGGCATTGGGTAATCAGAAGTATGTCGATACGGCAAAGCGCATCGGTTTGAAATACAGTATGTCCGATGTGGAAACAATACCTTATCTGGTTTTAAAGAAGAAATAAAATTTGAAGAAGAAATAAGATTATCTGTACCTAATATAAAGTGATAACATGAAACTGAAACTGATTTTTTGTTTGTGTATGCTGCCGCTTCTCTGCCTTGCGCAGGAATCTCAACCACAGCAGTTCTCCAACCGCTATGGCATGAAGATGACGCGGAACGACGACGGTTCTTATGCCTTGTTGTATGCAAAGAAATATGCGAAGTTTATTGATGTGAACACCATTCCCGATGTGATGGTTCCCTATACCTATCAGGCAGACCGCTTGAAAAGCAAGGATTATAAAGGAGTGACTACAAAGGACATCGTCTACAAGAAACATAAGGATTACGAATTGATACTCACGGTAGACTTTGCTGAGACAGAGAAGCCTGCCCCGTTTGTCGTTTATATCCACGGTGGTGGATGGGCGCGCGGTAATAACGGCTCGTCCCGGTCTTTATCCCAATACTTGGCGAAACAGAAAGGCATAACAGGCGTACGTGTCTCTTATACATTGGCACCTCAATCCGATGCAACGGTGAAAGTCTCTATCCAGGATATTCTGGACGCAGTGAAGTATGTACAGGAGCATGCCGCAGAACTGAACATTAACCCTGATTGCTTCGGTTTCCTGGGTACTTCTGCCGGTGCGCACTTGGCAGCAGTAGCTGCGATGACTGTTCCCGGTACAAAGGCTTTCGTAGGCTATTCCGGAATATATAACTTGGAAAAGGCTGCCATCACCATGAAAACAAAAGACCCTCAGCGTATTGCATACTTCTGTGACAGAGAGCCGAAAGTGCTTCGTGAAGCCTCTCCCATAAATCTGATTCCAAAGAAGGACGTTCCTGCTTCCATGCTGGTATGTGGCACGTGTGATGTTACGGTAGAGTGTGAACAGAGCGAAATGTTCGCATCGGCTTTAAAGAAAAGAGGGGGAGTCTGCGACTTGTTGAAGTATGAATACTATGACCATAACGTAAGTTCGAAGACTTCGGACAAGATGGAAGAGATTTTCTTCAAGTCGGTAGATTTCCTGACTAACCATATTAAATAAATCCAAATGAGAAAAGGAATTTTATTCTTAGCTCTTTTCGCCTTTATCGCCTGCTCCAACAGTTCGTCGGAAGTGATAGATGAGAAAGAACAACTGAAACCGGAACAACCGGTGGATGGCACATTAACCGCTGACGGTAATAGCGCAAAAACGTATGACTTGATTAAACGTTCGGGCTATAACCACGAAGCTCCCGACTCCTCGCGCGAACATAAGACAGAGCACTTCCAACATATTCAGCAGGTGCATGACAACCAGCTAAATAAGTACGTATTTGCTTTCTTTATTCATGCCGAGATAGATGATGACCGCGGACTGACAAACATCACCGACCGCCAGCGTAATGAGATAAAGACGGATAATAAGTCTCCGAAAAGCCTTGTCGGACAAAAGGGAGAGACTATGGTGTTTCGCTGGAAATTCTGTTTGCCGACAGGATTCCAGACGACAGCCAAATTCTCCCATCTCCACCAGTTGAAGGGTATTGATAATTCATCGGGCACGGCAGACGTCGGTTCTCCACTCATTACCCTGACTGCTTATTCCAACAGCGGCAGTAAAGGCGGTCAACAACTGCGCGTACGTTATGACAAACGTGGCGGAAGCACTACTACCCTTGCCAGTACAGACCTTGCTGGCTTCCTCGGCAACTGGGTGGAAGTAGAAGAAAAAGCCTGTTTCGGTGAGAACGGTTCGTATGAAGTAGTCATCACACGCATAAAAGACGGAAAAGTTCTCTTGGAATTTAGTTCTGAAAAGATGGATATGTGGCGTACGGATTGTACGGGACTTCGTCCCAAATGGGGTATCTACCGCTATTTGGGTGAAGATAGGACCTGGCAAGACCAGTTGCGTGACGAAGAAATTCGTTTTGCCGATTTCTCTATCAAGAAACTTTAGAGAGGGATTTTAAAGAAAACCTTAGAAAAGGACAAACAGTTCGTTTTGTCTATTATGGTGGTCTCCTGTCCGGAATATACTTTGAGGTATATTTTCGGGTGGGAGATTGTCGTTTATTATAGGCATATTAAAACTAAATATGCTAGGGGAAGACGGTGGGATATTTGAATGGGGTATTGATGTATGTTTTGTCAAAAGCAGGTAATTTATGTTCTTCTGATTTTATATCAAGTTGCGTGATTTGTATTTAGTAGGATTTCTACTTGACGAAACCTGAAAAGATGGAGGAGGTAAGATATGTTTTGTCGATTATGATTTATTTTCTTTCTATTGCTTGGTAATATCAGAAAAAGCTATATATTTGTGCGGTCAATCTATAAAATTGAGGTAATAGCCAAGAAATAGTATTACTGATATTCATGGCAGATTGTTTAAGTAGAGTCTTTATTTGAAATGGTAAGGTAATGAATAAGAAAGTAACATTAAAGGATATAGCTATAATGCAATCCGGCATATACATGAAAACTGATTCACAAGGTGAGGTCAGGTATTTGCAGGTAAAGGATGTTAATTCGGAGAATAAACTTGATTATACTCAAATAGCTACGGTAATAAATACAGGAATAAATGATAAGCATTGGTTGAAAAACGGAGATTTGTTGTTTGCGGCTAAAGGAGGCTCCAATTATTGCATACAGTATGAAGGGACAGAACGAAGTACTATAGCATCTTCATCTTTTATTATCATACGTCCCGTCATTAGTAACATATTACCGGAATTCCTTTGTTGTTTTTTAAATACATCGTCCATTCTTGGTATGTTGAAGAATGCAGCAGTAGGTACAGGTATTCAGGTGATTCCTCAATCGGTAATGGGGGAAATACAGCTTGATATACCATCTATAGAAGTACAAAAGCTTGTTGTAGAAATGGATCGGTTGAGAAAAGAAGGTGAATGTATTCGTAGTGAAATTGATATACTTAAACAGAGTTTGCAAGATCAGTTGTTGATGGATTCTTTAAAATGATTGTATTATGAAAGAGAAAGCATATTATATCGTAAGTAAAGCACGGCAAATTTTGGGTGGAACGATTTCTGCCGATCAGTGCAGGGATTATGTATTGGCTCTGCTATTTTTGAAATCTGCAAGTGAGTACTATAAATCAAATAATTCTTTTCAACAAGATGATAATAGCCCTGCTTTACGTTTGTTAGTGTCCGAGCGCAGTTCTTTCGATTATCTATGTAAAGAACTTGATTCACCGGAACTTGGCAGATTGATAAATATGGCTCTTTATGAACTGGAGCAGGTGAACGCTTTGGTTACTGAAGGTTATGAAATCAATAAAGCTATTGATTTCGAAAGTAATATATTAGGAGATATGAACGCGAGATCGATCAAGTTGCGTGAGCTTCTTTTGCTTTTTCAAGAAATCAGGCTGACTAATGCTACCGGGCAGTTGATAGACGTTGGTGATTTATATAATCAGTTGTTATATATATTTGCTGAAGAAGCAGGTAAAAAGATAAATAATGTGCTTACTCCTACAGAGGTAGTTAGTTTGATCACGAAACTAATAGATGGCGATAGAAAAAATGCTTGTTTGTGCGATCCGGCATCCGGTAGTGGTACTCTGTTGGTTGAGGTCGGTAAAAAAATGGGGATCAGAGGTACTGAGCTCTATGGGCAAGAAGTGAATTGGAATTTGTATGCATTGACAAAAATGAATCTGATGCTGAATGGCTTCAAGGGTGCGACTTTTCTTTGGGGAGATAGTCTTAGTAATCCTAAATTGTTGGATCATGGAGGGCTAAGAAAGTTTGATATTGTTGTCTCTGTGCCTCCATTTGCGGATAAGTGGGCAGCCGAAGAGGCTTATAGTGATTTTTACAAACGCTTTAAATATGGCATTCCTCCTAAAAGTCAGGTTACATGGGCGTATATAAGTCATATTTTGGCAAGTTTGCGGAATGACGGACAAGCTGTTGTAGTAGTACCGGTAGGCGTTTTGTTCCGAAATACTGAAAGTAAGATACGAGAGCAGATTATTGAACATAATTTACTTGAGGCAGTTATTGAATTGCCGCCGAATCTATTTTATGGAGCGGCTATCTCTACGGCAATTCTTGTATTCAGAAAGGAAAGAATGAGGACGCAAACTTTATTTGTTGACGCACGGAAGGGGTATATTTCGAATAAAGGACTTTGTAAACTTTCTGATAAAATGCTGGAACAGCTTTCGAATACATATAAAAAGTTTCTTGCCGGAGAAGAGATGGGGAGAGAAAAAAAAGGTTGTTCGTTCTATATCGCTACGCAGGATGAGATACGGCATAACAAGTACGATTTGAAAGTAATTAAGTATGTAGAGGATAAGATTGAGAGAAAGGAGATTGATGTAAAAGTTGCTTTACAAAGAATAGATGAATTGGAAGAGCGGTTAAAGTGTATTGATAAGCAATTTAAAGATTGTGCATGGCGATTGAGGGAGCTGACTAAAGAATAGTAATTATGAAAAAAAAGACACAGGTGTATGATAGAAGTTATAGTTACAATAGTCACAATTTTAGGAGGAGTAGTTACTTTGCTTTCATATTTCTCGAAGGAAAAAGTCAGAGTGACAATCTGCTGTACAGAGAGTACATTGCTGACGCAAAAACCTAAAATACCTGGAATTACTGTCTTTGTACAGTATGAAGATACGATACCGGTTGAAAATCTTTGGAGAATATGTTATACGTTAGAGAATACGGGAAATAGAAATATTATTGGTGAAGGTGCCCAATCTTCTTTAGTGGCTAAAGGGGGTGGACTTCCATTATATACGAAAAATGTAAAAAAGATGATTCAATTATCAGCTACGGACAATAATATGGTAGAGTTGAGAGATAATATGTTACATTTTAAACAGTGGTTGCCGGATGAGTGTATCACAATTGAAGCTTTGGTGGAAAGCTCGGGTGAGAATCCTGAATTATATATTGATGAACATGACATCATTAACTCTAAAGTAATTTTTAAGAATAGTACTAATAGATGAATATAAAATAAATAAAACCATGAAAAAGATTTTTTCTCTTCTCTTTTTGCTTGTTACTTGCATTGCTCAAGCACAAAATGTTTATCGCACCGATAAAGATATATCTTATGTCTCTGGTTCCGAAACGGACACCTATCGTCAGGAGCGTTGTAAACTGGATATTTATTATCCTGAAAACAAGAAGGATTTCTCAACTATCGTTTGGTTTCATGGCGGTGGTATGGAAGGTGGAAATAAATTTATTCCCAAAGAATTGAGAGAACAAGGGTTTGCAGTAGTGGCGGTGAATTACCGTTTGAGTCCGAAAGCAAAGAATCCGGCTTACATCGAAGATGCGGCTGAAGCTGTGGCATGGGTTTTCAAGAATATTGAGAAGTATGGTGGTCGTAAGGATCACATTTTTGTTTCCGGTCATTCTGCGGGAGGTTATCTTTCGTTGATTCTGGCAATGGATAAAAAGTACATGGCAGCATACGGAGCAGATGCCGATAGTGTAGCTGCTTATCTTCCGGTGAGTGGTCAGACGGTGACACATTTCACTATTCGTAAGGAACGCGGTTTGCCTGACGGTATTCCGGTGGTTGATGAGTATGCTCCGGTAAATAAGGCTCGTAAGGAAACAGCTCCTCTCGTGTTGATTACGGGGGACAAGCATCTGGAGATGGCGGCAAGATATGAAGAAAATGCGTTGCTGGAAGCTGTCTTGAAAAGTATAGGTAACAAGAAAGTGACTTTGTACGAAATGCAAGGATTCGATCATGGTCAAGTACTCGGTCCGGCATGTCGTCTGATTGCAGATTATGTGAAGAGATTCAAATGATATATTGTTCTGGCAGGAAGTCAGATATATGTGGTATGAATTTACCACATATATGGTATTTACCCTGAACAGAATCCGCACTATCTTTGTCATATATTAAAACAAGAGAAATTTAAAACAGATATATATGGAAAAGATAGCAAGAAAATTGACGGATTTGGTAGGTAATACTCCGTTATTGGAACTTAGTAACTATAATACAAGTAACGACCTGAAAGCTCGTCTGATTGTAAAGATTGAATCTTTCAATCCGGCAGGAAGCGTGAAGGACCGCATAGCATTGGCTATGATTGAGGATGCAGAAACGAAAGGAATTTTGCATCCCGGAGCGACTATCATTGAACCGACCAGCGGGAATACCGGTGTGGGATTGGCTTTTGTTTCAGCTGCTAAAGGCTATAAACTGATTCTGACGATGCCCGATACCATGAGTATCGAACGGCGTAATCTTCTGAAAGCTTTAGGGGCGGAATTAGTATTGACTCCTGGTGCAGATGGTATGAAAGGAGCCATTGCCAAAGCTGAAGAACTGAAGGCGGTCACTTCGGGAGCTGTCATTTTACAACAATTTGAGAATCCTGCTAACCCCGCCATGCATTTACGGACTACCGGTCTGGAAATATGGAGAGATACCGAGGGGAAAGTCGATATCTTTGTGGCCGGAGTAGGTACTGGCGGGACAGTTAGCGGTGTAGGGGAAGCGCTGAAGATGCGTGATCCGAGTATAAAGATCGTGGCAGTAGAACCTTCTGATTCTCCGGTACTCTCGGGAGGAAAACCAGGTCCGCATAAGATTCAGGGAATCGGTGCAGGGTTTGTTCCTAAAACGTACAAGGCTTCTATCGTAGATGAGATTATTCAGGTGCAGAATGACGATGCCATTCGTACGAGTCGTGAATTAGCCAAACAGGAAGGTTTGTTGGTAGGCATATCTTCAGGCGCAGCCGTATATGCTGCTACGGAACTGGCGAAGCGACCGGAAAATGCAGGGAAAATGATTGTTGCATTATTACCCGATACAGGTGAACGTTATTTATCTACCATTTTGTATGCTTTTGAGGAATATCCTTTGTAAAGATGAACTAATTTATGGCATGAGGATGGATGTGTCAAAACTAATATTTGATAAATAATTCATCCTCATGTATTTCGTTCCATTATTTTATAAGACGTTCGCTAATTCTTATTAAAACTACTGTAATAATCTCGTATGATATACCAAGCTTTTTTACGGTATCCTTGATCGGATACTAAGCCTTTGCGATTCCATTCACCTCCTTGATTGGGGTGAAAGCGAAAAGGAGAGCGAAAATCAAATAAGATCCATGGAGATATTCCGCGTAGATTAGGAATATGGCTGAACATTTTTAAATTATCCAGATATAATTGCGTCTGATAATCTTCACTCCATGAACTTTTGATATCAACTTTGCCTTTTTTCCCATACAACGCTTCCCCTCCGAATTCTGATATAATGAGAGGTTGTCCAGATGCGATATTCCATTTTACCTGCTCAGGTTTGGCAGGCCAATTGTGATACCATCCCATATATTTATTGATTGCAACCACATCCAGTTCTTTTATGAATGGATCTTTCATCTCGAAGGCTTTTGTTTCTTGATTATACCTTGCCAGATCAAATGCGGCAGTAATGAGTCTGGTAGTATCCAATTCATGGCAACAATTAATTAAATATCTGAGGAATTGGTTACGAGGTTCGGAAGTGGCTGTTTCGTTGGCAACTCCCCAAAATATAAGAGCACATCGGTTCTTATCACGCATGATCATTTCCTTAATCATTGTACCGGCTTTATTTTTGGTTTGTTCATTACCAAAGTCTATTCCTTGCCAGATAGGAATTTCTTCCCATAAAAGAAACCCCATTTTTTCAGCGTTTCTTACGATGTATTCGTTTTGGGGATAATGAGCTAAACGAATCATGTTAGCTCCTAATGCTTTTGCTTCCGATAATAGCATGATTGCATCGCTTTCTGAAAAAGCGCGTCCTTTGCGTTGTGGTATTTCTTCATGGAAGCTTATACTTCGCATGAAGATGGGGGCGCCATTTAGATAAACATCTTCTTCTTTCACATAGATATTACGAAATCCAATCTTTTCTTCTATTTTATCGGAATCGGATGAAATAACGACTGTATATAGTTTGGGAGATTCGGGTGACCAACGTTGTAACTTTCGGGTTGTGAAAGAGAGTTGTGCGCTACCTGAAAGATCTGTTACTAATTCTTTTCTTACTTTCAGTTCCGGTATTTCAAGTATTATTTTCTGCCCCTCTTTTTTATCTGACAAAGAAATATGCGCATTGATTTTATCAGAATTGAATTTATCCAACTGGATAAAATAATCTTTAATATACTTTTGAGGAACTGTTACAAGCATGACATCTCTTGTAATTCCTCCATAATTCCACCAGTCGAAAGACATGGCGGGTATTGCATCTTTGGTTCGGGTGTTATTCACTGCTACAGCCAGAAAATTATCATTCTCTTTAACTTTATCAGTTATATCTATTTGAAAAGGAGTGAACCCTCCTTCGTGCTGACCTATTTCATTCCCGTTTAGGTACACTTTACAACGATAACTGACTGCATTGAAGTATAATAACAATCTTTCGTTTTCCTTTTTCTTGATGTCCAAATGGCGAGCATACCAAACTGTTCCTTCATAAAATTTAAGTTCGGGAATCTGAGAGTTCCAGTCGGAAGGAACGTTCAAAATTAAACCTTCCTCAAATGAGTATTCATAAAAATCAGTTTTACCCACAGGCTTTTTATTCTTAAACATACCCATTCGGATGCCTTGGTCATAAGGGTCTATGATTGCATTCCATTTGCCATTCAGTAGTTGGTAGTTGCGTCCATAGACATTTGCGATAAGCTCCTGAGACCGACAGTTTTGACTTACCAGG
>OLKG01000797.1_pt1 | contig 27695 bp, 25 predicted proteins | sample 1603371 | NCBI WGS metagenome assembly OLKG01 (sample SAMN04168657, study PRJEB22393) | human gut metagenome | biome: human gut microbiome; feature: stool | host: Homo sapiens | collected 2014-03-20 | reverse complement strand
ACTTCCTGGTGATTCGGCCCCAGGGAGGTGGCATGGGACCGGACAAGATGGCCAAATTCGGCTCCGCCCGGACCCGGATGCTGACGGACAAGGACAAAAAGGTCACTTTCGACGACGTGGCCGGCGCCGATGAGGAGAAGGAGGAGCTCCGGGAGATCGTGGAGTTCCTGAAGGACCCCAAGAAGTACCTGTCTCTGGGGGCCCGGATTCCCAAGGGCGTGCTGCTGGTGGGCCCTCCCGGCACCGGCAAGACCCTGCTGGCCAAGGCCGTGGCAGGGGAGGCCGGCGTGGGCTTCCTGTCCATCTCCGGCTCCGATTTCGTGGAGCTGTACGTGGGTGTGGGCGCCAGCCGCGTCCGGGACCTGTTCGAGCAGGCCAAGAAGAACGCCCCGGCTATCGTGTTTATTGACGAGATCGACGCTGTGGGCCGCCAGCGGGGCACGGGCCTGGGCGGCGGCCATGACGAGCGGGAGCAGACCCTGAATCAGCTGCTGGTGGAGATGGACGGCTTTACCGCTAACGAAGGTGTGGTGGTCCTGGCGGCCACCAACCGGGCGGATGTGCTGGACCCGGCGTTGCTGCGGCCCGGTCGGTTCGACCGGCAGGTGTACGTGGGCCTGCCCGACATCCGGGGCCGGAAGGAGATCCTGGAGGTCCACGCCAAGGGCAAGCCCCTGGCGGAGGATGTGGACCTGGGCCAGCTGGCCCGGGGCACTCCGGGTTTCACCGGCGCGGACCTGGAGAACCTCATCAACGAGGGAGCCCTGCTGGCCGCCCGGAAAAATCAGAAGTTCATCACCATGCAGGATCTGAAGGACGCGGAGATCAAGGTCATCGCCGGACCGGAGAAGAAAAGCCGGGTGATCCCCCAGCACGAGCGTGAGCTGACCGCCTATCACGAGGCGGGCCACGCTGTGGTGATGCACGCTCTGCCAGATCAGGACCCGGTGGCCCAGATCACCATCGTGCCCCGGGGCCAGGCGGGCGGCATGACCATCTCCCTGCCGGAGGAGGACCGGTCCTATCTCTCCCGGCGGTATATGGAGGATCAGATCGTGGGTCTCTTGGGCGGCCGGGTGGCGGAGAAGCTGTGCCTGGGAGACATCTCCACCGGTGCCAGCAACGACATCCAGCGGGCCAGCCAGATCGCCCGGAAGATGGTGGCCACCTATGGCATGAGCGACAAGATCGGCACCGTAGCCTTCGAGTCCGGCCACGACGAGGTGTTCATCGGCCGCACCATGACCCAGGGCCGCAGCTATTCCGAGGCGGTGGCCGCCCAGATCGACCAGGAGGTCCAGCGCCTGGTGGCGGATGCCTATGACCGCTGCGAACGGATCCTGAACGACAACCGCGACAAGCTGGAGGCCGTGGCGTCCTATCTGCTGGAGCATGAGACCATGGAGCGGGAGGCGTTTCTGGCCGTGTTCGGCGAACAGCCGTTGTCCCTGAAAAAAGAAGAGGTCTGAGAAAAGGCCGCCGTCCGGTTCTCCGGACGGCGGCCTTTTTGCAAAAAGCGGGGAATAAAGCCGCCGCAACCCTCCAAAACTGTTGGAGTGACGGGAAAATGCATCAACGCAGTCACTGGAGTTTGGCAAAATTACCAATTCGCCTGTCTCTCTATCGAGGACAAATGACCGCATTTTTCTCTGCGATTTTTTTAAAACGTCCACAACAGAGGGACAAATGACCGGAATATGCGGAAAAATCTTGAACTTTTTTGAAAGAGAGCGGAAAACTTTCTGTGGATTATTCATCTTGCAAAGCCTGGAAAAAACCTGTAAAATGCCTTTCATACATGAGGGAACAGCGATCCTTAACCATTGATAGGAGGAAAAGAAGCATGAAGAGAGTTCTTGCACTGGCTCTGGCTATGGTCATGGCTCTGAGTCTGGCCGCCTGCGGCGGCAGCGGCGACACATCCACCGGCGACTCCGGCAGCAGCGGGGGGAATGTGGTCCGCATCGGTGTGTTCGAGCCCGCCACCGGCGACTCCGGTCCCGGCGGCAAGCAGGAGATGCTGGGCATGCAGTATGCCAATAAGGAGACCCCCACGGTGGACATCGGTGGCACCACCTACAACGTGGAGCTGGTCTACGCGGACAACGGTTCCACTACCGACAAGGCGCCCACCGCCGCGGCGGAGCTGGTGAGCAAGGATGTCAGCCTGGTGCTGGGTTCCTACGGTTCCAGCGTGGCTATGGCCGGCGGTCCGGTGTTTGACGAGGCGGGCCTGGCCGCCATCGGCGTCACCTGCACCAACCCCAATATCACCGCAGGCAACGACTATTACTTCCGGATTTGCTTCCTGGACAACTTCCAGGCCCAGGTGCTGGTGAATTTCGCAAAAGACAAGTTCAGCGCACAGAAGGCCTACTGCCTGGGTGAGTTGGGCAACGAGTACGACCAGGGCCTGATCGCCTTCTTCGAGCAGAACTTTGACGGTGAGGTCATCAAGGACTCCTTCCCCACCAACACCTCCGACTTCACCACCTACCTGAACAAGGCCGTGGCAGAGGATGTGGATGTGATCTTCTGCCCCGTCTCCATCGCCTACGCCACGCAGATCGTGGGTCTGGCCGCCTCCATGGGCCTGGATATCCCCCTGCTGGGCTCCGACACACTGGACAGCAACGTGGTGCTGGAGGCCGCGCAGGGCAGCAACGTACAGCTGTACGTGTCCACCTTCTACCAGGAGGGCGGCTCTCCCAAGTTCGATGACGGCATCAAGGCATGGCTGAACGAGGACTCCACCGCCATGACCAACAACGGCGGCAACGATACCATCGCCGCTGTCACTGCCATGGGCTATGACGCCTACTATGTGGCGCTGGAGGCCCTGAAGGCCGCCGGCTCTACCGACAAGGCCGCCGTGAAGGCCGCGCTGCCTGACGTGACCTACACCGGCGTGTCCGGCTCCATCGCCTTTGACGAGCAGGGCGACGCCATCCGGGACACCGCCTATATCAAGACCGCAGACACCGCCAACAACGCCTGGACGCTGGAGACGGTCCAGACTGTGGAATAAGCCTGCCATCCGGCCAGCCTGGCGGGGTATCCCCCGCCAGGCGGCTTGTTCTTGCGCGAGATGGGACCGCCTCGAAAGGGGCCGCAGCCCGGCCCTTTTGGAGACGGTCCTTCCCGCTCGCCAACTCTGAAAGAAAAGGGGGTATCCCTGTGCAATACGGAATTTCCATCCTGCTCTCCGGCATCTCGCTGGGCGGGCAGTACGCCCTGATCGCCATCGGATACACCATGGTTTACGGCATCCTGCGCCTGATCAACTTCGCCCACGGCGACGTGTTCATGGCGGCGGGATTAATCATGGTCTATCTCAGCGCAAGCCTGCCCATCGGCGTGGCGCTGCCGCTGATGATCCTGCTGACGGTGCTGCTGGGCTATGTCATCGAACGGGCAGCCTACAAGCCGCTGCGCAGCGCGCCCCGGATGAGCGTCATGATCTCCGCCATCGGCGTCAGCTATCTGCTGCAGAATCTGGCCACCTATATCACCGGCGGACTGCCGCAGATGTACCCCAGCCTGCCCGGCCTGTCCAGTCAGATCACCATTGCCGGCACCTCCACCAAAATGGTGACGGTGATTACGCCATTCCTGGTGGTGGCGCTGGTAGTGGTGCTGACCCAGCTCATCAACCACACCAAGATCGGCATGGCCATGCGGGCCGCCTCCCGGGATTTTGAGACCGCGCAGCTGATGGGCATCAAGATCAACAACATCATCAGCTTCACCTTTGTCATCGGTTCCTTCCTGGCGGCGGTGGGGTCTGCGCTGTACTTCACCAACTATCCCTCCATCGTGCCGCTGTCCGGCTCCCTGCCGGGCCTGCGGGCCTTCGTGGCGGCAGTGTTCGGCGGCATCGGCTCCATTCCCGGGGCCGTGGTGGGGGCATTCCTCATCGGTCTCAGCGAGACGGTGATCAAGAGCTCCAACTGGAGTGTGTTTTCCGACGCGTTCACCTTCGCGCTGCTCATCATCATCCTGGTGGTGAAGCCCACCGGCCTGTTCGGTGAGAAGTCCACCGACAAAGTGTAAAGGGGGCGTCACGATGCTGCAAGAAAAAAAGAGCAAACGGGGCGCGTGGATCGCCCTGGGCTGCGTGGCGGCCCTGCTGGTCCTGGTGATTGTGCTGGAGAACACCATGCAGCCCACCAGTATGCTGTTCACCGTGCTGAAGAAGGGAGCTGTGTACGCGCTGGTGGCGGCCTCCCTGAACCTGCTGAACGGCTTTACGGGCCTGTTCTCCCTGGGGCAGGCGGGCTTCATGCTGCTGGGCGCCTACACCTACGCCATTCTGACCATTCCCTCTGCCGACCGGGAGAGCGTCTACTACCTCTACGGCGGCTCGGCAGTGAATTTCTCCCTGCCGGAGCTGTTCGGCGGCGGCGCCCTGGGTCTGATCCTGGGTGTGCTGGCGGCGCTGATCCTGGCGGGCTGTGTGGCGGCGGTGATCGCCTGGCTTATCGGCCTGCCGGTGCTGCGGCTGAAGAGCGACTACCTGGCCATCGCCACCCTGGGCTTTGCGGAGATCATCCGGGCCATCTTCCAGTGGGACCGGCTGGGCCCCGTCACCAACGGCGCCAACGCGCTGAAGAGCTTTCCCACCTTCTCCAGCTTCAACATCGAGAACGCCAATGGGGAGGTGGTGCTGCGCCTTTCCACCTTTGTGCCCTTCCTGCTGGTGGCAGTGTGCATCGGGATCATGGTGTTGTTGATCAACTCCACCTATGGCCGGGCCTTCAAGGCCATCCGGGAGGATGAGGTGGCCGCCGAGGCCATGGGCATCAACCTGGCCAAGCACAAGCGGATGGCCTTCTGCATCAGCTCCTTCTTCGCCGGCGTGGGCGGCGGCCTGTTCGCCATGTTCGCCAACCAGGCCCAAGCCAAGACCTTCACCACCTCCATGACCTACGAGATCCTGCTGATCGTGGTGATCGGCGGCATCGGGTCCATCTCCGGCAGCTGCATCGCCTCGTTCCTGTACGTGGCGGCCAGCGAGTGGTGGCTGCGGTTCCTGGACACGGAGACGTATATCGGCGCCTTCAAGGTGCCCTTCCTGCGGACCGGCTTCCGGATGGTGGTGTTCTCCATCATCATCATGATCGTGGTGCTGTTCTTCCGCCGTGGCCTCATGGGGGACCGGGAGCTCTCTGATGTGGCCCGGAGCCTGCGGGCCCGCCTCTCCGGAAAATCGAAAAAGAAGGAGGCGGCGAAATGAGTGAGAAGATCCTTCGTTTGGAGAATATCACCATGCAGTTCGGCGGCGTCATCGCCGTGAACAACATGAATCTGGAGGTAGGCGAGGGGGAGATCGTCTCCCTGATCGGCCCCAACGGCGCGGGCAAGACTACGGCCTTCAACGTCATCACCGGCGTGTACCAGCCCACCAACGGCGCGGTGTGGTACCGGGGGGAGAAGATCGTGGAAAACTACCCCCAGGGCAAGATGCGCAAGCTCTACAAGGGCGAGCACGCCGGGGAGTACACCCACGCCCTGGCCCCCACCCCGGACAAGATTACCCGGATGGGCATGGCCCGGACCTTCCAGAATATCCGTCTGTGGAAGGACCAGACGGTGTTCGACAACGTGCTGACGGCCATGCACTGCCGTGCGACGTGCAACCTCCTCACCGCGACCTTCCATCTGAACCGGCAGGAGGAGGCGCGGCAGCGCCAGCGGGTGGAAGAGCTGCTGGCGGAGGTGAACCTCAGCGACGTTTCCGGGGAGAAGGCGAACTCCCTGCCCTACGGCAAGCAGCGGCGGCTGGAGATCGCCCGGGCCCTGGCCACGGATCCGCAGCTGCTGCTGCTGGACGAACCGGCTGCGGGCATGAACCCCCAGGAGACCGACGAGCTGACGGCCTTCATCGGGGAGATCCGCACGAAGTTCGGCCTGACGGTGTTTCTGATCGAGCACCACATGGACCTGGTCATGGACATCTCCGACCGGATCTATGTGCTGGACTTCGGCAAGCTGATTGCCGACGGCACACCGGCGGAGATCCAGAACAATCAGCGCGTCATCGACGCGTACCTGGGGGTGGCGGAAGATGCTTAAAATCCAACAGCTGCGGGTGTCCTACGGCGGCATCCAGGCTCTCCGGGGCATCGACCTGGAGGTGCCGGACGGCAAGATCGTCACCCTGATCGGCGCCAACGGCGCGGGCAAGTCCACCACCCTGCGGACCATCTCCGGCCTGGTGAAGGCGGAGTCCGGCTCCATCCAGTGGAACGGGGAGGAGCTGCTGGGCAAGCCCATCGACAAGATCATCTCCGCGGGCATCGCCATGAGCCCGGAGGGGCGGCGGGTGTTTGCGGACCTGACGGTGCTGGAGAACCTGAAGCTGGGAGCCTACCTCCGCAAGGACAAAGCGGAGATCGAAAAGGACCTGAAATGGGTCTATGAGCTGTTCCCCCGGCTGGAGGAACGGAACTGGCAGTCCGCCGGCACCCTCTCCGGCGGCGAACAGCAGATGCTGGCGGTGGGCCGGGCCCTGATGTCACGGCCGAAGCTGATGATGCTGGATGAGCCGTCCCTGGGCCTGGCGCCGCTGGTGGTGCAGGACATCTTCTCCATCATCCGGGAGATCAACCGCCAGGGCGTGACGGTACTGCTGATCGAGCAGAACGCCAACATGGCCTTGAAGATCGCGGACCTGGCCTATGTGCTGGAGACGGGGAACATCACCATGTCCGGCACCGGCGCGGAGCTGCTGGCCAATGAGAAGATCAAAGAGGCGTATCTCGGCAAGCACAGATAACAGCAGGAGAGAGGCGGAAGCCTCTCTCCTGTTTTTGCGTTTCCACTGCCGATGCCGCGGGACCCCGGAGGCGGCGGGGAGACGCCGCGGCCCGAAGGAGGGACGGGCGGCCTTTGCGGAGAACATGTGGGGAGAACGGACGATTCGTCCGTTCTTTTTTTGCGCGGATTTTTCGGAACGGCGCATGAAATGCCAAAATCCAGAGACCCTAAACCAGAGCGATTTCCCTGTACCTTTCCGATGAACAAAGGAGTGAGCTTTTTGGAAACCGGAATTCACAATACCTCCGAGATCGGGCGGCTGAAAAAGGTCCTGCTCCACCGCCCCGGCGGTGAGCTGGAAAATCTGATGCCGGAGTATTTGGAGCGGCTGCTCTTTGATGACATCCCCTATCTGAAGGAGGCCCAGCGGGAGCACGACGCCTTTGCCGACTGCCTCCGGCAGCAAGGAGTGGAGGTGGTCTACCTGCGGGATCTGGTGGCGGAGTCCATCACGGACGCCGACGTGCGGGCCGACTTGATCCGCCAGTTCCTGGAGGAGTCCGGCGTCAAGGACGACCGGCTCCGGGAGAGCCTGGAGGACTTCCTCTCTGCCCTGCCGGACAAGGAGATGGTGTCTGCCATGATGGCGGGCGTCCGCAAGTCCCAGCTCCGGGCAAACAGCGCCCGGCTGGGGGACTATCTCTCTGCCGCCGGGGATGATTACCCCTTCGCCGTAGATCCCCTGCCCAACCTCTATTTTACCCGGGACCCCTTCGCCACCATCGGTACCGGCGTGTCCATCCACAAAATGCACACCGCCACGAGAAACCGGGAGACCCTGTTCGGCAAGTTCATTTTCGAGCACCACCCGGACTACCGCAACGCCCCCAGGTGGTACGACCGGGGCGAGACCTCCTCCCTGGAGGGGGGCGATATCCTGATCCTGTCCCCTCAGGTGTTGGCGGTGGGCATCTCTCAGCGGACGGAGGAGGACTCCATCGACGCCTTGGCGGAGACGGTGCTCTCCGAGAGCAAGACCTTCCGCAAGCTGCTGGCCTTTGACATTCCCAAGAGCCGGTCCTTCATGCACCTGGATACGGTGTTCACCATGGTGGACCGGGACAAGTTCACCGTCCATCCCAACATCCTCCAGCAGATTACGGTGTTCGTCATGGAGCTGGACGAAAACCGGAAGATGAAAATCCGTCAGGAGGACGGCCGGCTGGAGGACATCCTGAAGGAGCACCTGGAGCTGGATAAGGTGACACTGATCCCCTGCGGCCAGGGCAGCGAGATCGACGCCGCCCGGGAGCAGTGGAGCGACGGCTCCAATACCCTGGCCATCGGCCCCGGCGAGGTGGTGGTGTACTCCCGGAACTATGTCACCAACCGGGCCCTGGAGGAGGCGGGCATCCGGCTCCACACCATTCCCAGCGCAGAACTCTCCCGCGGGCGGGGCGGACCCCGGTGCATGTCCATGCCGCTGTGGCGGGAGGATCCGTAAGCATTCGCGGAGCGTGAATGGGCCGCCCCGGCCAGGGAGGGCTTGTCCAGCGGGATGCACCCCCATGTCGTCGCAAAGTCCGCTCAGCCTCGTTTCCGTGTGCGGCGAAAACTGCGCCCGCTCCCTTGCACCCCAAGGGCACTTCCGCGCCCACTCCGTGGGCTTGGGCGCTCCTCCTCTCCCCACCGTGCGGGGCGCGGCGGGACCCCTTATCGGTCTTGCCAAAAGAGAAACGGGCCGTGCACGGTCCAAAGAGAAAGGCGCCTGGATGCGCTCTGGTGCAGTGGCCCTCCGCGCTGAAGGGGGGGCGGCGAATCGGTGCCTGCTCCGATTTGGCCTTGCCTTCGGGCACGCTAGGCCCTTCTGCAATTCCCTCGACTGCCGTCCCGTGGCGGATGGTGCGGAAGTTGCCGGGATGCAAGGACGCATTTGAACTGCTTCGCTTTTCCTGTCTCGCACTACGGCGCTCCGGGGATTTCCGTCATCAGTGTTCCACTGGTTCCTCCTTCCGCGCGTTCGGCTTCGCTACGCACTGCCCTGGCGGTCATAGAAGCTGCAGCTTGGCCCTATGCTGAAACTCTCATTAACCACCGGCCAGCGGCAGCGAAAATCAGCGCAGCGTGTATCCCGGACTTCCCCGGGCTGGAGGGGTTCCCAAGGGCCGGACGTTTCCCTCTCTGACCGCCACAAGGGATCGCCAACCTTCCCCCGCCGAAACATGTTTTCTTTTCCGCCGGGAGCAGTATCCCCCACAGCCCCTGTTCGGCGGTCCACATCTGTCCCCTCAAAAAGTCCGCATCATGAACAAGATAAAAAGGAGTGCATTTTATGGCAATCAATTTGAAAGGCCGGAGTTTTCTGACTCTGGAAGACTTCACCCCCGCGGAGATCCGTTATCTCCTGGACCTGGGCCACGACCTGAAGGCCAAGCGCCGGGCCGGCATCTGCGACCCAACCCTTCAGGGCAAGCACATCGTGCTGCTGTTTGAAAAGACCTCCACCCGCACCCGCTGCTCCTTCGAGGTGGCTGCTACCCAGGAGGGGGGCCACGTCACCTATCTGGACGCCGGCAGCAGCCAGATGGGCAAGAAGGAGTCTCTGGAGGACACCGCCAAAGTGCTGGGCCGGTTTTTCGACGGCATCGAGTACCGGGGCTACGACCAGAAGGTGGTGGAGGATCTGGCGAAGTACGCCGGTGTGCCCGTCTGGAACGGTCTCACCGACGCAGACCACCCCACCCAGATCCTGGCGGACATGATGACCATTGAGGAGCACTGCCACAAGCCCCTGAACCAGGTGAAGGTGGTGTTCCCCGGCGACGTGCGGAACAATATGTGCTACGCCTGGATGATCGGCGCCGCCAAGATGGGTATGCATTTTGTGGGCCTGGGGCCCCAGGAGCTGGCCAAGGAGATGGACGGCACACTGGTGAAGCGGGTATTCGCCACCGCACGGGAGAACGGCGGCCTCATCGAGATCACCGACAACATGAACTCCCTGAAGGATGCGGACGTGATCTACGGCGACATCTGGGCTTCCATGGGCGAGGAGGACCTGATCCCCGAGCGGGCCAAGCTGCTGACTCCCTACCGGGTGACGGAGGAGACACTGAAGGCCACCGGCAACTCCAACGTGCTGTATCTGCACTGCCTGCCCTCCTTCCATGACTTTGAGACCAAGCTGGCCAAGGAGTGGCAGGACAAGGGCGTGGACATCCGGGAGGTCACCGACGAGGTGTTCCGCAGCCGCCACAGTGTGGTATTCGACGAGGCGGAGAACCGGATGCACTCCATCAAAGCTGTGCTGGTGGCCACCATCGGAAGATAATTCATGGAAAAGGCGCCGCCTTTTTCGTGAGAGCGTTTACAGCTATCTGCATGTACTCGCTTCGCTTGCACACTTGATAGCTGGGAAGGATGTTTGCCGACACGCGTGCTGCCGGCAAACATGATGGAAATGATGTTGACGCCGCGGCGTCAAAACAGAAGCGGGGTAGATATCTTGAATCAAAAAAAATTCCACATGCCCACAGCCTATACGATCCTGTTCCTGCTGCTGATCCTGGTGGCTGCCGCCACCTGGATCATCCCGGCGGGCAGCTATGACTACGTGGACGGCGTGCCGGTGGCGGGGACGTACCACACGGTGGAGCAGAATCCCCAGGGAGTGGGCGACGTTCTGAAGGCAGCTTTTTCTGGCTTTTACGACGCGGTGGACGTGTGCATCTTCATCCTGATGGTGGGCGGCTTTCTGGGCGTGGTGATGAAGACCGGTGCCGTGGACGCCGGCGTGGGCAACGTCATCCGCCTGCTGGGCGGCCGGGAGAAGTGGCTGATCCCCATTCTGATGCTGCTGTTCGGCTTGGGCGGCACCACCTACGGCATGTGGGAGGAGACCATGGCCTTTTATCCCCTGCTGATCCCGGTGTTCCTGGCGGCCGGGTACGACGCGGTAGTGGGCATCAGCGTGATCCTGCTGGGGGCCGGGGCCGGCGTCATCGCCTCCACGGTAAACCCCTTTGCCACCGGCATCGCCGCGGGCTTTGCCGGGGTCTCTCTGGGAGAGGGTATCGTGCTGCGGCTGCTGGAGTGGGTGGCCTTTGAGGCGGCGGCCATCTGGTTTGTGATGGCCTACGCCGCGAAGGTCAAGAAGAACCCCTCCAAATCCGTGGTGGGCGTGGGCGCGGGCAAGATCCAGGTAAGCATGGACCAGCAGGTGCCCTTTACCGCCAAGCGGAAGGTCATCATGGCCCTCTTTACGCTGACATTCCTCATCATGGTCTATGCTGTGGTGCCCTTTGACGAGATGGGCCTGTCCCTGCCCGCTCTGGGCTGGTGGTTTCCGGAGCTCTCCGCCCTGTTCTTGGTGGCAGGTGTCGTCATCGGCCTCATTGACCGGATGAGTGAGGAGGAGCTGGTAGAGACCTACGTGGCCGGCTGCGCGGACCTTTTAGGCGTGGCCTTTATCATCGGCATCAGCCGGGGCATCACTGTGCTGATGAACGACGGCGCCATCACCGACACGGTCCTCCACTGGGGAGAGCAGGCCCTTTCCGGCGCCGGGGCCATCAGCTTCACGCTGCTGGTGTTCGCCCTGTACCTGCCCCTCACCATCCTGATCCCGTCCTCGTCGGGCCTGGCGACACTGTCCATCCCCATTGTGGCGCCCCTGGGCAAATTCGCCGGGGTGGGCGGCGATCTGGTGGTGACAGCGTTCCAGTCCGCCTCCGGCCTGGTGAACATCATCACCCCTACTGCGGCGGTGGTGATGGGCGCCCTGGCCCTGGGCCATGTGCCCTACGACCGCTGGGTGAAGTATGTGTGGAAGCTGATACTCTGGTTTTTGCTGCTGGCCCTGGCGTTCCTGGTGGCGGGTGTGCTGCTGGGATAGAAAAAGCAAAGCGCGCACGGTTTTCCGTGCGCGCTTTTTTGCCATATCCAAATGCCGGAAGATGGCGGTTCCGGCGGCTGACTGCTGTTCCGGAAGCGGCCTTCCGCGGAGGCGCCTGATGGGGAAGGACGTACCTCAGTACCCCACGATGAGGCCCTTTTCCATGGCATAGAAGCTGGTGAGTCCCCGGCAGGACAGCAGGTCCACCTGTTTCACCGGCAGGTCTGCCAGGATCTGCCGCTTCAGGGCCATAGCACCCTCCAGGTTCTCACAGTGGGAGATTACCACCTCTGCGTCGGTGCAGTCCTTGCTGGCCTTCATCAGGGCGGTGATGGCCCGGTAGGTCTTACCCACGCCCCGGGCCTTATCCGCCACATGAATGGTGCCCTCGGCTGTGGCGTCCGCAATGATGTGGATGCCCAGGGAGCGGAGCAACGTGCCCACAATGGGCCGCATCCGGCCATTTTTGATAAGGTTGTCGAAATTCTCCAGGGTGAAGCAGGTCCGCAGGGTGGCCTGATAGCGGTGGAGCTGCTGGCAGAGAGCGTCGAAGTCCCCATCATCCCCCGCTGCCTCCATCAGGGCCTGGGCCCGGCGGATCAGCAGCACCATGGTCCCGGCGGCGGCGCGGGAGTCGATGACGCAGATCTGCTTTTCCGGGTGCTCCTCCAGCACCATCTCCCGGGCGATGCAGGCCGCGTGATACGTGCCGGAGAGCTGGGAGGAAAGCGTGAAGCAGACGGTACGGTCCCCCCGCTCAAAGGCCCCGGCAAAGTCGGCGGGGGAGGGGCAGGCGGACGAGGAGGCAGCCTTCTCCACCGCCATGGCGGAGAGCAGGGCGGGAACCGACAGGGCGTCATCGTCCACAAATTCCCGGCCGCCCACCTGGATGCGCAGAGGCACGGTCTCAAACCGGACGCAGCTGCTGTGGAAGGAAGCTGTCCGCAGGTCGCAGCTGCTGTCGCTCACAATATTCCATGTCATAAAGAACACCCCGAAATCTGATTTTAAAAACGATATCTTCTGCCACCATCATACTGGAGGAAGGGAGAATTGTCAAGGATGGATTCGGAAATCTTGACAGGCGGAAAAAATAGTGCTATGCTGGAACAGTTCTTATAAGAACTGTTTTAAATAAAATGAAAGGGGGCGGGCGCTGTGGCAGTGAGCAGTACGCAGCTGCTGCGGGTTATCCAGCAGTTCCGCCGGTATTACGATAGGCATTTCTCAGAGCTTCTGTCCCGCACCGGGCTCTCCATGCGGGAGATGCATGTGGTGCTGTTTCTGGCCAATCATCCGGCACATGACACTGCCCGGGACGTGACAGAGCTCCGGGGACTGGCCAAGAGCCAGGTGTCCGCCGCGGTGGACCTGCTGGCGGCGCGGGAGCTGCTCCGCCGTCAGCCGGACAAGGCAGACCGCCGGGTGATCCATCTGGCGCTGACAGATGCGGGCGCGGCCCTGGCCCGGGAGGGGCAGAAGCTCCAGAGTACCTGCCTGGACGCGCTGTTTGCCGGTCTGACACAGTCGGAGGCGGAGCGATTTCAGGAACTGCTGGAAAAGGTTCTGACCAGCGCGGAAGTGCGGTTGAAGGAAGGAGGCAATACATGAGCCGTCGAAATGTGGACCTGGGCAGCGGGAGCGTGGGAAAGCTGCTGTTTTCCCTGGCCGTTCCTACCATCACCTCCCAGATCGTCAACATGCTGTACAATCTGGTGGACCGGGTGTACATCGGCCACATGCAGCCGGTGGAGACTGTGGGCAAGCTGGCCCTCACCGGCGTGGGGGTGTGCCTGCCCATCATCATGGTGATCTCCGCCTTCGCGGCCCTGATGGCCTTCGGCGGCGCACCCCGGGCCTCCATCGCCGAAGGGCGGGGAGACCTGAAAGAGTCGGAGCGGATCATGGGCAACAGCTTCACCATGCTGGTGGCGGTGTCCGTGGTGCTGACTGTGGTCTTTCTGGTGTTTGCGGAGCCCATGCTCCGCATCTTCGGCGCCAGCGACAACACCATCGGCTACGCCCTGAACTATATGCGCATTTATGCCCTGGGCACCATCTTCGTTCAGGTGACCCTGGGCATGAACGCCTATATCACCGCCCAGGGCTTCACGGTGGTGGGCATGAAGACCGTGCTGATCGGCGCGATCCTCAATACGGTGCTGGACCCCATCTTCATCTTCGCCTTCGGCATGGGGGTCCGGGGCGCGGCCTTGGCCACCATTCTATCCCAGGCGGTCTCCGCGGTGTGGGTGCTGAAGTTCCTCACGGGCAGCAAGACCAAGTGGCACCTGCGGCGGGAGCACCTGCGGCCCCAAGCCAAGGTGGTGCTGCCGGCCCTGGCCCTGGGCGCTTCCCCCTTCATCATGCAGTCTACGGAGAGCCTCATTACCGTGTGCTTCAACTCCTCACTGCTGAAATACGGCGGGGACATCGCTGTGGGTGCTATGACCGTACTCTCCAGCATCATGCAGTTTGCCATGATGCCCCTCCAGGGCCTGACCCAAGGGGCCCAGCCCATCATCAGCTACAACTACGGCGCCCGGAATCCGGAGCGGGTACGGCGTGCCTTCCAGGTGCTGCTGATGGCCTGCCTGGCATACTCCCTGCTGCTGTGGGCGCTGGTGCAGCTGTTCCCCCAGCTGTTCGCCCTGATGTTCACCTCGGACAGCGAGCTGGTGAGCTATGCCTCCTGGGCCCTGCGGATCTACATGGCGGCCACCGGGATCTTCGGCATCCAGATCGCCTGTCAGCAGACTTTCGTGGCCCTGGGCAACGCCAAGATCTCCTTGTTCCTGGCAGTGCTGCGGAAGATCATCCTGCTGATTCCCTTCATTTATATTCTGCCCAACTTTTTTGCGGATAAGGCTTTTGCGGTCTTTCTGGCGGAGCCGGTGGCGGATTTCCTGGCGGTGTGTACCACAGCCACCATGTTCGCTGTCCATTTCAAAAAGAGCATGACCGCGCTGGAGGGAAAGCCCGGCGTGTGAACCGAAAACCCGATGCAGAGAGCCGGCCGCCCCAAGGGCGGCCGGCTTTTTTGCGCGGGGGAGTGGACGGTAGGCATCAGGCCCCGAAGATCTCCGCCAGCAGGTCCATGGCCTCTGGCAGCGCCGCCGGGCTGAGGCCGGCATAGTTCACCACCAGCGTGTGGGCGTAGGCAGGGGAGGGGATGGCGGCGTACTCCGAGAGAAAGCCCAGCCGGACGCCCAGGGCCGCAGCCCGGTCCCGCAGGGCCCCGTCGCTCTCCCGGGTGTCCAGCCGCAGGAGAAAGTGGAGCCCCGCCCCCTGCTCCGAGATCGTGATCCGATTCCGGAAAGGGCTGGACCGGAAGGAGGCCAGAACCGCGTCGTGACGGGTGCGGTACTCCTTGCGCATCCGGGCCAGGTGCTGCTCGTAGTGGCCCTGGTCCAGGAACCGGGCCAGCACGTGCTGGTCCAGGGCGGGCACCGTGCAGGAATAAAAATCCAGCTCCCGGCGGTACTGCTCCAGCAGGCGGGGCGGCAGCACCATGAATCCCACCCGCATGGAGGGGGAGATGGTCTGGGAGAAGGTGTTCATGTATACCACCCGCCCGGCGGTGTCGATACTCTGGAGGGTGGGAATGGGACGGCCTGTAAAGCGGAACTCGCTGTCATAGTCATCCTCGATGATGATGCCTCCGGCCTTCTCAGCCCAGCGGAGCAGGGCCTGCCGCCGGCCGATGGGTGTCACCAGTCCGGTGGGATAGTGGTGGGCGGGAGAGAGATGGACCACACTGGCTCCCGCCGCCTCCAGGGCCTCCGGGGGAACGCCCTGGCCGTCCAGGGGCACCGGGCGGCAAGCCGCGCCGCACTTGCCGTACACCTGGCGGATTTTGGGATAGCCCGGATCCTCCACGGCAAAGACGGCCTCCCGCCCCAGCAGCTGAGCCAGCAGCAGATACAGGTACTCCGCCCCGGCCCCCACCACGATCTGCTCCGGCGGCACAGCCATGCCCTTATACTCCCGCAGGTCCCGGGCGATGGCCTGCCGCAGGGCGGGCAGCCCCTGGTGGGGCACTGGGCGCAGCAGGGCTTCCCCGTCCTCGGACAGCACCTGCCGGGTCAGACGGGCCCAGGCCGCCGCGGGGAAGCGGCTGGCGTCCACCTGGTTGCTCTTCAGATCCAGCCGCCAGACCGGGGCCTCCGGCGGCGCCTCAGGAGCCGGAGGAGCGGGGGCGGCAGGCCGGGGCCGCTCCACCTCCGCCACAAAAAAGCCCCGCTTGGGCTGGGTGTACACATAGCCCTCCGCCTCCAGCTGCTGGTAGGCCCCCTCCACCGTCATGACGGAGATGTGCAGGTGCTCCGCCAGGGCCCGCTTGGAGGGCAGCCGCTCCCCGGCCGTCAGGGTGCCGTCCAGGATGTCCCCCCGGATGCAGCGGTACAGGTATTCATACAGCGGCGCTCTGCCGCGGTTTTCCAGGGCGTAGGTACGCATGGGCTTCCTCCATCTGACCTGATAAAAAATTCAGAAATTGACGCTTTTAATCATATCATATTTGTTCTATGATGGCAACAGCAAATGGGGCGCGAGACGGCCCCGCCGGAAGGAGAAGAGGATATGGAGAAGACAGCGGAGCAGGAGACGGCCAAGACCTTCCAGCGGACACGGATGGTCGTGATGGCGGCGGCCTTTGCGGCGCTGGCCTGCGTGGCCACTATGGTGGTGAAGGTGCCGTCCCCCACCGGCGGCTACATGAACCTGGGGGACACGGTGGTGCTGCTGGGCGGATATCTGCTGGGGCCAGCCTGGGGCGCCCTGGCGGGCAGCATCGGCCCGGCCCTGGCGGATGTGCTGCTGGGCTCGCCCATCTACGCACCCGCTACCCTGGTCATCAAGGCAGGGATGGCGGCTTTGGCGGCCGCGTGCCATCAGGCGTTCGGAAAGGGACGGGGTCCCCTGGGCCTTGCGGCCTGCGGCATCGTGGGAGAGCTGCCCATGGTGGTGGGCTACTGGCTGTACGACGCCCTGCTGCTGGGGAGCGCGGCTGGTGCCGCGGCGGGTATCCCCAGCAATCTGGTGCAGGCTGCCTTCGGCATCGCCGCCTCCACACTGCTGGCGGCGGCTCTGGGCCGCAGCGCCTACGTCCGGCGGGAGTTCCCCCGGCTGTGATCCCCGCAACATGGAAGAAAGCTCCCCCGGCGGGCCAAAGGCCCGCCGGGGGAGCTTTGCGTCTGAGGGAGAATCTGAAAGATGCTTGTGGAGGGGGGCCCTTGGCGCGGAGGCGGACCCCGGAAGGAGGCCGGATGGCGCAGAGCCCCCGGCCCGCAGGCGAGGTCTCCTGAAAGAGAGGCCCCCAGCGGGTTCTAAAACCCGCCGGGGGCTTGTAGGCTTAATGGGGTGCTCAGAAGCCTCCCCAGCCGCTGTCAAAGCTGCCGGGATCCTTGGGGGCCGCGCCCTCTCCCACGCCGGAAGTGTGCTTGGCGGTGTCAAAATAGCCAAGCTCCGTGCACTGGTAGACCGGTAGGTAGAACAGCGCCACCAGCAGCGGCCAGACACAGCCCAGCACCACCTGCAATCCTACGGGCATGGGCAGGGTGATGGCATAGACCTGGGCGGGGTTCGCCAAATAGTAGCCGGGGTCCTGGAAAATGCAGGCGTAGATATAGCCCGTCTGCACGACGGAGGTGAGGGACGCCAGGAGGAGCCAGCCGATATAGCTCAGATCCAGCATGAACAGCTGCCCCTTGTAGCCAAGAGTCTGCTGCTTGCTCATGTTCAGGGCCTCCATCACCCCGATGCCGGGGTTCTCATAGAGGTTGTACAGGGCGAAGCGGTAGCGGTAGGCGGCGATGATGCCTGGAATGACGAACAGCAGTGACCAGAAGAACGTGAAGAGGTAGATCACGATGTTCAGCAGGATGACCTTGCCCACAAAGGAGAACCCGTCGAACAGCGTCAGGTATTCCGCCCGCTCGCCCCGGCGGATGGCCATGCAGTACATCACGAAGCCGGAGGCCAGGACCATGCTCATCAGGCCGGTGAGGATGGAGATGAAGGTGCCCAGCAGGCCCGGATTCATAAGACCCATGAAGCTGTCCGCCAGGTTCAGCACCAGCACCAGGGCCAGGTACAGGCAGGTCATCCCGCGGGGGCTGACCTGGGCGGAGCGCAGCAGCTCCTTCATCTCCTGCTTCAGATGCTTTCGGTCGATCAGTTGTGCCATCATAATATGTCTTGGCCTCCAGATAATTTGAAAATGGGGCGGCCGGAGCCGGACCCGTATCACCAAGCATATCATGTTTCTTCTGAAATAACAAGAGACGGCGTAAAAATGGGAGGGAATGACAGAACTGGATAAAACGTGTGAAAAGTTGCAAAGATTCTGTATAAAGAAGCATATTTTTTTCAAAAGTTGTCGTTCACAGTCTGGACATTTTTCAAAAATAGGTGTAGAATGAGGCGCAGTATGTGATAGTGTCGCCTGCCTGGAGACCCCCTCTCTTGGGAAGGGGAGGGGCCGTGCCCTCCTGCCCGGGCCGACTATCAAGGAGTAAAAATGAGGTGAAGACAATGGCACAAGCTTTCTTTGGCGGCGTTCATCCCCATGATATGAAGGCCGCAACCAATGAAAAGGCCATCGAGCAGCTGGCTCCGCCGGCTGTTGTGGTCATCCCCATGTCGATGCACTTTGGCGCGCCCTGCACGCCCCTGGTCAAGGCCGGGGACCACGTGAAGGTGGGCCAGAAGATCGGCGAATTCCACGGATTGGGCGCCCCGATCCACGCCAGCGTTTCCGGCACGGTGAAGGCAGTGGAACCCCGCCCCTATTCCATGGGCGGCAACATCACGTCTGTGGTCATTGAAAACGACATGCAGGACGAGGTGAGCGAAGAGGTCCAGGCCCCCGCGGATCCCAATGCCCTCAGCGTGGAGGAGATGGTGGAGATCGTCAAGAACGCCGGCATCGTCGGCATGGGCGGCGCTACGTTCCCCACCCACGTGAAGATCACCAGCGGCATCGGCAAGGTGAACACCGTCATCATCAATGGCGCGGAGTGCGAGCCCTACATCACGGGCGACCACCGCACCATGCTGGAGCGGCCCGAGGAGATCATTGGCGGCGCCAAGTTCCTGGCCAAGATGTTCGGCGTGGACAAGGTCGTCATCGGCGTGGAGGACAACAAGCGCAACGGCATCGACGCCATGAACAAGGTCATTGCCGAGCAGAAGGCCCCCGTGGTGGTGGAGCCCCTGCGCTGCCGCTACCCCCAGGGCGGTGAGAAACAGCTCTGCCAGGCCATCACCGGCCGCCAGGTGCCCCCCGGCGGACTGCCCGCCGATATCGGCTGCGCCGTATTCAACATCAACACCACATGCGCCATCTACCGGGCCCTGACCACCGGTATGCCCGTGGTGCGCAAGATCGTCACCGTCTCCGGCTCCGGCGTGGTGGAGCCCAAGAACTTGGAGTGCCCCATCGGCACCCCCGTCTCCAGCCTGTTGGACGCCTGCGGCGGCCTGAAGGACGGTACATACAAACTGATCGCCGGCGGCCCCATGATGGGCATGGCCCAGTACACCGCGGACATCTCCGTGGCCAAGGGCACCGGCGCCATCCTGGCCTTCTGCGAGAACGAGGAGAAGACCGTGGAGAATCCCCAGTGCATCCGCTGCGGCAAGTGCGTGTCCGTCTGCCCGATGCACCTGGAGCCCCTGTTCATGTACCAGTATGCCTCCAAGGGCATGGTGGAGGAGCTGAATGACGCCCACATCATGGACTGCATGGAGTGCGGCGCCTGCTCCTACATCTGCCCGGCCCGGATGCACCTGACCCATATGTTCAAAACCGGCAAGCAGCTGGTGAAGGACAAGGCGGCCGCTGACCGGGCTGCCGCCGAGGCAAAGAAAAAGGCCGAAGAAGCAAAGGAGGCCGCTGCGAAATGACTGACTACAAGAATCTCAAACTGATTGCCACTTCTTCTCCCCACATCCGGGCGGCGGAGAACACCCGCTCCATCATGCTGGATGTTATCATCGCCATGATGCCCGCCCTGATCTGGGCCATTGTGAAGTTCGGCTTCCGGGCCCTGACTCTGACTGCCGTGTCCGTGGTGGGCTGCATGTTCTTTGAGTGGGGCTATCGCAAGCTCATGAAGAAGCCCCAGTCCGTGAACGATCTCTCCGCCGCGGTTACCGGCATCCTGCTGGCGTTCGTGTGCCCGGTGAACATGCCCTACTGGATGATCCTGGTGGGCGACTTCTTCGCCATCGTGGTGGTCAAGCAGCTGTTCGGCGGCATCGGCAAGAACTTCGTCAACCCCGCGCTGGCGGGCCGTGCCGCCCTGGTGGCCAGCTATGCCGGCACCATGAGCGGCGCCTGGGCGGATCCCCAGGCCGGCTGGGTGCCCCTGGCCGGCACTGCCGACGTGGTTACCGCTGCCACGCCTCTGGCCTATATGAAGACCGGCGACATGGCCGGCCTCACCAGCCAGTACAGCGTGACGGATATGTTCCTGGGCAATATCGGCGGCTCCCTGGGCGAGATCTCCGCCCTGCTGCTGATCGTGGGCGGAGCGTATCTGATCTGGCGCAAGGTCATCAGCTGGCAGACCCCCGCGGCCTACATCGCCACCGTGGCCGTGCTGACCTTCCTGTTCCCCAAGGGCGGCGCCGACAATCTGCAGTTCATGCTGTACAGCATCTTCGGCGGCGGCCTGATGCTGGGTGCCTTCTTCATGGCCACTGACTACACCACCTCCCCCGTCACCAAGACCGGCCAGCTGATCTTCGGCCTGGGCTGCGGCCTGCTGACGGTGTTCATCCGCTACTTCGGCTCCTATCCCGAGGGCGTGTGCTACTCCATCATGATTATGAACCTGGTAGTGGCGCTGATCGACAAGGCTGTGAAGCCCTCTCGCTTCGGCGTTGTGAAATCCGCTAACAAGGAGGCGGCTGCGAAATGAGCAACGAAGTCAAGACCAAAGAAAAGATTGATATGGACCCCAAGTACATCGTAAAGCTGACTGTGACCCTGCTGGGGACCTGCCTGATCGTGGCACTGCTGCTGGGTCTGGTCAACGGTGTGACGGCCGGCCCCATCGCTGAGATCAACCAGCAGAAGACTGAAGCGGCCATGCTGGCCGTGGTGTCCGATCCGGACAACACCACCTTCTCCGACGCGCTGGAACTGTCTGGCGATATGACCGCTGCGGCCACAGCTGCCGGCGGCACCCTGAACGAGATGTACGAGGTCCAGGTGAACGGCGAGGCCGCCGGCTATGCCGTAAAGGTCACCGCCTCCGGCTCCCAGGGCAGCATTGAAATGATGGTGGGCGTGGACGCGGAAGGCGCCGTCACTGGCGTTTCTGTCGTCAACCACTCTGAGACCTCCGGCATCGGCACGAAGGTCGTGGGCAACGAACCCACCGCCTCCGGCGTGGGTGTGCTGGACCAGTTTATCGGCAAGAGCGCGGCGGACGGCACTCTGACGGTGGGCACTAACGTGGACGCCATCACCGGCGCCACCGTCTCCACCAAGGGTGTGACTGCCGGCGTGAATGCGGCGCTGGCTGCCGTGGCTGCCATGGGCTGAGAAGGGAGGAGCAATTCATGAATTTAGGCAAACAGTTCAAAGAGGGACTGATCACCAACAACCCTGTGCTGGTGCAGGTGCTGGGCATGTGTTCCACCATGGCCATCACCACCTCGTTCTTCAACGGCCTGGGCATGGGCGTGGCGGTCACCGTCATCCTGACCCTTTCCAATGTCATCATCGCGGCTATTCGCAAGATCGTGCCGGACAAGATCCGTATCGCCATGTTCATTGTGGTGATCGCTGGCTTCGTGACCTGCGTGGATCTGCTGATCCAGGCATTCGTTCCGGCCCTGTCCGAGTCGCTGGGCGTGTTCATCCCCCTGATCGTGGTGAACTGCATCATCCTGGGCCGGGCGGAGTCCTTCTCCTACAAGAACGGTGTGGCCGCTTCCTTCTGGGACGGTATCTTCCAGGGCTTTGGCTACACTGTGGTGCTGATGGTTATGTGCATCATCCGTGAGTTTCTGGGCGCCGGCACCTTCGGCGGCGGTATCCTCAACGGCGGCGACGGTATTCAGATCCTGCCGGAGCAGTTCCCCATCGGCATGCTGACCCTGCCCGTCGGCGGCTTCCTGGTGCTGGGCTGCCTCATTGCCCTGATGCAGTGGGCGCTGTCCAGACCTAAGAAAAATAAGGAGGAGAGCAAATAATGGATCAAATCTATGAACTCCTGGCAATTACGCTGGGTGCCATTCTGGCAAACAACTTCATCTTCTCCCAGTTCTTAGGCATCTGCCCCTTCCTGGGTGTTTCCAAGAAGGTGGATACCGCTGTGGGCATGGGCATCGCTGTGACGTTCGTCATGGGACTGGCTTCCGCCGTGTGCTATGCGGTCAACGAGTTCGTCCTGGTTCGCTTTGGACTGGAGTATATGCAGACCGTGACCTTCATTCTGGTCATCGCATCCCTGGTCCAGTTCGTGGAGATGTTTTTACAGAAATCCATGCCGTCTCTGTACACGGCTCTGGGTGTGTATCTGCCCCTGATTACCACCAACTGCGCCGTACTGGGCGTGGTGCTGCTGAACGTGCAGAACAACTATAACTTTATCTCCTCCGTAGTTTACGGCATCACCGGCGGCCTGGGCTTCCTGCTGGCCATCGTGCTGTTCGCCAGCATTCGGGAGCGGCTGGTGTTTGCGGACTATCCCAAGGCGTTTGAGGGCTTTCCCATCGCCCTGGTCACCGCTGGTCTGATGGCCCTGGCGTTTATGGGCTTCTCCGGTTTGAAGGTCTGGTAAGAGGAGGCAAGAGGAAAATGGATATCGGAAATGTCATTGCTGCCGTTGTGGTGCTGGCTGTCCTCGGCGCCGTGTTCGGCTTCATCTTGGCAGTAGCCTCCAAGGTCTTTGAGGTAAAGAAGGACCCCCGGGAAGAGGAAATCCTCAGCCATCTGGCCGGCGCCAACTGCGGCGGCTGCGGCTTCCCCGGCTGCGCCGGCTGTGCCGCCGCCATCCTGGCGGGCACGGCTCCGGTGAATGCGTGCGCCCCTGCCGGCGCGGAGAATGCTGCCGCCATCGCAAAGATCATGGGCCAGGAGGCTCCCTCCGGTGAGCGGAAGGTGGCTTTTGTCCGCTGCAACGGCGGCACCAACGCCGCCAAGCGTTATGAGTACGTCGGTGTGAAGGACTGCCTGTCTGCCACCAAGGTGGCCGGTGGTCCCCTGGAGTGCCAGTTCGGCTGTCTGGGCTTCGGCTCCTGCGTGTCCGCCTGCCAGTTCGGCGCCATGTCCATCGGTCCCAACGGCGCCGCCGTGGTGGACCCGGACAAGTGCACCGACTGCATGGCCTGCGCCAAGGCCTGCCCCCGCCATCTGATCACGGAGGTCCCTGTGTCCAAGAAGGTCCACGTGGCCTGCGCCAACCAGGACAAGGGCAAGGCTGCCATGAGCGTCTGCACTCACTCCTGCATCGGCTGCGGCCTGTGCCAGAAGGAGTGCAAGAAGGACGCCATTCATGTGGTGAACGGCGTGGCTGTCATCGACTACGACAAGTGCGTGGGCTGCAAGCTCTGCACCAAGGTCTGCCCGCGGGACGCCATCCTTCCCATCGCCACCGCGGAGGAGAAGGAGAAGTACAAGGCCATCAAGAAGGCCCAGGCGGAGAAGGCCGCTGCCGCGAAGGCTGCGGAGACCGCTGGCGCTGCCCAGTAACGTAGAGTAAGTGAAAAAACGATCCCGGCCGAAAGGGCCGGGATCGTTTTTTCACAGGGGGATATCCACCTCGTACGCCTGATCGATCAGAATACAGGGATACCCCCAGGTCTCGCACATCTGCTGATAGTGCGCGTTATCCAGGAGGAGAGTCTCTTTCGTACAGGTGGAATCGTCAATGCGCCGCTCTGCCGCACAGGCATATTTTTGTATGTCTGCAAAATGGGTCTCGATATATGCCTTGGTCATCACAAGGCAGCAAAAGCGGATTTCCCGGAGATAGGACGGCGTAAAGTCCTGACTCCAGCGTGGGGGGACATAACAGCCCTCCACGATCAGATCCTGGCGGTTTTCAATGGCGGTTTTGATGATCTCCCGCACAATCGGCCACAGATAGGACTCCAGCTCCTGGTCATCCTCCGGCGTGAGGCGGGTGTTGCCGCTTCGGATAAGTCCCATTTTCAGAAGATCCATGGAGAGACAGGGACAGCGGTATGTCTGGAGAAGTCTCTGGGCCAGCAGGGTTTTGCCTGTGTGCGAGGCGCCGGTAATCAAAAGAACCATCTGCGGATCGCCTCCTCTCCTATTCGGGTTGCGGTCATCTTAACACATGGACCGGATTGCCGCAAGGTGTGCTGGAAAAACGGCGGAAACCCTTGCTTTTTTCCGCGAAAGTCCTATAATGGACAATATCTAACAGGCAGAGTAGGGACATACGTGTACATCCAGTGCTGGAGAGACGGGGAGTTGCTCTTCGGACGAAAGGACCGCGAGTCCGCAGTGTGTGTCCCGCATCCCGCTGCCGCATACAGGGACCCTTTCGGCCTTCCTCTGTGCGGCATCTCCGAATTTCGGACTGCCAAAACAGAAGGAGGTTTTTTATGTACGCACATCCCTTTTCCGCCGACTACTGGCGGGACGCGTCCCGGGAGGTCCGGGACCTTCGGAAGCTGCTGTTCTCCGCCCTGATGATCGCCCTGTGCATTGTGCTGGCCCAAGTGCCCTCGGTGCCGCTGTTCGGCGGGGCCAAGGTCACCTGGGGCTTCCTGGCCCGGTCCGTCTGTGCTTGGGTCTGCGGCCCGGTGCTGGGCCTGCTGTTCGCCTTTGCGGAGGACATCCTCAGCTTCTTCCTCACTGGAGGAGGCGGCTATCCCTTTTTCCCCGGCTATACTCTGACCACCATGCTGGGTGTGCTGACCTACGCTCTGTTCCTGTACCGGGCGCCCCTGCGGGTCTGGCGGATCTTCTGCGCCAAGCTGGTCACCAATGTGCAGAACGTGGTGCTGGGGGCGCTGTGGATCGCCATTCTCAACAGCAACGGCCGCTTCAGCCTGGAGGCCTGGTATGCCAGCGCGTCTCTCAGCGCAGTGAAAAACCTCATCATGCTGCCGGTGCAGACGGTGCTGCTGGTGCTTCTACTGCGGGCGCTGCAGCCAGCCCTTCAGCGGACGGGGATGCTGCCCCGGCAGGGGGCGGGGGCCAGGCCGGACTGAGCGGACAGGGGGACCATGTGAGACGAAAAACCGGCCGCGGCAGGCGGCCGGTTTTTGATTTGCGGAGCCGCGGAAAATGTTCAAAAATCCGATGGCATTTGTTTACAATTTGTTTATATCCATCCGTTGACAATGAAGGCGCGTGGTGGTAAACTCGTTTTAGCACTCCGGAGAAAGGAGTGCTAAAACCAGCGTGAGACAGCTTGGACCAGAGGTGCTTTTTGTGGAACTCACGGACCGGAAAAAGCAAATACTGAAAGTGGTGGTGGAGGACTATGTCCGTACTGCAGAGCCGGTGGGTTCCAAGGCCATTGCCGCGGAGATGGGCGGCGTCAGCTCCGCCACCATTCGCAACGAGCTGTCGGATCTGACGGAGCTGGGCTATCTGGAACAGCCCCACACCTCCGCCGGGCGGGTGCCCTCTCCCAAGGGTTACCGGCTGTATGTCAACGAACTGATGGAGCGCCAGCGGCTCTCCATCGCAGAGACGGAGCGGATCAACCAGTCCCTCCAGATGCGGATGGAGGAGCTGGACCGGGTGATCTCCCAGGCGGGCCGGGCGGTGAGTTCTCTGATGAACTACCCCGCCTATGTGGCCGCCACCGGCAAGAAGCAGATGACCGCCCGGCGGTTTGAGCTGCTGCCCGTGGATGAGCACAGCTGCATCGTGGTCATGATGATGGGCGACAACCGGGTGAAGAGCCAGCTGCTGCGGATGCAGCTGAAGGTGGACACCGAGCAGATGCCCACCCTGGTGAACCTGCTGAACAGCAACTTCACCGGGATCTCCGCAGACGAGATGAACCGGCGGCTGATGGATGTGTCCGAACAGGTGACGCCCCAGATGTTCCTGCTGTTGAGCCAGACCATCGCCTACGCGGCGGATGTGCTGCAGGAGGCGGGGCAGAAAGAGGTGTTTACCGTGGGCACCAGCCAACTGCTGAAGCTGCCGGAGTTCCGGGACGCAGACAAGGCCCACCAGCTGATGAGCTTTTTGTCCGACAGCAAGGAGAATCTCCCTGTGCCGGACGAGGGGCCCATGAAGATCCTGATCGGTCCGGAGAATGTCAGCGAGGCCCTGCAGGACACCAGTGTGGTGGTGGCCAGCTATGACATCGGCAACGACATGCGGGGCCTGATCGGCGTGGTGGGACCCACACGAATGGATTACGGAACCGTGGCCGCCCGGCTCTCCGGCTTTGCGGAGGGATTGACGCGGCTGTTCGGCAAACAGGAATTACCCCCGAAGGAGGATGCAAAAGAATGAGCGAAGAGACGAAGCAGCCGGCGGAGGAGACGCCGGAAGAGCCGCAGGAGGCTCCTCAGGAAGAGGCTCCCCCCGCGGAGGAGAAGGTGCCCGATGAGAAGGCGGAGAAGGCCGCCAGGGGCAAGAAGAAAAAGGAAAAGACCTACACCCTGACCCGGGAGCAGATGGAGGCGGCGGAGCTGGCCGCCCGGCAGCTGGAGTCCGTGAAGGATCAGTTCGTCCGGCTGACGGCAGAGTACGACAACTACCGCAAGCGCACGCTCAAGGAGAAGATGGACCTGGTGCAGACCGGGGGCCGCGACGTGCTGCTGGAGATGCTGCCTGTGCGCGACGATGTGCAGCGCGCCGTGGACGCCATGCAGAAGAGCGACGATCTGGAGGCGCTGCGGGCGGGCGTGACGCTCATTTCACAGAAATTTACCGAGGCGCTCCGCCGCAAGGGCGTGACCGAGATCGAGGTGCTGGACAAGGAGTTCGACGCCGATTTTTCGGAGGCCGTTGCCCGGTTCGCCGCCGGCGACGAGAAGAAGGGCAAGGTCATCGACGTCGTTCAGACGGGTTACATGCTGGGCGAGAAGGTGCTGCGCTTCGCAAAAGTAGTTGTAGGAGAGTAAGACCATGGCAGAAAAAAGGGATTACTACGAAGTGCTGGGCGTTGCGAAGAACGCTAACGCAGACGAAATAAAGAAGGCCTACCGCAAAGCGGCCATCCAGTTCCACCCCGACAAAAACCCTGGGGACAAGGAGGCCGAGGAGAAATTCAAGGAGGCCGCAGAGGCCTACGACGTGCTGTCGAACCCCGACAAGCGCGCCCGTTACGACCAGTTCGGCCATGCCGGAATGAGCGGCGCGGCAGGCGGCGGGGCCGGCGGCTTCGGCGGCTTCGGCGGCGGAGGGTTCTCGATGGAGGACATCTTCTCGCAGTTCGGCGACATTTTCGGCGGCCATTTCGGGGGCGGATTCCGCTCGTCGAACGGCGGCGGGGGACGGCGCGTGAACCGCGGCTCGGACATCCGCGTGCGGGTCCGTCTGACGCTGGCCGAGATCGCCAACGGAGTTACGAAGAAACTCAAGATCAACAAGACCGTCGCCTGCGACAAGTGCGGCGGCTCGGGAGCCAGGGACGCCAATTCCTATTCGACCTGTTCGACCTGCAACGGCACGGGCTATGTGACGCGGGTGGAGAACACCTTCTTCGGCCGGATGCAGACGCAGGGCGTGTGCCCCACGTGCGGCGGCACGGGCAAGGTGATCACCGCGTCGTGCGACAAGTGCAAGGGCGAAGGCACGCTGCGCGGGCAGGAGGTCGTGGAGATCAAGATCCCGGCCGGCGTGGGCGAGGGCATGGTCCTCACCGTCACGGGCAAGGGCAACGCCGCGCGTCAGGGCGGCGTGAACGGCGACCTGCAGGTGGTGATCGAGGAGGAGCGCAACCCCGAACTGGTGCGTGACGGCAACGATCTGATCCACAACCTGAACATCACCGTGACGACGGCCCTGTTGGGCGGTACGGTCGAGGTTCCGACGGTGGACGGGCGCGCCAAGATCAAGATCGCCCCGGGAACGCATGCC